>Ga0210406_10005089_pt1 | contig 13883 bp, 12 predicted proteins | sample IncBWC30MmetaG_FD_155454 | JGI IMG/M metagenome (GOLD analysis project Ga0210406, IMG submission 155454) | Forest soil microbial communities from Barre Woods Harvard Forest LTER site, Petersham, Massachusetts, United States - Inc-BW-C-30-M | ecosystem: Environmental > Terrestrial > Soil >... | reverse complement strand
ATGCCGGCGGCGGTTTGCCCGGCGCTTTCTACCAGGCGAATCGCTTCGCTCACTGCTCGGGCGCGATCCACTGGAGTAGCTTCAGCGGTTTTGGGATCGAACCGCGGAATCTGCGGGATGGGGGCAGGCGGGGTCAGCGGCAAAAGGTCAGGATCGGGAGCGACGGATTTCGTCAGCGCCAGCGCCTGCTCGACAGCGGACCGGATGGAATCCTCATCGAAACGATTGGTGGTGGCCCGAGCGGTCCTGTGATCGAGCAGCACCCGCACCGAAAGCCACTGGGCTTGTTCGGCGACATTCTGATGGATGGTGTTGTTGGCGAATCGAGTCAGCGCCTCGCGATGGCCGGCGATCAGCGCCTCGACGTCCGAAACCCCGAGTGATTTCGCCGCCCGCTGGACGGATTCGAACAGCCTCCGGCACTCGGTGAACGACAAAACTGGCGCCAGACTATCCACCATAAGCCGCTCCGATTTTGATGTTGTGAAAACGCGAAGGACTTGCCCCGTGGCCCGTTCCAATCACCTGCTCAGGCTGGCCCTTCCCGCAATTCGGCACGCCCCACAAAGTCCAGTGATCGCGGTTCGCGATGGCAACGCAGGAATTCCAGAACTCGGTCGTGATGCCGCTGTACGTCGGATTCTTATACATGCGGACCCGCTTGCCATCACGGATCTCCCAGGCGATTTCGCATCCGAACTGGAAGTTGTAGCGTTTATCGTCGATGGACCAGCTCTTATTCGTCTCCATGGCGATCGCGTGGCTGACTCCGCCGAACACTTCATCGAGTGTCTGTTCGCCAGGGCTCAGGCTCACGTTGGTCATGCGGATGAGCGGCAGCCTGGCCCAACTGGTGGCGCGCATAGTTCCGTTGGAACGCGTCTGGCCGACTGCAGCGGCGGTTTCGCGCGAGGTCATGTAGCCGACGAACTGGCCGTTGCGGATAATGTCCGCCGATTGCGCGGGAACGCCTTCGTCGTCGAAGGCGAATGTGCCCAAGCCAGGGCCATGCTCGGGCCTAGCGTCGCACACGGCGTTGACGATTTCCGAGCCGTAGCGCAGATTGTTCAGTTTATCGAGCGTGAGGAAGCTCATGCCGGCATAGTTGGCCTCCGAGCCGAGCACGCGATCGAGCTCAATCGGATGCCCGATGGACTCGTGTACTTGCAGCCCGATCTGGCTGCTGTCGAGAATCAGATCGAAGCGCCCCTCGGGGCACCGATCGGCGGAGTGCAGCGCTACTGCCTCTTCTGCCGCTCGAGGCGCGTGATCCAGCAGGGCCAGTTCTTGGATCAGCTCATATCCTTTCAATTGATGCTGGCCGCCGAAAGAGTTCGGATACGATCGCTTCTGAATTTCGTCTTCGCGGAAGCTGAGGGCTTCAAATCCGGCGCCGCTGAAGGTCCGGGTTTGATCGATCACGCTTCCGAGCGAAGAAACGAAGATCTGACGGTTTCGATGGAAGACCATCGCCGCTTGAGCGAGTGTGACTCCGGAATTGTGGCGCAGCTCCGCATCCACGGACAAGAGCAGAGCAAGCTGTTCCTCCACGCTCACCGAAAATGGATCGATGCGGCACGGCGAGGTCCAGGTCACTTCGTATTTGTTCTCCGGAGCGAGCACGATGTCGCGCTTTTTGGCGAGCGCGCTCGAGCGGGCGATGTCGACCGCCAGCCGGGCCGTAGCTTCCACGCCGGCTTTGCCTAAATCGTCGGTAGCGGCGAAACCCCAGCAGCCATCCGCCAACACGCGGATTCCAAGGCCAGCCGATTCGGCGCTCGACACCTGGCCTGGCTTTCCGTTCTTAGTCGAAAGATCGCGGTCGCGGCTTTCAATGACGCGGACGTCGGCGTAGGTCACGCCGGGCACCAGGGCCAAGTCGAGCGCTTGGAGCGCAAGCTGTTTCATGAATACAGGATACGCGGTCCTAATCGGGACGGACGCCCGCGAAGACCTCAGTTACGTTAATGGAGCAGCAAGCCAGTAGATTACGCTGCGCCAGGAGGGCATCGAGAAACTCGTACCAAGCCTTCTTGCCGTTCAGAGTGTCAACGATAACCGTGGTATCCAGGAGGAACACTGCCATCAACGCTTTTTCCTGTAACCCTCTCTCCTCCACAACCTGGTCTTTGCTCGTTCCGCATTTGCTCCACCCAGGCCGCAGCACCATGCTTCAGCTCGGGATGATCATCGTCTTTCCATGCACCTGCAGCAGCCTTGAGTGCGCCTCGTTGAGACATTCGTTGAACCTCATCACGGATCGCTTCGACTAGGAACGCACTACGCCGACGCTTGCCGACTATCTTGTCGATCGCGGCAACGAGATCCACGGGTAAGATAACGTGTGTTCGCTTTGTAGTCGTTTTATGCACGCTGCTAGTGTGACTACGACGTGCAAGACGGGCTTCCGTTCTTATTTCAGTGGAGGTGCCCTCCGAATCCTCGAAAAAACGAACCCAAAGTCTGGCGGCGAGACGAATCGGATGACGATGGTGTGGGGGCCAGTGGTCATTTGAAAAAACGAAGCCAGACATAGATGGGACCGTCAAATACAAGGAATAACACGTCATTCAAGGGCACGATGAGCTGTAGGCCGAGAAGTCATTGATATGTATGAGGAAACGCCCGCACTTGAAGGTGTCACTAAGAGAGGGAAAGTGGCCCCCCTTGCCTCGCTCCGCGTTGAAGGTCATCCTTCCTCGGGGGCGATTGCGGTCGGACACGCGTGGGACAGGCTGCCAGTCTAAATTATGAAACAAAAACAGACGATCTTTGATCAGCTGATGGAAGTCTTATCTACGTGCGTTTGACGACGGTTCTCGCGATTCGTCAAATGTAGGCAACTCATTCTCCTCGTGAACTCATACGCGGGCTGGATCGTTCTTCGGGACCACGGTTAGTGAAAATAGCATGAAACGGTTAAAAATAAGTTCTTGCGGAGAGCTCCCAAGACCTATGGCATCACAGCCTAAGATGCTTGCGTGGGGGCGTGTCTGCCCACACTGCAGTATTCCAGCGTATGACACACACACGTTTTGTGAACATTGTGGGCGGGAGGCTTTTGAACCAGAGTCGAGCTTGCATACATACGAGATCTTTGGGAGAGGGCAATTTGTTCTATACGGCGATCCACAGGCACAAGTACCGCTTAAACTCATAGCCAAGGATAGGAAGCAGACCGAAGCCGAATATTGGGTGTGCGAGAACCGAGTTTTTATCGTGCTAGGCGCTCACTTGGTTCCAGAGCAAGAATTACTACTCCAAATTCAGCACGCCGCGTTGAAGGAGGAAAAAACAGTTCGCCGCATCCGGCGTGGCTTCCAAGCCTTTCACAATTCCAAGCGATCCAAAAGTGCGCGCCGTGAACGGATACCGGACGACGTGAGGCTATACGTCTGGCAACGGGACGAAGGTAAGTGTGTTCAATGCAGTAGCCAGGAAAAACTAGAGTACGACCACATCATCCCAGTCTCTAAGGGTGGCAGCAACACAGATCGAAATATCCGACTACTTTGCGAGACCTGTAATCGCCAAAAGGGCCAGATGATTTAGAACCGCGCGAGCGTGATTCGGTCTTCGAAACTGATCGCACTGGCCCTGCGTGCCATCGTCTGTCTTCATGCCGCCTTTTCCGCGCACGCGCATATCTCTTTTGGTCGCACCCCGACCAGGCCCGCACGAGCATCACATCGGCGAGAAACAACGTTACGGCTAAGTGGTAAGACGAACGTAGCAGCGTCTCCGCTCGGATGACGAGATCAGACGGGATAAATTCAACTCTTGGGCGGGAACACAACCAACTTCTGGTTCCGTAATCGCCAGGGCCCACATCTTACTAAGTGTTTTCGTGCTAAAGTACTCGTACCTTGCTGCCGTATTTTGAAGATATTTACAAATGAAGGCGCGAGAGCTGACAACGAGGTTCCTGACTCGGGGGTTCTTTCCAGATCACCTGACACCTCCGTTCACGTCAGAACATCTTAGCAACGCGTATCCCGCGATACTCCAATACCTGAGGCCGCTACGTGCGACAGCACGTAAGAAACTTGGGTCCTACGCAAGGGCTAAAACTGTCCGCCATTCGGTTCCGAAACGACGGCTGTCGCGCCGCTTTCTTTCCGTCCCGAACCCGCTACATCATGTTCTTGTTTCCAGAACAATTGCAAGACATTGGAGCAATCTACAGAAATTCTGCGATCAATCGAAGATCTCGTTAAGTCGGCCTATCCTCGGCGTAGAACGTGCCATCGAACCAGAAACACCGAAGAGGTTCGAGCCGCGTGAGCGGGCACTCCGCTCAATTGGCAAGAGATTTCTCCTCAAGGCGGACTTAGCAAGATTCTATCCATCGGTCTATACCCACAGCATACCGTGGGCGCTCCACGGCAAGGACGCGGCCCGCAAAGATAATGGTCTCTATGGGAATCGGATTGACGAACGCGTGCGGGAAAGCCAGGATAAGCAGACAGGTGGCATTCCAATCGGGCCCGATACTTCATACCTTATTGCTGAGGTCGTTGCAACCGCTATCGATGTTGCGATAGAAAAGCGCGTCGGAGATTTGCACGGGACGCGATACATTGATGACTACCACCTCTATTTTGATTCGTACAACGATGCCGAAGCAGGTTTAGCCGCCCTACATGAGGCTGCAGCGTCGCTCGAACTAGAAGTTAATGATTTGAAAACTGAGATTGTCCCCACTCCGGAAGCACTGGAACCTGATTGGAAGACTGAGCTTCGAGCTCGAACGGTTGATTCGACTTCGACGGATCAGCAGTCCCAGATATTAGATCTGTTTAGTCGAGCCGCGGCATTGGCTAACCAATATCCCCACGATAATGTGCTCACATTTGTCGCGAAAATGATTGAGGGGCTCGATGTGGCTCAAAAGCACTGGCCTCTATGCGAGTCTCTATTGCTTCGATCCGCAATCGCTGAGCCCAAGATCTTGCGAGTAGTTCTAGACCTTTACGTGGACCCGCACTTCACTCCAAATTCAGAGAGGGTGGAGCAGACCGTTAGAGCGATTTGCATTGAACATGGCCGTCTGCAACACGGCAACGAAGTTCTCTGGGCCCTTTGGGCTGCAAGAACTCTAGATATTCATCTTGATGCGGATATTGCTGAAATAATCTCGGCTATCGATGACGATTTAGTAGCCTTGACCGCTCTTCATCTCGACGACGAGAACCGGATAACGGGTTTGAACAAGGCGTTTTGGCAACAATCTATGTCGAAAGAGAATCTCTACTCTCATCATTGGTTACTCGCGTACGAAGCCAGCGTTAAAGGATGGCTGACGCCGCCACGGGGTCGAGACTTCACTATCGCGGATGACTTCTTTAAGTTACTGCGCGCACACGACGTGAGTTTCTATGATGTTACTGCTACGGACGTTGACAGCGAGTCTGATTACGAAGACAGTGCTTCGGACAACAATGGCGATGAACTAGAGTTCGACAACACCATACCAGATTCCGATGACAACGCTGATGAGGATGAAATCGAAATAGAGGACGCTGAGCTTCAAGATCCGTTTTGAGCTGGGTCGGGATGGGTGCCCGGAAGGCGTTGATAAGTAAGAGAGAACTCCGCTGTTGAACCTGTCACGTAGCGGGTGCTTGAAGCGATCCTGCGGTCAAGTCCACTTGCTCCGCCGTAGAATTGAACTATATGACGCCGCCGGAAGTCATTCTAGACCGATTTGTAAGAACCCATTTCCGACATGAACCAGGATGCGCGGCTTACCTAGGAAAACTAGACATCGGACAGGTTGAATCACCGCTTCGTGACTTCTTGTACCACACTCAGGAGACGTTAAATGAGGAGCTTCGATTGGAAGGCGTGAATGCCTCGGGTGGTGTTTCTCACCCGCCATTTCATTTCGATTATCTTTCGACAAGTGACGGCGTCCGGAATGCCCATGCTTTTCAATACGAGGGTTTTGCGTTTATCGTCATTACGCTGCCTATGGCCCAGTCGATTGGGAATCTTTCTTTCAACCTCAGCAGATCGAGACTTGTGCGAGAGCTCCTGCACCTTGACTCGTCTACGGAGCTTGATGAGCTTCAGGAACTACTTTTCGACATCCAGTTACATTTTCTCGTTTCGCATGAATACACGCATCACATTCATCAACACGGTGTGAAGACTCAGAACCAAGTGAGCGGACTCTGGACCGAGTTCGGATTGGATACTGCGGGTGACAACATGATCTCCCAAGCGGAAGAGCTTGATGCAGACGGATATGCCGCCTACCTCGTTCTGACGCACTTCCTCCTTGACGGCGGACGAGCGAGCGCGTTGGTCCAATTAGGTCAGAGGGACATTTCGCCTACGGAGGGCGACGAATTACTCCTCGCGTGTTTTTTTCTAGCAGCCCTTGCTTTTTTCTGCGACTTCTGGCGTGGAGGTACCGACATGAATTCGATTCGGCAGTTAACGCATCCGCCTCCGCCAATCAGAATTACCTATACGATTCGAGTTGCGGAGATGTGGTGTGGCCAGAACGCATCTGTTCCGCAATCTTGGTTTACGCCCGACCGGTTCCAGGAATTGTTTCGCGCAGCGGCTGAGATCATTAGCGAAAACACGCGCAGGATTTGGGACGCCCAGATGTCCTTTTTCAAAAGTACAGAGGGTGCTCAATACGACCAGGAACTACTAGAGACATTCGAGGCAGTGCGCCAAAGGAAGAATGAACCGGTGAAGACGGCCCAGAAGAATGAACCGAAAGACTGACTTCGGCCGCCAAGCAAGATCACAACTGGGTAGTCCATTTGTCTGGTCTGCCCACTGAAACGTCGGTGTTCAATCCGAGCAACCTTATTCCGGACGCCGCGTCAAGCTAAACCCCCAGCCGCTCCTTCAGTGCCCGGACGCGATCGCGCGATACCGTAAGCTCGGTGTGCTTCTCATCCTTGAGCCGCACCATCATTCGACCGGCAAACCAGGTGTGCAACTCGTGAACATAATCCAGGTTTAACAAAATAGCCCGGTGAATACGGACGAATTTGCGAGGATCTACCTTTTGTTCCAGCTCCTGGATGGTATGGTCGACCACGTGATTCTTCTCCGCTGTGGCCGCGTAGGTCAGCTTATCGCGGGCAAAGAAGTGCGTTATCCGTGCCAGTTCGATCAGCTCGACGCGTTCACCTGTGCGGGATGCGATGCGGTCCGGGTAAGTGGCTTGTGCTCCGCCGGCGGCAGCGAGAGCCGTGATCCGTTCCAAGAGTTGCAGAACGTCGGGGCGAGCCTCAATGCCACGCCGCATCCGATCCACCTTGTCCAAGGCTCTGGCAAGCTGCGACGCTTCGATAGGTTTCAGTAAATAGTCAACAGAGTTGACGCCGAAAGCTTCGAGCGCATACCGATCGTACGCAGTCGTGAACACGATCAATGGCTGCTGCTGCGCATCGAGTTTGGAAAGCATCTGGAAGCCGGTCATCCCAGGCATTTCGATATCGAGAAACAAGACGTCCGGCTTCGTTTTAAGGATGGCCTCGATGGCTTCCACGGGGTCCATGCTCGTGCCTGCGATCTCAACGCGGCCGGTCACAGCCAGCATTCTCTCCAAGCGTTTCAGGGCGAGAGATTCGTCGTCAACCAGGAATGCTCTCATGACCATTGCCGGTCTGCGGGACGGCCAAACAGACTCTGTTTCGATTTTCACGCCGCTCGACCGTCAGCCCCGCCCGCTCGCCGAATAGTGTTGTCAGGCGACCCTTTAGATTATCGAGCCCGTGCCCGGCCGGCGCCGATTCCAGGTTAAAGGACGGGCCATCGTCGGATATTTCTACTTGCAGCAAGCCGTTTTCGCGGCTGCCGGCAATCAATATCTCGCCTCCAGTACGGCACGGCGCAACGGCGTACTTCACGCTGTTCTCGACCAGCGTCTGAACAGCCAGAGGAGGAACTTTAGCATCGGCCGCTCCCGGACTAATGTCGACCTGATAGCGCAAACGATCGCCAAAGCGGGCGCGCTCGATTTCCAAGTAATCGTTTACGATCTTTAGCTCGCTCGAAAGCGGCACCAGGCCGGATTGACTCGCGTCCAGTGAGAAGCGCAGCAGGGCGGCCATCTGCTCAACCAATCGCTCGGCGCGCTGGGGATCCTCCGGAATCAGCGATGAGATCGAATTGAGCGTGTTAAACAGGAAATGTGGATGAATGCGCGATTCCAGCGACGCGAGCTGAGCAGCTGTTGCCAGCTTCAGCGCTCGCTCTCGCTCCAGTTCCTTTGTGCGCAGTTGGAGGGTGGTTTGTTCCAACCGCGCTCGCATGGTCTCGAATATTGAAATCACGCCTCCGGTGACGATGGTCAACAAAGTGGCGATCTTGATGCTGCCAGTGAATTGGTCCCAGTACGCCTCCAGCGGGCTCCAACCAAGCATTACAAAGATCAGTCCCGCGAGCATGCAGCCCACGATGCTCACCGCGAAACTAGCCGCTACCCGCATAGCCCATCGCGCTGGAGTGGACGCGTTGCACGATGCGACCCAGATGCGCGGGATGGTGGCAAACGCCAGGCTTCCGATGCACTGAGCGTAAACGAAGGAAAAACCGAAGTTGATGACGAACTGCCGCCATGTCACGCCTTGGACTATGGTCACCAGCATTACAGGTTGAACAAGGGCGACCGCCGTGTCGATCAGCACGATACCGAATACGTGTTTCCAACGGATCATAGATCGCCCTGGGCCATTCTCATCTTACTTGCCAGTCTTACTTGCTCGTATGGCAGCCCAGACATCCGGACTGGGCGGGAGTCAACGACTTGGTCTCCAGCCACGTCGCGGCCGACTTCTCGTATGGCGTCCCCGGCATGCCCTTCTGAATCCGCTCGAACCACTCCTGCGCCTTTTCCTGGTTGCCAAGCCGGTTGTAGCCGTCCGCCAGTCCGATCATCAATTCGCCGCGCGGGTGTGTCCCCATTTTGTCGAAATTGGGGGCTTGCAGTTGGTAAGACTTCTCAAAATCGCCGACGCCTTTTTCGATCAGCGGACGCGCCATTTCAGGATTGGGAACATACTTGGAGGCCGTCAGGAGCACGGCTCCGCGCGGGATGACGACGCCCAGTTGATCCGGCGCGAGCGCTACGGCATCGTCCATCTCCTTGAGGCCGCGCGCCCACAGCTCGCCGCCTTTCTGCATGTCTTGCTTTTGAAAGGCTTGGCCGGATGCATAGAATAGGCCGGCTCCATGCCATACCAGGGCCTCGGCATTCTTGGGGTCGGCCGCGAGCGAATCCTCGCAAATCTTCATGCCTTTTTCGAGCGATGCAGCATCGCCCGCAAATCCCGCGAAGAAGTAGTTCCGGACCTTGAAATCAAATCGATCCTGGGCCGGCAAGAGGCTCGCGCCCCCAATCAGAAGCAGTGCAGCAAGTTTCGTTTTCATGGCAAATCCTTTCAACCACAGGATAAGCGGGTGCAGCCGATTTGCCCGCGTGTTGCTGACGAAAGGTCGAAAAACCGGATGGGCCGTAACGAGCGGCGGACGAATGCTACTCGCGGCGGAACGTGGGCTCTTCGTAGGTCTCCAGGTTGTAGCGCGTGCGTTCCCCGCGAGGCCGCCGCCCGGGCCATTCCAGGCGCATGTCCTTGCTCACTTCATCGAGCATTTCGACAGTTGCCACTCTGCTCTCCACCGCGAAGCAGGTAAGCAGGACGTTGTCGCAGACGGCGTTGATCAGGCGCGGGATACCTTGGGTCCTTACGTGGATATCGGTCATGATCTCCGGCGGGAACACTGTCTGGCCAGGCATTCCGGCTTTTTCCATGCGGGTGTTGATATACCGCGCCGTGTCTTGGGGAGTGAACGGCTGAAGATTGCAACGTAGGACGATCCTCTGCTTCAACTGGCGCAGGTTGGGCGCTTCGAGTTTGCGGTCCAACTCAGGCTGGCCGGCCAGGATTATCTGAAGCAGCTTGCCGCGCCGGTTTTCCAAGTTCCCCAGCAGCCGGATCTCTTCGAGAACCTCCCACTCCAGATTATGTGCTTCGTCGATGATCAAGACCGTCGTACGGCCCTGTTCGGCCTGGTTCAGCAGCACGGAGTTGAGCGCGAACAAAACTTCCGTTTTGGAGGTGCGCAGGCAGCGCAGATCCAGATCGTAGGCGATCATTTCGAAGAACTGGTCGGATGTAATGCGCGAGTTGAAAAGGAACGCAAACTCGATGTACTGCGAATCCAGGAAGTCCCGCAGACATTCCAGCATGGTAGTCTTCCCGGTGCCCACCTCGCCCGTCAGAACGATGAAGCCCTTGCGGCTCTGGACGCCATAAATGAGGTTGGCTAGTGCCTCTTCATGCTGTTCGCTGCGATACAGAAAGGCAGGATCTGGACTAAGGCTAAAAGGAGTCTCCGAAAACCCAAAATAGGCGTTGTACATAGCGAAGGTGGTGAGTAAAGCGCCTTTCCTGTGCCCCTAACGCATCTTATCATGCGATAATCGCACTCTAGTTATAATCGGCATAAAATGCCGAGCACTCCAGGTTCCAGGACTGGAACTTCTACCAGGAAAATGACGAGTTAGCGCCCGATTTCGAGGTGAACGAACCCGGCCAGGGTGGCCGGCTGACCGGCCAGAAAGACAATCCGGCGAGTCTTGGGGAATGGGAGTCCAGACTGTATTGCCCGAGCGTAGAAACCCACCTGCTTGAGGATTTGACGGTAGGCGTCGTCTTGAGTATTGAGGTACGCGGTTTTAGAAAGGAAGCCTGCGCCCCAGCCCAGTGGGAAGACGCAGCCGCGCTCAGCACCGCGAACTTCGTTGAGGCGCGCCTCTAACTGCTCGATGGTCGATTTCAAGAGAGCTAGACCGGCCCAATCGGCGTATTGTGTTTGCAGGTGGAGTAGCTGCTCGGTGTATGCGTTCACCAGGCCAAACATGGACGGGAGGTCGAAGCGATCTCTCTTGCGCAGCGCTTTAGCGGTCTCTGGTTGCGACAGAAATCCGTTCTCGAGCCAACCGCCTTCGAACGTGGTGCCGGGGACCGCCATCTCCGCAAACGTGGGGGTGCTGTCTTCGGGCCGCTTCACGGAGCCGCTCGGACTTTGCTTCCACGCCAGTTCGAACTTGCCCGCACCGCGTGGGGCCAAAGTGGCGACGCGCAGGAGATAAATCTTGAAGGAATTCTCCGGAATCGTGTTGGAATCGGAGGCGGACATCACCCGCATGGAATCGGCGCCCCCTGATCCAAGCGCGGCGTCTTCAACTGAGATTGCCGGACGGCGAGCCATTCGGCCTTCCGAAGTGGCGCGTGCCGAGAGGTCCTGCAATGACCGCTCAGTCATCCGGCCGTGGACCACGCCGGTTCTCAGTGCTCCTTTGATAGCGGTGCCGGGAAGATAGGGGCCGCTGGGCCCGGTGCTAAAGGTCGGGATGAAAAGATGCTCGGCTCTGGCTTTTTCCCAGTACTGCGCGGAGCCAGCATGTTCGAAGGGGATGCGGCGGCCGGCATAGTTCTGGGCGAAGCCTCCCCAGGATCCAAAATCGAGCTTGTCCGCTTTCTTGAGCTGGCTCAAATATCCTTCGAGCCTCGGGCCTTTGGCGAGCAGCCGGAATATCCGCCGCTGGTCGAGCACGTTGACATGATCTTTCCAGACCATGTAGTCGATGGGCGACAGTCTTTGGCCATCGCCGACCAGGGTGGGGGTGAGGCAGGTGACCCGGTAGTTCATGCGGCGCCGTGGCGCACGCTCTCAGCGTGCAGCGTCGGCACTCGTGCCGACGTTTGCTTTGTCCGGTCGCAGCACCAGGCGTTCACAAGAGTGTTGACGACGGGCATCCAGGACGGTCGGCCTTGTCCAGCGATAAGCAACGGCCGTAGAGGAACCCTCTGGCCGACGCGGCACGCAGGAGTGCGTGCGCCACGGCCTGCCGATCCGAATTTTCGATAACTCATGCCGCCGCTCTCCACGGAATCGGCACCGCTACTGCGAATCCCGCTCGATAAACCGGATGCGGAAAGCCTTCCGGAGCCAGGTCCCGCGCCGCGCCGCGCAACTCATTCGATGCCAGCAGCACGGACCCCTCGGCGATCATCAGACTCGGCGTTTTCGGCTCACCCCAGCGCGCCGGGCTCTCGATGCGTCCGCTACGCGACACGGTCGAGTAGCTGCCGCGTTTCCAGTCCACTGAATCCTGGTCTGACGGCGTATAAAGAGACAGTAGCCAGTAGGCCCATTCCGCGCCTTCGCCAAGCGCTTCTACCGTTGGCAGACTCCACGGCTCCCATTCCGGCGCCTCCGACCGGCCCCACCCACGCGACCTTTCGCCGCCGATCCCGGAGTCAGCCAACAGCAATAGCGCGCTGTGCACCGGTGCCGTCCACTGTGCGGCCGCATCGTCGTCGCTGAACTGGACTACCGTCCACAGGCCGGCGTCCCGAGCGAATTCGAGGCACGCGGTTTCGTGTCCTACCGTTTTTCCTGACTCCAGGCGATCCACCGCGGCATTCGAGCGCAGGGCTATTCGAAACGGCCCGCTAGCGCGATCGTGCGGCACCAGGCACTCACTCTCACCATCCACCGCCCAGCGATCTTCGTCGATGCCTTTATCGGCTAGCAGGGCTTCCACCACCGAAAGTGGAACGAATCGCGCACCTTTGTAGCGCACCTTGGTGGATTCCGCCGGGGGCCAGACGCTTCGAGGCGGAACGATCAGCAGCGTGTCGCCCTGAAACGGATAGAAGGAGCTGAACCGGACCGCTGGCGTCGCCTCGCTCCGGGCAGTCGCTTCCAGCCATTCTTCCCTCAGCCCCAATTGCGCCATGGCAGAACAAAGAGCCGAAAAGACGGTGTCGCTGTGACAGATTAGGTCCACGCGATCACGCGCCCCAGAGTCTGGGCCGAAGCGCCAAGGTCCGGCGGGACGAAAGCGGACCGCATAACTGGTCGTGGAACCGGCCGGCGTCATTGCTATTCGGCGAGCTTCTCTGCGAAGTCGGCGCTTGTTACCAGCGATTGCAAGCCAGCCGGATCGGCTGCGGCGAGAAGCTCCTGTTCGGCTGCGCCTGAAGCATAGAACCCGCGCCCACGCCACGTCAGCTTCAAATTCGAGAGCGCGACCCGCCCGCTTCCGCGTGATCCTCCGCCGCCCAGGCTGTCGTCTTCTAGCAACCGCAGTCCTTCTACCAAGCGCGGTAACAACTCCCGGTCCTCGGGACACAGGACATCCATCACCACGCGAAAATGGAAGCGCGCCCCGGCCGGTACACGCTCCAGTGTGCGTGGATTGGCCTGCGAAGTAATGCGGTCGATAGCATTCTCGCTCTTCACTTCGGTCAGCTCATCGTCCATGTTCTCGCGCATTTGCGGCGTGATGCTTTCGGTAATCAGAGGGGCATCATAGACCGTCAGCCGCGCCGGCGTAGCCGCGTTTGATTCCAACGTCTCACCACCTACGCGCTCCATGCGGCCGGGATTGCGCCCGAACAGCAGACAAATCTCGTCATCCGGCCGGTCGCTCTGATGAATTCGTACCTCCTGGCCTTTGCGCTTGGATACATAAACCAGTTCGCCCGGCGCCGCCATGCCGGAGGACTGCTCCAGCATCGAGCGCAGTTTGCCGCGCAGGGAGCTGCCTGGAATATAGGGCAACCCGAAGGCATCTTTCACGACGGGGTTGTCCGCGCCCCCGATTTCGAGCGACCCTTTGCCCGCTCCGATATGGAGACCGGTCTGGCAGGTGATATCTCCCTCGAGGATCAACTTTCCGATCAACTTCAGTTCCGTTTGCGCTGTGTGCGAGCTCATTCTGACAGTTCCTGGTTTCTCGTTTCTGGTTTCTGGTTCGCGGAGCGGACTACTCGTTATAGGCGACGATAGCTTCGAATAAGTCGCGGAAACGTTCGTAGCCTCGCGCTTCATTCTTG
>Ga0210406_10005088_pt1 | contig 13883 bp, 11 predicted proteins | sample IncBWC30MmetaG_FD_155454 | JGI IMG/M metagenome (GOLD analysis project Ga0210406, IMG submission 155454) | Forest soil microbial communities from Barre Woods Harvard Forest LTER site, Petersham, Massachusetts, United States - Inc-BW-C-30-M | ecosystem: Environmental > Terrestrial > Soil >... | reverse complement strand
CATGTCCTTCTTGCGTTTTCTCATGCTGCTCTCGCTGGTCGTGTGGATCGGCGGCGTGATGTTTCTCGCCTTCGTCGAGGCGCCTACTGCGTTTCGTCCGGGCCTGCTGCCGTCGCGGCATTTGGCGGGGGCGGTAGTCGGTGGGTCGCTGAACATTCTGCATTGGATGGGGATGATTTCCGGCATCGTGTTTCTGATCAGTTCGCTGGCTTACAACCAGATTTCGAAGGGCACGATGCAGCCCTTCGCGTTGCGGCATGTGTTGATCGTGCTTATGCTGCTGCTGACCGCGTACTCACAATTCGGGATCACGCCGCGCATGGTGGCGCTGCGCGCGTCGTTCGTGGAGATCGACAAGGTTCCGCTCGATGACCCGGGGCGAGTCGAGTTCGATCGTCTGCACAACTGGTCGGAAAAGCTCGAGGGCGGCGTGCTGCTCCTCGGACTCGTGGTGGTATATCTGACCGCTCAGCGGCTTTCGACATAGGTCGAGACGCGCCCGACAAAACTTTCCTTCGCAGAGTCGCAGAGGATCGGTCAAATTAGTTCTGTGGTGCATTCGCTTGGGGCGTCGCGGATGATGCCGCGGGCGAGGCATGCGCCGGCTCCGCGCTTCTTCCCAAGCAGCCATCCAGATAGACCAAGTACGCCGTCAGCAATCGGTATGTACTGTAGTAGTCGTCGAGGTGAACGGCGGAGAACCGATCGAGCGGCGAGTGCAAGATGCGCAGAGTGTCCTGCGTCACGGAGTGGATCGTGATACGAGGGATCTTGTAAGGCTCGAACGATTCGGCGTCGGTGCTGCCGATCCCGTCCACATTCACGCCGCTCAAGGGCACTTTTATCAGGTGCGCAACGCCGTTGAGAATGCGCACCAGTTCCGGGTCGGCGTGCGAAACCCATACTTCGGTGGGCGCGAGGCCAAGCGTGTCCAGATTGATGACCGCAGCAATGCGACCACGTTGTTCCGGCGTGAGATGCTTCACGTAGTACTCTGAGCCGACCAGACCTCTCTCTTCCTGTGTGAAAGAGATCAGAACGAAAGTATGGCGGCGCGAGATTTGTCGCAGGGTTGAGGCAAAGGCCGGCAGAAGTGTCGCTCCGGTCCAGTTATCAACGACGCCTTCACCGCGATTCACATAGTCGAAGTGCGCACTGACCACGATGATCGAATTCGTCTCGCCGGGCAGCATGCAGAACAGATTCGGCGGCTCGCCCCAGGAAACCTTCTGTTCGATCAGTTGAGATTCGGAGCAGCCCACCTGCAAAAACCAGTTCCGAATGCGTTGCTCCCGATCCTGGTTGGAGCCGGAGAACTGTTTCAGATGGTCGGTCAGCGCGTCGCGGGTGAGGATCGAGTAACTCGTGGGTGGAGGCGCCGGAGCCGCCGGAGAATTCTGCGAGTGCACCGCGGGCGTAATGAAAATCAGGCACAAAAGAGAACAGAGTGAACGGGCAGACATCGGCATACACATGACGAAAACTGGTCGAGCTTAACACGATTGCAGTCCTGCAAATTTGGTCCGCCGCCGCGCATCATTTATTCTAAAAGGTTGTCGTCTTCATTCCCGCCGCAGCGGAACCCTCGCTGAAAACTGAGAGCTGACGGCTGAAGGCTGCTTCTTATGAAAACAGGCATTATCGGTCTGCCCCAAGTGGGCAAGACCTCATTGTTTCGCATATTGACGAAGGCGAATCTGTCAGAGCAGGCGTATTCGAACCCGCGCGAGGCGCACGTCGGCGTCGCGAAGGTTCCGGACGATCGGCTCGATAAACTGGCCGCGCTCTACAACCCGAAGAAGCTTACCCACACTTCGGTGGAGTACGTGGACGTGGGCGCGATCGGACAAGACGCACTCAAGGAGACAGCCTACATCGGACACTTGCGCAACGTGGATGCGCTGATTCACGTCGTGCGGGCGTTTGAAGATGATTCGATCCCGCACGTGGGAACGATCGATCCGCTGCGCGACATCAAGAACGTTGATTTCGATTTGATGATCAGCGATCTGGGGCAGGTGGAGAAGCGGCTTGAACGGCTGGTAAAAGATCTCAAGAAAATGCGCACACCCGAGCTTGAAAAAGAGAATGAGTTGCTCATCAAGGCGAAAGCGCACCTGGAAGCCGAGAAGCCATTGCGCGAACTTGAGATGACCGCGGCCGACAAGAAGCTCATCAAGGGCTTCATGTTCCTGAGCGAGAAGCCGATTCTTTACGTGCTGAACATCAGCGAGACGCAGGAGCTAGACAAAGCCTTGGAAGCAGCGGTGGCGAAGTACAAGGTGACGGAAGTGGCATCGCGACCAAATGCCGGGGCGACCGCGATCTGCGGCAAGGTCGAAGCGGAACTGTCCGAGATGAGCGATGCCGATGCGGCCGAGTTTCTATCAAGCTACGGATTGAAAGAAAGCGGGCTGACACGACTGATTCGCAAGACCTACGAGTTGCTGGGATTGATTTCGTTCTTCACGGCGGGCGAAGACGAATGCCGCGCCTGGCAAATTCCGGCGCACACGCGAGCGCAGGAAGCTGCTGGCGCGATTCACTCCGACCTGGAAAAGCACTTCATCCGCGCCGAAACGATTCGCTGGGATCAACTGCTGGAAGCGGGCTCCGAAGCCAACGCCCGCGCCAAAGGCACGCTACGCCTCGAAGGCAAAGACTACATCGTAAAAGATGGAGACGTGATGCATATCCGGCACAGCGGATGAATTGGAGACGGCTAGTAATCCTGCTTAGTGCACATGAAAGAAATGGTCTAGCAGGAACAGGAACCCCACCCCTAAAAAGACGACCAGCGCCATCTTCGCGCCCGGCTCTTTGTTGACCTCGGGGATCAGATCTGAGGCGGCCACATAAATCGTCACGCCGGCCGCCAGCGGCAGCCCCGCATTCACCTGGTGTCGGAAGACGGCCATGGTCAGCACCCCGGCCAGCGTTGCTGCGCCCAGCAACGCGGAAGCGCCCCACGCGAAACCCCGGCTCTGGCCGCTCGCCAGCATGACGGACGCGATGGTGAAGCCTTCCGGAATTTTGTGCAGGAAAACCGCGAAGAAGATCACCCATCCCAGCCAGCTTGAAATCAGGAAGCCCGCGGCGATCGCGATGCCGTCAAAGAAGGTATGGATCAGCAACCCAATCAGCACCGAATAACCCTTGTGCTTGTGAACGAATTCGTCGGCATGAGTCTCTTCGCCAAAGTGAAAATGGGGCGTTACGGTGTGCTCGAAGAAATGAATGATCAGGTAGCCCAGCAGGATCAGGTACGCGCCATTCTTGCCGCTCAGTTGCAGGCTCTCGGGCACGACCTCAACGATCGCTGTCGCCAGCATGAAGCCCGCGCCCAGCGCGACGAAATAGCGCAGATATCGCCGCTCCCAGTTTCGCTGCACAATGATCGCGCCGCCGAAGACGTTGGCGAGGGCTGCGGTGAGTCCCAGAAGAATGCTGGTGGCGATCGGGTGCATGCGGAACGCCAAGGGTACCAGTTGCCGAGTCAACTTTCTATTCTTCGAGCACCCGGCGCTCCGGCGCCAAATGAAACGGGGAGAGCACTCTCTCCCCGTCTTGCTACCTTGAATGTTACTCAGTTACTGAGCGGTCAGTTCCCAGGTATCTCCGTAGACCGCGCCCGTATTGAAGTCGTAGCCGCCGAAGACGAGGAACTGCTGGTTGAGTGGATCCCACATCGTCCCGAAGCGCTCGCGCTTCACCGGACTCTTCGCGGGCGCTAGTTCGGTCCAGTTTGAGCCGTCCCATGCCCACGTAGTCTTCTGGTCAACGCCCTCGCTGCCGCCGCCGAAAACGACCACCTGGTTCAACACCGGATCGAAGCCTCCAGTGGTGAAATAAAGCGGGGGCGGTTGCGTGGCCGGGTTTTCCTGTTTCCAGCTTTTGCCGTTCCATGTCCACGTGTTCTGAACGATCCAGTTGTCGGAGACTCCACCAAAGACCATCACATTCTTGTGAATGGGATCGGCAACCGCGATGGAGCCTGACCTTGGATAGGGAGAGGTGCCGAGGTTGAGCATTACCCAGTTGTGCCCGGTCCAGCGCCACGTCGTGCGCGAATAGAAGCGGCCGAGGTAGCCGCCGAACATGTCGACGTGTCCGGTGAGCGGATCCGTGAACAGCATGGGATGAACGGATCCCACGGGGACAGTCTTTGGATTCGTCTGCGTCCAGGTCATGGTGGCGCCATCGAATAGCCAGGTGTCGTTGAAGATAGTGCGTCCAAAGAACCCGCCGAATAGAACCAGCTTGTGTGTGATGGAGTCATACGCCATCGCGGCTCCGACGCGATCGAGCGGGCGCACGGGCGCGGGAACGATCTTCCAGGTCGTGCCGTCATAGGCCCAGGTTTCATGCAAAGTGGTGCCCCCGTCAGTACCGCCGAAGATGATGATCTTGCCGCTGATGGGGTCGTAGGCGCTGGCGAAATCCAGGCGAGGCGGGAGGGCTTTTTTGGGTCGCGTCGGCTTCCAACTCAAGCTGGATGCGTCTTGCGCCATGGAAAGGGATTGGAAGATGACGATGAGCAACAGAGCGGTCAACGACGAACGCTTGACCTGGAAAAAGGCGCGGGACGAAGACATGGTCGGGTGTGTTCTCCGTTTTCGAAATCGCAACACTCTAGCAAACCTTGAAGAAGCCCGCCAGACTTGGATTACCCGTGGGACTAACTGCGAGTGCCGGAAAATAGAGCGCAAAGTTGGTAGCATGAAAATCTCTGCGGCATGGGTGCGGGTTTCTGCGGGCCGCTTATCAGGAGATCGGTGTTATGTGCAGGAATATCAAGACTCTTTTCAACTTTGATCCACCAGTCACCGAGGATGAAGTGCGCGCGGCGTCGCTGCAGTTTGTGCGGAAGATCACCGGCTTCAACAAGCCCTCGAAGACGAACGAAGCAAGCTTTTTGAAGGCAGTGGACGACGTCGCCGGAATCTCGCTGCGCCTGCTGCATTCGCTCGAGACGACGGCACCACCCAAGAATCGTGAAGAAGAGGCGGCCAAAGCCAAGGCGCGTGCCGCCGAACGCTTCGGAGCGTAATGGATGCGTCTGAGATTTCTGTAAGCGGCGCGTGAAGCCTAGTGAGAGAGCGATGAAAGCGGCACGAGTTCTGCAGTTTGGTCCTCCCAGCGTAATTGTGATTGAGGACATCCCCAGGCCTGAGCCGGGAGCCGGGCAAATTCTCGTGCAAGTCAAAGCGGCTGGGGTTGGTCCGTGGGATGCACTCGTTCGAGAAGGCAAGAGCGCCCTGAACCAGACGCTGCCCCTGATTCCCGGTTCGGATGTTGCGGGAGTCGTTGAGGCCCTGGGTGAAGGCGTCAACGGGTTCCGCATGGGCGACGAGATCTACGGATCGACGAACGAGCAATTCACGGGAGGCTATGCGGAGTACGCGCTGGCTTCCGCGAAGATGCTGGCCGCGAAGCCCCAGACACTGAGTTACGTTGGGGCCGCATCCGCTCCGGTGGTCGCGGTCACAGCATGGCAAATGCTGCATGACTATGCGAAGGCAGCCGCAGGGCAAACCGTGTTGATTCACGGTGCGGCGGGAAATGTGGGCGGGTACGCCGTGCAGTTGGCTCGACTGGCGGGGCTGCACGTGGTCACGACCGCAGCCTCGCGCGGTGCGAAATATTTGTGCGGGCTGGGCGCTGAGCGAGTGATCGACTCCAAAACGGAACGGTTTGAGGACTCGCTCGCACCGGTGGATGTGGTGCTTGATCTGGTGGGGGGAGAGACCCAGGAGCGTTCCCTGCAGATTCTAAAGCCGGGAGGAATTCTGGTTTCTGTCGTGTCGCCGGTTCCCGAAGCCTCTGAGCGCAAGTATGGAGTGAGAACTGTCTTCTTCTACGTCGAGGTCACGACGGAACGGCTGCATCAGATCGCGCTGTTATTTGATCAGGGTAAACTGCGCACGCAGCTGGGAACCATTCTTCCGCTGGATGAAGCACGCACGGCGTATGAAATGCTCGCGGGCGCACCGCTCTTACCGGGAAAGATTGTGCTGAAGATCGCCGAGTAGGCCCGGCGGCACCTGCGCCAAATGCTTTCACGAGAACCTAGTCTCGCAGAGCAGATTGCTTAATCTACCTGGTGCTTCGCCGTATATCCCTCGCGCGCGTGGATCTCAACCTTCAGGTCTTTGCCGTGCTGGTCTTTCACCTTCAGCGGTCCACCGTCGGCGGCCACCAGCTCAACTTTCAACTTGCGGTACGTTCCGTCAAGCTTGGCATTGCTAGGTTTGTACGCCAGGTTGTACTGGTTGCGGATGTCACTCGCGACGTCGTGAAAGATTTCGGGCAGCTCACCTTCAAAGCGGGGGAAGTAGGCGCGGCCTCCGGTGAGCTTTGCGAAGGTAGTCATCTGGTTGTCGGCCTGGAGAAAATCAAGCTGGCGGATCGGTCCGACCATGCCATGAGCATCGGCCCACTCGCGCAAGGAGCGACCAATACTGACCGCATAAATTGTGATGTCCTTCGTTCCCTTCAACTTCTTGAGGATCTGGTCCAGGTTGAGCTTGCTGAACGTGTCTTGCCCGGTCGATACCAGGATGATGTACTTTCGGCCGTCGATTCTGTCAATGCGATCGACGGTGTCGTAGAGGGCGTCGTAAAGGTTACGCTCGCTGAATCCCGGGATTCGCAACTGATTGAGCGCTCCGTAGATCTCCTGCTTATTCTGCGTGAAATCGGTCAGAATGTGCGGCCGCATGTCGTACGACTCGACCGCGATCCAGTCATCCTTCTTGAGCCCGGCTGCAAAGGTGTAGGAAGCTTTGAGGGCCTCATACATGTACTGTCCGTAAGTAGAGGCAAATTCGATCAGCAACACCGCGGTAATGGGTGCCTCAGCCTGACTAAAGTTCGAGACGGGTTGCTGCACGCCGTCTTCGTAGATGCGAAAATTGTCTTTCTGCAGATGCGGAATGAACTGCCCATCCTTGGTTGTGACCGAGACGTCGACATTGACCAGCGGCACATCGACCTTGATCGAGTAGTCGGGCATGCCCTCGACCTTCTTCGGCGTGGTGGGAGCCGGAGGCGGTGGAGCAGCGTCTTCTTTTTTCTTCGGGATCGCGTAGGGGCTGACGTCGTCGCCCGGACCACCGGCCGCGGGTGGCGCATCCTGCTTGTTGGGGTTGGGCTGCTGCGACGAGTCTTGCGCGAAGAGCGCGGATGTGGCCAGAAAAACCATTACCAGCAATAAGATAGAACCTGTGTGCTTACGCATGGGGAAACCGTCCAGCATGGAAAACTTGCATTCTCTGCGGAAATCTACCGTGCTAGTATAGACGCACAGCTTCGCGATTGGGATGTTTGGGCCCGGTCCTAACGTAAAACCTCCTCCCGGCGCAACCGCAAACAGTCGATCGAAGTCTAATGGAATTAGTCGGCCTGGTTGGCAGGCCTTCGGGGCATACCCACATGAGAAATGCGGTTCTCTCTCTCGCCGCCCTTTGCAGTCTTTTACTTACCTCCGCGACAGCCACGGACACACCCAGCCAGGCGCCCAAGACCACGCAGATCATCACGATCGACCAGATTCATGCCGGCATGCGGGGCGTCGCGTATACGGTGTTTGAGGGAGTCAATCCCGAGCCTATGGAGGTGGAAGTCCTGGGCGTGTTGCGCAACATGAACGGGCCCAAGGGAGACGTGATCCTGGTGCGCTTGCACGGGGCCAAGGCTGAGTACACCGGTGTGGTTGCCGGCATGAGCGGCAGCCCGGTTTATTTTGATGGAAAGTTGGCGGGAGCGCTGGCGTTTCGCATTGGGCAGTTTTCGAAGGAGCCGATTGCGGGCGTGACTCCGATCGCCGACATGCTCGAGATCAACGCGCTCGATAAGTCGCCGGGTGCGCCGCCGGCAGTCGCGGCGGGCTCGGCAAATTCGGTCACCACTAAGACGTCGGGGCCGGGCATGGACTCGGGTCTTGCACAGGATGTGAACTACCTGAAGCCCATCGACACGCCACTCGTGTTCAACGGCTTCTCTGAAGACGTAGTGAAGTTGTTCGCGCCGCAATTCGCCGCCAGCGGAATAGTCCCTGTGATGGGTGTGGGCTCGGTGAGCGACGCAAAGCAGCCTGAGCCGCTCGTGCCGGGCTCGGCCGTGAGCGCGATCCTGGTGCGCGGCGATATGGATATTGCGGCGACCTGCACGGTCACCTACATCGATCCGCAGCGCCTGCTCGCGTGCGGGCATCCGTTGATGCAATTTGGCAGCACGGACCTGCCCATGAACAAGGCCACTGTGGTGGCGACCCTCGCTTCGCCGCTGAACGCCTTCAAGATCATCAACACGACAGAGCAGGCCGGAACCTTTGTGCAGGACCGGCATACCGGGATCATGGGCCGCTTCGACGTGCAGCCCGAAATGATTCCGGTCGCTCTCACCGTTCACAACGGCGACACCATCAAGAAGATTCACTACGAAGTTCTCAACAATCCGCGGTTGACGCCAGTGGCGATGATGGCCACGGTCTTCAACGCGCTGCATGGCATGAACGAATACGGCGAAGAGACAACTTACCGCCTGAATGGCAGCATCGGCGTGAAGGGCTATCCGAACGTGACGCTCCAGAACATGTTCGCGCCTACGGAGGCCGGCCAACCGGCTGCGTTTCTCGCGGCGCTGGCGCTGGGCGAGCGTTTCGGCCGCATCTTCGACAATCCAGTGGACGCGCCCACGGTGAAAGGCGTCGACCTCGATTTCGATCTGATCAAAGAGCGGCGCTGGGCGCGGCTCGAGAACGCGCGCACCGATGTGACGGAAGCCCGGCCTGGAGATGAAATCACAGTTGAAACCGTGTTGGCGCCCTATCGCGGCGAGCGCATGGTAAAACACATTCCTATTCGTATCCCTACTTCGACCTCGAAGGGCACGTTGCGCATCATGGTGAGCGATGGCGACACGCTCGACCGCATGCGCCGCAGCATGCCGGTGTTCGCGCGGAAGCTTGACCTGGGATCGACCATCACCGTGCTGAATCGCGAGCACTCAAACAACCGGGTATACGTCTCGCTGCTCGAAGCCGACCCCGAAGCGATGGTTGGCGACAAGGTGATGCCCACGCTGCCGCTCTCGGTGATGAACGTGATGGACGGCATGCGCGGCACGCAGGAAATGGTCGTGCTAGGCGAGTCGTCGGTGAACGAAGCGTCCACCGGGCCACAAGACTACGTGGTCGCGGGCGCGCAGTTGCTGACGATCACAATCAAGTAGGCAGCGGCGACATTGAAGATTTTTAGATTGTTGATTTCAGATTGCACACTGCAGAGCTCTGATTTTCTGACCGCTGATGGCTGAAAGCTGAGAGCCGCCTTCCGCGTGTTACGCTGAACCGTCTCCTCCCCAATTGACTTGCCGACTGAGGGATTCATTCACGATGCGTCTGCTTAAGACTGTCACCCTGCTCGCCTGCTTGTCCGCTCTGCTCGCCTTCGGCGAAGGCACCCGCACCTGGGAACAATCGAAGTTTGAAGATCTAAGCAAAGGCACGGCGAATGGAGTCGCGATCCGCAGCGTGGGCGCGCTCGAACTCGCACCGACCTTCAAGATGCTGTACACCACGCCCTCCACTTACCTCTGGTCGATCGCGTCCGATGATGCGGGCGTGCTGTATGCCGCAGCCGGAGCGCCAGCGCGCGTCTATCGCATCACACCCGACGGTCAGGCGACCACCATCTTCGAACCCACCGAACTGCAGGTGCAGGCGCTGGTCGTAGACAAGAACGGCACGGTCTACGCGGGCACAGCGCCCGACGGCAAGGTCTACAAGATTGAGCACAAGCCGGGCGGAAACGGCGCAGGCAAAAATCCCGATCGCGCCAAAGGGCAGGTCGATCCGACCTGGAGTTCGTCGGTTTATTTTGATCCCGGCACGAAATACATCTGGGACCTGGTGCAGGACGCAGCGGGCAACCTTTATGTCGCGACTGGCGATCAGGGACAGATTTTCAAAGTCACGCCGCGCGGCGAACACTCGCTTTTCTTCAAGAGCGATGAAGTTCACATTCGTGTGCTCGCGCTCGACGACAAGAGCAATCTCATCGCGGGCTCGGATGGCAGCGGGCTCGTCTACCGCATCGCGCCGTCGGGTGAAGCATTCGTACTGTACAGTGCGCCCAAAAAAGAGATTACGGCGCTCGCCCTCGACGCGGCAGGCAACATCTACGCGGCCGGCGTTGGCGAGAAGAAAACGAACAACCCGACTGGCACGCCCAGCCCACAGGCGACGATCAGCACGCCAATCTCGACGCCCACTCCCACGCCCATCGCGCCGGGCATGACCATGACGACAACCCCTGCCACAAGCGGACCTCTCATCAACTTTCCTGCCCCCGGCACGGGCGCAACCGGAGGATCTGAGGTCTACAAGATTGCGCCCGACGGCTCGCCCACCAAAATGTGGAGTTCCCGCGACGACATCGTCTACGCTCTGGGGTTCGATCCGCAGGGGCGTTTGCTTGCGGGCACCGGCAATCGCGGACACGTCTACGCGATTCGCGGTGATGATGATTTCACGGACTTGTTGAAAGCGGGTGCCTCGCAGATTACCGCATTCGCGAAGGCATCCGGTGGCGGGCTGTATGCATCCAGCAGCAATCTCGGCAAAATCTTCGTGCTCGGTCCGGGACCCCAGAATGAAGGGACGTACGAAAGCGACGTGTTTGACGCCAAGATTTTCTCGCGCTGGGGCCGCGCCGAGTATCGCGGCGTCGGCAACGTCGATCTGTTCGTGCGCAGCGGCAACGTCGACAATCCCGACCGCAACTGGAGCCCTTGGAAGAAGGTCGATCTGCATGGGAACGCCGAAAGTGGCGCCCCGGCAGCCCGCTTCGCGCAGTGGAAAGCGGTGTTGCATGCGGGCAACCCTGCGCCCCAGGTACAAAGCGTGACGTTGAACTATCTTTCGAAGAACGTCGCTCCAGTCGTTGACGACATTACAGTGCAGCCTGCGACCCGCTATCAGCCTCTGCCCCGTTCCGCCAACCCCGACGTTGCGCTCGGCCCCGGGCAAGTGCGCTTCGATCCGCCTCCACCGGCGCAGCACGACCGCGACTCGCTGGGCGTGAAGTGGACCGCGCACGACGATAACGACGACCAGATGACCTACGCGCTCTATTACCGCGGCGAAGGCGAATCGCGCTGGCTGCTATTGAAAGACAATCTGCAGGACAAGTTCTACTCGTTCGACGCGAGCCTGCTGCCCGATGGGGCTTACACGTTCAAAGTCATTGCATCGGATGCTCCGTCGCACTCGCCGGGCGAAGCCCTGACCAGCGAGAAAGAAAGTACACGCGTCGAAGTGGACACCACCGCGCCGCGGATTGAGAACTTGAGCGCGACCCTCGAAAGCGGCAAGTTTCACGTCACCTTCAAGGCGGTTGATGGCTTCTCGCCGATCCGGCGCGCCGAATACTCCATCGACGCGGGCGAGTGGCAATACGTGGAACCGGTCGGCCAGATCACCGACTCAAAGACCGAAGACTATGACTTCCGTGGAGCGCTGCCAACCTCAGCGGCTACGACCGGCAACTCTGGCGCAACCGATCACGTAGTCGTCGTGCGCGTGTGGGACCGCTACGAGAACATGGCGGCAGCGAAGACCGTGATCCGCGGGAAGTAACGAAACCTGAGGGTGCCCCAGGTTCGCGCCGTTCGGTGGCGCTAACCTGGGGTATCGTGAAGTCCGCAGCGAAAGTGGTGTCAGCGTCCTCCGCAGTCTTTCTCCGCGATGAAAGCTCCTAAGTCCCCAGCGCCCCCGGATCGAGCGCATGATCCATGCTCGACGCGGCGACCGCGTGCAAGCGATCCGCCTTACGCAATGACGGGAAGATCCACGCCCAGAGCCCGATCACAACCAATGTCCCAACGCCGCCCAGCACGACCGACGGCACCGTCCCGAACCAGTGCGCGGTAAGTCCTGATTCAAACTGGCCCAACTCATTGGACACGCCAATGAACAGCATGTCGACGGCATTCACTCGCCCGCGCATGGCATCCGGCGTTGCGATCTGAATCAGCGTGCCGCGGATGATCACGCTGATCATGTCGCTCGCCCCCAACAACACCAGACACACCAGCGAGAAGGTCAAGTTGCGCGAGATTCCGAACAGGATCGTGAAGATGCCGAAGCCCGCCACTCCCCACATCATCGCAATGCCCGCTCGCGCACGCAACGGACGGTGTGCCACATACGCAGCCATCACTGCTGCGCCTACGCCAGGCGCGCTGCGCAAAAGACCAAGGCCCCACGGCCCCGTCTTCAGAATGTCACTGGCATACACCGGCAGCAGCGCTACCGCGCCACCCAGCAGCACCGCAAACATATCGAGCGAGATCAGCGCCAGCAGCAGCTTCTGCGTCCACACATAGCGGAACCCGGCCAGCGTCGAGCGCAGGTTGGTAGCCTCACGCTCACGCTTCACTTCGCGGAAGCGCAGCCGCAGGGTCAGACTCAAGGCCAGCATGCTGGCGGTCAACGCGGCCGCATACACGGCATCAGCGCTGCGGAAGGCGGCGTACATCACCCCGCCGACCGCCGGCCCAAGGATGGTCGCTCCCTGATAGATGGTCGAGTGCCACGCGACTGCGTTCGTAAAGTGCTCGAGGGGCACGGTGTGCGGCAACAGTGCGCGACTCACCGGCCCGCTCAGCGACCGCACCACGCCCAACAGCACCAGCACGGCATAGATCGGCCCGACGGTATGGGTCTGGCGCAGCGCGAGAATCAGCAGCAGCAACGAGCACAGAGCAAAGCCCGCGTAACAAATGCTCAGCAGCTTGCGCCGCTCATAGCGGTCGGCGGCCGCTCCTGAGGCTAGGAAGAGAAAGAAGCCGGGGAGGAACTGGGCGAGCCCGACCAGCCCCAGATCGAGCGCCCGATGGGTGATCGAGAATACCTGCCAGCCCACCGCGACGGACTGCATCTCGAGCGCAACCACGATAAAGAACCGCGCCACTTCGTAGTAAACGAAGTTTGGGTGCGTGAATGCGGCTCGTCCCTGAACAGCGGTGGCAGGCGGTGCCATCTCTTACTAATCTGCCATAAACGCTGGCACTGTGTGTCTTTGCTTGTTTGTGGCGCGGACACTCCTGTCCGCGGTTTTTGTTTGTCACATCTCTCCATCACTCTCTCCACAGCCTTAAAAGTCAAAGCCATGCGGACAAGAGTGTCCGCCCCACACCCGTCGTCCTCATCTGTCCGGCTGCTAGAATCGGCCCATGCTGGTTCTGCTCGCGCTGCTGGGATGGCTAGCCTGCATCGTCTACTCGACGATTCCAGCCTTCTGGATAATGATTCACGGCCAAGCAGAGTTCTGGCGCCAGTTGCGCGTGTCGCCCTATGTGGTGCTGATACCGCTGTGGATGGCCATGTGGGCGGTCATGCTTGCCATCACGTGGCCCTTCAAGAACCTCTATTTCTATTCGAGCCCGTGGGCGTGGCTGCCCACGTTTGGGTTATTCGCTCTCGGCGCCTGGGTCTATCGTCAAGCAAGCGTAGGCTTCAGCCTGACACAACTGGGCGGCGTCCCCGAACTGCAGCCGGGACAGCATGAACAGCGGCTAGTCACGGCAGGCATTCGCCAGCGAGTGCGCCATCCGGTGTATCTCGGACATCTGCTGGAAATGCTGGCGTGGAGCATCGGAACGGGGCTGGTAGCGTGCTTCGCGCTCACGGCGTTTGCAATGCTTATCGGGGCGGTGATGATCCGCGCCGAGGATTCGGAGCTGGAGCGGCGATTTGGAGCCACGTTCCGCGAGTACAGAGCCATTGTCCCAGCCGTGATCCCAGGCCTTCGCAACGTATAATCGGAGTTGGACTGAAAGCTGACGGCTGACAGCTGAGAGCTCACGCTCGCAGCTCG
>Ga0210406_10005087_pt1 | contig 13883 bp, 13 predicted proteins | sample IncBWC30MmetaG_FD_155454 | JGI IMG/M metagenome (GOLD analysis project Ga0210406, IMG submission 155454) | Forest soil microbial communities from Barre Woods Harvard Forest LTER site, Petersham, Massachusetts, United States - Inc-BW-C-30-M | ecosystem: Environmental > Terrestrial > Soil >... | reverse complement strand
CCACGGTAGTCACCTAGGTCCGCGTGTCGCCTTCCATCGAAGAAATCGCGCCAGAGGAGTTCGAAGACCTGGAACAACAGCGGGTTCTCGGCATTGTTCCCAACTTCTATGATTAGGGAAGCGGTACCAAGCGTTCGCTGTTCCTGTACGCTGTCGCCCGTCCCTTCATTGTAAAGCGGGCAATCAACGCTGGCCGCCCAATTATTCCTCTGTCCTCGACGACCTCACTGCCGGCGGTCTTTCGAATTGTATATACCCGAAAGAGACCGTCACGGAGCGGCGCTAACCTTCGAAAACGCTGGCATCGCCCTCGGAACCAGCGTGGCCATCAACGTTCTACAAGAATTCGTCCTGCACCGACTCACGTCACGAAAACAATAGAACTCGCTGGGGTCGAACCCAAAAGCAGATTCGTAGTCGTCGCCAAGGGCGCCGACGTCTTTGGCCGGTTGGCCGAATCGAAAACGTCCGGAACGTTCTCGGGCCGATCAGAGCTCAGGCTGGAGCTGACGGGAATCGTGGTCAATGGGCAGACGGTGCCGCTTGTAACGGGAGAATATCAATTGAGTGGCAAGTCTCGTGGGGCGAGCACTGCAAAGAGAACCGTTGGCGGGGCGGCTGTAGGAACAATCATTGGCGCTATCGCGGGCGGCGGCAAGGGTGCAGCCATTGGGGCAGGAGTTGGAGGTGCGGCAGGCGCAGGGTCGGAGATCCTCACCAAGGGAGATCAAGTCAAAGTGCCCAGCGAGACTTTGCTGGATTTTACGGTGCAGCAGGCTGTTTCTCTACCGCCACGGCAGAACTAAATGATGCGCTCTCGGCAGGTCGAAACGTGCCGGCCGCATCGATTCTGCGAGAGCGAGAAGTGCTTTTGGAATAGTTAACGGTGTACTCATTCCAAGGATATCTCTGACAGCGATCCGCATTAGCTGGACCCCTTAGGACATCGTCTACTTCCCTGCTCCACAGCTTTACTCAACGTGTGAAAAGACCGACTAAGCATGGCGAAGAAACGCTTCTGCGTTAGTATCCAACTCGCATGACCGCCACCACGAACCCGTAACTCTCGCAATTCTCTGAAGCATGTGACTGTGAAGGCACGTGTGGCGCCTTCTATCCGTCCACCAGTCCTTCGGTTAACAGACATCGCTCCTGTAACCCATGAGAACGCGCGGGAGGCTCCCCCGCCGCCCGGTTGTATTGCACTGGCCAGGGCACCTCAGGTTTGATTTTTTTGCCGTAAACCAATCCACGTCTGGAGCCCGACGGCCGCCCTCGCTTTTCCCAATGCCGATAGGCCAAAATGCCGTTACTTCGTCCTGATCGCCAGCTATGAATTGACCATCGCCGCCACTTCTTTCTCTCGCGCAGACCAGCCCAAGAGCTCGCTTTTTCTCCTCGCTAAAGGCGACTTTCTATTTGAATGCGATCTTCTTATCCGAGCGCATCCTGAATTAGCTGTTTAGCAACCTCGATTTCGTCGCGGGTGATCTTGTGTGGACGCCCCTCGTATCGTCTGGCCGTCACGGATGCACCCATTTCCATGAGCACGTGGCCGGACTGTTGCACGCGCTCCCAGGGCACATGCGCATCGGGATCACCTGAACCGAAAAATACCGGTGTCTTTGCAAGATCGCCCGCGTGGCTCAGATTTGCATCAGGGGGCCCGATCAAGCCGCCCGTAAATGCGATCAATCCGGCGTACCGTTTGGGATGTCTCGCGATGTACTCCGTCGCGAGACACGCCCCTTGAGAGAAACCGCATACGATGACTCGTTCGGCGGGAATACCAGCATCGCCCACGCTTTGAATCGCTGCCAGAATTTTGCCTAACGCCGAGGTCAGCCAAGGCTCATTTTTCTCGATTGGCGCGAGGAAGGAAAAGGGATACCAGCTGTTTCCTGAGGCTTCGGGTGCCAGATAGGCAAGGTTAGGAAAATAGAATTCCTGCGCGAGCGACAAAATGTCCGCCGCGGAGCCGCCACGCCCGTGGAGAAGAATGACCGCGCCGACCGCATCTTTTACAGGTGTGCCAGCGCGAAGGACCGGGCAGTCTCTATGAGGATCGGTAATCATATGCTGCCTCCCGCTTCCGCCTTGAGTTCGAAGGGCGGGATTTCCTTGTGCAGCGTGATCCGCACCAGATGCCTTTCGATGAAGCTGCGTTTCGCCTCGAGCCAGGCTGGAATGCGGAGTTCTTCGCCGAGGGATTCGAGCGGCTCATCGAACGCGAATCCGGGAGGATCGGTGGCAAGTTCAAAGAGGACGCCCCCCGGTTCGCGAAAATAGATCGACCGAAAGTAGGTACGATCCATGACAGGAGTAACATTCAGATGTTTGGCAATTTCCTCCCGCCATGCGCGCTGAGCCGGGTCATCCTTCGCGCGGAAGGCGATATGGTGCACCGAACCCGCACCAAATTGTCCATAACTTGCGTTTGCATCGATCAATAAATCGATGTGATTGCCGAGAGCGTTGCCGTTGGCCGCAAAACGCCGGCGGTTGCCGTCCACGGCGATTTGTTTGAAGCCCATCAGGTTGAGGATGACAGCTGTCTCATCCAACTGTCTTTCACACAGAGTTACGCCGAAGAAACCACGGATGGCGTGTTCCGGCAGGACAGAGGTAAAACGCGGAACATTCACTGAGGCGAAGTCGGCATGGCCGACGATTTCGATCTTCATTCCGTCCAGATCGGGAAAGGCCAAAACCTCCTCGTCAAAGCGCTTGCCCTTGCGCTCTGCCGAGATGCCATGATCGCTGAGGCGCCGCTGCCAGTAATCGAGCGAGGAAAGCGGAATGCTGAAAGCTGTCTTAACCACTTCGCCGGCTCCTGCGATTCCTTGAACTGCCGTCGGCCAGGGAAAGAAAGTCAGGATGGTTCCCGGAGATCCCGCATCGTCACCGAAATAGAAATGATAGGTGCCAGGGTCGTCGAAATTAATGGTGCGCTTTACAAACCGGAGTCCGAGCACCTGCGTGTAAAAGTCAAGATTCCGCTGCGGGTCAGAGGCAATTGCAGTGACATGGTGAAGACCGACAATGGGGCTTAGCACGTTTCCTCCATCCTTTATATAGATCCCTTTTCTTCGCCCGATGACTCACTCCGTGATGCCCCACCAAGGAACGCGGAGCTGGAAGTGGGCGGCAATGTTGCCGCTGCGCCGAGCGGGCTCGCGGCCAAGTCCAAGTCAGGGATCGACCATGCGACGAAGGCAGCGCACCCGGAAAGGGCTCCTAGTGTGACGAACATCCAGCGGTAGGCTGCGATTAGCGCGGGAGCGGCCCGACTCGCTTCGATGTGGGCTGATCCGATTCCGGCGAGTTCCTGGCTCAAAAGGTTTCGGGCATTCGGATCCAGGAGTTGCAGCACTCCGAGCAAGACTGCGGAAGCGACCGAAGCGCCAATCACGCCGCCGACGGTCCGGCTGAAGGATACGGCGGCGGTGCTAACGCCGAGACGTTTTTCGCCCCCCGCCCATTGCACCATGGTCTGCGCTGCGGGCATGGTCGATCCGAGGCCGGCACCGATCGCAAACGTCAGCAGCAATATGAACGCGGGGCCAAGCGTGATGCCGCTGGCAAGCAGGAGAAAAGTGCCGGTTACCAGCGAAAGGCCCGCAGCCATCGCAACCCGAGGATGGCCCGTGGAGGAAATCCGGAGACCGGTAAATGTGGATGCCGCGACTTGCGCCAACGTCAATGGAATGAGCATGAGTCCGGAGGCGCTTGCGCTAGTGTGCAGGACGATCTGGAAGAAAACCGGCAATTGAACGATCAAACCGAAAAGGACCGCGGCAAAAAGAAGAACCGTCAACGAGGCCCGCCAGATGACCGGTTGTCGCATCAGGTCCGGGGAAATGAGCGGATCGGCGGCTTTTCGTTCCACATTGCGAAGAAGCCCAAAACCGGAAACACCCAGGATGAGGAGTCCGACCGGAATCGGAGAGATCCAGGGAACTTCGTGTCCTCCGATACTCAGCGCCAGAAGGAATGCCGCGGTGGAAGTCACAAACACGGACGTTCCCGCGTAGTCCAAGTGGCAAACTCCAGTCCCGGATGAAGTCTTGATCCGCAGTGCCGTAACGGCGGCACCCAATCCCAAAGGAATGTTGACCCAAAAGACGCTGCGCCAACCGAGGTGTTGCGAAAGAACGCCACCGATCACCGGGCCAAGCGCGCTGGCAAGAGCAAAATTGGCCCCGAACCAGCCTTGAAATTTTCCCCGCTCTTTGGGTGACACGACTTCGCCGATGAGAGCTTGCGCCAGAGTCATGAGACCTCCGCCGCCGAATCCCTGCAGAGCGCGCGCGCCGATCAGAGCAGCGAGATTCGGAGCGACGGAGCACGCCGCCGAGCCCGCCATGAAGATTCCCAGCGCCCACACCAGCATGCGCTTCCGCCCGTATGCGTCTCCCATCCGCCCGTACAGGGGAGCCGCGACGGTGGCGGCAAGCAGATATGCCGTGACGACCCAAGCGAGGTAGGAAAGCCCACCGAGCGATCCCGCGATCGCGGGCAGCGCTGCAGCGATGATGGTTTGATCGAGCGTTCCCAGAAACATTGCCGGAGCAACGTTGAAGAAAGCAGAACGAAATTGCTCTCTCTTGTCTTCAGGCAAAGGAGAAAGAGGATTGGCAAGTTTTACATCGACCGGCGACGTCATTTCGCTCAATTCCCTTTCTGAAAATTGTCGCTTGCGGGTTTAGCTGGGATGAATCATCTCTCGCCCGTTGGCGAGCCATCCGTCTTGCAGTGCGGAGAGTACCGGGAAGACACGCAATCTTCTGTGAGGAATCTGACAACGATCAGCCGCTTCCGGCCGGCAGCAACCACTGCGCTTCTGGACGTGTCATCCTCCCAAACGTTCATACTTCTACGCTCTATACGGCATTGGCTCCACGCCAAATCCGAGCCCGGCCTGAAAGTCAACCAACAACATCACACATTGCTCGGGTTTCAACAAAATGTCCTATGCAGCCATAACACCCTCCTAAAATTTGTAGGCAGCCCAGCGCGCCCAATAATTCAGGTTACGCCTCGGCTCGGTCTCCTTCGAAAATGGGCCAGCCAAAATCCCGTAGTCGGCCTGTAGCCAGACATGACGATCCACTTGCCATCGCGCCTCGATACCGGGCCGGTGGCCAACGAATCGCGCGGTACTATCCCCAGCAGCCCTGATTAGGGATGCCGGAACGGAAAGCACGCCATCCTGAAGGCTCTGTCGCCAGTAGAAAACCCAATCGGTCGAGACAGTCAGTCAGTGACCTCATTCCGCTAGCACGCAGGGGTGAATGTCTCTGAAGTTGATCGGACCAAGGACAGTGTCAACCCCAAAGTAGTTTCCTTGACTTGGCTTCTTAGAGCCTTATTCCTTGTGAATGCCACGCTGATCAAGTGCATTTCGTTTGCCAAGTGCCTTGCCAATTTGGCGTGCTGAAAAGAGGCGCGTTATCTCACACCTTCGTTGGGAAGCTAAGAATCGTTGTTAACTTGTTCACGCCAATCGCCGAGGCTTTGACGGGGTAATCTTCCAGTCATTCATTCAACAAAAGCGAAATTGTTCGGCGAGTTCGAGATGGGCCGCAAAGGGTTGGGATGGAACGAATCCCTTTGTCAAGGCAGACTTGTGCGGGTGCTCAACACCACCGAGCCTTTTCGAAAACGGGCAAGGTTACGGCCCACGCACAACGTGTGCGAGCTTTTGAGGCTTTTCACTGACCAACCTTCTGAGGTCTTCGTCTTTGCTCCAGATGTGTTAGTACTTAAAATTCAGTTCATTCAGCGGGCCGTTGGGACACCGGTATCCCGTTTCGTTCTTCCACGGATCGAATCTAGGGTTTGTAAGGGCACGCTGCATCGTCAGGCAACGCGCGGTCGCAACACGTCACGGCCTCGACGTTTATTGTCAAGTCCCTGACGTGAAACAACTGCAAAAGAAATCCATCAATCTGGGCCTAGCGCCGCGTGTCCCCCTTTCTATTGAAAGCAAAGGCAGATTGCCGATTCTCACGCGAATCTTCGGCTTTGGACACATAGTTGCTTTCCCTCGTAGGGTCAGTTTCGAGGCAGTCAAATTGAAAGGGGAATTTGAAAATCGTATGGCTCAACAATCATCAAACGGCAATCGTCCAAAACTGAGTGAGAAGGGACTCTTGACTCCGGATAATTGCGTCGTGGCGCTGATCGACCATCAGGGCCAAATGCTGTTTGGAACAAGCAATTTCGACCGCCAGGGAATCATCAACAACACCGTGGCATTCGGAAAAGCCGCCAGAGTATTCGATGTGCCCGTGGTTCTGACAACGGTCGAGACGAAGTCCTTCAGCGGGAATATGTGGCCGCAGCTGCGAGCCGTATTCCCGGGGCAGGAACCCATCGAGCGTTCGTCCATGAACTCGTGGGACGACAAAAACTTTGTCGCTGCGATCGAAAAAAGCGGACGCAAGAAGATTCTCATTGCCGGCCTTTGGACGGAAACCTGTGTTGCGCTTCCGACAGTGCAGGCGCTTCATGACGGCTACGAAGTCTACGTCGTGGAGGATTGCTGTGGCGACGTGAGCCAGCTTGCACACGACAACGCAATGAAGCGCGTCATTCAAGCCGGCGCAAAGCCGGTCACGTCCCTATCGGTGCTGCTTGAATGGCAGCGCGATTGGGCTCACAAGGGCACCTACGATGCGGTGATGGACATCGTGAAGAACCACTACGGAGCCTACGGGATCGGGGTCGAGTACGTGTACACGATGGTGCACGGTGCGCCGGCCACGAAATTTCCCGAGTACGCGGTTCCCGAGCTGGCTGGAGCTCACAAGTAAAAACTCAACGGGCGGAGTCTCCTCCGCCCTTCTCAATCCATTTGGAAAATCTGAAAGGGAGATTACTGTGTCTGCTGAACTCATATTGCACAACGCCAAGATCGCCACGAACGGGGTGCCCTCGTTTGCTGAAGCCATCGCTGTAACAGCGGGAAGGATATCCGCTGCGGGGAAGGATGAAGAGATTCTGCGCCTGCGGGGTCCGCAAACGCGCGTAATTGACGGGCGCCGACGAACCGTCATCCCTGGTCTAAACGATTCGCACATGCATCCGATCCGGGGCGGGCTCAACTACAACTTGGAATTGCGCTGGGATGGTGTCCCTTCGCTTGCCGATGCATTGCGGATGCTGAAAGAACAAGCTGCACGAACTCCCGCGCCTCAGTGGGTCCGGGTGATCGGAGGCTGGACGGAATTCCAATTCGCCGAACGCCGGATGCCTACGCTCGATGAGATCAATGCGGTTGCTCCGGACACACCTGTGTTTGTGATGCATTTGTATGACCGCGCATTATTGAACGCAGCGGCGTTGCGGGCAGTGGGCTATGACAAAAACGCTCCAGATTTCCCGGCGGGTGAAGTTCAGCGTGATCGCCACGGAAATCCTACGGGTCTTCTCATCGCCAAGCCCAACGCCAACATTCTCTATTCCACCCTCGCCAAGGGACCAAAGCTCTCCCGCGAAGATCAACTTAATTCTTCCCGGCTCTTCTTCCGCGAGCTCAACCGCTTCGGCATCACCAGTGCGATCGACGCTGGAGGCGGATTTCAGAACTATCCCGACGACTATGGCGTGGTGAACGAACTGCACCGCAATGGCGAGCTATCGATTCGCCTCGCCTACAACCTCTTTACGCAGAGGCCGAAGCAGGAACTGGCTGACTTTCAGAGCTGGACCAAAATGACAAAGCCCGGCGACGGCGACGACTTCTATCGTGTCAACGGAGCGGGAGAGATGCTGGTTTTCTCTGCCGCGGACTTCGAAGACATTCTCGTGCCGCGCCCGGACATGCTCCCCGTCATGGAAAGCGAGCTGAAAGCCGTGATTCGCCATCTCGTGGAGAATCGCTGGCCGTTTCGCATACATACGACCTACAACGAGACCATCGAGCGGGCATTGAATGTCTACGAAGAAGTGAACCGGGAGATCCCCTTCGACGGCCTGCATTGGTTCTTTGATCACTGCGAAACAATCTCCGACCGCAACATTGAGCGCGTGAAGGCGCTGGGCGGCGGTATCGCCGTGCAGAACCGCATGGCTTTTCAAGGCGAATATTTCGTCGGGCGATACGGTTCACAGCAAGCCAAACGCACTCCGCCGATCCGACGCATGCTGGAGATGGGGGTTCCGGTGGGAGCAGGCACCGACGCAACCCGCGTTTCGAGCTACAACCCGTACCTTTCCCTCTATTGGCTAATCACCGGCAAAACGATTGGCGGTCTCAGTCTTTATCCCGAAGAGAACCGCTTGGATCGAGCAGAAGCGCTCAAGCTCTACACCATGGGGAGCAGCTGGTTTTCGACAGAGGACGGCAAGAAAGGAGCGCTTGCTCCTGGCCAGCTGGCCGACATGGCTGTTCTCTCTGGCGATTACTTTTCCATACCCGAGGAGGAGATCAAGCATCTCGAATCGGTACTTACGATAGTGGGTGGGAAGGTCGTCTATGCCAGCGATGAATTCTCAAAACTGGCGCCGCCCGCACTGCCAGTGAGCCCAAGCTGGTCTCCCGTCAAACAATACGGAGGTTACGCGAAGGCCCTGGACCACACTCTTGGTGTATCTCACCCCGCTGCCTGTTCGCATGTTGAGGCGCCGTCAGATGGCCGGACGCGATCGCACCTTCAAGTGCTGGGTGAGTTTGGCCTATGGGGGCTGGGCTGCGACTGCTTTGCGTTCTGATTCACGCGTCGCTAGAGGGATCGAAATGAAGGTACTGTTTTTATCTTTCATCGTTGGTCTTGGAGTCGGTGTTCTCTACGGACTCATCCGGGTAAAGAGTCCGGCACCGCCGATCGTCGCTTTACTCGGCCTCTTGGGGATGGTGCTTGGCGAACAGTTCGGGGTTTGGATTCAGACGAAGAAGCTCGACGTTTCACGTGCCGCATCCGTTTGCCTTGTCGGTGAGCGCTACGACCGGCCGCATCCGTCCGAGACGCCTTAGGGTGGGCAGACACACGATTGCGTTTCAGGCGATCAGATAATCAGCAATTTAGGAGAAGGCAAATGCGCTTGAACAAAATTATCGCCGGAATATCAGTTGCGGTACTTCTTACGATTGGGTTCGCGAGTGGATCGCGATACTTCAGTACATTCGCCCAAAGCGCGCAGGCAATCGGACCGGTGAGCGTAGCTGTCGGACCCCAGTACGACACAACTCACGTCTATGTGGCGTCCCAAGATTTCGACGGCTTCGTCGCAAGCTTGGTCGCGACGTTTGGGGGCACAACCACCAAGCAGGGCGTCTTCACAGTAACCCCGACGCCAAGCAGCACCATGTCCCAATTGGTGCTGACTCCTGTCGGCACCATATCAGTCTTTGGTTTCAAGACGCCAATCCCATATCCGTTTGGCGTGGAGCGCACAGGCTATCTGGTCACTGATATGGACGAGGCGATCCGCGCCGCCAAGGCCACGGGCGCAGACGTCTTGGTCGCTGCCTTTAACGATCCGATCGGTCAAGACGCGATCATTCAATGGCCGGGTGGCGCGAACACGCAACTGTACTGGCACACCACCGCACCATCCTATGCCCCGCTACAGACAGTCCCGGAGAATCGGGTCTATGTCTCACCGGACCGAGCGGATGCATTTGTGTCCAGCTTTCTCGCGTTTTCCCACGGGAGTGTCGTCTCTGATGAAACGCGTGCGCCAGGCATCGAAATCGGAAGACCTGCAGAGACCTATCGGCGAGTGAGGATCGAATCTAAATTCGGCAAGTTGACCGCGCTGGTTAGCGACGGTCACCTTCCCTATCCCTACGGCCGGGAGATGACCGGATACGAGGTGGCGAATCTGACGGACACGCTCAGCAAGGCAAAAGCAAGCGGCGTCGAGGTGCTCGCACCTCCGTATAAGACCGGCGAACGAGACGCCGTTGTCGTCCAGTTCCCGGGTGGATACATCGCGGAAATCCACTCCGTAACAAAGAAATAGGACGCGCAAACACCTTCCCACGATGCTGGGCGAAAGCAGCGCCGCACTTGAGATTAGAACCAAGTGATACATGCGAACGTTGACGATTTTAATGGTCATTTCTTTCGCGATCCCGGCACTTTCGCGAGGCCAATCGGTTCCTACCGCTGAATCCCCGGCACCGGTACGGATCTATCACTTGCTTCGCGAGGACGATGACTGGAGTTTTCTCGCTGATCCGGATAAGCGGCAGGACTTTTGGGACCCCATCAAATACATTCGTCTGCGGCCAGGTCGGAATGACTGGTTCCTATCGATCGGTGGCGAAGCTCGCGAGGTCTGGGAACAGATCGGAAACGACAACTGGGGCCAACAGCCTTTCATGAATGCCTATTTCAACGAACGGTACATGCTTTATTTCGACGTTCATTACGGCAAGCATGTTCGCTCGTTCGTGGAGCTCAAAAGTGGTCTCAATTCCTATCGTATCGGTGGTCCGAGACCGATCGACGAAAAGAAGCTGGATTTCCAGAGCGCATTCCTCGAAGTCGGAACGGGGGGTGAACGGAACTGGATCAAGTTCAGAGCCGGAAGACATGAGATGGAATATGGCTCCGGACGCCTGATCGATGTCCGCGAGGGTCCCAACGTCCGCTTGAGCTTTGACGGGTTCATGGTGAAGGGCGGTATCGGTCCTTGGGAGATTGACGGCTTCGCCGTACGGCCGGACCTGGACAAGCCGGGAGTTTTCGACAATGCCCCCAATCATACAGTCGGATTTTGGGGCGTATACGGCGTCCGACCTCTGCCGAAGAACATCACACTGGACGCTTACTACCTTGGCCTCGATCGAAAAACAGCTGCATTCGAGCGAGGCGTCGGTCACGAAGTGCGGCACAGTATCGGTGCGCGTCTTTCTCGTCCCGTCGCCGAGATGAAGCCCGGTTGGGATTTCGACTATGAAGGGCTTTGGCAATTCGGAACTTTCGGCTCCGCAAACATAAACGCCTGGACGGTGGCATCGGAAACCGGTTACTGCTTTCCGAACGTTCCGCTGAAGCCGCGATTCAGCGTTAAAGCGGATGTCTCGAGTGGAGACGATCCTAGGACGAACACGCTCGGAACGTTCAATCCGCTTTTTCCGAAAGGCAATTATTTTGGGGTCCTCGCCACTGCCGGCCCTGGCCCCATCAACTTTATCGACGTACACCCTCGCGTTGAAGCAACGCTGCCGCAGGGTGTAACTGTCTCCGTCGATTGGATCTTTCAGTGGCGGGAGAGTTTGCGAGACGGAGTGTATTCCGTTCCTGGATTTCTAATCATTCCTGCGGGAAAAAGTAATGCGCGCTTCGTCGGACACCGTCCGGGCGCGGAAGTGCGCTGGCAGGCCAATCGGCATCTCTGGTTTCAAGCCGACTACGGGATTTTTTATGCAGGCAAATTTGTCAAAGACAGTCAGCCAGGCCGCAACCTGAATTACTGGGCGTTATGGGCCGGATACAAGTTTTAGGAGCAAACAGGATCGACGCCGGAGAGAATCTTGCGGCAAGTATCATGAATAACTCCTCGACAGTCGGCAATCCAACGGCGGAGAAAATAGCGCCCTACGTGCTCCTGGGAATGACAGCGGTCACTGGCCTCGTTGACGCTGTCAGTTTCCTATCGCTCGGGCGCGTCTTCGCCGCGAACATGACGGGGAATATCGTGATTCTGGCGTTTGCGACGGCGCGAATACCCGGACTGTCCATCGCGCACTCGTTAACGTCGTTCTTGTCGTTTCTGGTAGGGGCGATAGTCGGCGGACGGATCATGGCCCGAGCGGGCGCCGACTCACAGATTCGATTCGCAGCGCACGCATTCCTGCTTGAGGTGGTCTTTCTGTTGGCTGCGTCGTTTTGGGCTGTCGGATACAGAGGAGATTTGCTTGAGAATTCTTTTCAACCGTTTGTCCTGATCGCCCTTACGGCGCTCGCGATGGGTACGCGGAATGCCGCTGTTCGGAAGCTCGCAATCCCGGATCTGACGACGACCGTCCTGACGCTAACGATCACGGGCATCGCCGCGGACTTTTCGTTCGCGAACGGTATCAACCCGAAACTGGCGAAAAGAGTTGCGTCGGTCCTAGCAATGTTCTTCGGCGCCGCGTTAGGTGCGGTTGTCATACATTACTCGGTCTCAGCGGCCCTGTGGCTTGCGACCGCGATCTCCGCCGTGTGCAGTGCAGCATTGTTTCGCTCAGTGCGTACGTCCGAGAAGCTGTGACTGCGCGACTCTGTGTGCTCGATCACATGCAGAGTGGCCCAAGTGTTCCAACAAGCCGAGTCGACAGCTCTTACCGGGATATACATCTCGATACACAGTAACGTCGGTTATGGCGTCCAATAGCTTGCGGTGCCGTTCGTGCTCTTGCATGTCGCAAAACTGCTTCAGTGGGAGGTCTTCCGAGCCCGCAGATAAGGCTCGTACTGATGCTTCCTCGAGTCTTTCTGGGCGCCTCGCACGCGTTGCCCCTCAACGATCCTCGATCATTAGAGTCGCGGTGGGTTTCGAACTTGTAGCCCAACATCGCCATATCTCCGGTTTCCACCAGGATCAGAAGCATCAACAGTAAGAGGGCCCGCGACGGTTGTTCCGACATTGAGACAGTCTTCACATCGCGCGTAGGCTTAATTTCCCCGGTTGTCTGCTCCGTAGACATAAGCCGCAACGCTCCCGAATCGGATCAAGGGTATTTTGTGTGCCGTTCCAGAAAGAGAATCCGTGGTACTCGGAGCTTGCCCCAAGATTCGGGACATCGCGATCTGCTACGGTTCTTATTTGCTCCTCTGTGCCCGCAAAAAGCGACGCTACGTGCTGAGCTCCGGGATCCAGCAGATCTCGTAAACCAACTCGCGTTCTTCGTTTCTGCGTTCCCGCTCGTTCCACACCAGCCGATTCTCTGTTTCGTAATGCATGTCGATTCCTTCCAGTAGTGCCGGTGTCGTGGGGGCCATCGAACGCGTCGCTCCAATGCTCAAACGCAGATGGCATGCAAATGGGCTTCCACTCGAGTTCGCTAACCGCTCTCGCGGATTCTATTGTCAGGCAACCGGATGCAGCCGTGCGATTGTCCTGTGCAGCGACAACCGTCGGATTCAGGAAAACGAGTGGCAAATCCTTAACGACTTCGTTAAAGCATCGTCTCTCGTTACGGCTTGGTTCCGGAGCTTGGCCTGCGTTGGTGCTCTTTGAATCCCTGCCTCCCGCTTTGCCACTCCCTTTAAGTAGCTCCCCCTTCGCGAGTTGCGCAGGGCCTCGCGCTCCCTTCTGTCCCGCACATCGCAAACCGAACATTGGAACGCAACATGCCTTTAGTACCGGGAGGAGGGTTCATGTTTGTCCCGGCGCGAGAGTCAAAAACACACTTCCCCCCTTTGGCTCGCCGGCCGTGGCAGTTAGACGTCACCCTCCGCGATCTCCCCAGCAATACCGCCCCTGCCGCCCTACCGGCGAGGACAAAGCTTGAGCCCCTCGCCTCGTGCGCTCCGTCCTCGCTGGTCTTCCCACTTGCTCAACCTGGCGGTTCTTTCCGATCCTTACGCTTCGAGCCGTTGCTTCTCGCCCACGTCGGTCAGACCTACACGACTCCAGAGTGCTTGCACTTTGCGTTGCACACCTTTGGCAATCTGCTCAGGACTGCTCGCTTGAAACTGTCGACTCCGACGATCTCCCGCTTTGCCCGAGTCGCAGGCCTCCTTTTCTGTGTCGCGCTCTTCAACTCGTTCAGTTCCGCAACACCCGTACCATCGCAGCATCCTCACGACAACCAGTCTGGACAAACGAACGTACCGACAGCCCCTGAGGCATCGCTAGCAGGTGAAGCACAGCCCCGACAAAAAAGCTATGGCACTGTGAGCGGCCGGGTCGTAGATCAAAACGGCAACGCCCTTGCT
>Ga0210406_10005086_pt1 | contig 13888 bp, 16 predicted proteins | sample IncBWC30MmetaG_FD_155454 | JGI IMG/M metagenome (GOLD analysis project Ga0210406, IMG submission 155454) | Forest soil microbial communities from Barre Woods Harvard Forest LTER site, Petersham, Massachusetts, United States - Inc-BW-C-30-M | ecosystem: Environmental > Terrestrial > Soil >... | reverse complement strand
CCCGATCACGACGAAACCGGTCTCATCGACCATCTTTGGATTCATTGCAGTGAGCTAGAGCTTGCCGAGGAAGTCGGTCACTTCGGGCGTGCTCCAATCAAACGCGTTGGCGAACTTCCGCCGCAGCACGCCGTCCCGGTCGATGATATAGGTCTCCGGAATCTGGATGGTTCCGTACATGTGCTGGATCTTGGCGCTGGGGTCGCGCACGGTCACAAAATCCATTCCGTACTTGCTGATGAACCGGTGGTAAGCGCCGTCATCCTCATCCGCGCTGATCGCCACCACGATCACACCCTTGTCCTTCATCTTCTGCTGCATGCGCACCAGCGACGGCGTCTCGGCTACGCACGGCGGGCACCAGCTGGCCCAGAAATTCAGCACCACCACCTGTCCCTTGAACTGGCTCAGAGTGACCCGGCGTTCGGCGTCCTGCACCACAAAGTCCGGCGCGGCTTTGCCAATTCGTGGTGGGCGCGTGCCTCCGTAGCAGCCGGAAAGCAGTACCAGGCAAAACAGGGTGATGGGAAGGAGGATACGTCGCACCTAGCTATAATAATAGATTCGCCCTATGTTGCCGCCAGTACCAGTCTTGGACCCGCAGGTTTCCGTCATCGTTCCCGCCCGGAATGAGGAAGCCTCGCTACCTGCCTGCCTCGGGTCGCTGGTCGCCCAGGCCGGCATCTCTTTCGAAATTATCGTCGTGGACGACGGCTCGACCGATCGAACCCGGCAGATTGCTGCGTCAATTTCGGGCGTGCGAGTGATCGAACCTGGGCCTCTTCCGGCAGCCTGGACCGGAAAGAACAATGCCGTCGTCGCCGGTGCCCGCGAGGCGAAAGGGAAGTGGCTGCTGTTCACCGACGCCGATACCGTTCACAAGCCAGACTCGCTGGCTCGGGCCGTCGCCGAAGCTGAATCCAATCACGCCGACTTGTTGTCGTATTCGCCCGAACAGGAAGTCCGTGGCTTCTGGGAACGCGCGGTGATGCCCGTTATCTTCGCTGAGCTGGCCAGAAAGTATCCACCGTCCAAGGTAAGCGATTTTTCAAAGAACCTTGCCGCCGCCAACGGGCAGTACCTGCTGATCTCACGCGAGGCATATGACGCGGTCGGCGGCCACGCGGCCGTCGCACAGTCTTTGCTCGAGGACGTCGCTCTCGCTCGTGCAATTCGCGACGCATCTTTGCGCATTCGTTTTCGCTATGGCGGAGACGCAGTCCGCACGCGCATGTACCGGGGCTTTCGCCAGATGCGCGAAGGCTGGACCAAGAACCTGATTCTGCTCTTTCCGAATGCAGTGTCCCTGGCCCTGCTGCGCTTGCTGGAATTCCTTTTTGTAGTCGTTTGTCTGGCGATCGCGATCGCCATCATTCAAGCCGGCGACTGGCGGCACTCGGTGATCTTCTTTATTCCGCTGGTGCTGACGCTCATGAGAATCGCGACCGCGCATTTTTCGTGGAGTTCAAACGTGCTCGGAATTTTCGGTCTGCCAGTGTTCTCGTATCTCCTGTTGCGATCGAAAGTGTCCTATGCTTCAGGAAGAATCGTCTGGAAAGGGCGAACCTATGGTGGCGGAGATTCAGCGAGTCGACTGTCCAAAGGGAAAGCGGTCGCGGAGACGACTCGATGAACATTCCAGCGGGTGCGACTGTATACATCGGACCGCCTGCCCAGCCGATGTCTCGGGAGATTTCCGACGCGCTGGGAGCGGCCCTGAGTGATGTACCTGGCATCCTTGAAGCGCATCTGCCCATGATGTATTGCGAAGGGAAAATCGATCCACCGGCTCAGGTGTTGGTCGTCGTGCTTGCGGACAACGCTTCCTCCCCACAGGCGCACATCGCGGAGTGCATCCGCAAGGCTCTGCCTTCCAAAGCTTTTCTGGATGTTCTGGAGTGGCGTGGCGACGATCCAGGGCTACCAAACGTTAGAGCGACCGGATGCGCGTTGAATCTACGGCGCAAGCCGAATTGAAGGGGGATGTTGGGGAATGGTCTACCTGACGCGTAAAGCCGAATTCGCAGCCTCGCACTACTACCACAATCCGGCGTTCACGCCCGAGCAGAACCGCGCCACCTTCGGCAAGTGCAACAACCCGAACGGCCACGGCCACAACTACACGCTCGAAGTAACCGTGAAGGGCAAGGTCGATCCGCAATCCGGCTTCGTTGTCGACCTCAAACAGTTAAAAGACATCATGAACCGCGAAGTTCTCGACGCGATGGATCACCGCTTCCTGAACAAGGAAGTTCCGGAGTTCCTCCATCAGATTCCGACCACCGAAAATATCGCCATTGCCGTGTGGCAGCGGCTCGCTGCTAAACTCAAGTCCGCCCAACTGCATCGCGTGCGCGTCTACGAAACGCCCGACCTGTTCGTGGATTTCTATGGAGAAGCCGCGTGAAGGCTCACCTTACCCGTCGCTACCTGTTCTCCGCATCGCATCGCCTGCACAGCGACGCCATGCCCGCCGAGTGGAACCGCGCGACCTACGGCAAGTGCAACAACCCCCACGGTCACGGGCATAACTACCACGTCGAAGTCACGGTCAGCGGCAAAGTCGATCCGGCCACTGGAATGGTCTGCAATCTTGTGGATCTCGATGGCTTCGTGAAAAACGAGATCCTGGAGCGATTCGGCCATCAGAACCTGAACACTCTGCCCGATTTCCAGGATGAGGTACCGACCACCGAGAACCTCTGCATCCGCATCTACGAAATATTGCAGCAGGGGTTTCACCACGCACATCTAGAAAAAGTGCGCATGGAAGAAACCATGATGAACTCCTTTGCCTACGCGGGAGGCAAAGAAATCCGGGACTAAGGATTCGGGGGTAGAAATTCGAATCGACGACTAGAGTTGTATCAGCTGAACGCTGGCAAAAGATGGATTCGTCTTGACACGCGCCTTCACGTGCGTGGGTTCGTATCAGGGCGCGCCTTCAGGCGCGCCGTTATGACGCAGGAAGAATGGCGGCTTCAGCCGCCGGCCCTTTGGGGCCAATTGAAGAGGCTTTTTCGACATTCATGAAACAAACCACCGAATCACCGACCGTCACCACCGCCAGCTACGAAGACCTCGTCCGCGAAATGATCGTCCGCCTGGGCGAAGACCCGTCGCGCGAAGGACTCGTGCGCACACCCGAACGCGTTCACAAGGCCTACGACTTCCTCACCAAGGGCTACCGCGAAGATCCCGAGGCCCTGCTCAAAGGCGCGCTTTTCACCGTCACCTACGACGAAATGGTCATCGTCAAAGACATCGAAATGTTCAGCCTGTGCGAGCATCACATGCTTCCGTTCTTCGGCAAGGTGCACGTCGCCTACATCCCGAATGGCAAGGTCATCGGCCTCAGCAAAATTCCGCGGCTCATCGAACTGTTCTCGCGCCGCCTGCAGATCCAGGAGCGCCTGACCACACAGATCGCCGAGACCATTCAGAAAGTCATCGAACCGCAAGGCGTCGGAGTCGTCATCGAAGCGCGCCACCTCTGCATGATGATGCGTGGCGTAGAAAAACAGCATTCCGCCGCAGTCACGTCGTCGATGCTAGGCTGCTTCCGCAACGAAGAAGAAACGCGCAGCGAGTTCCTGTCACTGATTCGCAACCGCGCAAATGGCGTGTAGTTGAATCTGCGTTGGACAAACTGTCGATCCTCCATGAAGGGTTGCCATCCTGAGCGAAGCGAAGGACCTATGCACTCCCCGCGACCGTACCCGCCGGTTTAATGAAGCACAAGCCTGAACGTTTCTCCATCCAATGCCCAAAGCCAAGAAGAAACGCTTGCCAGGAAAAGTAGCCGTAGTCACCGGCGCCGGCCGAGGCATCGGCCTTGCCATCGCGCAAGCCCTAGCCACCGAAGGCTGTCATCTCGTGCTCACCGGCCGCACCATGCCAGCTCTCGAGAAAGCTGCCGCAAAGCTGTCGAAAAACAAGATCCGCCTGCTCCCGAAGATTTGCGACGTCCGTGACCCACACTCCGTCCGCGCCTTGGCGACAGCAATCAAAAAGCAGTTCCGGCGCGTCGACATCCTGATCAACAATGCCGGCATCGCGCACCCGAATCTGCCGATCGCACAATTGCCGTATCACCTGTGGAAGTCCGTGATCGACACGAACCTCACCGGCACCTTCCTGGTCACGCGCGAAATGCTTCCCCTGATCCGACGCGGTGGCACGATCGTGAACAATCTCTCCATTGCGGCCACGCAGGTTTTCGCCGGCAGCTCCGCCTACAACGCCTCCAAACACGGCGCGCTCGGATTCACCGACACGCTGCGCGAAGAATTACGTGAAAAGGGCATCCGGGTAATCGCTCTCCTCCCAGGCGCCACCGACACCGATATCTGGGACACACTCTGGCCAAAGGCCCCGCGCAAGAAAATGATGTCGCCAGAGACGATCGCTCACGCACTGGTCGCCGCGCTAGCCCTTCCAGAAAACAGCACCATGGAGCAGCTAACCATCACGCCGACCTGCGGCGCACTATGAAGGCAGGATGTTGTTGTTAGCGAGAATGCTCACAGCCTCTGCGGCAGTTCTCTGCGCCCTCTGTGTTTACAAGCGTGTGTTCGTCTCAATCACCATTCCGAAATCGGAACGCCCACAAGAATAAATCCCAATAAGTTGGCACTTTCCACAGGGAGTGTTCCACGCGGAACACTAAGCGCATTGTTCACCACGTTCCATACCGATACCGCCGCCTCTGCGGAAAGAGCTTGATGAGAAGAATCCCCACCACGAACCCGCCAACGTGTGCCCAGAAGGCAATGCCTCCCGTGGTCTGCGAGGTCTCAGCGATAGCCGTGGCCGCACCGCTGAGGAACTGGCTCACGCCCCAATATCCCAGCATTAACCACGCTGGGATCGGGAAGATGAAGATCGGAGGAAACCAGATCAGCACACGCGCTTTGGGATAGAGAATGAAGTACGCACCCATCACACCGGCGATGGCGCCGCTCGCGCCGATGCTCGGCATGCGCGAGCTGGCGTTGAACATGATGTGCGTTAAGCTTGCGGCCACGCCGCTCAGGAGATAGAAAATCAGGTATGCGAAGTGCCCGAGGTAGTCTTCGATGTTGTCGCCGAAGATCCAAAGCATCCACATGTTGCCGAGCACATGCAACAGTGAGCCGTGCAAAAACATCGATGTGAAGATGGGCAGAAGCGCGGCCGCCGGACTGAAGACCGGCGTGCCCGTGAGCAGTCCGATTTCCAGACGAGGCACGACGCCGAACTGCGTCAGGAGCGCGTTGAGTTGACCACGGCTCTGCAAGCCGATTTGCCACTCAAAGAAATAGATGACCAGGTTGAGGGCGATCAGAAAATAGGTCACGAACGGCGTGCTGAAGATGGGCTGGTCGTCGCGGAGAGGAAACATAGAGGATCAGGTAAAGTAGTAGCTCAGAATTTTCTCATGAACGGCGTGCTCATCATCGATAAACCGGCGGGGCTGACCTCGCATGATGTGGTCAACCGCGTGCGCCGCATCATCGCGCAACGTTCGGTTGGGCACCTTGGCACGCTCGATCCCATGGCCACCGGGGTGCTTCCGCTGGTGTTCGGCAATCTCACCCGGCTGGCGCAGTTCTATGCCAACTCGGAGAAGAGTTACGAGGGAACGATTCGCTTCGGCTTTGCAACTGACACCTATGACGCCGAGGGTGATCCGCTGGCGCCTCCCCTACCTGTGACCGCATCGCTCGAACAGTTGCGCGAGGCAGCGCGGCGCTTCAGTGGAACGATCGAGCAGACCCCGCCGCCGTTCTCAGCGAAAAAGATTCACGGGGTGCCGGCCTACAAGCTGGCGCGCAAGAAAAAGGAAGTCTCGCTGGCGGCCGTGCAAGTTGAGATCTCTGAATTCGAGATCACGTCGTTCGAGAACGAGCGCGCCACGTTTCACGCGCGCGTGGGGTCGGGAACCTACATGCGCTCGGTTGCACATGACCTGGGCAGCGTCCTCGGTTGTGGTGGGCATCTCGAGTCGTTACGGCGTACCAGCGTCGCGGAGTTCTTGCTCGCGGAAGCGCACACCTTGGAGCAGGTGGAGGCCGCGTGGGGAGCAGGGCAGGGCGAGGAGATTTGCGTGCACGCGCGCAAGCTCATGCCCGACATGCCGTCGGTCACCGCGACCGACGAGATCGCGGCCTATATTCGCAGTGGGCGCGCGGTGAATTTGCCAGAGTTCTCACGAGCGAAACAGGTGAAAGTTTTTTTCGGGCAGGCGGAATTGATCGCGATCGCGACGCGCGTTGCGGGAACGTTGTTCCATCCGAAGATTGTTTTAGCGTCGGAGCATGCGGTGCCGGCCGCGGGGTAAGGCCAGCCCCTGAAGGGGCACGTCTTCGGCAAGCGAAATGGCGCGGCTTAAAGCCGCGCCCTGATACGAACCCCACCAGCGACGTAACCAAGAGGTTGAGTTGCGGCACGAGTAAAGCCCCTGCTCTTCCCGTTCCAGTCCTCCCAAGCCCAGTCCTTCCCACTCGAAACATCTCGGCCCATCCAGCAGACTTAAAGTATTACCTTAACTCATCGTCCCAACTAGTCGTGGTGGCGCAGGCCGTTTGCCATGGTCTTGATTAGCGTTGCGTTGGCATCGTCGTCTTTGACTGCCCAGACAAAGGCGCCGCCCAGGCCGCCGCGATTGATGTAGATCGTTTTCAACTGGACCGTCTTCGGGTCATCGTAGCTCCAGAAGGTTTGGGTCGCGTCGTTGTAGAGCGAGACAGCAATTCTTTTACGATCGAAATAGCTTTTGTAGCCGTTGCTAGTGGCGGTGGAGAGCGTGAGGTAGGTTTCTACGCCCGGGGTCTGCAGGTAGTCGGCCGGATCGAAAGGCGCTGGGGCGGTCGACGTCTGATACAGACCGTGATTGATGTTCGGTACACCGGTCCAGCCGCGACCGTAGAGCGGAATCCCCAAGACCAGCTTGTGTGCGGGCACGCCGGCTTTCAGAAATCCGTTCACCGTGTAATCGAGATAAAAGTTGTCGGCGCGCGCCGGATCCTGCGGACTGTCGAAGAGCGGGGAAGCGTGGTTAGTGGACGTTTCCCAAGTGCCGTGGAAGTCGTAACCCTGCACATTGTAGAAGTCGAGGGTGCGTCCCACCTTGGCGAGTTCGATATTGGAGAAGTTCTGTTCGCCCGCGGGACCGAACATGGTCAGCAGGTAGTGCTGATGATTGGTTCGCCCCAGCGCATCGAGCTGCTGGCGGAACTCACGCATAAGCAGCGTGACGTTCGGCTTGTCGGCAGCGGTGGGAAATTCCCAGTCGACGTCGATGCCGTCGAAGACGCCTGCGGCCGAAATCCCCGGAGCCACGTTCCCGTTGATGAACAAGTCAATGCAGGAAGAGACGAAGGCCTGGCGGCCCGCGTCGGTCGCGGCGGCCGTGGAGAAGCCGTCCGCGCCCGCGAGGGAGATCAGGACTTTCAGGTTGGGATGCAGCTGCTTGAGTTGCTGGAGAGCGGCGAAGTTGCCATACAGCGGTCCATTGTAGGGCCCGGTGATGGTGGGCAAATACGGCGTCTGGTAGTCAGCCCAGGAGTCGGCGATGAAACAGCCGGTGTTGTTCACTCCGCCGAAGGCATAGTTCAGATGGGTAAGGCGGTCGGCCACGCCATTGGCCTGCAGGTTCGCGATGTTGAAGTTCGCGAAGTAGATGCTCCATTCCTCGAAGTATCCGCCGACGACCTTGCGGCCATCGTCATCAGCGAAGGCAGTTACGCACGCGGTGAGGATCAGTGCGCCCAGCATGAGAAGAAGAGAGAGACGAGTGGCGAGACGAGGAGTAGACATAACGGACCTCCCGATCCAAATTCTGGAGCGGCGGGAGTATAGCCCTATATAGCAGTTCGGGCAAGTGTGGATATTATTTGCGCCATGGACGCGGTAGCGATTGTGAGTGTTATATAGCGGAAAGGTTAGAGGTTGGTTGCAGTCGCGGTGGAAAAGTGGTTTAGGCCTGTGGTGGTGCTGGTCAACGCCGGGTCCTTCGACTGCGTTCGGCTAGCGCCTCACTTCGCTCAGGATGACAGGTGGGTTGAGAGCGGCTTGAGGCTGGATCGTGGTAACCGAATGTTCGGAAACAGCTTGTCGAAGGTGGAATTGCAAGACTCAGACGGGACGCGATGGTCAGATGCGATCGCCGCCTCTTGGCTTTACGGTTACATCGGCTGCACGCGCGGTGCGGCAGTGGTTGCCGCTGCACAGCGGACAGATCAAGCGATTGCGCGCATCGAAGTCCACGGAATCACGGTAGGGTTCGGGCAGGGAAGTCTTCCAGATACGCCAGCAGGTTTCGCAGAAGACATCCAACTGACTACCTGCGGGTAGCCCAGATTGGTGGTCCGATCCCGGCATGTTGATCATTCACGGCAGAAGAATTTCCGCCGGCCCCAATGACTCGAGAGTATAGGCCCTTTTTCTGAGGGAAAACGAGTTTTGATGTAGCGGTAGGTTGGAAGGTACGCCATCGAGCGACGCCCAAAAAGACCGGCAGGGCGGCGGTTCAAGTACGCAGTCTGTCTTCCAAGCCGCCCACTCTGAGGAAGTCCGCTTTGGCGAGGTTTTATAGCCAGACTATCGAAAGCTTTACGGTTGCGGTGGATAGAGCGTCAAGTACTCGTAGGCCGCCGCGGCTTCGTCGTGAGTCAGGTAGGGATAGACGGGCATCCTGCCTCGATAAGGGGTGGGGGGAGTGCCTTCAATGATGGGCGCGCCGCTGGTGACTTTTCTTACAAACTCAGGGAGAGTCACCCGGGTGGTAAGGGTCGAGAGCGGGGGAATTGCCCCATCAAGCATTTCCGAAGGGCTGGGGTTAGGACCCACCGCGTTGTGGCAGACGTGGCAGGTGGATTTTACGATGTGCTCGCCAACCCGGTAGGCCGATTCTTTAACAGTGAGTTGTTGGTTGGGTGCGCCGCGCACCTCGGAGAGTTGTTCGAGGTAGGGAACCAGGCAGCGAATCTCCGACTCGCTCAAGGTGGGTGGCGGCATGTGCTGTCCACCGATGTGGAGTCGTTGGCGTAAGAGAGCTTTGGAATCTTTGGCGATCGCGTTTGCGTCCGATTGGCTCATGTCCCGACCAGCCTTTTTCATGCGCTCCATGGTGGTGGCCGGGGAAGTTGCCGCGACTGGGCCAGTGACGGAATTGATTTCCGGAGGCGCGCCCAGGCCACGCTCTCCATGGCAGCCCCGACAATTCAGGCGAAACAAATCTGAACCATGGAGTGTGACCGGGTGGGCAGTGTAGCCGGGGGACAATTTAAGTTGTGAGGCAGCAGCCTGGTTGCCCGCGCTCGCCGGTGCCGGGCCCAGGTTCCAGGTTCTGCCCATGCGGGTTTCGTTGAACGGCGTGTGCAAGTGGCGAATCCAGCTCTCGCCAGACACTGCCGTTACTGCAACATCTTCCGGACCGGCCGCTTGACCATGCAGGGAAGCGGCCCCGGCGAAAATCACCACAACCATCGTCAGATGCAGGCAATGCTTTGTCATGGCTTCACCGCTTGCCTACTTCTTCACGACCAGATCGACGTTGGTCGCGCCATCCCCAACTGTGATCGACTGAGTGGTGGGTTTGCCGTCTTCGCTCCAGCTTTTCAGAGTATACGTGCCCGGTGGAACATCCTTGATCGAGAAAGATCCGTCTGCGCCGGTCAGGGCGAAGTAGGCCGTGGGCACCACCACAATGTAGCCGATCATGTCGGGGTGAAGATTGCACAGCAACTGCGCGGTCCCCACGTCGTTGAATTCGAAAGACTTCTTTTGAGTGGGCGACACGATGGTCATGTTATGCCGGAGCGCCTTATTGCCACTGATCGATGGCCAAAACACATTGTGCGCGACGGTATCCCCGTTCAGAAAGTCGACGGTGGTTCCGCGCAGAACGACCAAGGTGTGGGGCACGAAAAGCATGTTGCGCTGATCAACCGCAACGTGTTGCGCGGGATGATCGAATTTCTTGCCGGGAATGGTATCGATGTAGACCGCAATGTTTTCGGCAGACTTCAATCCTGCCGCTGATACCTTACCCTTCAGTTCGCCGGCTTGCGCCACGCCTGCAACCCAGAGCAGGCAGAAAAGAATCGCTGCGGCGCTTCGCTCAATCGTGTTCATCTTAAGTATCCCCACTTTCAGTGATCGAATTCGGATAGCCATCGGTTGTCAATCTTCGGTGCCAGCTCACAACTATACCGTGATCCGCGTCACAGCCCGGTGTGATCTCAAATCTGGTGCGGATCTCAAATAGGGATCCGTCGCAGGATTTGGACAGATTGGTTTCAATACGTCCGCGAGGGCAAGATGCCCTCATGACTGCCGACAAGAGATGCCGGCGCCGCACGCTTTTGGAAGTTTTTGTTTCTTCTGGCTTAGTGGTCGATGCGCTGAACGACCGAGAGAATTTTCCATTCTCCGTTGGACTTCGAAAGGGTCCATGTAGTCGACCCAGTGCGGGGTCACGAGCTTGGCGGATGCCATGTCTCCGGAGATGTCCAGGACGCTGATCTGTTCGGTCCGGTCGGCCGGAGGAACGTTCACGTGGTCGCTGGAGCGCACGTCGGAAATCATCTGGCCACCCGTTTTCTCCCTGACGGGGATGTTGCCGTGAAGCATGTGCTTCAGATAGTGCGGGTGCAAGGTTGCGGCCATCCGCTGTGCATCGCCGGCGTAGTAGCCCTCGATATAGTTCCGTACGGTTTCCCGAATGGTGGGTCATCTCCGCGAACACGAAGATCGGGGCGGTCCGATGATCCCACAGGGTTGAACCGGACACAAACGCGCTAAAGTCCGGGTCCGTGGGGCACTTGGGGGGTGGCAAGCTCGGTCCCAGACGCAATGTCCGATAACAGGTATTATGTCAAGTATACAGTTGGCATGCGCAGGAGCGTACTTCACTGGGTTCGTTCTGGAGGGGCGTCCAGCGACTGGTCGTTTAATAGCAACTTGCTTAAATCATTCTTGAACCGTTGCAGAAGAGCCAGTTTCTCCTCCGTCGCATCCACCAGTTCATTTTTATTCTGAAATACCTGTCGGCCACTCTTTTCGACCAGCACGCCTATCGCTTCTCCCATGCGCCAGCCTGGAGTGCCCAGGATCTGGAAGCCTTCAAGGCCCGGGACCAGCATCGCGATGCAGCCGTCGCGAATTACGCCTACGCACTTCGGGAAACGATCGAAGGTCTGGAGGTCGAAGCCGGCCAGGTAGATCTGCTGGAGTTGGTGGGCGAGGTCCACGGGGATCTTTAAATTGGATAATTTTGTAATTGAGTAATTGAAAGGCCCGCGTTCCGCGGGTTTGAAATTACAAATCCCGACACCAAATCACAAATTTCTCAATCACCAAATTTCCCAATTACTCAATTCACTACATCTTGTATCGTCCAAGGTCCTCGTCGTTGAGGTCTTCGAGCATCTTGCGCAGATCTTCGGGTGTGAGGCGTTCGGAATTGCTGGCGGCTACCTTGGAGGACTTTAGAACGTCATCTTCCACGAAGATGGGGCAATCCACGCGGAGTGCGAGGGCAAGCGCGTCGGAGGGGCGCGAATCGATGCTGATGATGCGGCCATCGCGCTCGACCCAGATCACCGCAAAGAACGTGTCGTCGCGCAGTTCGGTAACCACTACTTTTCGCACCTGCGATTCGAGGCCGACCAGAACATTCTTGATGAGGTCGTGGGTCATGGGGCGCGGAGTGGTGACTTTCTCGATCTCAAGCGCGATGGCGTTTGCTTCGTAAACGCCGACCCAGATAGGGAGAACAGTGTCGCTGCCGATGTCCTTGAGAATCACGATGGGCATGTTGGTAACCGGGTCCATCATGAGCCCGCGAATTTTCATTTCTACTTCCATCGTGAAACCCCTGGGGTCGTGAATCGGGCGCGCTACCCAGCGCCGACTGCCCTCCTTATATCACCATTTCTCCAAGCAGACTGTTAGGAAACCTGCCGGTAATCAGCACCGGTACGTAGGTTCCGATGACCGGATACGTGTGGTTGTTGCTCACAAAATTGGCGGTTTTGTTTTGCGAGGTGCGACCGATCCACTGCTGGCGCGCGTCGTTCCTGCCTTCAACCATTACCTCAATTGTTTGACCTAAATGTCTTTCGTTCCGACGCTTTTGAATATCTTGCTGACGAGACATGAGGGCGGCCAGGCGGCGCGATTTCTCTTCGTCGGGGATGGCGTCTTCCATGCGCAACGCCGGAGTATTGGGGCGCGGGGAGTACTTGAACGAGAAGACTCCATCGTATTCAACGGCATCGAGCAGGCTGAGCGTTTGCTGGAAGTCTTCTTCGGTTTCGCCGGGGAAGCCCACGATAATGTCGGTGGTGAGGCTGATTTCGCGTTTCGCCGACTTCATCCACGCGATGCGCTCCAGGTATTGGTCGCGGGTGTAGAGGCGCTGCATGGCGTCGAGTACGCGGGTGGAACCGCTCTGCACGGGCAAGTGCACGTGGTCGCAGAGTGTCGGAACGGCGTCGATAGCGTCGACGATGTCGCGGCCGAAATCCCGCGGGTGCGAGGTCGTAAAACGCACGCGTCGGATGCCCGGGACTTCGCCGACGGCGGCAAGCAATTCGGCGAAGGACTTCTTCCCTGCCGGATCCTTGTACGAATTTACATTCTGGCCGAGCAACTGAATTTCGGAGTAGCCGAGATCGGCCATCTGGCGCGCCTCGGCGAGCACGGATTCCGAAGTGCGACTGCGCTCTTTTCCGCGCGTGAAAGGCACCACGCAGTAGGCGCAGAACTTGTCGCAACCCTCGATGATGGTGATGTATCCGCGGTGCGGGTTGGTGCGCGAAGTGAACTCGGTCTCGAAGCACTCGTCGGTCTGGCGGTCGTCGAGGCCGGTGACGTGGCGGTTCCCTGCCTCGATCTGCACCAGCATCTGCGGCAGGTTGCGATAAGACGCCGAGCCGCAGACCATCGAGACGTACGGGGCACGCTCGAAGATTTTCTCGCCCTCTTGCTGTGCGACGCAGCCGAGCACACCGAAAACTTTTCCCTCCTTCTGATACTTCTTGTAGTCGGCCAAGCGGTGGAAGACTTTTTGCTCCGCCTTATCGCGAATGGAGCAGGTGTTGTAGAGGACGAGGTCGGCTTCCTCGACGGTTTCCACCTGGCGGTACCCCTCGGAAATGAGCGTACCGATCACCTTTTCGGAGTCGTGGACGTTCATCTGGCATCCGAAGGTCTCGAGATAGAACTTCTTGTCGGGGCTGGCGGGCATCCTGAGCTAAGTATAACGCAGGGATGGGACGGGAACTGGTGCTCCATACGGTAACGAGCGCCTTCTGAGCTTGCTTCCTACTACATCGTGCATGCGTCTAAGGGTTGTTTTGTTTCGGTGGCGTGTGTTTGCGGCGGGCGAGACGCCCGCCGGACTGCCGGCGGGACGCCGGCGCTACTTTACTCGTAATTGTTTTGAGAAGGAGACTCATGAAGAGACTGATTGCTCTGATCGTTTTGACCGTATCGTTGAATGCCGGAGCGCAGATGCAGAAAGCTCCGGAGAAACCTTGGACGCTGAAAAGCCTGTTGCTGGAGCAGTTGCGCACCACGCACAACAAGAAAGACTGGTTTGTGGATGCCAACACCGCGGTCGCCGGCCTTACCCCGGAACAGGCGAGCTGGAAAGATGGCAAGGGGAATCACTCGGCGGGACAGCTTGCGTATCACCTCGTGTTCTGGAATCAGCGCGAGTTGACGAAGTTCAAAGGCGACGAGCCTTCAAAGTTCAGCGGGAACAATGAGGAGACCTTCGACAAGTTCGATGCGAAGCAGTGGTCCACGATTGTGAAGCAACTCGATGAAGTGATGACCGAGTGGGAGAAAGCCGTCGAGGCGGCCGACGAAAAGAAACTGGCAGCCTGGTACAGCG
>Ga0210406_10005085_pt1 | contig 13889 bp, 13 predicted proteins | sample IncBWC30MmetaG_FD_155454 | JGI IMG/M metagenome (GOLD analysis project Ga0210406, IMG submission 155454) | Forest soil microbial communities from Barre Woods Harvard Forest LTER site, Petersham, Massachusetts, United States - Inc-BW-C-30-M | ecosystem: Environmental > Terrestrial > Soil >... | reverse complement strand
ATCCCTCCATTGGCACCGAACAGGAACAGGCGATGATCGGGATTGCGTCCAGGGTTCACCGGCTGGTGACCCCACCCTTTCGTTGGAATCGCAAAACGGCGTGATCCGAGGTGCACAGGCGGCTATTGGCAACGGCTTCTTCCCAGCCGAGAGGCCGACGACCGGGGCAGCTGAGTTGGACCGCTTCTTCCTGGAAAACGTCACACGCGACGATCAGGTCCTGACTTGCATCGACGTGTCAAGGGTGGATCAGGCGACCATACTGCGCGCCATCGAGGCGATGAAATCTGGACCGGTCAATAGCAACTAGGCCAACGAGGTATCGGCGTTGCACCGCACCGGTTTTAAGCGCTGCGCCGGGGCGAAGCGGACATTGGCGAACACCGCTCTGCGCGACCAGACAAGGTAAGGCGTTCGCGCGTAGGTGGGCATCAGCACAAATCGACAGCTATTGTGAGATCCGGCAAAATGGCACTTCGAGGATATCTTCAAGATCCATCGAAATTGCCTTCCTAATCGTTACGGATGGAGGCTGCTCACAGGTTCGTTCGGCGCAGACTGCGACGAGGTCATCGGACGTAGGACGAAACTGCCAGAACATCCAGCGTTCGGGACAGTCCGCAAGCTCCGGCTGGATCGCAATCTTTACATCGCGAGCATGCTGGAAATAGAAGCTGAACTTATCGAGCGGGATGGACAGCCCCATGCCCCGGGCCTTTATATAGGACTCCTTTAACGTCCAATATTGGAAGAAGCGATCACGCTGTTCCTTTGGCGGCACCTTTGCAAGATCTGCCGCCTCCCGAGCGGAGAAGAACCGCTCAGCGATATCCATCGAGATACCGCGCGCATGCACGTTTTCCACGTCCACACCCAGGGCTCGCCGCTTCGCAACACCTAACACAATCAAACTATGCGTGTGCGACACGCTGAATAACAAGCCGGATCCGCGAACCGCTACATTCGCTATCTCTGGCCGGCCAAAAGCGTTCGATGAAAATATCCAATCCCGCGGAGCCACCGCCTCGTACCGCGACAGCACATTGCGAACGAGAGCGCGGGTAACTACATATTGATGCCGATGCTTCTCAAGATAGAACCTTGATTCTTGTTTTCGCTCTTGATCGCTGAGTAACTCTCGGTGATGGTGTATCTGTGAGTGCTCGAGTTGGTCAAGGTGGACAAGCCACAGGTGGATTTGTTCGCCTAGCGGGATTTGTTCGCCTAGCGGGAGCATCGTTAGCCACCTTCGCTTGATTGAGCCGATCAGACGTCGTGGGCGCAGTCCAAACTGCTCGCGCTCATCCGACCTCGCGCATATTCCGAAATTTGAACATCCCCGGCGGTACCGCCGACAGGCCGTATCCACCTTTACCGGGTCCACCGAACGCGGAACAATCGATCTCTGTCCGTCATTGAAATGGCTATTTCGAGTGCGACCGAAAGCACCTCAGATACAGTTCTAGAAGACACACGCACATTTTCATGAGGGTACCCAGCCTTCTCCGGCGAGGAACACCCGCGGCCGAAGGATGCATTCGGCAGTCGCGGATACAACAGCATCAGGAAACCTTGGGACTCGAAGGACGTTCGCCGCTCACAATATACTGCCTCCGTGGCATAGCGCTACGGCGAAGCAATATTGCCCATCTTCATCGACCGTGGCGCACCACTCAATCTGGGTCCGAATGATCTCATGGCGAAGATCGAGGGCGCACAAATTGCTGAACACCAAGATCGAGAGCACCTGCCGCAGCGGCTAGGCCGGCCCGCGCGCTCACCAGGTATTGCCGAACAGCCCGAAATGCGGTTGCTGCGCGACCAGCATCACCGGCTGCTGGATCGGCTGTTGCACAGGACGCGCCTTCGCGAGTTTGCGCTTGGGCTGCGGTTTGACTTCCGGCTTCTTGGGCTCCACCGGCGCGACCGCCGGTACTTGCTCAGACAGCGGCAATTGCGCAAAGGCCTCGCGCACGCGCGCCCTCGGCGAGGCCACCGTAACTGCCGCGGCCGCGACGGCAACATCCGGCCTTGCAACCGCCACGGCAGCGATCGCGGGCTGGCTGGTGTCGAACACCACCCGCTCCGGCCATTTCCGATCGGAATGAATCCTTATTGTTGGAAGCTCGGCGCTGGACGTCAAGCTGCCCACTGCCGGTGCCTCCTGCGGCAACAGCGCGTTGGCGCCAAGCAGCACTGCGAGCAATGCTCCCCCGACAAACAAAAAGTACCGCAACACGGGCATATTCGCTCCACCCGCGCACGCGCGGACCACTCACTCAACAGGAGATATTGCTATTTGTTCCGAGCGCCACCCATCCGGTTCAACGGCGGGGATAACTTTTTCGCTACCGGCCGGCGCCTGTGCCGATATCAGACGGCAAGTCCCCAAAAAGGATTTCCGAACCGAAACCACACTGGAATCATGGATTCCGGTGTGGTTTCGAATGCCAAGTAGCTAGTGCGTCCCCGCCGCGGCGGGCATTGGCGAACTTGGGATTGGGAACACTAGAGGCGGCTGGCGGCGACCAGCGAACATTTCGCCCGGCTCGCATTAATATTGACGAAACCGACATGCATGCGGGCGAAAGTCTTGCGGCTCTTCATATTGACGGTGTCGCGGATCAGACGCGTGCGGTCGGTCAAATGGCTGCCATCCCTGCGGTTGAAGGCGCAGGCGATCTCGATATCCTTGACCGCGTAATCGTTGTTGTTGCGGAGCGTGAAGGTGACAAGCGCGTTCGAACCCAGCCCGCCCCTGCGCCAGGATTGCGACGCGATCTTCAGCCCATCGAGGGGCGAAGCTTCCGGTGGTGGGGATTCGGCCGGCGACGTTGCCTGATCTGTGGGCGGAGTTGCTTGCGCAGGTGTCGCCGGATCTTGCGTCGGCGCCGGCACGGGATCGGCCAGCGACGTCTTTTCAGGAGCGGCGATCGCCGGCGCGGGCGCCGCTGCGGATTGGCTCACCGATTGGCTCTTGGCGCTGCTCGCGCCGGAAAGCACCATCCAGGCTGTCAGTCCGGCGATGGTCACGACCGGCAGCAGAACGGCTGCCTGCGCTGAGAAGTCAGTCTGGCGGTAGCCCCGGACTTTCGCAAACCACGACCTCGTATCCGCTGTCATAGCCATGCCCTCGAGCCCCGGCGTCTCGATCACGCCTGCTGCGCCGCACAGTCAAAAGCCGCACGGGTGGTGCACCGTACGGCTTGTTTGACGATTGCCGCTGGACGGTCCGCCACGCTATCTAACTCAGCCAATCGCGAAATGGTTGCACCCGAACGCGGCAATTTTCTGATGCCGCAGATACGATCGGCATCGAGGGGATGGCCACGCCAGAACGCGGCCGCTAAGATTGATCTGCCGTGAGCCACCTGCCGCGGCCAATGCCCGGCGCTGCGACAGCGCGGCGCCCAAGAAACGGTGGGAGACCAACGATGCCGATCGTCACCTGGGACCACGTTCACCTGCGCAGCCCCGATCCGGAGGCGACCGCGGCCTGGCTCGAGAACATTCTCGGCGGTGTCATCATCCGCGGTCCGGGGCGTATAGACGTCAAGCTCGGCGGCGCCAACGTCTTCATCGCGCCGGTCACGCCCGGCGACGGCGTCAACACGCCACCGGTAACGCCCTATCAGGGGCTTGATCATTTCGGGCTGACGGTGAGGGACATTGACTCGGTCGCCGCCGAGATCAAGGCGAAGGGCGTCGAGTTCACCAAGGAGCCCACCACGATCAGGCCTGGCGTACGCATCTGCTTCATCCGCGGGCCGCAGGGCATCTCGATCGAGCTCTTGGAGCGCGACAAGAAATACGCGTGAATCTGGTCGCCAAATGTGACGCTATCACATTGGCGTAGCAGTGCTGCGACCTGCGCTTCTGCGTCCTAGGTCATGCTGCCTGGCATGAAGCAGCGGATCGTCACCCCGAGATAGCCGCGGATCGGCCACACCATGGTGCGGCCGACGCGATTCGGTTCGGTGATGACAGCCTCGTCAGGCACGTCGATCCATTCGCCATCAAGCCTGACACGATAGTGTCCGTTGGCGGATTCCCAATCGACGTCGCTGACTGCGGTGCCGTCGGCATCCGAGCAGCAAGGGCCTTTGCCGCTTCGCAAGCCGTCGAACCAGGCCTTCAATTCGGGGTTAGCCCTGGCATAACGTCCGTCGAGATCGCGCGCATGTCCGAAATGGGAGACCAAGGCCAATAGCAGGGCCGCACAGGCGGTTTGCAGCAGCGCCCTCCAACGCGCCGGCCAGCTATATGTTGAAGTTTTCCTTTCGTACGCGTTACTGCAAAGACGCGGCGCAAGGCCGCCGGAATCGATCCAGTCGCTCACGGTTTTCCTTCTCCAGCACCTACCCTGGTGTGATAATGGCCATGCATTTCGCGGGCCAACTTCAGAATCCTGTCGGCGTGCCGTCATGTCGGCGTCACACCGCAGAGACGATATTGGGCAGTTTAACACTTGACGTGGTGATTCGTGGGCAACCTGCGCGTTGACGGTGCAGCCAGCGCTTTGGCATAACAGGTTGGCCGGCTTCCAAGGGGCACCGGAGGTGGGCATCGGGACATCATGAAAAACGGTCTTTATTCGATTCACGTCACCTTGCAGGATGGGCGCATCGGCAAGGGCAGCGGCGTGGTCATGTTCCGCGATGGCAAAATCCTGGGCGGCGATGCCTATCTGTTTTACACGGGCACCTACGCCGTGAAGGACAACACGTTTAGGGGCGAGGTTTTGGTGCAGCGCCACACCTCAAGTCCGGATGCCAATCCGCTGTTCGGCGGCCCCAGCCCGGTCGGTATCGGGGTGTCCGGCACCTTTAGCGATACACGGGCGGTGATGAGCGGGACGGCGCTCGTCGGCAAGGCCAGCCAAATTTTTGGCGCGACGCTGCGCAAGCTTGTCGACATCGATTAGCGTCGGCCCGAAAACACTATTCGGCCGCCTGCTCCAGCGGCGCGACGCGCGGCAGGATGATCTGGATCCGCGTGCCGCCGCCGGGCTCCGAGTCCAGATCGAGCCGGCCGCCGAGGCGGTTCGTCACGATATTATAGACGATGTGCAGGCCGAGCCCGGTGCCGCCTTGATCCCGGCGCGTGGTGAAAAACGGATCGAAGGCGCGACGCCGGACATCGAGGCTCATGCCGCACCCATTGTCGGAAAAAATGATCTCGACATTATCCTTGCCGGATTCCCGCGCCTGGATATCGATGGTGCCTGTCCTGCCGCCGGGGAAAGCGTGGGCCACTGCGTTGAGGAACAGATTGGTCAGCACCTGCCCGTAGGGGCCGGGATAGCTGTTCATCATGAGATTGGGCTGGCAATCGACCGTCAGCGTCAGGTTATGTTTTCGCAATCCCGGCCGCAGACTCATCACCACCTGCTCGGTGAGGTCGGCAAGGTCGAAGGCGCGTTGATCAGAATAGTTGCGGTCGGCCGCAACCTGCTTGAACGACTGGATCAGTTCGGCCGCGCGATTGAGGTTGGCCACGAGCTGCGATGATGCACTGCGGCAGGTGTCCAGGAATTCATTGAGGCTCGAACGCCTGAGATTACCGCGCGTGACTTCATCGGTGAATATTGCCGTCTTGCGTTCCAGCGCGGAGGCAACCGTCAGGCTGATGCCGACGGGATTGTTGACCTCGTGCGCGACGCCGGCCACCAGCCGCCCAAGCGCTGCGAGCTTCTCCGCCTCGATCAGCGAAGCCTGGGTTTCGCGCAGATTGCGCAACGCCGTCTCGGCGGCGTCCCTCGCCTTGCGCATCTCCAGTTCGCCGCGCTTGCGCTCGCCGATGTCGAGCGCGACGGTAACGATAGTCTCGATCTCGCCGTCGGCATCGAGCAGTGGAAGCTTGTTCACCAGCCACTGCCGCATATTGCCGGAGGAATCCTTGTATTCCTCCTCGTAGAAACCGAGCTCCCTGCCCGCTTTCAGCACACGCTGGTCATTCTCGTCGGTCTTCTGCGCGCCGTAGCGCGACATCAAATCGCTGGTGGTGCGGCCTATGGCGTCGGCCGGCTCGATCCCGAAAATGCCGGCCATGTAGCGGTTCATCAGGACGTAGCGAAGCTCTCGGTTCTTGACGTTGATCACCGCGGGCACGGTATCGATCACCATTTGCAGCATGCGGCGCCCCTCGGCGATCGCATCCTCGGCTCGCTTCTGGTCGGTGATGTCACGCACCGTGCCCTCGTAGCGGATCACCTCGCCCTTCTCGTCACGCACCGCCGTGGCGTTGTCGGAGAGCCAGAGGATGCCGCCATCGCGCTGGTGCACCTGATATTCAAATTCGCGCACCATGCCGTCGCGCTGCATCAGGAACTGGTATTGCTCGCGCGCCGCCGGATGCACGTAGACCGTGCTGGCGACGTCGCTGATGCTGCTGATCAGAGCCTCCGGCGTGTCGTAGCCCATGATGCGCGCCAGCGCCGGATTGGCGTTGAGCAGCGCGCCGGCGGGCGTCGTCACATAGATTCCGTCAATGGAGGCTTCGAACAATTTACGGTAGCTCTCTTCGGCGAGCCGCTGCTCGGCGAGCGCCCGCACCGCCGCCTCGCGCGCGGTATCGGCGTCGACCAGGGTACGCCGGAACACTTCGGCGGCGCGCGCGATGTCGCCGATTTCGCTGTTCACGTCGGTGCTGGGGATTGAGGTGTTCTTCTCACCGGCGGCGAGCGCCCGGATCGAACCCGCGATCGCGGCGAGCGGCCGCACGGTGAGGCTGACCACGACCAGCGCCGCGAAAATTCCGATCAGGACGCCGATCGTTCCGAGCACGATGCTCTGCCACTTGGTGTCTCTTAGAGTGCGCGCAAAGTCATGGGAGAGAATACGGCCGCGATGCGTGCTGACTTCGCGCAAAAGCTCGGTGACGCGCTGGATCAGGCGACCCTCCGTCCCCAGCACCTCCCTGTCGATGTCGGCGATCTGGCGTTCCCTAATCGATATCGCGACGATTCCCTGGGCGTAGTCGTTGACTGCGCTGCGGAGCCTGTCATCCGAAATCGTCGTCGCCCGCATGCTCTCGGCCGCCTGCTCGGCAGCGGATGGATCATGCGCCAGCAACGCGGTTGCGATACGGCTTTGGGCCTGCGACAGCGTCGAGGCCAGGACGGGATCGGGACTGGCGGCGACGGCCTTGTCGAATTGCTCGCGGAGTGCCGGAAGTCCTGCGATCAGTTCGGCACGGCGGTTGATCAGCCTCGAAATACGCTCGATGCCGCCGCGGTAACTCGACAGGCGCTCGGCCACGCCGTCGAGCATTTCCTGCTGTTCCGGCGCAAGCTCCAGCCGCGTCTTCTTCAGAAGCGCGCTCAATTCGGCCGCCGCCTGTCCGACCCGTTCGGAATGGTCGGCCGGATTGACGACGAAATCGCGCGCCGCAAGCCGCAGCTCGTTCATGCGGCGGTCGATCTCCTCGGCAAGGTCGCCCATGCCCTGCAGCCGTTGCAGTTCGGCAAAGGTCGAACCGATGTGGCGGATGGCGAACACGCTCGCCATGCTGGTTGCGGTGATGACGGCAAGCAACAGCAGGAAACTGCCAAAGGTCAGTCGCCCGATCGAAAGCGGTAACGATCGAATTCGTTGCAAAATAGCCGTGAGCGCAGGTGGCATGGTTAATGAGACCGGCTTCAAAACCGCAATATATACAATGTATTCCGTATCACGTGGAACATCCTGCCATGGCAATCAGGCCAGCTTCGGCCGGGGAAACGGCGGATTTTCGACGGCCGCCCGCAAAAGAACTCGCCGCAAGATCGTGCGAACTTCGGATTCGGGCCACTAGCCAAGTGAACCGACTTCGAATAGCTCGCCGTCGTAGCCGGCCTCGCGCGGGATGCGCAGTTGCCGACCGCCATTGAGGCGGGTCATGACGGGCATTACGGTCACGATGTCCTTGCCCCTGGAGTCATCGAGCGCGGCCGTTACGCTCTTCTGCCCGCCGAGCTTGATCAGGTTGCGCGTGGTCGGGAACGGCAGCTTGAACCGCCCGCTCTCGCCACCTTCCAGCGCCTCGCGCGGCGAGACCCAGATCGAGTCGGTGGATTCCTTGCCGTCATGGGCACCGAGCTGCTCCGGCGGCGCGGCAGCGAGGAAGAACCAGGTGTCGAACCGCTTTGGCATTCCCTCCGGCGTGATCCAGTGCGCATAGGGCACGAGCTCGTCGAGCGCGAGCCACAGGCCGTTGTCGGTCAAGACTTTCAGAAACGTCGTCTTGCCCTCACAGAGCGAAGCGCGATGCGCCGCCTCGATCTCGCTCGCGCGCCTGGCATCGACCAGCGTCTTCGATCCCTGAGGTCGCGCTAGCAAAATGCCGCTTTCCTCAAAGGTCTCGCGGATCGCCGCGATCCGGAAGCTCAAGGCGTCTTCGTCAAGCCCTTCGCCGCCTGAATAGAGTTTTGGATTGGCGAGGATCTCCTTGTCGCCCTTGTCGACGCTGCCGCCAGGAAACACCAGCGCGCCGGAATTGAAATCGATCTCATAATGACGGACCATCATGAAGACTTCGATTTCATTGCGGGCCGCGTTATCGCGCAGCAGCAGGATGGTCGAGGCGGGACGCGGTGCGACGATCTCGGCCATCACGTCAACCCGCGGCACTTGATTGCGGTTGCAGATTGGCGCGCCGGTCGATCCGCGCCACCCGCGACAGCAGATAATCCACCTCGGCCTTGGCAGTCGCCGTGATCGCGGCAGAAGGCTTGCGCTGCGCACTGGAGGCGATCACGCCGCGCTTTTGCAGCACGTATTTGCGGACCGCTAGCCCTGCGCCGGGCTGCTGCTCGTAGCGGATCAGCGGCAGATGGGCGTCGAACAGATCGTGCGCAGCGTCGCGGCGGGCCTCCCTGAAAAACCTGACGACATCGATCAGCAGTTCCGGGAAGGCATAGCCGGTCATTGCGCCGTCGGCCCCGCGCTCCATTTCGAAATCGAGGAACAGCCCGCCATTGCCAGTCAAGATCGACAACGGCCGCAGCGAGCCCTCCTTCTGGAAGGCGCGGAGCGCGGAGATCTTTTCCAGTCCCGGCCAGTCCTCATGCTTGAGCATCACGCAGGACGGGCACTCCATCACGATCTTGCGGATGACCTGCGGCGTGAACACGACCGACAAGGTCAGCGGATAATCCTGCAGCACCCATGGGATGTCGCCGATCGCCTCCTGCGCCTGCCTGAAATAGCCCGTGATCTGGTCGTCGGTGCGCAAATTGGGCGGCGGCGCGATCATCACGCCGGCAGCCCCCGCGTCCATCGAGGCCTTTGCGAGCGCGCGCATCGAGGCAAAGCCCGGCGCGGAGACGCCGACGATGATCTGCATATTCTTGGCGCGCTTGACGAAGCGGATCGCCACCTGCTCGGCCTCAGTGGCGTCGAGCTTTGGCGCCTCGCCCAAGATCCCCAGCACCGTGACGCCGTCGCAGCCGACCTCGGCATAGAAATCAGTCAGCCGGTCGATCGATTTCTCGTCGATCCGGCCGTCGTCGTGGAACGGCGTCGGCGCGATCGCGAAGGTGCCTGCGGCTTTCGCGGTGAGCTTTGTCATCGGTGCGTCTTCTCTCCTTCGTCATTCCGGGGCACGCGAAGCGTGAACCCGGAATCTCGAGATTCCGGGCTCGCGCTTCGCGCGCCCCGGAATGACAACCATCAAAACCGCCGCGCGCCCATCTTGATCTGCTCCTCGGAGAAGAAGATGTCCTTGGCATGGGCGACGATATCCTCAGGCCTCCATCCCGTGTGCGGCGGCTTCCAGCCTTCCATTTCCATCATCCGCAGTTCGCGGACGCCACGCGGGCCGGAGACGCCGAGCACCTTGCCGGTCTGATCGCCGGACAATTCGCTGACCATATATAGCACGGCCGGCGCGATGCCGTCCGGCCCCAAGGCCGCCCCGGGGTTTTCCTTGTAGCGGGGCAGGTCTGCCGTCATGCGGGTCAGCGCACCCGGGGCGAGCGTCCAGATCCGGATGTTGTACTTGCGGCCCTCGATCGCGAGCACGTTCGACAATCCCCAGATACCGCCCTTGGCGGCGCCATAGTTGGTCTGGCCGAAATTGCCGATCAGGCCGGAGGTCGAGGACGTATTGACGATGACGCCGCCGCCATGGTCCCGCATCCACCTGAAAACGGGCTGCGTGCAGCAGAACGTGCCTTTGAGATGCACCCTGATCACCTTGTCCCAGTTGGCCTCCTTCGCCTTGGCAAAGGTCTCGTCGAGCAGGATGCCGGCGTTGTTCACCAAAATATCGGCGCGGCCAAAATTCTTGATGGCGTCGTCGAATACCGACTGCCCGCCAACCAGTGTCGAGATGTCGGCGCCGTTGGCGACCGCCCGGCCGCCCTGGGCCTTGATCGCATCGACGACCTTTTGCGCCATCGATGTGTCGGCGCCGGAGCCGTCGCGCGGGCCGCCCAAATCATTGACCACGACCGCCGCACCCTCGCGCGCGAACAGCTTTGCGTAGGCTTCGCCGAGACCGCCTCCCGCACCGGTAATCAGCGCAACCTTGCCGTCGAGTAATCCCATGGTGTTCTGCTCCCTCTCGTTTCTCGTGTCCCGGACGCGGTGCAGCGTCCTTCACGTTGCACCGCAGAGCCGGGACCTATTGACGCCGGCCGCGTATGGGCCCCGGCTCAGCAGCGCACCGCCATAGCGCTCGCAGACGCGCGTGAACGCGCTTGTGGCGCTGCGCTGCGTCCGGGGCACGAAACCGCTCACCCCAGCACCGTCCTGCCGCTCTTGATGACGGTGACGCCTCGCGACTTCACCTTGGCTTCGAACGAAATCAAATTGCCGTCCTTCCACATCTCCATCGTCACGGTCTCGCCGGGATAAACGGGTGAGGAAAACCGCGCCGCGTGCTGCTTGAACGCGCCGGCGTCGTAGTCGGCATAGGTCTGCAACACGCCGCGGCAGGTGATGCCGTAGGTGCACATGCCGTGCAGGATCGGTCTTGGAAAACCGGCGCGTTTTGCGAATTCCGGATCGGAGTGCAGCGGGTTGCGGTCGCCGCAGAGCCGGTAGACCAGCGCCTGGTCCGGCCGCGTCGAAATATCGACGGTTTTGTCCGGGCTGCGGGTCGGCACCTGATGCGGCTCGGGCTGGCCTTCGGACGGCCCGCCAAAGCCGCCGTCGCCGCGTGCGAAGCGTGAGGCCACCAGCGTCGCCAGCCTCTCGCCGTCCGCGTTCTTCAAAACCGTCTGATGGCGGATCACCGCGCCCTTGTCCTTGCCCTTGTCCCACACCGCGAGCACCGAAGAGTCCGCGGTGATGTGGGCGGCGGTCGAAAGCGGCTTGTGGAAAGTGATGTCGCGCTCGCCGTCGACCACCATCACGCGGTTGAGATTCATCTCGCCCGGCCCGGCGCCCCACGCCGCCACCGAAGCGAAGGTCGGGACCACTTTTAACGGACGCGGCAAGGCAGCGGTTTCGTTGACGAAGGCGAGCTCCTTCTCGTCCATGGGGTCCGCGCCCATGCCGATGCCGTAAGCGTAGAGCATCACCTCGCGATCGCCATAGGCGTATTTCTGGCCGAGGTTTTTCAGCGCCATCAGCTCATCGTATTTGATCGGCATTTTTCGAGATTCCTCCGATTGTTTCTCATCCTCATGGCGAGGAGGCGCTCTTGCGCCGTCTCGAACCATGGGGATGTCCCCATCTCTCACCTTGTCTTTGGCCCACCCTTCGAGACGCGCGCGAAAGCGCGCTCCTCAGGGTGAGGGTCACACCGGCGTAAAGAACGGCAACGGCGCGCCGTCGGTCGGCTTGAACACCACCCTCACCTTCTGGCCGATCTTCAACTTCTCGATGTCGCAGTCGACGATATTGGTTTGCAGCGAGGGACCCTCCTTCAGCGTGACATAGGCAATCGCGTAAGGCCCGGTCGGCGATTTCCGCATCAGGCTGAAGGTGTAGATCGAGGCCTCGCCGGACGCTTCCTCCCACACCGTCTTGTCGGAAAAGCAGAACGGGCAGATCGAGCGCGGAAAATAATGCGGCTCGCCGCACGCGGTGCAGCGCTTGATCATGAACTTGCCGAGGGCAGCGGCATCCCAGAACGGCTTTGTCTCCGGATTGGTCACCGGCGTCGGATATTTCTTCACTTCCGCCATCACACGCGCTCCAGGATACAGGTCGAGGCGGCGTGACGGACGCCCAACAGTCCGCCGGTGCCATGGGCGACCGCGAGATCGCAATTCTTCACCTGCACCTTCGGATGCGCTTGCCCACGCAACTGCCGCACCGCCTCGATGACTTTTGTCATTCCCCCGCGGTTAACGGGGTGATTGCTGCACAGCCCGCCGCCGTCGGTGTTGAACGGCAGCTTGCCGACGCCGGAAATCAGATTGCCGTCGGCGACGAACTTGCCGCCCTCGCCCTTCTTGCAGAAGCCGAGGTCTTCGAGCTGCATCAACACCGTGATGGTAAAACTGTCGTAGATCGAGGCGTATTTGATGTCCTTTGGCGTGACGCCGGCCTCTTCGAAGGCGCGCGGCCCCGACCAGACGCCGGCGGAGTAAGTGAGATCGAGATCCTTGCCGCCGCGCGGCCCCTTCATCGCCTCGCCCTGCCCGATCAGCCGCACCAGCGGCTTCTTCAGGCTCTTTGCGATCTCCGGTGTGGTGACCACAAGCGCGCCGCCGCCGTCGGTGATGACGCAGCAATCCATCCGGTGCAGCGGATCGGAAATCATCGGCGAGTTGAGCACATCCTCGACGGTGACGACTTCCTTGAGCATCGCATGCGGATTGTATTGGGCATGATGGGAGGCTGCGACCTTGATCCAGGCAAGCTGCTCGCTGGTGGTGCCATAGTCGTGCATATGGCGCATGGCACACATGCCGTAGGCATTGTGCGTGGTAGCCCCGTACGCGGCCTCGAAATCGACCTCGGCGCCGGTAGCGCGGGGCGGCATCGGCCCGGTGCGCGGCTTGCCCGCGAGCGTGATCAACGCGACCTGGCATTTACCGGCGGCGATCGCTTCTGCCGCATGTCCAAGATGGATCAGATAGGAACAGCCGCCGGTATCGGTGGAATCGATATGGCGCACTCTTAGGCCAAGATAATCGACCATCGGCCAGGCGCCGCCCGGCGCGTCGCCGGCGCAGAAATAGCCGTCAATATCGGCTTTGCTGAGCCCTGCGTCTTCGATGGCGCCCTTGGCGACTTCGGCATGAAGCTGTGCGGTGGATTTGTCGGGTGCATGCCGGGTCGGATGCTCGAAAATCCCGGCAATGTAGGCCTTGCCCTTGATGGTCAAATCGCTCTCCGCTGGCGTTTCTTATTCACGGCCAATTTCTTGGCCTGTCGGCGCAGCCTTGGCAAGCGGCGAAATATTCCGCCGGGCGAGACGGACCTCATCTTGAGGAGCGGCCACGTACCAGCCGTCATTCCAGCCGTCATTGCGAGCGCAGCGAAGCAATCCATTCTTCCTCTGCGCGGCGAGATGGATTGCTTCGCTGCGCTCGCAATGACGAGGAATTCCAGATGCGACTCCGCCTGCTCGCGGCGCGGATAGCGTCCGAGGTTGCATCAACATTGGCCCCTCTTGAGAAAAGAGGGCGCAGGGAAAGCCGGGTGCCCAATGCACCCGCAGCCTCGCGTGCAAAGTAAAAAAGCACACGAGCATAGTCACTACAGGTTCACCGGAAACACCCTGGCCTTCCCTGCGCAATGGTTTACGGCTTAGACGTGCTCTCTCCGGTGAACGGGCTCTTTTGCCACCGTCGCCTGCGCTTCTTATCGCAGACTTGACTCCAGCGTCGCGAAGTCAGGACCACGCGATTTCGCCGTCCGCTTCAGCGCCACTCGTCAACGGCACCTCCGCGTCCATCGCATCCCGCCCCACGTTTCGTGACGGTCGCGAAGCGCCCCTCTTGTGGGAGC
>Ga0210406_10005084_pt1 | contig 13894 bp, 13 predicted proteins | sample IncBWC30MmetaG_FD_155454 | JGI IMG/M metagenome (GOLD analysis project Ga0210406, IMG submission 155454) | Forest soil microbial communities from Barre Woods Harvard Forest LTER site, Petersham, Massachusetts, United States - Inc-BW-C-30-M | ecosystem: Environmental > Terrestrial > Soil >... | reverse complement strand
CGAACGATGAGCGACAATCCAGACGGTTCCGTCTGTTTCGACACCTACAAACACATTGGGATGAAGTGTGGCATTATCTGCGTCAGTACGCACATGGTCGGACTCATGGCGTCGCAATATTTGTGGTGCGTAATATGCGCCCAAGACAAGCGCTCCCGCGGTAGCGAGGCCCTTGAGAAACCCACGTCGACTCACATTTTGAATCGCACTCATGCGGACTCCTTCGCTGCGGCTTTGATTGCAGCGCGGATGCGTTGATAGGTGCCGCAACGGCAAATGTTCGCGGCCATGCCTTCGTCAATGTCTCCGTCGGTGGGCTCGGGCTTGCTCTTCAGCAAGGCGATGGCCTGCATGATCTGCCCCGACTGGCAGTAGCCACACTGCGGAACGTTCAATTCGATCCACATCTTTTGCACGGGATGGAGCCCGTTGGCACCGATATCCTCAATCGTCCGGATGTCGGCTCCCGCTAAGGAACTCATAGGAGTAATACAGGCACGAATAGCGTCGTCATTCTTGTGTACGGTGCATGCTCCACAAAGTCCGACACCGCAGCCAAACTTCGTCCCCGTCAGGCCCATGGCATCGCGGAGGTACCACAATAGAGGCGTATCCGGGTCACCGTCGAAGGAGTGTGCTACGCCGTTTACCTTGAACTGAATCGCATTTGCCATATCGTCGCCACCCGTGAATTCCAGTCGGACCGATTAACCTCGCTATCAAGCGTCTTGTGTCGCCGCCCCTTGCGAGTACTCGAATCGCGTGCTCGGGCCCACATGATCCACTGAGAACGACCGACACTTACGATCACAACGCGGGTTTGGGTGATCGCCCGCGTTTGGGATTCACACCGTTCTCCGTGATTTCTCCCGAACATGTCGCTGAAACCAGCAGCACTTCGCGTGCCACCCGAAGCTATGGAAGGTGTTGCCTCATGCGGGTGAAGTCGAGGGGTGGCGCGACGGTTTAGGTGCGGCCTAGCCGAGACCGGCCCTTTCGTTTGCCGGTGCCTCAATATCCTCACCATGCCACGTTTCCACACCCCCGCTTATCGAACCGGACAGGCGGAGTTACCGCATCCGGCTCTCGGAAAAGACTCACGATGTTATGTGTGACGCCGTCTGCAACTTCTGAACACAACCCCGGGGCTGCTAGACTCAACGTCAATCCCCATGTCCTTCGTTGCTTCTTGCGTCCGTCTTTAACTGAGGTCCCTTCCCTCTGCCGGAGTTACCCGGCTTCTTCGGTAGTACGGACCTCTCCGCCACCCCACACGGCCCGGCCTGGCTCTCGCGAGTTGCCAGTTGATCCCTACTGCGATCACCGCTGGGGCTTCCCGTGTTGCGCCTGATCCACTGTGTCTGCATGCCGTCGCCACTACCCCGGCAGATCCGATGGAACTGATTCGCTCATGACTGCTCCATCGTCATCGGCCTTCCCCAGATTACAGTTGGGTCGGCTCCTGCATTACATTTTTCGAGGCCTGCTCAGCGTTCACTCGCGTTACAACCTGCAGACTCGCCGAGTCGCCTTATGCGACCCTCTACACCGGAGGCTCCGGCGGCTTTGTTACCTCCACCGCCGCTCCGATTGCTACCGGGTGGAGCGATCCAGTTCCCGGACGGGCCTTTCTTCCCGCTGTGGTCCAGCGCCTTTCACGGCGCACTGTAATCGCCTGTTAGCGCCAACGTCGATTCCATCGAACTATAATCACGCATGTTCCAACGCGTGATTCGTGCCGCCTTTTCTGAGAAAACCGTTCGCGTCTATCAAGCATATCGGCTCGAAATTGCGAAACCGGCTCTAGACGCCGGAACGTTTGTCCCGCCTTTCAGCATGGGGCGAATGACATGAATCAAACCCTCGTTCAACTGGATGATGTATCGCTGTGGATTTGGTCGTAAAGCCGGACAGGAAGTTGTGCTCGGTATTGACATCACGAGGCAGGATTCGAATGGTCACTAGAGCACGCTGTTCTTTCTCATTACGATCCATCCATCCATTCCTCTTACGCCAACTGGCAAAGCGGCCTTGCTGAGGCACCCGTTCGCATACAGTGGGACCCGGAACGTGACTGGCGCTTGAATGTCTTGAAGGATACACGAGCGATTCAGATTGGCTTGGCTGGGGAAGCGGTAACGCGATGTGTCAACGAGTGGATCGTTCGATTGGAAAACGTGACCCCTGTCGCGCATCGGATTGCCGATGCCTTACAACGTGCCACCATCCCCGACGACATGCCTGGCGACCGAGAGCAACCGTATCCGCTCAGCCAGGCTCTCAAACTAAAGCTCGCCGGAACAATCCTGCCAATGTGATTGGCGTAACATCCTTTTACACTCAAAACTCCTTCCTTGGTGTGTTCTCAGCTGGTAGACGTGATAGCTACGATGGCAACGGTGCGAAAAGCCGCAGGCTCACGATTATGGCTAACGAACTGAGCCCGCAAATCCTCAGCGAATGGTTGGCCGGGATGTCCTTGCGTGAGAGAGCACGAACCCTAAATCGAATTGCTCACGAACTGACGGTATGCACACGCGTGTTCGAGGCCGCCACACAGCCATTCAAGGATCCGGCCGTCGTAATAAAGAGGTTAATCGGTCTCAGCGAGTTGCAGCATCAGCTCTCGGCACAGATTGGCCACTATATGGATGGCGAAGAAATCAAGGTTTATCCGATAGATGTTTTGCAAACATTCTGTTCGAGAAGGCAACCTACTATCAGATCCTGCCGTTTCTGAGGGGAGCGATTAATCGGACAAAGACGGGCTCATGGGATTGGGAGTCGATACCTGATTGAAGCTCCACCCCGACGTCACTGTTTTAACATCGCCACTACACTTTTGGCCCTGCTTCTAACGCGACTCCAGCGGCCAGTCTGCGAACCCGCTGCTGAACTCCAAACAAAAAGGCCCGGCTTGCGCCGGGCCGCCGCGAATTACAGCCGACTTACACACCCCATAAATAATCTTCCTGCTCGCTGAGATGCTCGTGCACCGAATGCAATGCGATCTCCAGCGGATGTCGCTCGATCGGTCCCGGCATATGAAACGACTGCCCCGCCGCGGCCGCAATCGCCGCCGGAGGCGCCGCCTCCACATGCTGCGGCATGCGCTTTGCCACCGGACGCGCCTCGCGGATCAGTTGGAGCAAATGGTGATTCTCTACGTGCTTGATCTGGTCGGCAAGTACTACAAACCTCCGGTAGACCTCGTCCAGTTCGCGCCGCTCAAAGTGATATCCCAGTTGCTCGCAGCGCAGGCTCAGCGCGTGGCGTCCGGAATGCTTGCCCAGCACCAGCCGCGAATCGGGCACGCCCACCGACGCAGGCGTCATGATTTCGTAGGTCAGCGGATTCTTCAGGACGCCGTCCTGGTGAATGCCCGCCTCGTGCGCGAACGCGTTGCGGCCGATAATCGCTTTGTTCGGCTGCACCGGCACGCCCGTGACTTCGCTCAGTAACTGGCTCGCGGGATACAGCTGTTCGCTGGCCACCGCCGTGTCATACGCGTAGCGGTCAGGACGCACCCGCGTCGCCATCACGATCTCTTCCAAAGACGCATTCCCGGCGCGCTCGCCAATGCCGTTGATCGTGCACTCTACCTGCCGGGCCCCAGCGTCCAGCGCCGCCATCGTGTTCGCCACCGCCAATCCCAGGTCGTTGTGGCAGTGCACCGAGATCGTAATGTTGTCGATTCCCTTCACCCGTTCCCGCAGCATGGTGATGATCTCGGCGAATTCCGCCGGCATCGTGTAGCCGACCGTGTCCGGAATATTTACCGTGGTCGCGCCCGCGTCGATGACCGCCTGCACTACCTGGCATAGGAACTCGCGATCCGTCCGGGTCGCATCTTCGGGTGAAAACTCAACATCCTGACAGAACGACTTCGCTAGCCGCACGCTCTCCCGCGCCTGCTCCAGGCACTGCTCGCGCGAAATGCGCAGCTTGTACTTGAGGTGAATGTCCGAGGTTGCAAGGAATACATGGATGCGCGGCCGCGCCGCGCCCTTCAGAGCTTCCCAGGCGCGTTCGATGTCCTGCACGCAAGTGCGCGCCAGGCCAGCGATGATCGGCCGGCGTACGGCGGCCGCAATGGCCTGCACCGCTTCGAAGTCGCCGTCCGAAGCAATCGGGAATCCGGCTTCGATCACGTCCACGCCCAGCCGGTCGAGCTGGTGCGCCATGCGCAGCTTCTCGTGGACGTTCATGCTGCAACCCGGCGACTGCTCGCCGTCCCGCAACGTGGTGTCGAACACCGTAATCCGTACTCGGTCCATAACCCTATGTCCTCCCTGAGGCTACGTTTATGGTAGGTGGACACTGGGGTAAAGCAAAGCTTATAATCCTTAAATTAGTATAAGCGTCGCTATAATCGATAAGCTGCCCTGATAGGGATGCAACTTTTGCTTAAGGCAGCCCGAACCTGACCATGGAACTCTCTCAACTGGAAGTGTTTCTCACCGTAGCCCGGGAAGGCCGCTTCTCTCGCGCCGCCGAAAAGCTCTTCCGCACCCAATCCGCGGTCAGCCAGACCATCCGCAAGCTCGAAGAGGAGATCGGGGAGCCGCTGTTTGACCGGTCGTCACGGGAAGGGGTCCTGACGGATGCGGGCCTAACGCTCAAGGAATACGCCGAAAAGCTCCTGAACCTGCGCAACGACGCGCGGGAAGCACTGGTTGAGCTGCGCGAAATCCAGAAAGGCAAGCTGGCCATAGCCGCCAACGAATTCACCGCGCTTTACCTGCTGCCGGTGCTCGCCGAATTCCGCCGCCTGCATCCCATGATCAAGATCATGGTGCAGCGTTCGCTTGGCAGCCACATACCTGACGACCTGTTGCGCCACACGGTCGAGATGGGCGTGCTGACTTACGACCCGCAGGATCCGCGCCTGCGATCGATCGTGGTCTACCAGGATGAGCTAACTTTCGTGGTACCGCCCACGCACCCGCTGGCCGGAGAAAAGCAGATCAGCATCCGCCAGCTCGGAGCCGAAGTCTTCGTGGCCCACATCGTCTCATCACCCTACCGCGAGAAGGTCATCGAGGCCTTCCGCCGCCACAAGACACCGCTCCACATGGACGTCGAACTCCCCACCCTGCAAGCCATCACGCGCTTCGTCGCGATGGGCAACGGAGTCGCCCTGGTGCCCGAGATCAGCGTGCAAAGCGAATTGGCCCGCGGCGAACTGGTCCGCGTCTCCGTCCGAGAAATTCGCTTCCACCGCAAGCTGCGCCTCGTTTACCGAAAGGAAGCCTCCCTGTCGCACGCGGGGCGCGCGTTCCTGCAGGTAGCAGAATCCATCGCCACCGAACGCCAGGGCCAGTACCGTTTCCTGCGCGATCACTAGCTCGGTTCTACGCTCTGATAGATCGGCCCAGGGTTTGTAATGCGCCGATGTCTTGTTCTGGGGAGTGGACGGAACTTGAAAGGTCAAAATAAAGATATCCTCCCGAACCGCAAAAGTCCGGGAGGAGATCTTCTGTAACGAAAGCTTACTTCTTAACTTGCGCGCGGCATCGGCTTATCGGTCTTGGCGAAGTCAGCGCTGGCCTCACCTGCGGAAGAGATGTCTTCGGCGCCGCTGCGCTCGAGAATCTCTTTCGCCCTCTTCGTCCAGTCGGAATTGTCGGAGTGAACAGAAAGAAGGATGCCACCCTCTTTCACTCTGCCCTCAAAGCGTTTCGCTTCGTATTCCGGAATTCCCATTCCAACCAGTGCGCCTGTCAAACCGCCTACCGTGCCTCCAACGCCCGCGCCAGCGAGTGCGGCCATGATCGGCCCAGCAGCGATGAACGGTCCCAGTCCCGGAATGGCCAGCGCTCCGATACCTGCAAGCCATCCTAGTGTGCCGCCTACGACTGCTCCCGTACCTGCTCCCGTGGTTGCTCCCTCGGGTGCCTTGGTGTTCTTCTCATGTGCGAAATCTTTCGTGCCGACGTTTTCCGGGAACAGAACGGAGATGTCCGTGTTACGGAAACCCGCCGCTTTCAAGGCATCCACTGCATTTTCCACGCCTTCGCGGGTTCTATAGAGCCCAAACACTGCGGTATTTTTCCCTGCCATTTTTGATTCTCCTTGTATTTAGTTCGAATCTTTCGTTCAACGTTTATTGGTTCGACGACTTGACTTCGATTTGATTGGTGACTTTGTCCTGGCCCGCAACTTCCGCCGCCTTCGCTTCCACGGCCTTCTTCTCTTCCTCCGAGCGCACCGGTCCCTTCAGAGTAACCGTGCCGTTCTGAGTCACGATTTTGACGTTGTGAGCGTCGGTGGAGAGAGCCTTGTCCTTTACGATGGCTTTGCGGATTTGTTGCGTGATGTCGCGATCCGAACGATTCTCTTTCTGTTGGTCTGCTGTTGGTTGATTCGGATTTCGATCACGCTCATTGACTTTCGTGTTGTCTGGCGGAGGCGAAGCGGGATCCTGGCACACCCCGAGAGCCGAACCGCACACGATCAGGGCGAGGCTCATAAACAGAGTACGAGCGAATTGCATCTTGATGTCTCCTCGAGATTTCTAAAGGTAATGGCCCGCTGTGAAGTACACGTACGCAGGGACGAACTGCGGGATTGGCCTGCAATTGCTTTGATATCAGCTGGTGGGCGGTCAACCCAATACTTGGAACGACCCCTATTCCATTCATTTTGCACCTGAGACAGATGCGAACGGTGTCGTTCTCGCTACGGACGTCGTGCCCGCGTTCGCTCGGCCCATTCACGGTCGGCAGACTCCCGACTTCGCGACCACGGATGAGGGTTGTGCTGTATTGCCCTTCCCGAGCCAAGGTTTTAACGTGAGCCAGTCCTTGAGGTGTCCCGATGATTCCAAATACCTTTCCAATGACACGGCCAGAGCCGATGTTGCAGCACGAAATTCGTCTGCGCGCTTACGACCTCTACGAACGACGCGGAGCCGTTGGCGAACATGCACTTGACGACTGGCTCCAGGCTGAGGCAGAAGTTTTGCGTGAGAAGTGTGCTACGAGCTTCTCCAGGACAATTGAACCTTTCCGCTAGTTCTGGACGCATGGAGATAGGAACGTGGAAGATGGAGACCGGAATGTGGAAGAAAGAGAATGAAGCGAGCACGCCGCGGCCGCCGGCAAGCATGACGAGCTATACGGAAGCAGTCGACGAGTTTTCCAGACATGCTACAGAATTCCTGGCGTACATGCCCCTGCTCACCAAGGCTCGCGACGCCTATCAGCGGGCCATGGCCGTGAGTGCAGAAGTACGTAGCATGTTAGATACCGGCGACGGAACACTGCGCACTCTCATGGCGCAATTGGAGGACGCGGTCGCCTTTCATTTGGGCAAGACTGCGTCCGGTAAAAAAAATCCTGAAAGCGTGAAGTTCGAACCTGCCGTGGCACCCCATGAGGGCGACGACTCGACTTGGTCCCTTCCAAAATGAGTTCTGCGGCCTAACTTTGCGAATCGCACGACTGTAAACATCCGCACTGACTTCCCGCAAAAAATAACCCGCCACTTTCGTGGCGGGTCAGCCCAACCGTAGCTCCCCACAGTTACGGATGGCTGAAAACTAAATCTCCATGGCGGCGGCCACATTCGGATAGGTGGCCAGCACCGTTATCAGGTTTGTCAGCTCGAGCAATTCGGAAACAGCGCGGTTCGCACCCACGATCTTGACTGTCTTCCCTTGCTCCTCGGCCGACACATGCGCCACCACCAGTTCCCCCAGGCCGGCGCTGTCCATTCCCTGCACGCCTTCCAGGTCTAGGACCACCTCCTGGCTCGTGCGTAACGCTTCGCTAACCACCTGCGAAACCGCCGCCGCCTCGTCGCGGTAAACCATGCGGCCCCGGCAATGAATCACCATGATGTCGCCCGATTGTCGACGTTCCAGATCCAATTCCAAGGTACTTTCTCCAGTCCTGCGCCCGAGGGAAGAATATAGACGCGCATCGATATTTGTTTGAATATTTAGACGTTACAGATTCCAAGTTGTACAGTTGTCGCGAGCATGTAAAAATCTCTTCATTAACTTGTCAGCATCCGTACCGTGGTCAGGCAAAGTTTCACGAAACGCTTGCATCCAAACGCTTTCAGTCGCTATAGGGCCGCTAGTTGTACGCCCGGGAGGAATCTTTCTTGTTGAAACGCGCGCTCGTCGTTGGGCTGCTGTTGGCCGCAAGTGGTCTGGCCTCGGCGCAGAACCCCCGCTTCACCATCTTCGCCGGATACTCCTACGGCAATACGAACTACGCGCCCGGCAACCGCTCGAATCTCAACGGGTGGGAGGCCTCGATCGAAGGCGTGCGCCTCAAACCCTGGCTGAGTCTGGTCGCCGACACCAGCGGACATTACGGTTGGAATGAGTTTCCGATCTCGTGCGTGACCGTCCCGGTCTGCACCCCAGCGATCCCGAATTCGCGTGCCAAGGAATACACCGTCCTCGGCGGTCCGCAGATCTCAACCTTCCGCGGAAACTTTCGACCGTTTGTGCACGTGCTGGGCGGCGCCACCCGTGTCACGGTTACGACACCAGGATTTTTTGACCGCAGCACGAACTGGACGATCGCGGGCGGCGGAGGCGTGGACTACAAATGGCGCGGCCCCTTCGCCATCCGCGTGCAGGCCGACTACCTGAGAACCAACCTCTTCGGCCTGACCCAGAACATGATTCGCGCCTCAACCGGACTCGTGCTGCGCTTCTGATAAAGAGCCGCACATGGAAACAGGGTGTCGGTTCTGCGGAGCGCCGCATCTTAACGAGCACGCTCCTGAAAGGCGTCAGCACCGCCCACACAATGTCATCCTTCACTGCACAATCTACGTTGTCATCTCGAACGAAGTGAGGCGCAGCCGAACACAGTGAGAGACCTGTTGTTCCAGAGGGTTGCAGCGACAGCTTCTCCTGTGACCTGCTTACTTCGCCTCCACCCAATACTTGTGGTCGCGCATGAAAAACTTCTCGTTCCAGAAGTTGAAGGCCGTGCCGAAGAACAGCCGCGCAACCCGCAGGTGTCCCATGCGCTGGAAGCGTCGGTTGGTGGTGTAGACTCCACCGCGCACGATGCCGAAGCGGCTGCGCGAGATACGCTGGCTCAGCAGATAATCTTCGCCGAACGTGGCCTGCTCATTGAAGCCGCCCAGTTCGTGGAATTTGCTGCGCTCGAACAGCATGAACATGCCGGTCGCGAACGGCTTGTGCAATCGCGAGAGGTACTGGAAGAAGTCGTTGCCCGCGTACATTGCCTTGTCGAACCAGCTGCCGTCGCGGCACACGATGTTGGTAGTCACGCAATGCAGTTGCTTTTGCTGCGCCAGTTCAACGGCGCGGCGGATGACCGAGGCGTGCGCCATTTCGATGTCCGCATCAAGAAACAGAACGAACTTCGAATCCGCCAGCTTGGCACCGCGGTTGCGCCCCACCGCCGGCATGCCGCCCGCAATCACGCTTACGTTCAAGCGGTCACCGAAGCCCCGGACGATTTCGGGCGTGCCATCGGTAGAATTCGCGTCAGCTACTAATACTCTCGTACTCGACATCTTCGAGTAGTCCTGTGTCGCCAGCGAACGCAGCAAATTCGGAATCAGTTTCGCTTCGTTCTTCGCCGGAATCACGATCGTCAGCTCGCTCGTTGTATTCATGGATGCGTACCCCCTGGTCGCCAATGGTGATGTAGGTCAGGCGCGCGTCGATCCACCCGCCCGCGTTGTAGTATTCGACGCCGTCCTGTTCCAGATGCATGGCATCGTGCGTATGCCCGCAGAAGATGCGCTGCGCCCCGCGCTCGCGCGCATACGCGATGGCGCCCGCCGCCACCTTGGCCGACATGCGTAGCCAGCGCGTGTTGAGCCGGTCGATGAGGCGCGCGATCGGGTTGCCTTTCAGGTCGAGCTTCTGCAATTGCAGGTAGAGCCGCGTGCCCAGGTTGCTGAGCGGAACGCTGTTCACCGCGAAGCCATCGAACTGGTGCCCGTGAATCGCGAGGTGAGTCAGGCCCGCGTAGCGCCAGCGGTACTCCTGAAACACGCGCACGCCGACCAGGTGCGACATCACGTTGGTGAGCCCGAGGTCGTGGTTGCCTTCAACCCACACGACTTCGACGCCGCGCTTCGGGTTCGAGAGCTTGCGGATCGCGCCGAGAAATTTCCAGTGCTCTTTTTTCAGGCGGCCAAAGTTGAGGTCGGCAAATATGTCGCCGAGAAGAATGAGGCGCCGAAAAGAATTTTCGTTCAACATGCGCGTGGCCGCGCGCGCGCGGCTGACCTCCGCGCCGAGGTGCACGTCGGACAGGATCAGCGTGTCGTAGACGACCGCGCTCATACTTCTCTTATAGCGAGGGGATGTTACAGGGCGATGAAACTTGCACTAAAAGTAGGGCAGTGGTAATCGGGCAGTAACCTTAGGGTGGCGAGATTTTCATATTGGCGTAATGTTCCACGTGGAACACTTTCGCTTTTTCGTGGAATTCGTAATTCGCTATTAGCTATCACTTTCTCCGATGTTACTGGGGCATTAGGAGTTACCTAGGACTTATGAATTCCTGGATTTTGGCGGAGATCACAACCTTTCGCCTGTGCGTGGATATTCCATGTATTCGGAAAATCTTCAACCGCAGAGGGCGCAGAGAACTGCCGCAGAGTTCGCAGAGAAATGCCGAGAGAGGCCGGGGCGGTTTAGCGTTCTCTTGTTCTCGGATACGGACTGAACCTTGAGCGCAGACTCGCTCCACCGGCGCATTCGCGGTGTCGTCGTATACGTACGGTCCCCTCAGTTTGAAGGATGTGTGTACATAAAACGGAGTTGTATCGATCGGTCTTATGTTCTAAGCTTCCGCGACTCGTAAGATCGTGGAGTAAGTTGGTCGCGATGCGTCGTCATCAGTTAGTCGGTTTTTGCTTGCCCCACAGGCGGAGCATAGCGTTCATTCGTCGGCGTGAACACCGCACTTTTGTTCTATCTCTATTGTTCGCAGCCTTGTTCGTTTCGGAGCTCGCTGGCGGACAGTCCGCATCCGGCGAGTCACAGAAGAACGCCGTTCGCGGCGTGGTGGTGAACAGCGTCACGCGTGAACCAATAGGACGCGCGCTGGTGTACTCCCCGGACAATCGCTTTGCAACTTTGACGGACGATCAAGGGCGTTTTGAGTTTGCCCTTCCGGAGGCAAGTGCCGCGACTTCGTCTGCCGAGTCGTACGGAACTATTTCCCGCGAAGGCGTGACCTATTCTGGAAACCTATACGCAAATGTTCCGGCGGTGCTGATTGCGCGTAAGCCGGGATTTTTAAGCTCGGATCGGCAAGGGGGAGTTTTTGTTCACGCGCCGACCGTGCTGATCGGAAAAGATGTCGGGATCGCGTTGGTGCCGGAAGCGCGCATCGTGGGGCGGGTGGCTCTGCCCAGTTCCAACGCTTCGGACCGGATTCCGGTGCATCTGTATCGCCGGCAAATTCTGGAAGGTCGAGGGCATTGGACGCATGCAACTACGGTGAGGGCCCGATCGAACGGCGAATTTCGATTCGCGGATCTTGAGCCCGGAACATACAAGCTGCTGACCGGCGAGCTAATGGATCGCGATCCGCTAACCTTCGATCCGCGCGGGCCAATCTACGGTTATCCTCCGGTCTATTTTCCAAATGCCACTGACTTCCAGACAGCGGGCGCGATCCAGTTGACTCCCGGAATGACTTTCCAGGCTGAGCTATCGCCAGTGAGGCAGCGCTACTATCCGGTGAGAGTACCGGTGGCGAACGGGCCCACTGACGATCAGATCCAAGTCAGCGTTTCGGTGCAAGGGCGCAAGGGTCCGGGATTCGAGCTTGGGTACAGCCGAGATGCCCAACAAATCGAAGGTGGACTACCGAACGGAAGCTACATCATTGAAGCGACCAAGCTGGGGCGATTCGGCATGAGCGGATCGGTGAGTCTGGTGGTCAAGGACGGACCCGCGGAATCAGCGCCATTGACTCTGACGACTAACGGGTCGGTTTACGTCAAGGCCAAGTTGGACTCCAAGTCCAGCCAGGAGACCGGTGAACCCGTTGGAAACACAGGTATTCAAATCTGGCACCAAGGCCAGGCGAATACTCAGAATTTCAGCGTCTGGCTGGAGGGGGCGGATGAATTCGCTCCTTCAGAAACGTTCGCTTCTCAATCCGTCAGTCAGGATCGCGACTCGGTGCTCTTTGCAGGCGTGCCCCCCGGACACTACTGGGTACGAGTCGATTCCAATCGCGGGCTGGTGGCTGCGGTGACGGCGGGCGACCTTGACCTGCTGCGGCGACCGCTGACACTTGTGACTGGCGCAAACGTGAACGTGGAAGTGACGATACGCAACGATGGAGCAGAAATCTCCGGCAGCGTGGAAGGGGCAGGCGCGCAATATGGAACTGGTGCTCCTGGTGCTTTGGGAAGAAGCGCGTCGGGCGGTTTGATCGTTCAGTTGCTAGGTGGGGCGCAAGTCTACGTATATTTCCTGCCACTGCCTGAGAGCACGGGACAGTTTCGGCAAGCGGGCGTGGGCCAGGATGGAAAGTTTGACCTGCAGCAGGTCCCGCCGGGCGCTTATCGCGTGCTGGCGGTCGATCATCCGCTCGTCGAACTCGAGTATCACAACAATGAAGCGCTGCGGGCTTATGACGGGAAAGGTCAGGTCGTGCGCCTGAGTCCCGGCCAGAAAGAGCAGCTCACGCTGCAGTTGATTTTGACAAGCGAGTGACCATGTCCTGGGTTAGATCGAGACGCTTCGATGCTGTGTTGCGGGTCGGGTCGCTCGGCTTTGCGCTCTGCACTCTCGCTGCGTCGCAGACACCCGCTGGAGATGTGCCAGAAGGTCCGTACAGGATTGCGGGAACGGTGGTAAATAAGTCGGGCGGCGCCGCGCTGCCGCTGACTCGCGTCACGATCCGGAACACCAAGAATCCGAAGGACGTGCAATCGCAGCTGACCGGGGACGATGGACGGTTCGAATTTCGCGTGCCGACGGGCAAGTATGGATTGCACGCAGCGAAGCGTGGCTTGCTCAGCTCCGACTACAACCAGCACGATCAATTTTCCAGCGCGATCGTAACCGGCGCCGGGATCGACACGGAAACCCTTCAACTGCAACTCGCGCCGTCGGCGGTGTTGAGCGGCAAGATTCTTGACGAATTCGGAGATCCGATCCGGCAGGCCATCGTCACGTTGTGGCGCGAGGATCACACAACCGGCCTGAGCAGGATCATGCGCTATCGAGAAGATGTGTCCGACGATCAGGGTGCCTACGAGTTCTCGCCTCTCGATGTCGGCACCTACTTTCTCTCCGTATCGGCAACGCCTTGGTACGCGGTGCATCCGGCAACGGCGGTGCCGGAAGGTGCTCCCGCGGCGCCGGCGGTGGTGGATCGCGGTCTCGATGTGGTCTATCCGACCACGTATTATGCGGGCGCCACTGAGTCGGAGGATGCGACGCCCATTCCCGTCCGAGGCGGCGACCGCCTGGAAGTGGACCTGCATCCCACGCCGGTGCCGGCTCTCCACATTGTGATTCGCAGCGAACCGGACGCTAACAAGGGATATTCGTTTCCCCTTCTGCAGAAACGGATATTTGACGGGTTCGAACGCCAGCAAAATTCAGGCAATGTTCAGGGGATCTCGAACGGTGTATTTGAAATGACAACTGCGCCGGGAAAGTACACGCTACTGCTGGCAAGCCCCACCCAGAGCGGCCGACTCAGCGATGTTGACATCACGCAAGATCATCAGGAAGTGGATGCCTCGAGCGGCGAAGCAACGAGCAAAATCACTGCGACCCTTCGCGTGCTGGGGGAGGACGCGGCACCAAGAGATGTTTTTGCGATCCTGCGCGATAACAAGCAGCGGGTGGACTACGGGCAACCGACCGGCAACGGGGAAATGCAATTTTTGAACGTTGCCCCTGGAAGCT
>Ga0210406_10005083_pt1 | contig 13897 bp, 12 predicted proteins | sample IncBWC30MmetaG_FD_155454 | JGI IMG/M metagenome (GOLD analysis project Ga0210406, IMG submission 155454) | Forest soil microbial communities from Barre Woods Harvard Forest LTER site, Petersham, Massachusetts, United States - Inc-BW-C-30-M | ecosystem: Environmental > Terrestrial > Soil >... | reverse complement strand
CTCTCGGGTGGCGTATCGACCCATCAAACGTTTCAGCGCGGCGGGCTCATAGGGCGCGAAATGATAGACATGAAGGTCGGGCCAGACTTCGAGCCGAGTCGTGACGAAGTCGATGAAGCGTTCGAACGAAGCTTTCTCCTCCTCCCGGGACAACGCCCAATCTTCGACATAAGAAACTACTCCCCCGTCGTCGTAGGCGTATCCAAACAGATATTCGATCCCATGCTCCCCTACGAATGGGTCGCCTTCGAGATTAAAAAAGACATCACCAGGAGAGGGTTCCGGCAGCGCCGCCAGACCAAACCCCGGCTCGACCGGCAGCAGCTCATGAAGAACGCGTCCCGCAGTGCGCCCTTGGACCTGCAGACGTGCCTGTTGGCAAATGCGCTCGTAAGAGGTGCGGGCTCCACGCGTCGGTTTCCACTCAAGCGGCGTCGACATTTCTGCCAGACTCGCGATGGTATCTATGCCCTGTCTCCTAAGCTCCTCGATCTGAAGTTTGGTGGAACCAGCAACGAAGGAAAGATGATCGTCCGCGCGACGCTGTTGCTCACAGGACTGAGACCAACGACAGATTTCACAGTGGGCGCAGGGTTCAGGATAACTTGGGTAGGCGGTTTGTTCGGCGATTGCATCTACGAGGCTCGCCTGGGCTCGCCGAAAATAAGCGCCATAGTCGTCCATACGATAGGGTTGGCGCTCAAAGGCGGTGTGAGGCGCCACCACGTAGCCGTATTCAGGTCGACGACCCTGCACTCCGCCAACGAAGTCAGCGTAAAGACAAAGCTGCAGAACGGTTCCGGCTTTAGTCTCCCGTGACAGCTTAGTGTCAACAATTTCGTAGGCCCAAGAGCCGAGACCGGAAGCCTGTTCGACCCTCAACAAGACATCGGCGCGACCCACCCATCTTTCTTTGCGAAAGGCGCCTTGGACGATGACCTGCGCACCGCCGACCATGGCTTCCCGGGTACGGGCGACTTGCTCGTCCTCGATTCCAATCCCCGGGATCTCGACCACGGACAAGCCGTCCAACCTTAGATGGTCAATGTAGGCCTGCTCGTGCCTGGAGCCGCGCTCCTGAAGTAGATGGCGAAATGGATCATAGAACGTCGGCGCCCTCAGCGTACCGCCGGCAACAGCCAGATCGATTTTGGTGAGATGAGCGCAATTTAAATGGCCGACGAGGTCCGTCGCGCTTAGGGATAAACCGTTTTCATTCTTCTTCATTGGCTCTCCCCGTGAGAGCAAGTTCAGGGTTCAAATCTCTACAGGTCGCCGCAAAGGCTAGACCAAACGAGAAGTTACAACAAGGTCAAGTCAATAGCGTTCAGCGGCGACCATTAGATAACCCCACCATCATTCGGGGTATGCTCGCGGAGTCGACCCATGACCAGCCCTCCTGGCGCCATCCACCGGAAGGATCTACTCGGGTAAGAAACTTTCACAGTCATGCGTCATCGTCACCTTCACCTTCGCGCGCAACGGAAGCGGCGCCCCCAAGGGCATCATAGCGTCGTGCCGCCAACCACTGCAGCCGCTTCGCCTGGGTGAGGAGCACTCGTCGCAAGCCGCCTTGAACCTTGCGTTCCGAGATCACCTGCGCGAGGCGAGAAAGGATGAGCGCGCGGCGCGCCAGGCGATAGTCGGGGTGCGAACGAATCTTGAAGACCTGCTCGGAAACGATCCGCCCTCGACATGACGGCGGCTCCTCGATGATGAGTTTCCCCGCGGGCGGATCCTTCTCGTTGAGGATGGCCTTGAACTGCGAGTTGGTGATTGCTTGCGCGGTGGTCAGGCGCTCGAGCGCATCCAATTGCTGCCGCGCATCGGCATCTGAGCGAGATGACTCCTGCAGATGGGGAAGGGGCCAGACCGCGATCTCGAACACCTCGAAGGGATCCAGCACTGACATTGCAACGGCGTCGGTCCGCTGGTTGGTAAGGTGGCGTCGAATGCGTGTTCGGAGCCGTTCGTTGGTTTGTCCGACGTAGATCGGCTCGCCGTCGTAGTCGAAGAACGCATACACACCCCAACGAAAGTTCCCGACAGGCATCGCCGGACCGCTATTCCAATTGAATGGCGTGTCAAGGAATCGGGTCAGATTCTCGCGCAGATCCTCGGTCTCGAACGGTGGGAAATTCACGGCATCCGGATTTCGCCCGAAGAGCGGGCCTTGATCAGACACGCTGGATCGCTGTCATTTCGGATGCGTGCTGCACAATGCCATCGCGGCAGATTACCGTGCGCCGGAATAGGGCGTCCCCCCGTTCGGCCACTTCGAAGTCGACATAGTTGACCTCTTCGTCACGACCGCCAAAGGCCTTGTGGAACGCCGAGAGCAACTCGACTTCTATTAGGGTTCGCGCGGTCGCCCGCGGACGTGCCCGAGACGGAATCTCGGCCGGAAAGACATAGATGCAGGGCGGCGGCCTGTCGAAGGGCCCGAAAGAGGTTCGTTGGACCACGCCTTCGTGAGCTCGGAGCTTCGGGCAGGGGCGTCCAAGCGTACCGCAGATCATGTCCCAAATGACGACGCCGTCGACACGTTTGCCGCGGCTGATCATCTCGGCGCTCAGGCGAGTGTGGATTCCGGACCAGGCATTTCGGCGAGGATCAGCACCGGAATTGGTGCAGAGACTCCAGGTGATGAACTCATCAGCCTCCGCCGGGCGTTCGAACTTATTCGTATTCTCCCCGTCCATCAAGTCGATGACAGCGAGACCGCCGCTGTTCAGCTGGACGTAGTAGTCGTTGCGCGCCTTGGGTCGAGTACGATCCCATCCAGCAATGAAACCGCCGTCCTCCATATAGTTCAAAACGTGCTGCACGAACTCCCGCTTGCCCCGCATAGTCGCGGAGAACTCGCCGCGGACTTTTTCGATGGCGCCCCGGAATATAGGCGAACTGTAGAAGCTGGATTCTTCAAGTCCGTGGCTTCCGAGCTTATGAGCTTGCGTTTTCAGAACCTCTGCGAAACGCTCGATCTCGGTGCGAAGCCGCGGATCTTGCTCGCAAGGGATGACGGTCATGCGGCGACCCGCGCCGTCACGTTGACGCCGATCAGAGGCTCGAAGAGTTGTTCGGCTAGGTGGCGCACGACCGGGACGGCAACGCCATCGCCCGTCAGGTGGTAGGCCTCATTGTAGTTTTTTGGCAGCTTGTACTCTTCGTCCAATCCCATCAGACGGGCGGTCTCGCGCGCGGAGATCAGGCGGCTGCGCACTTTCTTGCCATCGACGACGATGATCACTTGGCGACTGGAGCCGCCGGCCGGTGTACGTAGGCAACCGGCGACATCATCGAAGCGGACTTCCGCGCGCTGCACTTTCACTCCACGCTCATCCACCCGGGTGCGCTTGTAGACGCAGCCCACCATGCGGCGCCCTGCACGCTTCGCGGCCTCGAGCTTCGCCTTGTTGACCGGAGACATCTTTCCGATCAGCAGATCTCTTTCGGCCTCCGAGTGACAAGTGACGCTAGCCGGGTTGTCTTCGATCATGGTGGCGAACGTGCTGTTGCGCCGCGCGGGTGCGGGAACATTCCACCAGACCATTTTGCTCTGGGCAGCTTTGCTCACGCGCCCGAACGCTCGCTGCAACGCGGCGGTGTGGAACGGAGCGATCGGTTCCGGTGAGAGCAGCGCGGGGTCGATCTCAATGTCGGCGCGCACGCCAACAATGAAAAGGCGAGGCCGCGACTGAGGTACGAACAGAGCTGCGTTAATGATAAGCGCGCCGTACCGATAGCCGGCGTCCGCAAAAGTCTTGCAGAGCGCCTCGAAGTCGCGCCCCCCATGCGACGTCAATGTTCCGAGGACGTTTTCCAGGGCAATAACCTTTGGCCCACGGTCGTCAGCGACCACGCCCTTCACGATTTCCCAGAATGGATAGAACGTACCCGAGCGCTCGCCTCGAAGGCCGGCGCCGCCGCCGGCGAGAGATAGGTCCTGGCAAGGAAAGGACCCCCAGATGAGATCGGCGCATCCTGGCAAGTCGACCGCCTTTATCGTTCGGACGTCGCCCACGCGAAGGACATTTCCTTCGGGATAGTTGAGTTGGTAGGTGAGGCCCTTTTTCGCATCAAAGTCGTTGGCGAACAGGCAGGTCCAGCCTTTGCCAAGACCGGCCCGTGCCATCCCCCCGCCGGCGAAGAATTCGTAAAAGCTAGGCATGAGCTCCGTCGCTCTTCAGTTGCCCGTTCTCTCCACGATCTCGAGCCAGCTTTTCTTCGACTGCTTCGGTGATCCAGGTATTGCGCGAGATGTTGCCCGGCCGAGCGGCGCGGGTCGCGTCGATAGCGTCGAACGTCTCAGGCGGAAGTCGGAGGTTGATCCGGTCCAGGGAACGAATCGCCGCAGTTTTCGAATCAGCTAACATGGCGCCACATTGGCGCCTGCTTGGCTTGACGTCCATGGATGTTTCTATTTTGTTCCCCAGGAGGCGTAGTCGCTTCTTCCGAAAAGGGCCCGCCGATGCGATGGCGCTCTCACCTCTACCCGGCCGTGATTGGGCAAAACCTTGATGTCGCTCGCTTGTCGGAGCTGTCCGAAACGTCTGCGGATGAAGCGGACGAGACCGGATACCTTGCCGGCAACCAGATGTACCAGGACCTCCGCGGCTATGGTTGGCTCGATGTCACCTACACTCTCGAGGTCGAGCGTCGTCTCATCGCTCAACTTCAGGGAGCAGCGGACCTCGAAGCTGAAGCGGCGAGGATTGATCATGAGCGCCTCGACTGCTTCGACCCTTCTGATGGTCTCTGGGGCCTCGACATCGGCGTTGCTTCTGCGACGATCGCGCTGTCCGCTCTCGGCGCCATACCTGTTGGAAGCTGCAACGCAGGCGGCTTCGGGGGCCACCACCAAGGCGCATATCCCTATGTCGCCTTCTTTCTCGGAGAAGCGGCCCAGGAATTTGTTGTCTCGATTTCTCGGGCAGCGAGTGTCGGATTGCGAAGCGACGCGGGCGGCTTAGCTCAGATCTTCGGCGTCGGCGACCTCGACCTTCTCCGCTTTGCGGAAACCGCGTTAAAGCTTCACGATTGTGCTAATGGCCTTCCGTCTTCCGCGCGGTGACGGGAGTTTTTGCCAACAAAATTCCACTCCGGGGGCTCCAGCTGACTGGACAATAATTCAGCGTCGACGCCATCAGAAAGCGAAGGGGGATGGTAGATTTAAACGGCGACACTCTTCTGCGCACGGCCGCGTTCGAGTGGGTGCGAACTCTCTGCAAAATCCACGACCATCTGACCGCCCAGCAACTTGGTGAGGGCTTTATCGTCGACGGCCAGCGATATCCGCTAGTCAATCCACGGCGCGGAATCTTCAAGCCGGCGCAAATGCAATTTCTATTGTCGATCAACACAGTCTTTCCGAAAACGGGCAACCGCGTGTGGTATGATGACCAACGTGATGTCCACCGCCAGATTTTCGACGGCGATCAGATGGTGGACTACGCTTTCATGGGCGACAATCCGGACGCCGCAGACAACCGTTGGCTCCGAGAGGCCTTCGAGAACCAAGTCCCAATCATCTACTTTCTCGGGATCGCACCTGGACGCTATCAGGCCATTCTTCCAGCCTTCATCGGGGGCTGGGATAGGTCATCGAAGCGCGCCCACATTACGTTCGGCCTTCCAGGACAAAACAGCCTCACGCCGCCTGCGACGGAAATCGAACGCCGATACGCTTTGCAGATCGTCAAGCAACGACTTCATCAGGCGTCCTTTCGAGAAGCCGTTATTGGCGCCTACCGAGGCCGATGCGCCGTGTCCGGTTTCCCCGAGTCCACGCTGCTCGACGCCGCTCATATTGTCGAAGATCAACACGAGTTGCTTGGTCAGCCTGTGGTCCGCAACGGCATCCCGCTCTCGAAAATCCACCACGCGGCCTTCGACGCTCATCTCATCGGAATCGACCCGGACTTCCGATTGCATGTTTCAAAGCGCTTGCTCCTTCAACATGACGGTCCAATGCTTGAGGGGATCAAAGGGTTGAACGGCGGTCTATTGCGCCTCCCAAAAAGGCCGCAGGACTACCCCGATCGAGACCGTCTGGCGTTCCGGTTCGATCGCTTCAAGGCGGCGGCCTGAAAGGCTGATTCAGTCACCCGACGTGCGGAAGCAGCCATAATCACAGATGCGTCTCGTTTCTCAGAAACGAACGTTAGCGTAACGCAAAGGACGTTATGTTGCTGTGATTCGTGCAAAAAGCCGGAGCTGGCCATGCTCAGCCTGAAACCCTGTCGTTAATCGGTCGCACTTCATGATCCGCCTTATCGACAACTTTGTCGAGTAGGTCCAGGTGTTCAAAAATTTGCTGAACGGCACCTGTCCACTGATCTGCGTTAAGGTGTAGAACACGCTGCACCAGCATTTCAACTGTAACATTATATTGTATAATAAGTCTGGCGAGATGGATACACGTCGGCCCTGCAACATCTCCTAATATATAGAGCCTATCGATATTTCTCTCAATCATCGGCGGCATGCCCACATAAGCGCTGGCTTGAAGCGTTGCCCCTATCGACTGCCCGACGACTCCCGCATAGGTCGCTCTCAGTTTCGTAATCCGCTCACGCGCTGTCTGAAGGCTGATCTTCAGCATCCCGATTTCGGGATAAATCGCAACGGCAAGCGTGTTCATCTCCTGGCGGTTACGTCGCCTCTCAATGGCTCCCTGCCGCAACACTGCCCACGCGCTGATTCCTAGGGCGACGATCGCGGCGAGCGCCTGCAACCACGCGGTGAGGTACTGCGGTTGGAGAACCCACTCGTGGAGAATGGACCCGATCATCGGCTCGGCATAGCCATTAGTTGGCGCTCAAATCGCCACCCGCTCGACTTCGTCGAGGCTCACCTCGTCGGACCGCCGATCATAGAGCTGCGTCGTGCGGGTCGAAGCGTGGTTTGCCATCGCTGCGGCTCTTTCGAGCGTGCCGCCGTTCTTCAGATAGGCGGTGACGCCTGTCGCCCGAAATGTGTGGTTGCCGATCTTGGTCGTGATCCCGGCCACCCGCGCGCGTCTCTGGATCATCGCATAGGCATTCGCCTGGGGCAGTGGGTTGCCGGTGAGCTGGCCGGTCGCGAGGCTGTAGCTCTGAAACAACAGCACCTTCGGCTCGCTCGCGAGCGCCGCGCCCTCGATATACTCGTGCAGGTAGGTTTCGAGGTTGTGGTGGCAGGGCATGGCGTGCTGCTTGCCGGCCTTCTCGTGCAAACGCACCCATAGGCGGCGGTTCTGCGTGTACACGTCCTCGACGCGCCTGCCGATCGCCGCGCCGATGCGCGCGAACGAATAGACCATGAGGCCAATCAAGGCGCGGTCGCGAAGACCAATGACGGTCGTTGTGTCGATCGCATCGATGAGCTGGCGCGCCTCGGCCGGGTCGAGCACCGGCGTCTTGCCGCGGCGCACGACATGGCGCGGGCCGCGCACCGCCGCGGCCGGATTGGTCATGATCTGGCCGATCACCATCCAATCGAACAGGTGCCGGAGTGCTGCTAGGCGCAGCTTCGCGGTCGGCGCGGATCGCGCGCGCTGCAGCTCCTCGATGTAAGTCGCAACGTGCACGCTCTCGATCGCCTCGAGTCGCGCGACGCCCTTCGCCGCAAGCCAATCGAAGAATTCCGCCGCGGCGCGCGCATAGGCGCGGCGCGTGTGCGGGTTCCTGATCTGCGCGGTGAAGAATTCGAGGAAGCGATAGGAGGCGCGCGAGCCGGCAGCGACGACAAGGGCAGGGGCATTACTGGCGGTGATGATGGCGAGCTGATTCATGACGCACCTCCGGTCGGGCGTCGGCCGTCCACGATTCTGAGAAGGTGGTTTGCGAGCATAACGATCTCGGCCGCCTCGTCCGGATCGTCGAGTCCGACCTTTCGGTGCGACTGAGCATTTTTGTACGTGCCAATCGTCCCAGCAAAAAGATCGCTGAGGGCCTGACGCTCAGCAGGCTCCACCGTCGCGTCCGTTAGTGGACCGCCGTTGACATCGAATGCTCTCCTCATGAGTGGCGCGCCTATGTCCTTGGCCGCTAAGCAGGACGCTTCACGAACGGCGACTTCGACGGCTTTCATGGCTTCGAACACGGCGGTATCGTATTTGCCTCGGTGGTAAAGCGCCCAAACGTCCTCGCGGATCGCGGGATGCAAGGCCTCCTTCGAAATTCGTCGCGCGCTGAACGCGCGGTACGGCTCTGGCTCCTTGGCAAGCTGCTGCGCGCGTCGGCTGAGCGTCCACCCTCCGCGGGACGTAGCCTGTCTCGGGTCGTGCACCAACAGCCCTTGCCCATCAAGCCATGCCCACGCTTCAATCAGCGCTGCCAGAATCTCCCCACGATAATTCGTCGGGTATTGCCCAGGGTATCCGGCCTCGTTGCTGCCGGCGATCGTCGCCAAGAAATGATCCGGCTGCAAAGGTGGCAACGGCGGCTGAACACTTGCCAAGACGGGTAACAACCGCAAACCGAGTTCGGCGGGCTCGAGGGTAACCACAAGTTCGGCGTCAGGGATCAATTCAACGAGTTGCACCATTTCCAACCCAATCTAGTATATGATAAAGGACATTATCATCTATTGCCTTGCCTTTCCGGCAGGGCACTATGCGAGCGATCTCTAGGCCCCTATCGCGTGAATCTGCGCCGCGGCGTCAGCCGCGTGCGGTCCGGTCAGCGTCATAAGCCCGGCATCTTCTTTATGACGTGAAGTGAAGGAATTGGCTGCAGTTCGTTGCGAATCGCGCCCGCATCCCATAGGGAGGCGGCGCGAATCGCTGGCGCGAGAAGACGTTCAAGACTCACGATGATGGGAGGGTTCTGATGGCGAAGGTTGCCCGGAAGGCTGCCGCTACGAAAGCTCCGAAGACTACTTCACCGACAATCAAACCGGTCAAGCAGACCCTGACTAAATCGGCGCTGATCAATCTAATCGCGGAAGAGAACCAAATCCCGCGGAAGACCGCTGCCGGCGTCTACGCGACGCTGGAGAACCTGTTCCTCGGCTCCGTCCATCCACGGGGCGTCGGTGAATTCGTCCTGCCCGGCCTTCTCAAGGTCGGCCTGCGCAAGGTCCCGGCGCGACGGGCCGGGACGCTCGTTCGCAATCCGGCGACCGGCGAAATGGTCAAGGCCGCCGCCAAGCCCGCCAGCGTCCGCGTGAAGATCCGTGCCCTGTCGAAGCTGAAGACGGCGGCAGGTTCGTAAGCCGGGCCTGCTTTCGCCCGATGGGCTGAAGGGATGACACTTCGGCCGCCCGCCGGGCCGCGAACTCGGGACGAGCCAGGGCTCGCACTTAGTGCTGGACAACAAGGAGCAAGCTCGCCTCTAAGGGCGCCTCACGATCGCAATTGCGCGATTGCGTCCTATATGTCCTCTCCTCAAGGAGGGCCGACAGAGCGTTGCGTTTGTCCGGGAGGAAAGCGCCGAGGCCGCACAGGAAGTGAGCTTGCCTCCGCGGGCGATTTCCGCACATCCCAACCTTGTGACCCAATGCGGCCTCCGTGCGCTCGAGCGCGCCCTCGCCGACAGCCAACAGGCGCTCAAGGCCGCTCAGGCGATAGCGGACGCCAACGACCGCCGGCGCGCTCTCGAATTGGCCGCGCGGGATGTACGCTACTTCGCGGAGCGCGTCGCGAGCGCGGTTCCGCAGCCTGAACCGGGTGAGACGGTCGTAGTCGCGTTCGGCTCCCAGGTCACAGTCCTGCGTGACGATGATCGCCGCCAGACGTTCCGTATCGTGGGCGAAGACGAGGCGGATCCCCGCGGAGGATCGATCGCGTATGTGTCCCCACTTGCCCGCCTGCTTATCGGACAGCGGGTCGGTGAGGCCGTGGAGCTGGATGGTCGCGAAATTGAAGTTGTCGCCATCGAGTAGAGCGACAGGCGCCGTCGGGCCGCGGAAGCTACGGAATGCATCAAGGCATCCATCGGGCTAGAATCGCCTGACGCTCGCCCGAAAGGTCGAGCAGGTTGAGCCATTGATTGACGTAGGCCGCGAAGATCGGATCGGGTGGCATCCAGTAGGCGAGTTCCGAATGGTCGAACGGCGCGTCCGGATGGACTGGGCATAGGACGCCGGGATGGAGTTTCGCCTGCACTCTCGTTTCCACAGCGTCGGTGATCATCAGATCCGCTTTGCCCTCGACCAGCGCGTCGAAGATCGTGGCGTTGTCGCTCCACTGGACGATCGTCGCTTTCCGTAGATGAGCTCGGTCGAAGCGCTCGTTGGTTCCTCCTGGATTGACGATCACGTGCACACCGGGCTGATCGATCGTCGCAAGGGTTTCATATTTCGGCTCGTCCCCGCAATGCGTGATCGGCGTCTTGCCGCTTGAAAAGACGGGGTTAGAGAACATTCCAACTTTCTGGCGGTCGAGGGTGATCGTGATCCCGCCCATCGCAATGTCAAAGCTGTTCGCCTCCAGATCGGATTTGAGGGCCGACCAACTCGTCTTGACGATGTCCAGCTTCACGCCGAGCGACTGCGCAAGGCTCATCGCCATGTCCACATCCAGGCCTTCGACCTTGCCGGAAGCGTCAGCGAACGAGAACGGCCGGTAGTCCTCCGTCAGGCCGACGCGAAGAGTCCTGCCTGCCACGATCGCGTCGAGGCGCGTGGTTGTCTCGGCGTAGGCGGCAGGACCACCGAGGGCGGCCAGGAGCACGTAGACGAAAAGGCCCAAAGCCAATCGAATGGGACACTGAAGACATTCAAGGATCATGGGATCTGGCGGGCCGCCACAGCAGGAGCCGATAAGGTTGCAGCATCTGGCGGATAATCTCCATCTGTGACGCGCTTTCGGAGGCTCAGTTGGGCGTCTTTTCGACCCAGTAATCCAGAACCGTCACCGAAGACACAAATGGCTGGACCCAGTTCGAAAAGGCTGTGTGATCGGGATGCACAAGGTAAGCGTCGCGCGCCCGCGCGCTGGCGAAAGTGAGCAAGAAAGCGTGGCTGTGTCCACGGTCGAGGCCCTCTGGGCTGGAGTTCTCGCCCCATTCGAAATCGTCGATGTCCGGAACTAGGGCTTTCAGTTCCGCGAAGCGGACGAATAACTTCGGCAGTCGCCGCTGGGCTTTGAGCCTTTCCGAATCCGAACAGAACCACGTGACGCAGTTTCATTAAGCGGCGCCTTTCAACGACGTTCCTCTGCGGGCCCTGAAAGTCGATTGCCGGTTGTTGGGGCGCTCGGAACTCCGGGAATCATACACTCCAAGATGCGCGCTGTGTGATCTTGCACACAGTTTGACTTGCTTTGCACGCCTACGGTGTCTCCCTGGACCGCGAGATTTCAAGCCATGTAGGTTCGGCACGGCTGGGGTCGCCTCATGATTGCCCATCGATTTCTTTCAGCCGCTTTCATTGTCGGTTTGTTTGCGCCGCATTCGGCCTTCGCCTTGGACTGGGAGATCGAGCGCAATTTCCGCTATTTTCTCTATCCGTCGGACATGGCGGCGCAGAGGGTCGCGCGCGACCTCTATATCGTGCAGAAGGGCGCGACTCCGACGCCCGAACAACTTGAAAATCTCATGAACGGAGGGGGCTTCTGGAGGACGAAGCTTGGCGTCGTTGGCGATCTGCGAAAGCGGTGGCCAATCGCTTGGCCACGCGATGACAGCGCCACCCCCTATCAGCTTGTCGAACAATTAAGAATGCAGGAGGGAAGACCTCCGCCAGTCCTCGAGCAGGAACTCGACCGGCGCGGTTGGGCCAGTCTCCTTGTCCGCGAACGTTCATCGGCGCGCCCACACGAGGCCACCCTGACGGGATCGACCGAGACGTGCTGGAATCCAGTTCAGAGACTGCACAGCGGCTGCGCCGTATGGGGCGACTACGTGCGCCCGCCCGGATGGATCGTCCGCGTGTTTGATCCCGACGCCATAGCCGGGCAATCGTGCCAATGGAGCCTCGCTGGCGGTGTCATCGCCGACGCTGACCCAAGTCAGTTCGTCGGCGCAACGCGGCGCGCGCTTCAAGCGAAGACGACAACGACCGCCGGCGATTGCCGCGAGGTCCGCATCGTCGTTCCCTCAGTTCCGGCCGAGGCCAAGGCGGTCGCTGGTCAGGTGACCGTCATGCGAACCTCGCCGAACGGATCCCCGGTGAGCGTAACGGTTACGCCAAGGGACCGACTGGTGATCGGCTTTGGCGATTCCTTCACTTCCGGCGAAGGCAATCCGGAGCGCCTGGCCTTATTTTCCGGCAAGCCCTGGCCTGGCGGCAACCTTCCCGATCGTGCTCCCGATCCCGTGTCGCTCGGCACAAAGGACACGCGCGCCCAATGGACTGACCGCTGGTGCCATCGCTCGGTTTATTCCTGGCAGATCCGAACCGCGCTCGACGCTGCCCTGAATGACCCTCACCAGTCCTTCACCATTCTCCCTTATGGCTGCTCAGGCGCGACAATCATGGAGGGCGTCCTCTACGGCTACAACGGCGTCGAATGGAGCGCCGCGACTGATAAGGGCATTGTCGGCAGCCGCTCCGAGGTCGGACTGGCTTATCAGGAAATCTGCCAGCCAGACGCCTTCCGTTCCTATTGCGCCTCGGGTGCGCCTTGGTGCGGACGGACTGACGCCCCGACGCCGCAGCAGGAACAGGCGCGAGGCTTTTACTCCGCCGCGGCGCCCGCCCTGCGCCGCGCCGTCATGCGCTGCGGGCCGACGAATATCTTCAAACGCTCCGCCGATGCGCTGCTGATCGACATCGGCATTAACGACGTCGGCTTCGCGAGCTGGGCGGCCGGCATCATTCTGCAGGACCCTTTCCTCCGCTCCGCCGCGAGCGCAATGACACCCTGTTTCGATGGGACTGCGCGGTGCGCCTCGACGCGGCAGCTCTTCGCGCGGCTCGACAGCCGGTACGGACTTCTGCGGACCGTCCTTGACCAGTACATGCTGCCTGATTTCGGGATCGACCCGTCGCATGTGATTGTCGCCGTCTATCCGCCGGCGCTCGAGAGCGAGACCGGCGTGTTCTGCCCGCAAGGCAATGCTGGGCTGACGATCGGGACCTTGCCGTCGCTTCCGGAGGCGCATTGCGGAGGGTCGTTCGCGCTCGGCGGCGTGCTCGCACAATATCCTAAGAGCGATCAGGTGGAGCGGGACGTCGAGCAGGCCCGCATAAAGTTGAATGAGAGCCTCGCGGCTTTCGCCTTAAAGACTCCGGCCTTCGACGTCGTCAACGCCTACACGTCCGACTACGCGAGGCGTGGTGTCTGCGCCACGACCGACGCGCAAAGCCACCCTGCGGCTGGGGAAGCATGTTTCACGGCGAAGGACTTCGCCAATCTGCATTGCGCCTTGAGCCCCGAGTCCATGCATGTGCCGCGTGCGGAGGCCGGCGGCTGCGCCAGCGATCCCTCGCAATTCCTGCCGTTCTCGCCCAATCAGTTCGAGCCGTATCGCACACGCACGCGGCTCTTCCGAACGATGAACGATGTGTTTCTCGCCATTAATCAGCGACCGCCGCAATATCTCGACCAAAGCTCGTTCGGCGTCCTCGACCTCTCCGGGCGGGCCACCGGCGGCGCATTCCATCCGACCGCAGAAGGTCACGCGATGATCGCGAACGACGCGACGGAGGAACTCTGTCAGCGCATCGGCTGCGGTCCCTGATTTCGGTGGGCTTCATGAGAAGAAAGAATGTGTTCGAAGGGGTCGCCCTTGGTGTGGTCCTCGCCTTCACATCGCCAGCGCTAGCCCAATCCCAATCGTCTGACAGCCAGGGCTTGGCCGCCAGCGATGGTCCTGGCAGCGCAGCGTCATGGACAACGGGAAACAAGCTCGCTGTCGGCGCATCGGCCACAACCGATAGCAAGGTATGGTTCACCGTCGCGAAGGGGATCGTCAGCGAGACTTTCTATCCGCGCCTTGATGTTCCGAATATGCAGGACATGCAGTAC
>Ga0210406_10005082_pt1 | contig 13900 bp, 11 predicted proteins | sample IncBWC30MmetaG_FD_155454 | JGI IMG/M metagenome (GOLD analysis project Ga0210406, IMG submission 155454) | Forest soil microbial communities from Barre Woods Harvard Forest LTER site, Petersham, Massachusetts, United States - Inc-BW-C-30-M | ecosystem: Environmental > Terrestrial > Soil >... | reverse complement strand
AGCCATCCGAATTGGGGCGCACGATTATCTGACCAAACCTTTCGAGAAAACGGAGCTGGACGCGGCCATGCTGAAGTCGCGGCAGAAGAAGCAGCTGACCACGGAGAATCAGGCGCTGCGCGATTACTGCGACCAGGTAACCGAGGATTTGAGCTTCTTGGCGGCGAGTCCTCAGATGGTACGGATCCGGCAGCAGATCCTGCAGATCGCGCCGGTGGATGTGCCCGTTTTTATTTGCGGGGAGAGCGGCGTGGGTAAGGAAGTAGTATCGCGAATGATCCATCTGCGCTCGAAGCGGCGCAACCAGCCGTTTGTGAAGGTGAATTGCGCTGCGTTGCCAGGCGAACTTCTGGAATCCGAGCTTTTCGGATTCGAGCAGGGAGCATTCACGGGCGCGGTGCGCAGCAAACCAGGAAAGTTTGAAATGGCCAACAAGGGCACGATCTTCCTGGATGAAATCGCGGAAATGAGCACGCACCTGCAGGCAAAACTACTTCATGTCCTGCAGGATCACCAGTATTCGCGGCTGGGCGGACGGCACCTGGTGGAAACCGACGTACGCGTGCTGGCTGCAACAAACGTTGACGTTCACGAAGCGATGAAAACAGGACGCTTCCGTGAAGATCTCTATTACCGGTTGAACGTTTTGTCCATCAACGTGCCGCCACTCCGGGAGCGGACAGCTGAGATACCGCTTCTTTTCCGTCATTTCCTGCAGAAGTACAGCGAGAAATTCGGCAAGACGCCACCGGGACCTTCCAAGTACCTTCTGGATGCAGCGGTGAATTATCCCTGGCCGGGGAACCTGCGCGAGCTGGAGAATTTCGTAAAGCGTTATGTGATTCTCGAAGACGATGAAGGCAGCCTGCGCGAATTGGTAGAGATGTCCTCGACGCGCCAGCGGACTTCGCCACGAGAGGAGCCCGCGCCGCCCAAGGAGCAGGGACTGAAGGCGCTGGTGCGCGGATTAAAAGACGAGGCCGAGATGGAAGCCATCGCCGACGCGCTGGAAAAGACGCGCTGGTGCCGCAAGGATGCTGCAAGGATGCTGGGGATCAGTTACAAGGCCCTGCTCTACAAGATGCGGCAATTCAACCTGGATACGCCGCGAACGCGGAAAGCAGCTTCAACGACAGCGGTAGAGGAACCTGTCTCGGCAGTAGGGACAGGAACGCGGCGCGACTAGCGCTGCCAGCCTTTGCTGCAGTTTTTCGCCTCGGGGCGCGGCAGGAGAAAGGCATTTTGGAAGGTGTTTTGGCGTGATCGTCCCGCGCGGGCGGTAGAAATCAAGCTTCAGATCCCGCTAGTTGACTGATTCTGGCGCTGAAACAAATGTTGCACGAAGGGCTCTGGTGATTGTATACACTATGGATCAAGCTAAATCCAGGCCGAGTCGACCCGGGGGAATATTCGTCAGCGCAAGTTTCATTGCAGGATGTTGCGAACGTCAATGAACTTATTGGCCTCGCGCCGCTGGTCCGATGCGTGAAATGACGCGTGCACTGATTTTTCTTGCCGGAGGGTGCGGCAGGGTCTGCGTAAATCGCGTCAAAGGGACTCCTCGAGGGAAACGCGGGTAAGCCAAGGTACCCGCGGCGGGAATGGGAGGATGGGTGATGACGGAACGCCGTTCGACTCGGAGATATGACTTATCCTTACCGATCATCGTTCGCGTGCCGGCCGAACGGGCACTGGATTCGCAGCAGGGTAAGACCCGCGATATCTCCACGCGCGGCCTTTATTTTGTAGTGGATCAGAACTTGGAATCCGGCTCACAACTGGACCTCACGCTGACGCTTCCTGCGGAGGTAACGAATGGTTCAGAGGTTCTTGTGCGAGCCCTGGGCAAAGTGGTGCGTGTCGAGCGCCGAATGGAAGACGGCAGTGCACGGATGGGCGTGGCCGCGGTCATTGAACGGTACGACATTGTCCGCGGGGAAGCCGCGCGAGCCTGACCGCTTTTCCCAGGTCAGTGCACATCCCATCCTACTGAACGGTTTGCCAGAATTTCTCTTCGCTCTTCTCTTGTCCAGCGTCTTTTTCCTGGGCGGGAGTGTTCTGGAAATCATCTTGCAATCGAGGCCGGGTTGGGCCTACTATCCGGCAAGAGTGTCTCTGGGAGGATCGATTGAAAGTGTCGGATCTCATCGGGTCGCGCAAGGAAATTTTTTCCATTACCGAAGAGACGAGTGTGCATCAAGCCGCGCAATATCTGCGCGAGAAACAAGTGCGCTCGGTCGGGGTAATGAACGCAGGCGGCAAGCTTACCGGGGTGATCTCCCAGAGTGACGTATCCGACAAGGTGGCCGCCGAGAACAAGTGTCCCGCCTGGATGAAGACCTCGGACATCATGACGCGCGAACTTGTCACGGTGACCGCGGAAAAGACGCTCGACGAATGCTTGCGGCTGATGGAGCAGAACGGCATCTTTCACTTGATTGTGCTGGATGAACGGGGAGGGTTCCGGGGGATGCTATCGATCAGCGACATTTTGCGAGTGGTAGCGTCAGACGAAAAGGCGCGCGCAGACCTGTTGGAAGCGTTCATATTTCCGCAGAGGTAGGTTCACGGCAACAATTTGTTGACAGGTGAGCGCCCTCCCTCCTATTTAATTCCTTGTAAGAGCCTAACAGGGAATAGTTTGTCTGCTTTGCGCAATCATTTTGCGCACTCCCCGGGGATCTCGTTGCGGGGATGATCGCCTTCCTAGACAAAGAGCGCAGCATTCACCTCATTCAATAAGATACGTATATTCAAGCACATACAACGTAAACCGAGGTGGTCCCAAGTTCTTCTCCTGCGGAGAATGGGGAGTACCAGTTTGGTTCTATGTGTGCAATGGGAAAAGGGGATGTTCCCACCTGAGACACGAAGGGATCAAGATGGCTGTTTCCGAGAATGCAAACGGTGGATTAGCTCCGAGGGCAGGTGGGCTGCCTCCTGAAGAAATTATCTTTGGCCGCTCCGTGGCCATGATTTCTATTCGGCAAAAAGTGCAGAAGGTGCTGGCAACCGACGTCCCGATCCTGATTCAAGGAGAGAACGGAACAGGTAAGGGGCTGCTCGCGCAGTACATTCACTCGCGCTCGGCACTGTGCTCGGGTGCGTTTGTAAAAGTGAACTGTGCGGCAATCCCAGGAGCTCTTCTCGAGAGTGAATTGTTCGGCTACGAAAAGGGATCATTCACGGATGCGCACACATCAAAGCCTGGCTACGTGGAGATGGCGCACCGAGGAACACTCTTTCTCGATGAGATCGCGGATCTGGATTTGAGCTTGCAAGCCAAAGTCTTGCAATTCCTTCAAGATGGACATTTCAGCCGAATCGGAGATAAGCAAGAAAGACGAGCCGAAACACGCGTCATCTGCGCCACCAATCGAGATTTACAGACCGAGATTGAGGCCGGGCGCTTCCGGCAGGATTTGTTTTACCGGATCAACGTAATCAGCATCAATTTGCCGAGCCTGCGCGAGCGGCGTGAAGACGTCGCGCTGCTTGCGGAATACTTCCTGGGGCAACTGAACGCGCGCTTCGAGCGCGATACGCCGACCTTTTCCGAAGAAAACCTTGAGAGCTTATCGTGCCGGGAATGGCGAGGAAACATTCGCGAACTGGAGAATGTGGTTGCGCGCTACGCGATTCTTGGTTCGCTCGATACTGCTGATGCGGAGCGACTGCCGAGACCTTCGTCCGGAACTCCGTTCCGAGTGGTTTTTGACGGCACCATCCCGCTGAAGCGAATTGCCAAGCAAGCGGTCCGCGAGATGGAAGGGAACCTGATACTCAATGCGCTGCGTGAAAACAAATGGAACCGCCGAAAGGCGGCGCTCGCGCTGAACATCAGCTACCGGGCGCTGATTTACAAGATTCGGGAGGCCGGCCTGTCCCCGAAGAGCAAGCGCAAGAGTCCTCGAGCAGACTATCCACCTGACCATGTTGCAGGGATAGATTAGAGGTTAGAAATTAACGGCCGACGTTCAGAGGCCGTCCGAAGCTGCAGTCCCCATCTTAGCGACTGAGATGCGGATAGCAAATGTTTCCTGGAGCACGCGTCTTGATACTTCTCCTAGAGTAGGTTCGGAAAATACTTTGCCGTCAGGAATCCGCCAAATCAGCCATCAAAGCCCTTCACGGCGCCGTAGCGCTGGGTAGTCCACTTTTCCGCTCGAAGTTTTCGGCAGCTCGCCCAGGACTTCAAATGTTTTCGGAACCATATAGCGGGGCATTTTTTCCGCGCAATAAGCAAGCAGCGCGTTGATATTCAGGGAATTGCCGTCTTTCGATACAACAAACGCTTTAATGGTCTGTCCGAGAGTGTCGTCAGGAATGCCGATGACGGCTGCCCCGCGTAATTTCCCGCTCTGGAAGAGCACCTCCTCCACTTCGGTGGGGCTGATGCGAAATCCACTGGACTTGATCATGGTGTCGCGCCGGCCAATGAAATACAGAAAACCGTCGTCATCCATTTTTACGAGGTCGCCCGAATAGCAAACCCTTTCGCAGTCACCCAATTCGGGTGGCAACAGCGGATTTGGCCGAAGGACATGGGCTGTGTCTTCCGGCCGGTTCCAATAGCCGAGCGAAACCGTCGGCCCGCGATGCACAAGTTCACCAGGCTCGCCAGGTTTGCAAAGGTGACCTTGTTCGTTGAGCACAAGAATTTCAGTGTCTGGAATGGCTTTGCCCATCGACGTGGGCCGCCGATCGAGTTCTTCCGGCGGAAGATAAGTCGAACGGAAGGCTTCGGTGAGCCCGTACATCAGAAACACTTTCGTTGCGGGAAGCACTTCTCGCAACACTTTGAGCACCGCCTGCGGCATTGCGCCGCCCGTATTCGTGATGTAACGCAAGTGAGGCACGGGTTGTTTGGCGAGAGTCGAATTGGGCTGCGCCAGCAGGTTCCACAACGTGGGCACGCCCGCGAGACCGGTGATTTTTTCCTTGAGCAGGAGCTGCACGATTTCACGCGCAAAAATAAAATTGATGAGCACGCAGGTGCCGCCCTTTTCGAACGCGGTCATCAATTGATTCATTCCGGCGTCGAAGCTGAAAGGCAAAACGGCGAGGATACGCTCGCTGTCGGTGATTCCGAGATAAGTGGAGACGATCCGGCTGCCGGCGACGACGTTCGCATGACTCAGCATCACGCCTTTAGGCTTGCCTGTTGAACCGGAGGTGTAGAGGATGGCCGCCAGATCCTTTTCGATGCTCATCTCGCGCCAGTCTGCCGGGAGTGTCCGGGCACAGAACTCCTCGAAAGGGTGAACCGTGAGTTGCGCCGTCACTTTTCCAGAACCGACCACAACTAGAAACTCGAGCGAGGGAATTTGGGGGAGCACCTCAGCAAGCGAAGCGAGTTTCGCCGCCGTGGTAATCAGACCTTTCATCCCACAATCGCGCGCGATGTGCATTACCTGCTCGGCGTGCAGAAGCGCGTTGACGGGAACATAGACAGCCTCTGCGCGCGAAATGCCGAAGATGGAGATGACCTGGGGAATGGAGGCTTCCAGATAGATGCCCATTCTGTCGCCGCGGCGGAGTCCGGCGCTTCGCAATCCAGCGGCGAGTCCGTCGACGCGGCGCGCGACTTGACCGTAATTCAGCCGCTCTTCTTCGTGTGCGAGGGCTTCTTTTTCCGGCGAACGATGGGCGCTCTCACGCAATAGATGCCAAATCAGGAAGTCCATAGCGACTATTCGAAAGCCCTTTCTCCTTTGATTCAGCGATTTCTGCCAGTACGGTGCTGTTCCGCGATTTACCGCGCGCCGGAATGGGCTAGCAAACGACATGGCCGCGCGCTTCACGGCGCTTCCACCGACGTGACGCGCGATGGCCAGAAGACCCCGTGGTGTGCGGGGGTTCGGCACCAGAATTCCCCAGCGCCCCCGCCGTTGCGATGTCCAATCTTACTCGTACGCATGGTCTCGGGACAGGTAATCCCACCTTGGTGACCTTGTCAACGTCCAGAGCACGCTGGAAGAGCGTGGCGGGGAGCGTCGTCCCTACGGACGAGTCCCCGGAAATGGAGGACTGAGAAAAATATGGGAAATGAGTTTCCCTTTGAGCGTAACTCCGTGTCTTGGCACCGTAAGGGCGAAAGGGCACTCGCCGATAAGTATATGATAATGGGCTATTTAAATTCGAAAGCAACAAGATTCCACCTCGAATCTCTGGAAGACAGCTTGCTGGAAGAGTTGTGTCGGAAATTTGTTGACAAAGCGAGCAGCCACTTGGAGGAAGGTCTTTGGACGAGCAACCAGCCTTCACCGCCTCCGGCGATGCGGGGACTAACGTGCAGATTCGAGATCTGGCCCGCCGCCGCAAATGGTGGATTATCCTGCTTACCTTGGGTATCTCAGTCTGTATTGCAGTCGTTGCGGTACGGCTCCCGAGCATCTACCGAGCAGAAACTGTCATTTTGGTCGATCCACAAAAGGTAGCGGACCGCGTCGTTCCGGCGAGTGTAAGCGGTACTGTCGCAGATCGTCTCGCCACGATCCGCCAGGAAGCCATGTCCCCGACCCAGCTGGAGTTGCTGACAAAGGAGATGGGTCTCTATCCCGAGTTGCGAGACAAGGTGTCCGAACAGGAGCTCGTCTCCCGCATGCAGAGGTCGACGACTATTGAGATGGTGGACTCCGGGGGACAGCGGCTCACCGCATTTCGAATCGCATTCACAGGCAAGGATCAAAATCAAGTGGCGCGCGTTGCCAATCGCCTCGCATCGTTGATCATCGAGCGGAACCTCAAAGCCCGCCAGCAGCAAATCAACGGAACATCCCAGCTCCTCGAAACCGAATTGCAAGAAACGAACCGTCAACTCGAAGAGAAAGAGCACCTTTTGCAGGACGTCAGTAGCCGCAACATCATGGATCTATCCGATTCGAAGCAATACTACCCCAAGGCCTTGAAAGCTTTGCGGAATCAACTACGGATCAGCCAAGAAAGGGTTGACCGCGATCGCCAAACCAAGGCCAACCTGCAATCCATGGCCGTCAAAGTTGCACCCCCCACTGAACTCAAGGCTCCGTCTTCCGCTCCCAATTCGCCCTCCCAAGCGCACCTACAGCAGCTTGAAGCGCAGATGAAAGCTATGCTGGTTCGCTACGGTCCAAATTATCTGGACGTTCGCAAGCTGCGCAATGAAATCAACCAACTCAAGGTCAAAGCCGAGAGCGAAAAATCTGTGGGGGATCCACCGGATCCTTTAGCGGGCACACCAACACCGCAGAAGCGCAATCCTGTCGTGGAGGAAGAAGTAATTAAACTGGACCGGGATATCGAGGATCAGACCAAGGCTCAGGCGAAGCTTCAGAAGCAAATTCAATATCAGGTTGGCAAATTGCAGCAAATGGCCGCTTTCGAGGACCAAATCGCTGAACTCACCCGCGACTGCGATTCGCTCCGCGTTCACTACAGTCAGTTGCAAGAAAAGAAGCTTTCCAACCGGATCGCAAGCGAACTGGAGATGCAGAGCGCGGGCGAACGGTTCAAGATTGTGGACGCTGCGGTTCCACCCGGGAGTCCCTACGGCCCCAAGAGAGCCATCATAATTATGGGGGGCGTGCTCCTAGGACTGCTCTGCGGCATTGGCAGTGCCTTCCTCGTTGAGATCAGCGATGCATCCGTCAGGCACGAACGCGAAGCCGCGCAGATTTTTGGAAAGGCAGTCCTTGCGGAAATTCCCAAAATCACCAGCTCGCGGGAACGGGCCTGGGCGCGCTTGCGCATGGCCAGCTTGACGGCCGGAACCGCTGCTGTGGCGTCGGCATTTGGCTTCGTAATATCGAAGCTCGTCGTCTGATATCGATAATGTACACCGCCTATTACAATCTTCGCGAAGAACCCTTCCGGCTAACCTCGGATCCCAGGTTCTTTCACCTTGCGGAACCTCACGCGGCTGCGCTGGCCACGCTCGTCGAGGCGGTTATGCGCCGCAAGGGATTCCTTCTGCTCACGGGTCCGATTGGAACTGGAAAGACGACCGTTGTTCACACGGCCCTGCAGATCCTCACGGAAAGAGCTGCGACCGGGCATCCCATTTCTTCGGCATTCATTCTCAATCCAACTCTCAGCCGCGAAGAATTCCTGGAGATGATCCTCACGGAATTTGAGATTCCCTGCACAGCGACGAGCAAGCCAGCGCGTCTCTCGGCACTCCAACGGATGCTTCTGGAAACCCAGAGAAAGGGCGGCACATCGCTCCTCCTCGTGGACGAAGCTCATCTGCTGACTCCCGAACTTCTGGAAGAGATTCGCCTGCTGAGCAATTCGGACACTTACCAGGAGAAGCTTCTCCAGATCGTTTTGTGCGGCCAGCCGGAACTCTTGGGCATCTTGGCCAAGCCAGAACTGCGCGCGCTCCGGCAGCGAGTGGCCAGCACTTGCTCACTCCGGCCACTCAGCTTTGCGGAAGTTCGCGCCTACGTCGCCGAACGGCTGCAATCTGCAGGATTTCGCGGAGCAACTTCCCTGTTTCCGACTCCAGTCCTCGAGGCCATATTCCGCCTTACCGAAGGCGTTCCCCGGTTGATCAACCTGCTTTGCGATGCTTGTCTGGCACTCGGCTGCAGGGCCCATCGTCCCGTTGTCGATCTGAACATTTTGGAGGATGCTGCCACCGATCTGGGTCTGAACGAAAAGCGTGTCGAGCCGGTCATAGGGCAAACAAGTGTGGTGGCTGGAAACGGTGCCGGAGAGAGAGAGGTCGCTGGAGACACGGTCATCTGTACGGCACTGGATTTACTGGTTCAGGCCATGAAGAGGCGCCGCGCTCTTGTCCCCGAGGCAATTCAGATTCGTCCCGATATGAGCGTCAAGGAGCAGGTCGCAGTGACGGTGAATGCCAACCAGGGGAAAGATCCCGACGGCGATCAGGTCATTCAATCCGCCGTCAACGTTTTGATTCAAGCGATGAAGCTGCGCGGCAGCTCCACGATGGAGTTATAAGTGAGCAAGTTTTTCAATGAAACGCAAAATGCCCATCAGTGGGCGCAACAAAAGCTGGTGAACCAGGATCTGGACGTCAGACAGATTTTGGAGTCGCTCAAGCGAGGGCCGGCCATCAATGCGCCCCTTGCCGAAGCGCGCCTCGCCCACTGCCGCCAAGTGGCCCTGGGAAATGGAAATGCCGCGCGTCTGGTTCTCCACCAGGACGACTCTTTGAATGCTGCTTTGGAGACATACCGTGGATTGCGCACCAAGCTGATGCGCGCGCAGTCGAAATCCGGTTTGCGCTCGATCGTAATCACCAGCTCTTTACCCGGCGAAGGCAAAACCCTCACCGCCATGAACCTTGGATTGTGCTACGCGCAGCTTCCGCAGCAGCGCGTCCTGGTGATTGATGGTGATATGCGGACCCGCGGGCTCACCTCCATGCTCGACCACCCGAGCTCTCCGGGACTTGCAGAAATTCTTTCCGGTGACGTGGCCCCCGACGAAGCCATTGTGGCTACCAATCAGAAGAATCTGTTCATTCTTCCGGCCGGCACAGTTTCCTCGCCTTCGCCGGAACTCTTCACAGGGACGCGCTGGAAAGAATTTCTCGGTCAATGCGGCGAAATGTTCAAAGTCATTCTCATCGATACGCCGCCCATTCAGCCCCTGGCGGATTTCGAGCTGATCAGTGCGGCGTGCGACGGCATTGTCATGGTGGTGCGAGCGCATCACGGTCAGCGGAAAACGCTTCGGAAAATGGCGAGCTCGCTCGATACGAAGAAACTTCTCGGCGTGGTATTTAACGCCACGGATGTCAGCGTGAAGGACTACGGCGCTTCCGAGTATGGTTCTTGACGTGGCAAGAACTAACGCGAGTTTTCAAGAGGGTTTCCGTTTGTTTCGAAGGCGGGCCCTACATGCACCCCTGCTAGGGGCAGTCTGAGGTAAAGCGATGTATCCAAATCTAAAATTACAGCTTTTCAGAAGCTCCGTGCGCCAGAACTTTCTCGCGCGCGCAGTGGGCATCGACGAGAGCATCTTGAGCAAAATCATTCACGGCTATCGTGAGCCTTCTAAACAACAGCGGCAGTTGCTGGCAAACTACCTGGGAGTGGAAGAAACCTGGCTCTTTGAGAAATTCGAGATAGCTTCGCCAGCGGGCTCGGCGAGCGATCACGCCTCTCCTCGGGAACTCAAAGAAGACATCACCTAGCCTTCAGGCCGCGCATCCCTCGATTCCTGTTGATCTGGCCCTCTGTGGCCCGTAATTGTGCGCGTTCCCGAATAGAAATAAGGATACCTATCCCAGGCTCTATATATGAGCCATCGTCGGCTTCGCTACAAGACTCGCGAAGTGGGAGCCTTGCCGGAGTCGGGTAGATGGAAGGGATAAGATTTTGCCACTTAGTGGAAGGAAGCGGGGACTATTCTAGCAACTGAGCTGCGAAATTTGCCAGCTATAAGCAGATATAAGTATAGTGCTATCAATAAGATACGCTGTAGAACGATTTGTTAAGATTTTAGACCCTCCTGGTAGCGCAATTGCACCTTCAAGCTCAGAAGTTTCACGGGTCCCGATTTAATAAGGGAGATTTGGGTATCGCCTAGGCAATTGTCCATTCATGAGCCCCGAAATCAATCATACCTTGGACTTATCCGCCAAGGCCGGTTTTGTCCTTGGCCAAGGTTCTGCCATCCAAGCCGTGAACGCGATGGTTGCCGATATCGCGCGTACGGACATCGCCGTTCTCTTGGTTGGAGAGAGTGGCACCGGTAAAGAAGTCTACGCGAGACTCATTCATCGTCTCTCTGGCCTAGAAGAAGCACAGCTAAAGAAAATTACCTGCGCAACACTCGATCCCGGCCGCCTTGTTGGGCAGGTGCAGGATTGCCTGCGAACTGGAGTAGAGGACAACGGCGCGGGCTCCCTATTTTTAGATGGAGTGGAGGAGCTCGACCTAGCCTGCCAGCGCGTGCTGCTCTCCTTGCTCCCGGACGGCGAGCGGAACGGGAAAACGGGTGAGATGACCGCGCGACTGATCTCTTCCACTACCCGCAACCTGGAAAAAGAGACCGAAGCGGAGCGCTTTCGCAGGGAGCTGTATTTCCGAATCAGTGGGGTGTGCCTCCGCCTGCCACCGCTGCGCAATCGCAAGGAAGACATACCGGCACTGCTGGAATGCTTTCTAACCAGACACGCCGCCGAGTTGAAGAAGACGGCTCCGGTCTTGAACAGCGAAATGATGGGACTTCTCGCCTCCTATAGCTGGCCGGGGAATATTCGCGAGCTAGAGAATGTGGCAAAGAAGATTGTAGCCGTCGGGGATGCTCAGGTGGCGCTCGACGATTTGCGAGCCGCGCCGCTGGGGCTTCCGCAGGTAAGTGGCGGACCGCGGGTTTCCTCACTCAAGGTGGCTGCCCGCGCTGCGTCGCAGAGGACGGAACGTGAGCTGATTCTGAAGGCGCTCGAGCGCACGCAGTGGAACCGCAAGCGCGCCGCTCGAGAATTACAGATCAGCTATAAGGCCCTGTTGTACAAAATTAGGCAAACTGGCTTACGTGTATCTGAATCTGAGGAGTAGTGGGAGGATGCAATGAATTTCTCAACTGGCTTGGTTATGGCAGCTTGGCTGGCTTTTGCTTTCGGTCAGACGCAGGAAGCGCAAGAGCCGGCTGCAACGGAAACGGCAGCGCAGAAAACGGAGGCGAGTGCAAAGACTGCGACGGCATTGCTGGGGACGTTGAATGATGCGGAGTACAAAATTGGTCCGCAAGACGTTCTGCGTATCGATGTTTGGAAAGAGGCCGAGGTTTCGCGGGCCGTTCCGGTCCGACCGGACGGAAAAATTTCTTTGCCTTTGCTGAACGATGTGCAGGCCGCTGGCCTGACGCCTATGCAACTCTCCGTGGTCATCGCTGATGGCCTAAAAAAATATATGAACGACCCACAGGTAACGGTGAGTGTGTCGGAAATTAACAGTCGGCGGATCTATGTGACCGGGGAAGTCACGCATGCGGGCGCCTTTCCGCTGCTGCCTAACATGACCGTATTGCAGGCGCTTTCGAGCTCCGGCGGGTTCACACAATTTGCCAAACTCAAGAACATCTACGTCTTGCGCATCGAAGATGGCAAACAGGCGAAACTTCCCTTCAACTACAAAGATGCCGTCAACGGCAAGAAGCCCGAACAAAATGTTTTGCTGCAACCTGGCGATGTAATTGTAGTGCCGTAAGGAATTCAAATGAAACCACACATACGATTTTTGGCAGGATCGGCCTCCGTGGCAGCTCTCTTCCTCAGTGCTTCTTTGACCTCAGCACAGGAGGATAACCTCAGGCCAAAGCCTGCGGCCCGCGAGTATTCGCCGCTGATGGAAGGTTTGAGCGGACAGGATTCGAACGACGATCAGGGGTCAACGACCAACCTGAATCCGGACACCCGCCCGTTGACCGGCGTGCAGAATCCTACGCTGGGCACACCAGGAATTCGTCACAGTTACTGGTTGCCAGGCTTCCAGTACGCCGATACCGTCCGGTCAAGCGCACTGAACCAAGCAACTTCTTCGGGCTGGAATACGACCAGTCTGGTCGCCGGAAACTTAAGTGTGCTTGAAGCCTGGAGCCGGGCGCAGTTGGCCGTGAACTATTCGGGGGGCGCAAGCTTTTCTTCGGACAGCGCACAAGGCAATTCTCATTTTCATCAGTTGGGCCTCGTACAAACGTTCGATTGGGGGAGATGGCAGTTACACTTCCTCGACCAGTTTTCGTATCTCCCCGAAACCCAGTTCGGCTTCGGTGCTGGGACAGCTCTGTCCATCCCTGGCATCGGTGGTCCTCTCGCTCCTCCTCTGCCTGGTCTGCAGGGTAGTTATATACCCAACCAAAGCGTTTTCACGACGTTTGGCCCGCGTTACAGCAACGCTTTTGCAACTCAAGCGGCCTACACAGTCAGCTCCCGAGGATCAATCACGGCGGCGGGCACGTACGGCATCCTCCGTTTTATCGAAGCAGGAAACATCGAGAGTAATAATGCAAGCTTTAGTGCCGGATACGACTACGTCTTGACGAAGGCGGACACGCTCGGGGTCCAGTATCGCTTCAGCGGTTATCGCTATATCGGCAATCCACAAGCGATCGACGATCAAGGTGTCCAGTTCATGTACGGTCGCAAGATCACTGGGAGGATGGCTTTGCGACTATTTGGCGGACCCGACGTGACCACCTTCCGGGTGCCAGTTAACAGCTCGACGAACAGGGTTTCAGGATCGGGAGGGGCCAGCCTCACATACGCCTTGAACCGGGGTCGTATGGCGCTGACTTTTGATCATGGTATCAGTGGTGGGAGTGGAGTTCTTGCCGGGGCGAACACAAATCAATTGCAGTTTAGCCTTGGTCGTCAACTCTCCCGAGAATGGGCGGCGAGTCTCAGCTTAGGCTATTCCCGAAACGGGAGCGTTGTCAGTGCCCCTTCTTCACAGGCATATAATTCATGGTACTTAGGGGGTGGACTGAGCCGACCGTTCGGAAGAAATGCCAATTTTACAATCGGTTACAATGCCCAAATCCAAACATCGAATCAAGCAGTTTGCGCGGCCGGTACATGCGGCACGAACTTCACATTGCAACAGATTACCCTCGGGCTGCAATGGCGTGCTCGACCCTTCGTGCTGCGATAGGCCGGATGCTCGAAAACCTTGATGTGTGAGGATTAATTGCTTGCCGGAAGAAATTCAGATAGCAATGGGGCACCATCGCGGAAGATAGCGAGAGTCTAGAGACCATGTACAAGAGCTTTTTCGGGCTAAAAGAAAACCCGTTCAACGTCAATCCAGATCCGCGCTACCTCTTTCTTACCAAAGAGGCTGAGGAAGCGCTAAGCGGACTGATGTATGGCGTCCAGAATCGCAAAGGTTTCATTACTCTCACCGGTGAAGTTGGCACAGGAAAAACCACCCTCATAAAC
>Ga0210406_10005079_pt1 | contig 13907 bp, 6 predicted proteins | sample IncBWC30MmetaG_FD_155454 | JGI IMG/M metagenome (GOLD analysis project Ga0210406, IMG submission 155454) | Forest soil microbial communities from Barre Woods Harvard Forest LTER site, Petersham, Massachusetts, United States - Inc-BW-C-30-M | ecosystem: Environmental > Terrestrial > Soil >... | reverse complement strand
GATCGCAGAAAATCATTGAATTTAGGCTCGGGCACGGAGAACCGCGCCGCTGGCTCCACGATTTCGTTCCAGTACGCAATCACCTGTTTCCGTTGCGAGTTATAGTCAAGGCTCTCGAGTTCCGTCACCTGCTGGCCGTCAAGATCGGAAACGAACGGCAGCTTGAGTACCAGATGGTTGCTTCCTGCCGCGGGCACGGGAAACGTAAGGTGCACGGCCTCGCCCTTCGCTGCGAGCCATCGGCCATCCGCCGAACTCAAGATCGCTCGAAGTCGGGGTTTCTCGTAATTGCCCCGGGCATCGCCCACCGCCTGGATGCGCTTGCCGTCGACAAGGAGCTGTTCTGCCGCATCCATGCTCAGCCAAAAATGCGCCTGCCGCTCCGATCCCGACGGATTCGCCGCCGTCAACTGGATCATCAGGATATCGGGTGTTTCTTCGCTGCGGCCGGCGTCTTCCGGCGACATCGGGCCGCTCAACGGCGCCGCGAAAGCTTCTTCGGTATACTTCAGGCCTTCGTTTTCCCACCGCTGAGTCACAACCGGAAGGTAGCCTTCCAGCGGCGAGACGGAACATTCGCGATCGTCGCGATAATACGGCGTCTCTCCAGTGCCGATCTTCCAGAGAATGCGGTCGCCCTCCCATTGCAGCCGCGCCAGCTCTTTCCCTTTGGCCTTGACGCCGCGTTTGCTGATGAAAACATTTCCCCCGTACTCGAATGCGAACTTCTGCCAGCTCGAGTCCGCCGCCAGCGGAAGATAAACTCTGCCGCCGTTCTCCCGTTTCCAGGGATCGAGCGCCGGGATTTCGCGCGTGGCACGTTCGTAGCTCTGCTCGGGCTCGAGCGGTATCATCTGCCGGACACGCGTATGCTGGGTTCCCTTCATGCTGCCGTGGCTCTGGACATCGGTGATGTAGGCGTGAAATGCGGGAACCCAGATGGGGCCGTGCTTCAAGTCGTCGGTGCTGAACGAAAACGTCCGGGTGGAAGTACCCTGCCCTGTGGCCGCGCTGGCCTTGATGGTGACGATCGTAACGTCTTGGGAGCCGGGCGGAGCCGGGTCCGCCGCCGTCAAGTCCAAAATCAGACCTTTCGGTTGGCTCCCAGTGTGGCAGCGCCAGTGGCTCGGGCTTTCGAATGTATCATCGGACTGGAATCCCCAAGGTCGCGCGGAACGCAGGAGACCGTTGAAGACCTCGACAGATCCGGACCATGCGGCGTCCAGTTCTCCGCGTCCAAGCTCCACCCGCACACTCAGCGGCGCCTGCTTGGTCTCCGAAAAAACCCGAAAAGTCGACATCGCTGGCGTGTCGCTTTTCGAGACCAATCTAATTTTGAGCGTTCTGCGATAGCGCGTACCTGGCAGATTCTTCGCCAGAGGATTTTCGTCCTCGACGAGCGGCTGGAAAGTATAGGAGCACTCCGAACCACGGCACTCCCGGGAGCTTTGTGCGACAAGCCATTTGCCCTGCCAGAGGTCGTCCACGGGATCTTCCATGGTGGGCATTCGCGGGGGCGGGTACGGCCAATTCCGAAACCAGTACTCGATCTTCGCGTCGGGTGGCGGCGCCGACTTGTACTGCACGCGAAGCTCGCGAACATCACGCTCGTCGTCCCATTCCACAACGTCCGCACGCGTGTCACCAGTTACGTAGGAGTTCGTCCGGCCGAACGGCGCGAGGTCCAGATATTCCGCTGCCCCTGCTGTCGAGAAGGCAGCGAGCCAAACGATTGCCAGGAGACTAGAGCTGCGATGTCGCATAAAAATCAGCCTGAGAGTATCCCAGCCGGTCCGGACAATAAAACAGGCGTATATTAACGTTGATCGGATGAAAGCCCTCGTATACACGGCTCCGCGCCAACTTCAGATGCTCGATCTTCCCGACCCGTCGCCCAAACCCGGCGAGGTCCTCGTAAGAATTCGGGCCGCCGGGGTCTGTGGATCGGACCTCCACGGCTTCCTCGGGCGCAGCAGGAAGCGGGTGCCGCCTCTGGTATTGGGTCACGAGTTCACGGGCGAAGTCGCGGATGGAGGGCAGGCCGCCGGCTTCGGGACCGGTGATAAGGTCGCCGTCTACCCGATTATCGGTTGCGGAGTCTGCGGCTTCTGTTCGAGCGATCGTGAGAACCTCTGTCTGTCGAAGAGAGTGTACGGGCTCGATCTGCACGGCGGCCTGGCAGAGTACGTTTGCGCGCCGGCGCGATGTCTGTTCCGGTTGCCTGGCGGCATGTCGTTCCTTGAAGGTTCGTTGATTGAGCCGCTTGCCAATGCGATCCATGTGCTCAAACGCTTGCCGGATGTTCGCGGCCAATCCGGACTGGTTTACGGAGCCGGTCCCATCGGCATGCTTTGCGCGTTCGTCGCTACGCAGTTCGGCGCGCGTCGAATCGCTGTAGTGGACCGTAATCCTCACCGCCTGGCCAGCATGAAACCTATCGGCGTCAATCGGACCGTCGACGCGACAGCCGAGGACCCCGTTCCTACCATCCTGGAGTGGACCGGAGGAAACGGTGTGGATTTTTCGATCGACGCCGTGGGGAATACGACCTGCCGCCAGAACACCATCGACTGCACGGCTGCGGGAGGCGCCGTGGTGTGCATCGGCCTGGAAGAAGAAGTGTGCGCGGTGGATACGCGCCCGCTTGTCACCCGCGAGGTGGACCTCAAGGGCTCGTACGCTTACACCAGGGCTGATTTCGCCGAGGCGATCTCGCTGCTCGAGCGAAAGCTGCTGCCATGGAAAAAAGTAGTGACAATAGCGCAACTGGTTCATGGACAAGCCATCTTCGACGAACTGGCCAGCGGCAGTTCTGCCATCATGAAGGCGGTCTTCGAAGTGTGACCGCTACCAGTTAAACTTCACGCCGAACTGCATGGCGCGCGGGTCGGTCTGCACGTTCGTGATCTTGCCGAACTGGCAGCCGAACTGGTGCAAGGCGTCCACCGAGCCGTCTGGGTTCGGTGGCAGGCAATAGTTATTATTCGGGATGCCGAGGTTCTGGTGATTCAGCGCGTTGTACACGTCCCAGCGAAAGCTGAAGTATCTCGCCTCCGAGATATGAAACTCGCGAGAGAGAGACATGTCCGTGTTCCAGTATCCGGGCGCACGCACAGCCGGGTTTCGGGCGCTCATGTTGCCAAATTGCCACCAGCTATCGAATACGCTCGGGTCGGGCGCCGTCAAAATCGCTGGGTTGGTCCCGAAGGACGGTGAGAACGCCGCTGGGTTCCACCACTGGTTCTCCTGGTCCTGTTTCGAGCGAGAGCCGCTGAACTTGCTTGGGTCCCCAAGCAGGTTCACACGGCAGTTGATTGCGTTGCACGGCCCGTTGATGGTCATCGGGACGCCGCTCTGGAAATTCCAGTTTTGAGTGAGCTTCCAATTGCCCAGGATGGCACTCCCTATCTTGTTCCCCGCCAACAGGGACTTATTTTTTCCGAAAGGCAGTTCATAAACAGCCGCAAGGTTCAAGATTTGCGGGATGTCGTCGGGCGCAAGCGCTACATCGAGGTTGCGGTTGTCTGGGTCGCGCACGCTCACCTGTCCGCCCGGGCTCTGGCTATAGCCTCCCGCGACGTATGCCGCACGACCCACCGTCCGGCCTTCGGTAGTGGGCGTAGCTGTGTTGCCGATGATACTGGTTAGGTTCGCCGACTGGATGTTTTTCTGGAAGGTGTATGCGGCCATAAGAGACAGTCCCCGCGAATAGCGCTTCTCGAACCTGGCCTGGAACGAGTTGTACCGGTTGAAACCGTCCGGACTGATATTGGGTCCCACCGAACTGTACTGAGGATACGGCACACTGATTAAGGCCAACGGAACCGTAGGTCCATATACTGAAACCAAGCCGGCAGGAGTCGGGACTGTGTCATTGATGTGGTTCCTGAGCTTCAGCCTCAGCGCGGTGGGCACGTGGTTGATGTTCCGAAATTCATCGCCGAACAGGTGTAGACCGTGTGTGCCCACGTATCCTACGCTCAGGACCATATCGGAAGGGAGCTGGCGCTGCACGTAGAAACTCCACTGCTCCACGTACGGGTCATGACTGCCTTGGAAGAAAGCGCCAAGCCCCGTCCCCAGAAACTGGTTATTATTCGTCTTTACGGCATCGAGTGGGGGTAGCGGCAGGTTCGGAGCGCCTTGGCTGAGGATAAAGGCCGGCCTCTGGTTTGTGTGGTCGGTACCGACCTGACCGTACGTGAAGTAGTTTGCGTAGGCGGGAGCGCTGATGGCGCCGTTCTGATCGCCAAATGCGGCGCTGATGTCGTTGCTGTAGATGATGTCGTAGCCGCCCCGGATCACGGTCTTTCTGTCGGAGAAAGGTGACCACGAGAAATTGATCCGCGGGCCCAAACTATTCTTGTTTGCCGGGACAACATTCCGGTCCTTGTGCGCAGGCGTACCAAAATAAACGAGGGCGCCTTTATACGGCACATCCGGATTTTGTGCGCTAGGGTCGAAGTTGGCCAGCGCATTGTGCCGTTCCCGGAACCAGCCAAACAGATCGTACCTTAACCCGATATTCAGCGTGAAATTCCGTGTGATCCGATAGTCGTCCTGAATATAAAAGCCCCAATAATCATTGCTCTGGTAAGGGGCATGGTATGTGCCGGTCCCGCTGCCCTGATCTACCGCGCCCAGCAGAAATTGCGCCAGGCCGCTGCCTCCCAAGCCACTCACAGGGTCGTTGGTGAGGCCCCCGCCGAAGCCGAGGTTATACCCCCAGCCGGCCAGGTTCCAGTTGCGATCGCGACGCCACATCAGACCGGTCTTCAGTGTATGCGAGCCGACAATCTTGGTGACGTTATCCAAAACGGTGAACGCATCTTCGCCCTGGATCGCGTTCTGCCACTGCTGCGGCCCGAAGCCGGGTAACCCTCCGATCCCGATCGACGGGACCGGGAAAAAGGTCTGGTCCTCGATAAAATTCAAGCCCGCAACCTTCTGCTGTACGCCTTTGTTATTCACCAGCGAGTCGGGGTTTGGCGTTGCCTTCTGGTTCTGCCGGCTGAAGCTGGCGCGCGCTTCGTTGATCAAACTGCCGCCGAACGTCTGTGTGTGCCCGACCGTGAAGATCTGGTTCATGGTTCGATAGGGCTGCGCGCCGGCGACTCCGGCGGTCTGCGCGGTGGGACCTAACCACGGCAAGCGGTAGTTCGTATACCAGCTAGGGTTCAGGAGATATTCCACGAAAAGCTTGCTGTTGTCGTTGAACAGGTGATCGACCTTGATAGAAAGGTTGTCCGTGGTCTGGCTGCTGCCTACGGAACCGAGAAAGTTGTTGCAAAACGCGCCGCAACCGCTGGGGCCTTGTTGCAGCGGATCTAGGAAATTGGGCGTAGGGAAGCTGGCAGCGTAAAAGGCAGCCAGGGGATCGATCCGGCTCGCTGGAATCACGGGGGTTGGAAACGGCGTCCGATGGAACAAGCCGTTTGCATCCGGCCCCGTGGTGGAGAGTGGATCGTAGAGACAGTTTTTCACTCCACCCGCGGGGTTACAGACGGCCGCAAGGTCCGGTCGGTCGGTAAAATTACCCGAACGTTCCAGAGCGGTGGGTACGGTATAAATTCTGGGCAGCAATTCATGCAGAAACGAGGTTTCCCAGGAAGCGAAGAAGAACGTCTTGTTTTTGCGAATCGGTCCACCGATTGTGCCGCCGAAATCGTTGAAGTTTACGTGTGGAGAGAGGAACTCATTTCCGTTCACATCGCGGCGTTGGAAGGGGTTGCTGGCGCTGAAATATGAATTCCGATTGAACGCGTACGCATCGCCGTGGAACTGGTTGGTGCCTGACTTCAAAACAACGTTGAGGACGGCGCCGCTCGTCCGGCCCCATTCCGCGGCCAGACCATTGTTGATCATGGCAAACTCCCCAACCGCGTCGGGCGCCGGATTCACAACCACGCTCTCCGGCCCGAGAATGGCGTTCAATGTTCCGTCCAGGTACCATGCGTTCGCTCCGCCCTGGCTGCCGTTCACGCTGATGCCGGAGCCAACGATGTGCGTGGGATCGGGGAATCCTCCGAACTGGCTGTTAAATCCGAAAACAGACCCGGACGGTCCCGTTGATTGCGTCACGCCAGGGAGCAGCTGCGCGAGCGTCTGGATGTCGCGCCCAATAATGGGGACCTGATCGAGAATCTGTGGCTGCACTTCTGTGCTGAAGTTCGAGGCCGTGTCCTCCACCAGAGGAGCGGTGGCCTGCACGTTGACGGTTTCCGCCAGTTGACCGATCTTCAGAACGCCGTCAACGGTCACGGTAGTGCCTGCCCTCACTTCAATATTCGTGAGCTCCAGCGTCGCAAAGCCCTGTGTCTGAAAACGCACCTTATAAATGCCGGGGACCAGTTCCCCGACCGCGTAGAATCCGGTGTCATTGGTAGACGTGGGGGTGGTGACGCCGGTGGCTGTGTTCGAGATCTCGACTCGCACCTTTCCGATACTGGCCGCCTGAGCGTCGGTAACCGTTCCTTGAATTGCGCCGCGATCGAGCGCCGCCTGACAAGTTCCGGCGAGAAACACGACAACTACGGCTAATCGACATGCAACACAGGAGCGATTCTTCACGGAGACACCTCCTACCCAAGGATTTTCACAACGAACTAACAGCGCGAAGCGAGCATTTACTGGACGGAATCGTATACGAACAAAGGCCCAAAGTCAATCTTTAGGAGTGTCGGAAAAGTGTACATTTTAGGCACCGCGCAAGCTTCTTGCGACATCCTTCCCGACGATTAACGGTTGTTACCGAGACGCTGCCGCGCCACCGCCAGCTTAGCGGAAATCTCCGGCGAACCAGGTTGGAGGGCCGCGGCCTTCTCGAGGAGGTCTGCGGCCTGCCGCCATTCCTGCTGTTGGGCATGACGCTCAGCGGAGATGGATAGCTCTTCAGCGAGCAAGCGGCGCGCAACGGGATCGTCAGGCTTCAGTTCGTGGGCGCGGGTAAGCACCGCAATCGCCTCACGGTCCTCGCCGCCCATGTAGAGAACCGTGCCGTACAAGATATTTGCCTCAACGAAATCGGGCCGCTGGCGGACCGCCTCCGCTGCGTGCTCACGAGCGCGCGGCATGTCCTTCAAGTGAAAACAGGTGAGTGCCAAATTGTACTGAATCTCAGAGGAATCGGGATCAAGTGCGACGGCCTTCTCCCACGCTGCACGCGCCTGCGGGTACTTTTCCGCCTCCCCGAAGAGCATGCCGATGGCGACGATCTTGTCGACGTCATCGGTGTCGGTCAGAGGGCCACACAATTCCCAAGCGCGATCGGTCTGGCCCTGGTTCAACGATGCCCGGCAGCGGCCGATCGCGACCGATCCCTCCAGGTAATAGTCGTGCAGCAGTCTGGTTTGGGCGAACTCCTTCTCGACCTGATCGCTTTGCCCAAGCTTCTGGTAAGCGCGGGCCAGCAATTGATGCACGCGCGAGTCGCGCGGATTCTGCGCGCTGGCGTGCTTCAGAACCTGGATGCTGAGTGAATATTTTTCCTGCTTGTAATAGGCCGAGCCGAGATAGTAGAGCTCGTCGCGAACCGGATTCTCGCGCGGGAGGGAACGGAAGCGCCGGATGGCGGAATCGAGATTGTGCTCGACGAGATCGATTCGGCCCAAGTAGTATGTGGCGAGGGCGGCTGAACTCTTTCCGGCGAGCATTTGCTCCAGCAACGGACGCGCCCGAGTGTAATCGCGGAGTTCAAAGTAGCAAACGGCGAGTTGTTCGCGGGCCTGAGCCAGGGCAGGATCGTCGCGCAACGCCTGCTGAAACTCATCCGCCGCTTCGGCGTAGCGTTCCGCCTGCAAGAGCTGATTCCCGCTGCCAAGGTGAGCCCGGGCCGCCGGTGGCGCGGGAGCGCCGCCGGCGTTCCAGAGCATCAGCACCAGCAGCAACATAATCGACCAAGTGTAACAGTGACAACACGGCAGGTTTGGTGCAGTACCGGCAGTTGACACTCCGAGGTGGCAGATCCGACTATTGTGGATCGGGACGCTAAGCATGAGGCTAGTAGCGGGGGGTTTGCTCATTCTGATTCTTGCTTCGAAAAGCCGCGCCCAAGTGCCGGACGATCAACAGTACCTGTTCTCCGTGTTACCGCTCATTGAGCGCGGCGAGCTTTCGAATGCCGAAAAGCAGCTCCTCTCGGGCGTCGAGCAGTACCCACGCTCTGCCATCCTATACAACGCACTCGGTATCGTTTACCACAAACAGAGCAAGGTCGACAAAGCCGGTGCTTCGTTCCGGAAAGCGCTCGAAATACTACCATCGTTTACGGCGGCGCAATTGCAGGTTGCCTCGATCGACCAGGAGCAAGGCAACCGAACGGAGGCGGCGCAGTTGTTTCGCTCCGCCGCCGACAGCACCACAAATTTCGACGCACTCGCGACCGCCGGCCTGGGACTGGCCGACTGCGAAGACTATTCGGGCGCGGCCCACGTGCTCGAGCGCGCTCACGCGCTACGGCCCGATGCGGAATCGGTTACGTATAATCTGGCGCTAGCGCAATACAAGAGCGGCAATCCTGCGTCCGCTCTGGAGTCGCTCCAATCGATCGCCGCGGCCGAACGCCAGCCGGATGTTCTTCACCTGCGCGGCAAGGTACTCGAGGGTTTGGATAAAGCCGAAGGGGCAGGCGACCTCATGGCGGCGTGCCGCATGGCACCGGGTAACGAAGTGTTCTGCGCCGACGCGGCCCTGGCCGCCATCCGGCAGGAGAGATTTCCGGATGCGATCGCAGTATTGGGGCCGAGCCTTGAGAAATCACCGCTATCGCTTTCTCTTTTGCCGCTGATGGGTTTGGCGCAATTTCGTTTGGGTCGTTATCGCGACGCGATCTCGAGTTACACCGCCGCCCTTGGAAAAGACGCGACCGTCGATGCTTCACGAGAGGGCCTGGGTTTTCTTTGTTACGTCACCGGAGATCTGGAAAAGGCGCGCGGCGTAATCGAGGAGGGCTTGAAGAATCCCAAGGCCGATTTCTATCTCGCGCATCTCGAGGGGATGGTGCTCTACCGCCTCTCTCCCCAGTTGCGATCCAAGGCCCTCGATGCTGTGGACCGCGCGCTTCAGGCCAACGGTAAATTCGCGCCATCTTACTTTTTGCGTGGGAAGATTCGCATGGACCAAAACGATTTTCCGGGCGCGCTCGACGACTTCGAGCACGCGGTCCAGTTGGACGCCAAGTATCCGCTGCCCTATTACAAAATGGCTCAGATCTATACGCGACAGGGACGAACAAGAGAGGCAGAAGCCGCGCGGCGCAAATTTTCCGAGCTGGGGAATCTGAGGGAGGAAGAGATACTTGTGCGGCAGACCCAGAACCTCCTCATGCCGGGGCCGCGCTAAGCTCATGCCACGTGGCGCCCGCTGGCTGCCGCTCGGCACTCTGGCCGCTGTAGTCTGCGCATTGACTACGAAAGACATGTGGCCAGTGAAATTCACCGATATCGGAGCAAAGGCCGGGTTGATTGCGGCCAATGTGTCCGGCGACGTCACGAACAAGAAATACATCCTCGAGATGAACGGAAGCGGAGTGGCTTTCCTCGATTACAACCGCGATGGTTATGTAGATTTGTTCGTGGTGAACGGAACGCAGCTCGATCGCCGCGCGGGCGCGGTAGAGCCAGTGAGCCATCTGTATCGCAACAACGGCGACGGCACATTCACGGACGTGACGCGGGAAGCCGGGGTGGCTTTTTCGGGGTGGGGGCAGGGAGCCTGCGCGGCTGATTTCGATAATGACGGATACGACGATTTGTTCGTCACTTACTACGGCAAAAACCGGCTCTATCACAACAACGGCAACGGCACGTTCACCGAGATGGCTCAGCGCGCCGGCGTGGCGGGAGCCGATGGGCGATGGAATTCGGGCTGCGCATTTCTGGACTACGACCGCGACGGAAAGGTCGACCTGTTCGTCGCCAACTACGTGGACCTGGGTCCGAACTTCTCCAACGTCCCCAAACCCGGTTCGGGCGAGTTTTGCCAATACAAGGGCATTCCTATTGCCTGCGGGCCGCGCGGTCTTCCGGCGGCCGTCAATTATCTCTACCACAATAACGGTGATGGCACCTTCACCGATATGAGCGTGGCATCCGGTATCCGCAATACTGGCGGGCACTACGCGCTCGGCGTCCTTACTTTCGACTACGACAATGACGGCTGGCCCGATATCTACGTGGCCTGTGATTCTGCGGCGAGCATCCTGTATCACAATCAGCACAACGGCACATTTCAGGACGCTGGAGTCGCATCCGGTCTCGCTTACAACGACGACGGAGAGGCGCAGGCTGGCATGGGTGTGGCCGCTTTCGATTATGATCACGACGGTTTCCTCGATGTGGTGAAGACCAACTTCTCCGACGACAGCCCCAACCTGTATCACAACAACGGCGATGGAACGTTCTCCGATCGCGTGTTCCAGGCCGGTCTCGGACGGCTCCGAAATTTCCTGGGCTGGGGTGTGGTCGCGGCGGACTTCGACAACGATGGCTGGAGCGACATTCTTATGGTGAACGGCCACCTGACTTCCGAGATCGATACGGCGGGGAGCGATTCCTCGTATCGGCAGCGCAAACTGCTGTACCGCAACTTGCGAGACGGACGCTTCGAAGATGTCACGCTCATTTCCGGCCCGGACATCGCAGGCCTACATTCCAGCCGGGGCGCGGCCGCGGCGGACCTGAACAATGACGGCCACCTGGCTGTGGTGGTGAATGAACTGCACGAGAAGCCATCGCTGCTCGTGCAGGAAGGGCCGGCGCCGAACCACTGGATCGGCATACAACTCATAGGCACCAAGTCGAATCGGGCTGGCATTGGCGCGCGTGTTGAAGTGGAGTCGGGCGCTCTGCGACAAATAGATGAAGTCCGCAGCGGCGGCAGCTACCTTTCGCAGGGCGATCTGCGTCTGCATTTTGGCTTGGGCGCAGCGACGCGCGCCGACCGTGTGACGGTGCGCTGGCCGAGCGGCACTGTAGATACGATGCGCGGCATTCCGGCTGACCGCCATGTCGTGATTGAAGAAGGTTCCGGGATTCGGAAGCGGAAGTGACTGAGGTGTCCGGTTTTGGGAATTGGGTTCGTTTTTCATTCTCACTTATTTCACTTCTAATGATTGCGAGATCGTGAATAGGTACATTCTTCCGATGTTACTCGGGGGAGTATCGCGCGGAGGTTACGCGACGATCAAGTGTTGGGAAGGATGGGAAAAATAAATCGCCGTGGTTGGTGATCAGGCCAGAATTTCTTTGACGACGCGAGCTTCGAACACCGAAGTGAGCTTTTCCTTCAAGCCACTCTGGTCGAACACCAACTTCTGGTAGTCGAGACCCAGGAGATGAAGGATGGTGGCATGCCAGTCGGTAACACTGACTTTGTTTTCGACGGCTTCATAGCCGATATCATCCGTGGCGCCATAAACGACGCCGGGCTTGACGCCGCCGCCCGCCATCCAGAGCGTAAAACCTTTCGGATTATGGTCACGTCCTGCGGAAGGTCCGGCATCGGTTTGCGCGATGGGTGAGCGGCCGAATTCGCCGCCCCAGATAACGAGTGTGCTGTCCAGTAACCCGCGTTGCTTCAGATCGGTCAGCAGAGCGGCGGTAGGCTTGTCTGTTCGCTGGCTGGCGTCTCTCAGGCCGCTCTCCAGGCCGCTGTGATTGTCCCAAATTTGTCCGTTAATATAAAGCTGGACGAAGCGTACACCTCGTTCCACCAGGCGCCGGGCCATCAGGCAGCGCCGGCCATATGAGTTCGTCGAATCCTGGCCGATGCCATACATCTCCCGGGTAGCCTCGCTTTCCTTGCTAATATCCAGAGCGTCGCTGGCCTCCACTTGCAGGCGAGCCGCCAACTCATAGCTGGCGATGCGTGCATCCAGTTGAAGTTCGTTTGGGTGATGCCGCTTATGAATGTTGTCGAGGCGAGAAATCAGGTCGCGCTCCGCGTTGATTACATCGGCGGGCTTCTCGAAATCCGGCCGCAGATCGAGGATGGGAGAGCCGACCGATCGCAAGCGCGTCCCCTGGTACAGCGGCGGCAGGAAACCGTTCTGCCAGTTCCACGTCGCGTTAATGGGCAGGCCCAGCGGGTCATCCAGCACCACGTAAGCAGGGAGATTCTGATTCTCACTGCCCAACCCGAAGATCACCCACGATCCCATCGACGGCCGGCCCGGCACGGGGCGTCCCGAGTGAATCATGAACAGCGCCTGTTCATGGTTAAAGTGCACGGTATACATCGACCGGATTAGCGCGAGGTCATCCACGTGCTCCGCCAGGTGGGGCATCAGTTCCGACACCCAGGCGCCGGACTTGCCGTATTGCTTGAAAGTGAAAGGGCTGCGGAGGAGCTTGCCGCTGTGGTCAACGTCCGCCTGGCCTCCCGCAGTATCGCGGGTTTCGCCGCTGTGTTTATCCAATATTGGCTTGGGATCGAACAGATCTACCTGGCTTGGGCCGCCGTTCATGTATAGATGAATGACGGCCTTGGCTTTAGGCGGGAAATGAGGAATCCGCGGTTTGAGATCGTAAGCCCTGCGATGGCCGTCAGGCAGATCCAGGTCGCCCTCCATCGCCATGAGCGGTCGCAAACTTCCATAAACTTCGGCACTCAGCAGAGTAGCCAGAGCGGTACCGTAAATTCCATCGCCCACGCGATTGAAGAAACCGCGCCGGCTTGTTTTTCCCTCTGCTTCAGGCCTTGGCATATACGATCTCATCGCTTAATCAATATAAAGGAAAGCGCCCGAATTCACCAGAGCGTGGCAGAATGACGCCATTGCCTTTTGGTTCGCGGCCTCGGCGGTTTGCGTTTTGTCGTTCTGGCCAAAACGGCGAAGGGCCTGCAAACTCGTGGTTCTTTCCTCCTCATCCGGCGCGCGGCCGAGGGCAATCCAGTACGCTCTTTCAATCTGTTTTGCGGGCTCGTCCGCGGCCTCCTTTCGAACGCGTTCGGCGAACAGTTCCGACAGCTTCTCTACCATCGAATTGTTCATCAGGTGGAGGGCCTGGATGGCAACCGTCGACGTGTTTCGCTCGAGGCAATTGGGGCTCATGGGTGGCAGGTCGAAGCTCTCGAGAAGAGTGGGTACCTCCGTGCGACGCTCCGCCACATAGACGCTGCGGCGCCACCCTTTTTCGGTGCTGATGGGCGTCACCATGCCGTCGTCACGCACCTCAACGGGTTCCGGCGGTCCATAGCGCGTTTCGTCCAGCCGCCCGGATATCATCAGGAGTGAGTCGTAAACAAGCTCCGCCTCCAGGCGCTTAAGCGGCATCCGCGACAGGAGCGCATTGTCCGGATCGGCTTTCGCCAATGCCGGTGTTACGGTCGAGCCCTGGCGGTAGGTGCTGGAGGTCATCATGAGCCGGTGCATGGCTTTGATGTTCCAACCCTCGCGTACAAACTCGGTGGCCAACCAGTCGAGCAGTTCGGGATTTGTAGGAGGCGTGCCAGTTCTCCCGAAGTTTCCCAGCGATTTCACTATACCGGCGCCGTAATGCCGCGCCCACATGCGATTCACCATAACGCGCGCCGTCAGCGGATTCTCCGGCGCGATCAGCCATTTGGCCAAAGCCAGCCGGCGTCCAGTAGAGTGCGAACCGGGAAAAGGAGGTTGAGTCAGGAAAGGCGTCTTGCCATCTGTCAGGACGGCTGGCACCCCCGCGGCGACGCGCGGCCCAGGTATGGATGGATCTCCCCGGCGCAAGATGTAGGTGGGGGAGGGCTCGCCACGATCCCATAGCGCGCGAATCTTCGGCTCCGGCTGGTTTTGGAACTCGATGAGCTTGATCTGGCGTCCGGTTTCCTCCGCGGCCCGCCGATATTCGGTGTCCGCGGCCTTCAGCTCTTCGGGCCCGATTTTCAACAACTGCGCGAATTTTTCGGCAAGATATTTCTGAACGGTGTCG
>Ga0210406_10005076_pt1 | contig 13908 bp, 14 predicted proteins | sample IncBWC30MmetaG_FD_155454 | JGI IMG/M metagenome (GOLD analysis project Ga0210406, IMG submission 155454) | Forest soil microbial communities from Barre Woods Harvard Forest LTER site, Petersham, Massachusetts, United States - Inc-BW-C-30-M | ecosystem: Environmental > Terrestrial > Soil >... | reverse complement strand
TCCGATCTCTTAAGGACGCATTCGCGCGCGAGGCGGGCGACGCCGGGTTCGACGTCATTATCGATTATGTTTGGGGGCATCCCACAGAGACGCTGCTTGCCGCGATTACCAGGCCAGAATTTGCCGTGGTCACGAAGGAAACGCGTCTGGTGCAGGTGGGCGAGAGCGCCGGGGCGACAATCGCGTTGCCGGCGGCGGTGCTGCGCAGCACGGCGCTGACGATCCTCGGTACGGCGGGGATACCCTCGCGCGACGTTTTGATGGACGCCATGCAGCAGGTGATGACGCGAGCGGCGCGCGGGGAGCTGCGAATTGAGACAAATCGCATTGCGCTTGCGGACATCGAAAGCGCGTGGGTAAGCCCGGAATCGGGGCGCAGAATTGTCGTGATCCCATGAGCGAGGCGGGAGCTCGGGGCTGGCCGCCCTAAAGCACTGCCTCTACAAGCGACCGGGCGCCCCGCGATTCCTTACCGCGGGCCGAGATATTGGACGTGGATGTAGGTGCCAAGTCTCGAGTTGTAGGCCAGGTACCAGCCGTCGTGGTCGGGATCTTCGTAGATGACGATGGGATCACCGTCCCAGAGCCAATCCGCGGTGTAGTCGTAATCGTAGGGCGCCACACTGAAGTAGAAGCCGCCGAACCAGAAACGTTCGCGGTCCCCTCCGCCAAGACGGAACACATGGCCGCGGCCAAATCCGCCGGTGAAGTGGCCGTGCTCCCAAGCATGATCGAGATGATAGTGGGGATCGTCGCGGCCGGAATCATGGCCGACCCAAGTGTCATTGTGGTGGACGTGAGGCGCCTCGGGATGATTGGGTTTGTCCTGGAAGGAGCGAGCGTTCTCTTGCGGGTGGCCTTCTGCCGCGTGGGCTTCAGGAGCGCGATTTTCCGAGGCGCGCGCCGGAGCGCTTCGCACGGGGGCGGGGCCGTGCGCGGGCACGTGACCGTGGCCAACATCGCGAGCTGTGCTTTTTTGCTGTCCCCCACGCTGAGCGCCAGCGCTGCCGGCTAGAAGGAATGCTGGGACGCTAAGAGCGAGCAGCAATGTGATCAAGCCGAAAACATTCTTCATATAGTTCCCTCCGGAAAAAATTGTAGTCACGGCAACGGGCAGGGCTTTCCTGAGTGTCAGACGGAAGAGGCGGCGGCGCGGTTACAAGGGATTTCTCTGGCAGACTGAGCCCGTCTTCGATCTGGATGGCTGCATACGCGTGGATCGTAGGAGCACAGCCAGAAATGGCTGTGCAACGGTCAGAGAGATTTGGAGGCCCGGAAGGCGTGGACTACGGCGGCGGGATCGCGCTGGTTGGCGTCGACTTCGGAATTGAGGTGCCGCATTTCTTCGGCGGAGATTTTGCTGGCGAGATCGGCGAGGGCAGTGCGAAGTTGCGGGAATTTTGTTAGGGCGTCGCGGCGGACGATGGGGACGGCGTCGTAGGGCGGGAAATAATGCTTGTCGTCGACTAGCGGAACAAGGTGCAGGGCGTCGATTAGTCCGTCGGTGGAATTGCCGGCGACGATGTCGACTTTTTTGTCGATGAGAGCGCGATAGATCAAGCCGAGGTCCATGACGCTGGGTGCCGCGGCGAAATGCAGGCCGTAGAGCCGGCTCCAGCCGCGAAAGCCGTCGGGACGCTCGAGGAATTCGTAGCCGAAGCCGGCGCGCATTTTGGGGGCGTAGGGGACGAGGTCGCTGGTGTTGCGGAGATGGAGGCGCTGGGCGTCTTCGCCGCGGACGACCATGGCGAAAGTGTTCTCGAAGCCGAGCGCCTCGGTGACTTCGAGATTGAAACGCTGGGCGTAGCCTTGTTTCACGCGATTGTAGACGTCGCTTGGGTCGCGGCCCGGAGATTCGTTGAGGACGGCGGTGAGGGCGGTGCCGGTGTATTCGACATAGAGGTCGAGGTCGCCGGAGAGGAGTGCTTTTTGGCAGAGGAGCGTGCCGCCGAGATTCGATTTGCGTTCGACGTGAATGCCGGTGCGGGCTTCGATGTGTTGGGCGAGGAGCTCCGCGAGGATGACTTGCTCGGTGAAAAATTTGGAGCCGATGATGAGGTGGGGCTGTTGAGGCTTGCAGCCGGACAGAGAAAGGAGATTAAGGACGGAAAGGAGGTAGAGGAAGCAAAGAAGGGAGCGGCGCATGGTTTGCCACAAAGAGAAAAGAATTTAACACAGAGGGCACGGAGTACACAGAGAAGAGGGAACGAGATAACAGAAGAATGGGCTAGGGGATTCTGAGACGGCGCTCGAGCAGGCCGAGGAGCAGGTCGGCGGCAATGGCGAGGAGCGCGGCGGGGATGGCGCCGGCGAGAATTACGGCGTCGCTGACCATGGCGACGCCGCGGAAAATGAAGGTGCCAAGGCCGCCGGCGCCGATGGCCGCGGCGATGGTGGCTACGCCGATGGTGATAATGGTGGCGGTGCGAATGCCGGCGAGAATTACGGCGCGCGCGAGCGGAAGACGAACGCGCCAGAGGATTTGCGATTGCGTCATGCCCATGGCTTCGGCGGCTTCGAGAACGGCGGGGTCAATGCCGGTGAGGCCGACGTACGTGTTGCGGAGGATGGGCAGCAATGCGTACAAGACGAGGGCGACGATAGCGGTGCGGCGTCCGATACCGCCGATAAAAGGAATTGGGATTAAGAACCCGAAGAGCGCGAGGCTGGGAATAGTTTGAAAGATACTGGCGAGGCCAAGCGCGACATTGCGCAGCGCGGAGCGATGAACAATAAGCATGCCGAGCGGGACGCCGATGGCGATCGCAAACGCCATGGCGGTGACGACCAGGGTCAGGTGAGTGGCGGTGGCCTCGAGGATTTCGGCGCGATGCTCGAGGAAAAACGTCCAAGGAGTCATGCCAGCGCACCGGAGAGCGGAGCCAGAGAGGCGGTGAAGGCGCGGACTTCGGGATGATCGATACGGGGAAATTCCTGAGGAGTGGCCTCGGCGATGATGCGACCGTTTTGCAAAAGGATGATGCGCGAGGCGAGCAGGAGCGCCTCGCGAAGATCGTGGGTGACAAAAACGATGGTTTTGCCGAGACGATGCGCGAGGGCGCTAAACTCACGCTGAAGCTCGGCGCGCGTGACGGGATCCAGGGCGCCAAAGGGCTCGTCCATCAGGAGAATGGGCGGGTCGGCGGCAAGGGCCCGGGCGACGCCGACGCGCTGGCGCTGGCCGCCGGAGAGTTGGTGCGGTCGGCGATTGCGGTATTCTGCAGGTTCGAGGCCGACCAGGGAAAGGAGTTCGCTGACACGGGCGGCGCTGCGAGCGGCGTCCCATTTTTCGAGAGAGGGAACGAGCGCGATGTTCTGGGCGACAGTGAAATGGGGGAAAAGCCCTGCGTCTTGAATTACATAGCCGATGCCGCGGCGCAGACGAATGGGGTCCCATTCGGTGGTAGAGCAGCCACGAACAATGACTTGGCCGGTGGTGGGCACGAGCAGGCCATTGATCAGTTTCAGCAACGTGGTTTTGCCGCTGCCGCTGCGGCCCAGGAGGACAAGCGTCTGGCCGGAAGCGACGGAGAAGCGGATGTCACTAACAATCGTGCGCGGGGCACTACCGTTAAGGCTGTACGTTACATCCTGGAACTGAATGGCAGGGCCGGTGTTTTCTGCGGCCGTTTTCGCATTCATTTCGATTGACACTCCGCGCTCGCCGGAGGGAACATCATAGTGCACCGGGCCTCTCCCCGTTGTATTTTCAAGTATCTCTCTCTCGGAAGCCGCATCCAATTGGAGGGGAAAACGACATGGGAGCCACCGCCACTGCTGTCCGCATCCGCAACGACCTTCACACCCGCCTGTTGAGCGCACGCGCGCGTACCGACGAAGTATTCCGAGTTGTGCGGGAAGAGGCGCTCTACGACCGGCCAATCGCCGAGCGGCATCGCATTATTTTTTATGTTGGACACGTGGAAGCTTTCGATTGGAACCTGCTGGCGCAGCGCGCGTTCGGGCTGCAATCGTTTCATCCTACCTTTGATCAACTCTTTTCGTTCGGCATCGACCCGGTGGGCGGCGGCTTGCCGACGGATCAGCCCGGAGACTGGCCGGCGCGTGAGGAAATCGAGCAATACAATCAGCGGCTGCGCAGCGAGTTGGACGCGGCGATTACGCGGGCGTTGAGGCGGCCCTCGGAAGGGCATCCACAGCTGGCAAGCATGCTGGAAGTGGCGGTTGAGCACCGCTTGATGCACGCGGAAACGCTAGCGTACATGCTGCACCAACTTCCGGCGGAGAAGAAAGTTCCGACGGGACACGCGCCCGCGTGGAAAACGCCGCGGGCAAAGTCGCACTTGGTGGAGATTCCCGCGGGTCGCGCGACGCTTGGACTGCAACGCGTGAATGGCGACGAGTTCGGCTGGGACAACGAGTTTGAAATGCACGAGGTGCGCGTACCGGATTTTGCGATCGATAACTACAACGTGACGAACCGGGACTTTATGTTGTTCGTGGAGGCCGGCGGATATTCGGAGCCGTCGCTGTGGGACAAGGAAGCATGGGCTTGGAAGAAAAAAGAGGGAGTGCAACATCCGGCTTTCTGGCGGCGAGCGGGAAATCTGTGGTTGTGTCGCACCATGTTTGGGGAGATGCGGCTTCCGATGGACTGGCCGGTGTACGTGAGCCACGCGGAGGCTACGGCCTATGCGAAGTGGCTGGGACGCAAGCTGCCAACCGAGGAGCAGTTTCATCGCGCGGCGTACGGGACTTCGGACTCTGAAGTGGAGCGAAATTATCCGTGGGGTGAGGAAGCGCCGGATGCGCGGTACGGCAATTTTGATTTCGCGCATTGGGATCCGAGCCCGGTGGGATCGTATGCGCGGGGGGCGAGCGCTCTGGGCGTTCAGGATCTGGTGGGCAACGGCTGGGAGTGGACCAGCACCGAATTCAAGGCATTCCCCGGATTCGCGGCGATGCCCTTTTATCCCGGATACTCGGCGAATTTCTTCGATGGAAAGCATTACGTCATGAAGGGAGGTTCACCGCGCACGGCGGCTTGCATGCTGCGCCGGTCGTTCCGCAACTGGTTCCAGCCGCATTACCCTTACGTGTACGCAACGTTCCGTTGCGTTGAGGACTGAACGCTTCTAACCCAGGACCTTGGGAGCCGTCATGCTGACCTACCAAACACTACCCGCCAGACATGTGTCGGAATTTGCCGCAGCGGTGCGCGAAGGCTTGTTGAAGCCGGGGCAACGGGAGCTGCCATCAAAATATTTATATGACGAGGTAGGCTCCGCGTTGTTCGAGGCGATTTGCCTGCTGCCGGAGTATGGACTTACGCGAGCCGACGCTCGCCTGCTGCAAACACACGCGCAGGAGATTGTGGACCTACTGCCTTCGCCGATTCACGTGGCGGAGCTAGGGAGCGGGAGCGGAAAGAAGACGCGCTGGATTTTGGAGGCGCTATCGCGCCGGCAACAAACCTACTATTTTCCAATCGAGATTTCGCCTTCTGCGCTGGCAGCGTGCGAGAAGGAGCTTGGACAGATCGATCTGGTAAGCATGGTGGGCTACGAGCAGCCGTATCTGGAAGGGCTCCAGGCCGTGGTGCAGGGACGGAATGCAGGCGATCACCTGTTGGTCCTTTTCCTGGGGAGCACGATCGGCAATTTTGACCGCGCGGCTGGAGAAGATTTCTTGCGCGCAGTGCGCGATATTCTGCGGCCGGGCGACGTGTTGCTGCTAGGGACGGATTTGGAGAAGGATGTAACAACGCAGTTGTTGGCATACAACGATCCCGCGGGCGTAACCGCGGCGTTCAATTTGAATTTGCTGGGGCGCATCAATCGCGAGCTGGGGGCGGATTTTGATTTGGCGCTCTTCGAGCATGAGGCGCGCTGGAATTATGAGGAGCGCCGGATTGAAATGCATTTGCGTTCGATGCAACGGCAATCGGTGAAGATTCCGGCGGCGAATTTGCGCGCGATGTTCAACCAAGGGGAGACGATCTGGACGGAAAGCTCGCACAAGTACGGGCCGGAAGAAGTTGTGCGCATGGCGGAGCGGACGGGATTCCGGTGCGAGGGTCAGTGGATCGATGAGGAATGGGCGTTCGCGCAGAATTTGCTGGTAGTAGCGTGACGGCCAAAAAACTAAAAAGACTCGACGCGCCAGAACAAGTGAGCGGCCCAAGGTTTGCCGACGGAGAGGGATGGCCGCCAGAGGGCGAGGATTTGTGAGCCCTGGTAGACGCGTTCGAAACCCTCTTCGGATTCCGAGACAGTCTCGATCGGAGAAATCCAGAATTGCTCGGCGCCCGGAGCGTGGAGAGCCACGCGAATGCGCTGCCAACCGTCTTCAACGCGTAGCGTGGGGCCGGGGAGGCTGCCGCTGAAGCGCAGGTTCTGCGGGCCGGAAGGCGTTTGGAAAAAACGATCGAGCTCGGTGGGAGCGAGGAAATTCAGCACGGACTCGATGCCGACCGTCAGGGGGCGATCGAGGGCGACCGCCAAAGAAATTTTCACTTCACAGGCGACTTCGCAGCCGCGAGGCGCGGAACCAAACGAAAACAGTTTAGAGACGGAAAGTCGCGGGCCGGAGTCATCTTTACCATGCCAAGCGAGCGGAGCTTCGCGAACCAGTTCGGCCTCGCGTTCCGTGGTGCGGCTGATGCGAAACTCGCCGCCGGCGAAGCCGGGATCTTCTTGCAGCTGGATACTCTCGTAATCCGCGTGACTCCGCGAAGGATCGAAGAGGAGCAGACGAAACGTGTGCCGCGGCCAGCGATCGTAATGGAGATAGCGTTCGAGCCCGGGCTCTTTGACGCGCGTTTGTTCGTGGATGGAGGTCACGGTGCCGGATGGGTTCTTGGCGATTTCGCGAAGCCGCGAATGATAGGCTTCGGGGCGGCGCAGAATGGAGTTGATGAGCGTCGAACCGGTGGGGCGAAAATCGAGAGCGGCCAGCGTGCCGCCGTCAGAGGGCTTCATCAGCCCCTGATATTCCGTAGAGGTGAAGAGAAGTTCGCTTGCGCCGTCGCCATCATAGTCTAGCGTTTCCACGCGCGGCGCGAGGCCGCCGGGCGTTTGCTGATCCGCGATGAACTCGGCGCGGATGAGGCTGCGCCAGAGTTCCGTGCGCAGGTGGGGAGCGTAGAGACCGCCAAAAATGCCGTGCCAGTAGGCATCATTGCACTGCGCGCGGAGGAGCAGGTCGCGGGCCTTCTTCAGCTCTTCGCCGGCTTTTGAAACGCTGCGCCGCGCGGGCGAAGTATCGATGCGATGCGCGACGTGCAGCATTTTTTTGTGCAGCAGGTTGGATTCGGAATACTTGCGGAAGAATCCGCGCCACGAGCCGCCGCGCAGAAAGGCGAGCACCTCGTTGCGCGAGGCGAATTCCTTTTGGACCTGGTTGTAGCGCTGCCGGACGCGCGTGGGCAACGCCCATTCCATCATCTCGGTGTAGGAGGCCGTGGGGAGATCAGCGCGGCCTGCGGGTGCGTGCGTCGCGAGGTATTCGCTGGGGGTGGAAGAGTGCAGCCAGGATGAGTTTTCTTCCAGGGCCGCGAAAAACTTCTCGAGCCATCCATCCTTGTAGCAATGGTCGAAGGTTCCGGGCCACACGCCAAATTTCTCCATGTCGTCGCCCATGGCGGCCATCTGCTCCGGATGCGCGCCCGCCGTTTCCTTGAGATAAGTGATGACCTGCTCGATGGTGCCGAATGGGATCAGGTAGCGAAGGATTTTCTGTCCGGGTAAGAGGCGAAGGGTCTGGCCCTGATCTTCCGCGATGTAGTCGGCAAACAGCTCTTCCGGCTCGAAGCCAGCGGAGAGGAAATGAATGTCGTCGAGAACGGTGTAGCCGGCGTTGGCTTCGGCCAGAACGGAAGCGAGTTGCGGCTCCCAGACGCGCTCGGCCAGCCACGCGCCGGCCGGGCGCTCGCCAAAATGGTGCTCCAGATAATCGGCGAGACGTATGAGTTGCACGCGCTGGTCCGCGGCGGGAATGGAAATGAGAATAGGCTCGTAGAAACCGCCGCCGACCATTTCGACCTGGCCGGTTTTCACCAAAGCTTTCAAACGCTGAAAATATTCCCGGCGGTTCTCTTCGATCCAGGTCAGCAGTGGGCCGGAGTAATGGAGACCGACGCGGACACTCGGGTGCTTCTCAAGTGTCTCGACAAAGGGCAGGTAGCAGCGCGCATACGACTGCTCAAAAACATGGTCGAAATTGCCGCAAGGCTGATGGGCGTGGATGAGTAGAACCAGATGGAACTTGGGCGGCACGGGGACGGGGCGTTCTCCAGAGAAACAGAATACCTCTGCCACGCGAACTTACAATGCTGCGACAGAGTGGAAGTGCGCGAATCGCGCACCGGGGCTGGTGATGAATTAGTCTTGAGCCTGGACGCGCCGTACGTTCCTCAGGGTAATCTAACGCGCGCGCCTGCTTGCAATGGATGTTGTTACTTCTTGGCGTACCAATCGGCGTTGACGGGGGTGAAGCTCTGCCACTTTTCCGGCAGATCTTCCAGGGCAAAAATGGCAGTTACCGGGCAAACCGGAACGCAGGCGCCACAATCGATGCATTCCGTCGGGTTGATATACAGCTGCTTTTCGCTGTCGAACTGCGGCTCATCCTTGCGCGGGTGGATGCAGTCGACCGGGCAGACATCCACGCACGCGGAGTCTTTTGTGCCGATGCACGGCTCTGCGATCACATAAGCCATTCAACATCTCCTTTTGCTCAACCGCGGCCCGGTGGCGCCACTAACTTAGTGCACGACGAGCGAAAACGTCTTATACCACGGCTCTATCGAGGGCAACAAGCGGCAAGGACTAATTGTACGCGGGGGGAATAGGTTTCTCAACCTGGGGGTCTATAGATAAAATGGTGAAGGAAGGAACCCCAATGCGAATCCGAAGTGGTGTTGCCACGTTGCTGCTTGGCGCAGTTGCTGTTGGTGCTTCGGTTGCCGGAGCTCCGCAAGCCCAGGCGCCGCACGATCCGCAAATCATCGATGTGCAGGGCTATCAAGAGCTGGTGCGGCGGTATCACGGAAAGCCGCTGCTGATCAATTTCTGGGCCACCTGGTGCGAGCCATGCCGCGACGAATATCCGATGCTGAATGAGCTGGCGAAAGAGTATGCGCCGAAGGGACTGCGCGTGGTGGGCGTGAATTCCGATCAGGATGGCGATTTGATTTTGATGCGGCGTTTCATCGCGCGCTACAAGCCGGTGTTCCCGAATTACCGGAGGAAGCCGGTGAAGCCGGAAGAAGAAGCGGAATTTATTCAGGCGGTGCTCCCGGAGTGGCGAGGCCAGCTTCCGGCGACATTCCTTTATGACAAGGACGGCCGGCTAACCGGCCACTATTTCGGCGCACAGGACCGCGACACCTACGAAGCGACGATACGCAAGTTGCTGGGTCCAGACGCCATCTCAGGCGGCGCGCCACAGACGAAGTAGAGAGTTCCAGTTAATCCCTCACATGCCATCCAGAGGTGTCTGATGCTCGATAGGAAGGGCAACAAAGTGACTTATTTCGGCCACAGCACGTTTTCGCTGACCACGCCATCGGGGCAGGTGGCGCTGATTGATCCGTGGGTGATGACGAACCCCATGTGCCCGGAGAAACTGAAAAAAGTGCCGCGGCTGGACGTGATTTTTCTTTCGCATGCGCATTCCGATCACCTTGGGGACCTGCTGGTGCTGGCGAAGCAGCACAAGCCCCAAATCGTGGCCATTTTCGAGACCTGTTTGTGGATCGAGAGCAAGGGATTTGAGGAAGAGACCAAGCCAATGGGCAAGGGCGGGACGCAGAAGGTTGGGGAGTTCGAAGTGACGATGACGCACGCGTTCCACTCCAACTCGATTAACGACAATGGCGAGCGCATTTATGGCGGCGAGCCGGCAGGGCTGGTGATTCGCATGCCAGGGGGCTTTACGGTGTACCATGCGGGCGACACGGCGCTGTTCAGCGATATGAAACTGATCGGCGACTTGTACAAACCGGATCTGGCTTTGCTGCCGATCGGCGATCATTTCACGATGGGGCCGCGCGAAGCGGCGCACGCGATCCGGTTTCTCGGCGTGCAGCACGTTGTGCCGATGCATTACGCGACATTTCCAGTTTTGGTGGGCCGGCCGGAGCAACTGAAGCAGGAAGCCAAGGATATCGCTGGACTGGAGATTCACGCGTTGAAACCGGGGGAGAGCCTATGATCCGAAGCGACAATCTGCAAAGTGCTTTCACGCAAGAGGACGTAGACAAATACATCTATGATTTGCTTCCGGAGCGCGACGCGGTGGTGCAAAAGATGGAAGCGTACGCGGCAGAACACAACGTGCCAATCATTGGACCGGCGGTGGCGCGGCTTCTGACGTTGCTGGTCCAGATTTCGGGAGCGACGCGGATTTTTGAGATGGGCTCGGCCATCGGCTATTCGACCATTTGGCTGGCGCGTGCGGCGGGAACGAAAGCGAAAGTTTTCTATACCGATGGCAATCCCGAAAACGCGCGGCGTGCGCAGGAGCATTTCCGCAAAGCCGGAGTGGCCAAGCGCATCAAGGTCCAGGTAGGAATCGCCCAGGAGTTGATAAAAAAGACGCCCGGAAAATTTGATCTCATCTTCATCGACGTGGACAAGCAGCAGTATCCGGATGCCCTGCGATCGGCGATGCCGAAGCTCAAGCGCGGAGGATTGCTTGTCACCGACAACACGCTGTGGTCAGGCAAGGCGGCACGGCCGGTGGCGACCGACGATAAAGATACGCGCGGCGTGCAGGAGTTCAACCGGCTGGTCTATGCTTCGAAGGAATTGTTCCCGGTTTTGATTCCACTGCGCGACGGCGTTACGGTTTGCCGGAAGCTGTAGCGGAGCATTGGCCGCCGCTCAGGAGCGAAGAAAATTCCGCAGAAAGAAGACCAGATTGGCGGGGCGCTCGGCCAGACGGCGCATGAAATAAGGAAACCAGTCGCGGCCATAAGGGATGTAAATGCGGATGCGAAAGCCGTCCTTGACGAGCTGCCGCTGCAAGTCGGTGCGAACTCCGTAAAGCATCTGGAACTCAAAATCGTCTTTGGAGATTAACTTGGCGGCCGCGAAGCGAATGGTCTGCGCAATCATGCGCGGATCATGGGTCGCGATAGCGTGGTAGAAGCCGCTGGGTAGCAGCATTTGCATCAGTCGAACGTAATTGCCATCGACGTCTTTTTTCCTCGCGTAAGCTACCTCGTCGGATTCCTTGTAAGCACCCTTGCACAGCCGAATGCGGCAGCCGTAGGTGAGCAAGTCCTGAACGTCGCCTTTACTCCGGTAGAGATAGGACTGGATGACCGTGCCGACGGCGGGATTGCGCGCGCGAACGTGCTTCACCAGATCGATAGTGCGCTGCGTGTAGACGGAACCCTCCATGTCCACGCGAAGGAAATTTTCGTAACCCGCGGCGCGCTCCACAAGAGAAAGCAGCAGCCCTTCACAAAAATCAGGGCTGAGGTCGAGACCGAGTTGCGTGAGCTTGCAGGAGACGTTGGCGTGCAGGCGCTCCTGTGCGATGCGATCGAAGATTTGGAGGTACGCGTCGCGGGCGCGATGTGCATCGGCCACCGTGGCGACGTTTTCGCCGAGGTAATCAAGGCTGGTGTACATCCCCAGGCTGTTGCAGGCGCGCGCGGCGATGACGGCGTCATCCAGCGTTTCCCCGGCGACGAAACGGCGAGCCATGCGGCGGGTGGTCGGGTTGGAAGTAACCCAGTGAGCGAAGCCGGGGCTCTCAGAGAGTTTCAGCAGAATGGCGCGAAGCATGAAACTTCATTATGCATGCGGCAGAGATGGCCTGCTAGGACAGCACTTCTTCGTTGTGCTCTTCCAGGAACTTTTCGGCATCCATGGCGGCCATGCAGCCAGAACCGGCGGCGGTAACCGCCTGCCGATAGCGGTGGTCCTGCACATCGCCGGCGACAAAGACCCCGGGAATGGTCGTCTTGCTGCCATTCAGGGAGATGAGGTAGCCGTTGGGATCCATTTCGAGCTTGCCGCGGAAAACCGCGGTGTTGGGGTCGTGGCCGATAGCGACGAACACGCCATCCAGCTCGAGCTCCTTGGTGGCATTGGTTTCGGGATTGCGCAGGCGCACGCTGCCAACATGCCCGTTGGCGTGCGGGAGAATTTCCTCGACAATCGCGGGCGTGACGAATTCAACTTTTTCGTTGGCCCGCGCGCGATCGAGCATGATTTTAGAGGCGCGAAATTCCGAGCGGCGATGCACGAGATAGACCTTGCTGGCGTAACGGGTCAAGAACACAGCCTCTTCCATCGCGGTATCCCCGCCGCCCACGACGGCTATGGGCTTGCCGCGGAAAAAGTATCCGTCGCATGTAGCACAGGTGGAAACGCCGTGGCCCATCAGTTGGCGTTCGGCGGGAAGCCCGAGAAGGCGCGCAGAAGCTCCGGCGGCCACGATTAGAGTCTTGGTTTCGTAAGTTTCCTTGCTGGCGACAATCTTGAACGGACGGCGGCTGATGTCCACTTCGCTCACCGCCCCGGATTTGAATTCGGCGCCGAATCTTTGCGCTTGCTTTCGAATATTGTCGATCAGCTCAGGACCCAGAATGCCTTCCGGGAAGCCCGGAAAATTTTCGACCATGGTAGTCAGGGTGAGCTGGCCTCCGGGTTCGTGGCCGTCGATCACCAGCGGTTTGAGGTTAGCGCGCGCGGCATAGATTGCCGCGGTGAGTCCGGCGCAGCCGCTGCCAATGATGATGACGTTGTACATGCAAGAGCTCCCAGATGATTGGATTCGCCCCACGGCCTGGCCGGTACAGAGAGGCCGTATTGTAACATCGTCGCGCTTTTGCCTTCGGTTTCTCTCCGGCGGCCAAATTGGAGGCACGGTTTTCCTGTCGCTGCGTTGACCCCGATCTGCACGTGCGGCTATATTGCGGAACCGGGCGCGCCTTGCCCGAAGGAAAGGGAGAACATGGACCCGCGCTATCCCATAGGAAAGTACACGCCGCCGCCGGAGGTTACGCCGGCTATCCGGCAGCAGGCCATTTCTGCGATTGCGGAGGCGCCCGCGAAGCTGCGCGCCGCCGTAAAGGGCCTGAGCGAAGAACAGTTGAACACGCCTTACCGCGAAGGGGGCTGGACCGTGCGGCAGGTCGCGCATCACGTTCCGGACAGCCACATGAATGCGTATGTGCGGTTCCGGCTGGCGTTGACCGAGCAGGAACCCACGATCAAACCGTACGAAGAGGCGCGCTGGGCGGAGTTGGAAGACGCCAAGTCGGCGCCGGTCGATGTTTCTCTCGCGCTGTTGGATTCCTTGCACGAACGCTGGGTGTGGCTATTGCGCTCGTTGAAGGCAGAGGATTTCGCGCGTACCTTCCGGCATCCCGACCATGGAGTGCGCACGGTGGACTGGCTGCTTTTTCTGTATGCCTGGCACGGCCGGCATCACACCGCGCACGTCACGGAATTGCGCAGGAAAATGGGCTGGTAGCCGCCCGGTGGCGCGCTTTGCCGGCCCTCGTGTACGATGGTCCGTGAGGAGAACGCATGAGTCGACCCGCTGGAACGTACGCTGTATTTGAGACTTCGCAGGGCAATATCGTCATTCGCCTGCTCGAGAAGGAAGCGCCAAAAACGGTGGCCAATTTCATAGGCCTGGCCGAAGGCACCAAGGAATTCACCGACGAAATGAACGGGAAGAAGCAGAAGAAAAATTATTACGATGGCTTGACGTTTCACCGTGTGATTCCCGACTTCATGATCCAAGGCGGATGCCCGCGCGGCGACGGACGCGGCGGACCCGGCTATACTTTTCCCGACGAGTTTCACCCTTCGCTCAAGCATTCCAAGGCCGGGAAGCTTTCCATGGCTAACTCCGGTCCGGGAACGAACGGCAGCCAGTTTTTTATCACCGTGGCGGCGACCCCCTGGCTGGACAACAAGC
>Ga0210406_10005075_pt1 | contig 13908 bp, 9 predicted proteins | sample IncBWC30MmetaG_FD_155454 | JGI IMG/M metagenome (GOLD analysis project Ga0210406, IMG submission 155454) | Forest soil microbial communities from Barre Woods Harvard Forest LTER site, Petersham, Massachusetts, United States - Inc-BW-C-30-M | ecosystem: Environmental > Terrestrial > Soil >... | reverse complement strand
TAGCCGGATTAAACGAACCGCAAGAGTTCAAAGGTGTGCACGTCCAAGTCACGCCGGAATTGCTAGAGTCGTTGACGACTAGAGCGGTGAGTGTCGTGGTGGCGCCGGGTTTCAGTATAGGGGGGGCCGTCGGGCTGAGCGTAACGGAGATCGCGCCGGCAATTGTAACGGTTATCTTTGCCGAGGCCGACACCGACGGATCCTTCACCGCTGTGGCAGTAACGAAGACCGAGCCTCCGGTGGGAATCGCAGCCGGCGCAGTGTAAGTTGTGGTGGCGGTGCTGCCCGTGCTGGTAGCCGGATTAAACGAGCCGCAAGAGTTCGTGGGGAGGCACGTCCAAGTCACGCCCGAGTTGGTGGAGTCGTTGGCGACCATAGCGGTGAGCGTCGTGGTGGCGTCGGTTGCTATTGAAGGCGGAACCGGTTGGAGCGAGACGAAAATGGGGAGCTGAGCGGTAATGGTGATGGTCGCTGCGGCCGACTGCGTCGAATCTTTGACCGCCGTAGCGGTGACGGTCACCGAGCCTGCGGTAGGAATCGCAGCCGGCGCGGTGTAAGTCGTGGTGGCGGAGCTCCCCGCGCTGGTAGCCGGACTAAACGAGCCGCAAGAGTTCGCAGGCGTACACGACCAGGTCACCCCCGAATTGGTGGAGTCGTCGCTGACCACAGCGGTAAGAATGGTAGTGGCTCCGGTTGGCATCGCAGCCGGGGGCGCCGGGTTGAAGGCGACCGATACCGGGGCCGTTGTGTTCGTGAGATTGAAGCTGGCCGGCGTCGACGCTCCTGAAACCGCGGCTGTAATCGCATAGACGCCGCTCGTCGCATTGGCTGTGAACACCGCCGAGGCGGCCACGCCCCTGTCGTCGGTCATGGCCGTAGTCACTCCGCCTGCGAACGTGCCGCCCGGCCCCGACGTAGGAGCCGTGAATGTCACCATCGCACCGCTCGTCGGAGAGCCGCCTGTCGTCACCGTCGCCAGCAGCCGCGCAGTAAATGCCGCTCCCACGAATGCGCTCTGCCCAGATCCGCTCAAGGCTGCAATCGATACCGCTGGCGGTGGGGGTGTCTTGCTGCTGTCGCCGCACGCGATCAGCGTCGCGATCATGGCTAGCGCGGTCAGTAAGAAAACCAATTGGCGAGTCGTCATCGCCCGCCTCCTTCCCGGTCAGCCTGGGCAGTTGCTTTGGCTTTCATGCCCCCATCAGCGTGGGGATCGATGAGAGATCCCCGCCTGTTGCGGATCGCAATATTCCGGCTGCCGACGCTCAGTTCACGGGCCTGAAAATATCCCTTATCTTCGAGTTGTATGGCAGCCCCAACGATCTTGACCGGGGTGCCGGTGTACAGGACTTCCTTTGCCTGCTGGCATAGAAAACGTCCGAGGTGCGTATCCACGACGCCCTGTCGGCAGGCCACCAGCAAATGCAGCCCGGCCGGACTGCCAACAACGTGCTCGATGATCACATCCTGGATGGTCCCAACCAGGGTGGTTTCATGCGTCGCATCGCAACCAGCAAAGCCCGGTTCTGCGCGGATTTCGGGCGCCACTTGGGCAGCGAATGGAATATCCCAGCTCGAAAACAACAGGGCGCTCAGCAGCCCCGTGAATACTCGAGGGCGACTCGTCAATGGATTACGGGGCATCGTTCCACTCCCTGATTCCTTCTTGCTGGTCGTTTTTGACGCGAGCTGCGGTCCCAGCAGAAAGTTGCGCGAAACCAGACCGCACCGCAGTACGAGTCATCATTCGAGGAGCCGGTTTGACCTCAGCGTCTGCGCTTCCGGGCCGCAGCTGCGGGTGTGGCGGCCACATTGCCCTTTAACTCTATGGGGAAGCGGCCGCTGTCGGGTTCAGAGCTGTTGATTTGTAGAAAGACATCGATGAGTCCGGTACTTTGGGGCGTGAAAATGATCCCAACGGTGCAGCCGTCCCCGGGATTTAGTACTTTGCCAGAACAGTTGTCGGGCTGAATCGTAAAGTCTTGCAGAACCGTGCCGAAGGGGACGCCGTCGCACGCCCCAAAAACGAAATCGACTATCTGCAGTCCGGAGGGCGTTCCAGATGATGCCGGGTAAGTACAGGGCTGGCCTGTCGACGGATTGATGCTTGTAGGCAGGATCGTAACCATCGCCCCGGTCGGAGCCTGACTCTGGTTGGTGAACGTGATGGTCTGAGCTGTGTTGGCTTGTGAGGGAAGAAAGTCGAGTTCTCCCACAGACGGGATGATCGCACTATACCCAACCCCTACCAGACTTACAGCATGGGGGTTGTTTGGATCAGCAGTGGGATCAAGTGTGTCGGTCAACAGGAATTGCGCGGTCCGGGGCAGCGGACATTTCGCTGGTGGACCCGCCGTGGGATCGAGCGGGCAGGATCCACTCGGCACAAATTTTATGCCCACGGTGCAACTGGCTTGGCTCGCCATCGTCACCTGCAGCGGCCCTTGCGCAGGTGGTGTGGGCTGAGTGGGGTCGCAGTTTTGACTCACGATGCTGAAGTCAGTAGGTGAGTCCGAGCTCGTGAGGCCTGCAATCGTCATGCTGACGCTGACAGGCTGTGCATTCGCTCCCGAGGTTTGATTGGTAACGGTGATCGTCTGCGTCGGTCCGCTTGTATCACCCACCAGCAACCTAGGAAAGGAGAGACCGTTGGGCGTCGCGCCCAGGGGGTCAACACAGGTGGTCGCAGTTCCGAAGTTAAGGCAGAGGTTGCCGTAGTCAAAGGACTGGTTTACGAAGGGACACGCCTTGGTGTCTGCCATGAAATAGCCGTTGCCGAGCGTATTCAAGCCTAACAATGTGAGGCCATCGGGCGAGATGGTGGCCCCGCCGGGCGATTGCGAACCGACCGCAGCACCCATTTCGCCAACCGGCAATCCACTGGTCCCGATGATGCTCAATCGCACCGTAGAGCCGCTCACGGTTCCATTGAGCAACGCAACACTGAAGCACTGATAGTCCGCCGCGATGATTGTCCCAGTAAGGGTAGCGCTCGTGGCGCCCATGTTTTCGCCCTGAGTAAGGGAGCCAGTGATCTGAAAATCTCTGTCCTGCAGGCTGTAACTGTTGGAACTGACAGAGTGAAAAACGCCCTGAAAAGATCCAGCGATCGGTCGAATGAGAATAGCTGTCCATAAGCCACTCTCTGCGGGTTCACAAGTACCGTCCGAAGAGGTGTAGCTTCCGCTGAGCGTCGAATTATCCGAGGAACTTGCGCCTGTCAACGTTAAAATCTGCCCGTTCTGATTGACCGACAGGTTCACGTTCTGCCCGTCGATCTTGCCGGTAAGGGGAGCGGCTCCGGCGCACGGAGGAGAGGTCGGGTTCTGGACATTCGGAATCAAAAATGACACGCTGCCGGTTATGCTGCTCCCGGTCTGCTGCGCGAAGCCCGACAGCGTTCTTGGCTGGAAGTTCATCTGGTCATTGGGCGTGAGCGCGATCTGCCAATTGCCCGCGAGGGTAGGGCCGCTGTGCTGAGAAGAGGAACTGCGGCCGCACGCCGTTAGCATGGCCAAGGACGTCAATAGCAGCGACGCGAAAACTCTCACGACTCTTCCTCCACGAACTTCTTCCGGCTAAAAGCTCAGTTTCACGCCGAGCTGAATAGTGCGCGGTCGATGCGCGTTGATGGGATGAAGAAAAGACGCGCCGGTCACACAGTCGCTGCCGCTGCCCTTGAATCCCGCGGAATACAAGGGCCCGGTATAGCAACTGATCACGTTATTACCGCTGCTGCCCGGATTATCCGGATCGTAGATGCGGAACTGCGTCGTATTGAAGATGTTGAAGGCTTCGGCACGGAACTCCAGTTCGCTACTCTCGGTGACTCTGAAGTGTTTGAGCAGGGCCATGTCGAAGTTCAGGCGGTTCGGATTGTTCAGGAAGTTTCTGCCTGCGTTGCCGAAGGTCAATCCGCGGGGCGCGACGAACTGCGCTGGATTGGCCAACAGAGGACCGAAACTCTGCGAGTTCTCTCCTGGATTAAAGCTGCCACGAATTACGTCGGGGTAGGACGCGACCGTCCCGATGCCGCCGAGGACACCGGCGTTGTCCGTCAGGGAGATACCCGTGTTGCCGGCTTCGTTGACTGCGCTGAAAGGCGTACCAGATTGGAACAGCGTGATCCCCGACCACTCCCACCCATCCCACAGGATCCTCGCCAAATGTGAACTCGGAATGGAAGGCGCGGGCCGTTTGGCGCTGGAAGCAGGAGTTGGCTCCTCGTCGCTGGAATCAGGCGCAATCTCCTCTTCCGAGAGCATGTCTCGAAGGGTCGCCACCCAACGCAAGAATCGGAGTTGATAAACGTAACTGACGTTGAACAGGTGCCGTTCATCGAAGTTAGAACTTGCCCGATTCGAGCGGAGATCCAACGAATTCACCAAAACGTTGTCGTTGCGGTCGGACGAATTGTCGATGGAGTGACTGTAGGTGTAGGAAGCACCGATCGTCAGCGGGCCTCTGGTCCGGCGCAACGTCGTTTGGAACGCGTGGTACGCGGAATTTGAGACATCCTGGAGGGCAAAGATGTTTCCCAAACCGCGGTACGGGCGGAGGGTGTTTACGTTGGGCGTTTGTTGGTTCGCACACGCAGCCAGCAGATTGATGTAGGCAGGATTATTCGGCGTCACCACGGTTCCGTTGCTGAGGGTAAAAGGGATGGTTCCTAGAGATGTGCCGCCGCCTTGGCAGTCCAAGTTCGTGATCGGCTCGTTCGGGCCGAACGGATTGTACGCGGCGGCGACTGGGGTCAGCTGGTTCCGCTGGGTCTCGATCGACAAGTGGGTGCCTTTGCTGCCGACGTAAGCAAATGTGCCGACGAACCCGCTTGGCAACTCGCGTTGCACGCTCAAACTCCATTGCTGTGCGTAAGGCCATATCGCCCGGGTGGGGATCGAGGTCACATTCAGTGGATACGCGCCCACCAGCCCGGGCGTGCAATATTCACCTGTCGGGTCTTGCGCCGTTCCGATTCCAATGTTTCCGATGCAGGTGTAGTTTTTCGGGAAAGTCTGCGCCATGGTGAGAACAAGAGGGGCGCTACCCTGGAGGGATCCAGTATTTGCCTCGTTGCCCGTGCCATGTTCGAAAAATATCCCATAGCCACCCCGGAGCGAGGTTTTTCCGTCTCCCCGAACATCCCAGGCAAAACCCACACGGGGCGCGGGATTAAAAAGGTGGCCACTCATGCAACCGGCAGGCACGCCGTTCACTCCGCATTGCACGATACCGTTGGTGAGTCGCGGGTCAAGGTTAGCGGCTCCAAAGTTGCTTGGATCAAAGGGAATTGGAACTGGAGCTCCTGGCTGCGACAGCGTGGGGTCGATCAGAATTCCGGTTACTGGGTCGACCGCAATCTTGTGTGCGAGCGCAGAGCTAAATTTCGATGCTACCCAGTTGTAGGCTTGGCGATTTGATTCGCGATAAGTTCCGAAAAGGCTCAGGCGCAAACCTAAGTTGACGGTCAGGCGGTGGCTGACCTTCCAGTCATCCTGAAAATACGGCTCCCCGTTCTGGTAGCGCTGGTGGTAGCGTAGCTGGGCGCTATCTTGCGTATAGGATTGGATGTAGGCTTGCGGCAGTGTTAAGAAGAGGTTGCCATTTGAACCGGCGCCCGAGACACCGCCGTTCGCGTACAGAAAATCGGCGAAGGCATTTCCCGTGCTCTGTACCAGATTGCTGAACGTCAACAGTCCCTGCAAATCACCGGTGGCGGTGCCCACCGCGGCGTTGGTCTCATTCCGCCGGTACAGGATGAACTGCCCGCCGAACTGCAGGGTGTGTTTCCCCAGCGCTTTACTAATGTCATCGCGCACACTCACGATCGGATTGCTGTGCTTCCAGGGCATGTAGGAAGGATCTGCGACAAAGCCTTGTCCGCCATAGGCGCCGTTCGTGCCTAGGACCGCGACGCCCGGGACCTTTCCGCTAAATCCGTTGTTGAACAGATAACCCATCGGGCACTGCGGAACGCTGGGGACGCTGGGATCGGAAGGAACGATGGTGCCGTCGGACTTTAGGGAGCACGGCGCCTGCAGCGAGGCCGGAAGTTGGAACCTTCCCCCCGCCCCGTTCTGGTCCGACAACGTGATGGTCGAGTTGGAGTAGCTGACACCAAATTCGTTGACCAGCGAAGAGGAGATCGCGTCCGTGAGGCGAAGCACCAGACTGCGTCCCGGTCCGATGAAACGATTCTGTACCGTGGGGAAGGTGTTGCGCACGAAGCCCCACTGCGGAGTTAGCACTGTCGTGTCCCATGCGTCGTGAACATAGTGGAAATTGGCCTTCAGCCGGTTGGTGACGTTGTGATCGATTCGGAACAACTCTTCCCGCCAGTACGTGGACGGAGACAAGGTCGTGTTGTAGCAGTGGTTCGGATCGCTGGGGTCGGGGTTGCTGACTCGAAAGTTGCAGCCCGATGCTGAATTCGGCAGTGGGATCAGGTTTGTGTTGAGGATCGCGAGAGCACTACTGTCAACGGATGAGCCCATCCCCCCCAGCCCGCCGGATGGATTAATGAGGTTATTGTCCGCAAAAGTAATATAGGGGGTGGTGGGACTGCCACTCAGGGCGCTTAACGGACAATCGGGATAAAGAGTGCGGCTGAATTGCTGGGCGCTCCCGGCTGGAGTGACTGGGCAAACGTCGGTGAAGTCAAAGTATCGAAGCCCCGTGTTCGGATCCATATTGGGCTGCAAACCCTGTCCGGTCATCACCATCCCGCGCTCCTTCAGGGATGGAACGGCCTGGTTGTACTCGATTGGGGACTTCTCCAATCGGAACTCCTCGGAAAAAAAGAAGAAGGTCTTCTCGCGGTTGGTGTTGTACACACCGGGAATCGTGATCGGGCCGCCGATCGTCCCGCCGAAATCGTTTCTCCGGTAAAGCGGTGCATGTTTCGTTTGATCAAAGTAGTTGCGCGCATTGAAGGCCTCATTGCGCAGGAACTCGTACAGGTTGCCGTGCAAGCTCTTGGCGCCAGACTTCGTGGTTACCTGCACTGTGCCGGACGCGGTGCGGCCGTACTGCGCGCCGTAGTTCGAGGTTAGAACCTTCACCTCCTGAATGGCATCCAGACTCGGATAGACCACCAACGTGCTGGACGCTCCATTCAAACCCGCATTGAGGACGTCGCTGCCGTCCACCTCGAAAGTGTTGTATTCCACGCGGCCACCGTTCACGCTGTACTTGACGCTACCGACAACGCCGACCTTGGCCTCGTCCTGCCCCGTCTGGTTGCTGACACCGGGTGCCAGAGCAATGAGCTGGGTAAAGTTTCTGCCGTTCAAACCGATCTTGACGACTTCTTTCTGAGTGATCGTCCCCGATACCTGGGAGGTCTCTGTTTCAACCGCTGCCGCGTTGCTACCTTCCACGTCGATCTCAGTTGAGGCGCCCGCGGGGACGAGGCCAACGTTGATAATCGATGACTCTCCGGCGGCAATGTTGATCAGGTCCGCCTGATAAGCCTTGAAGGCCGATGCTTCAACCGCAATCTTGTAGACGCCGGGTTCGAGCCCCCTGAACGTGTAGGTGCCCTTGTCATCGCTGACCGTGGTCTTCTTCACATCAGCATTCGTCAAGGTCATAGTTGCGCCTGAAATCACCGCTCCCGACTGATCAGTAACCGTACCCGTTAGCACAGCGCCAGGATCCGTCTGCGCCCATGTAGCCAAGGGAAAGCAGAGGAGAAACATCAGAAGGCAAAATGACCCTGCGAATTTCACGTGGCGTAACCTGGCAACAGAGAGGTTGAGCGCCGAAATATACACAACGATTGTTAAGGGCGAATGAAAATTATTGGTCGCACTCGGAACATACGAGATTTCCGAGTCAGCATTTCCAGTTCGCTAACTCTTCGAGTGGAAGTTCACGCTGCTCCCGGTTATTGCCATCGGTAAAGACGAACACGGAGACTCTGCTGGGACTCCGCCGCAATAGATAGTATGTCTAACCCTTTTCGCTGGCGCCGCCACCGACGGTTAACTTAACTAAAACATGACGTAAATTGGGATGCTCAGCACTTACTCGCTCGGTGTGACTTAGGTTGCGCCTGTTAAGCCGGCACTGATAAGTTGAGCACCGAAATATATCGAAATATACACAACGGTTATTAATCGCGACTTAAGGCTATTAGTCGCTTGGGACACACGCATCTTCCGTGTCAGCATTTCCAGTCCGGAAGTTCGAGGAGAATGTCCAAGCTGGTCACAATTGCTGCCATTGGTACATCCGCGCTGGAGTTTTGTTCGCAGTCCGGCGGAATAGCATGTTTGATGTTTGACTCTTTCAATCCGCAGTGAGGAACTTTTAACGTTCAATTCATCCTGATGTAACACTCTGCTGTGATACTTCGCACTCGTCAGCTCGAGGTGACTCACCTTGCGCCTAATTTCGAATCGAAACCGTCTCCTCGTAAATTGCACTTTCCTTCCAGGTGCCCCTTTGTCAAACAGCCGACTCCACACATGCAACCTCTGTGCCAGCTCGAGTACATGCTTTTGCGATAGATGGATAACCCATCCAACAACTTAAATTGTCTTTTAAGGAGAATTTCAATGTTGCGAATGAAATGTCTGTCCGCGGCACTCCTGGTGTTCGCGATGATCTGTCTCGTACCCGCAGCCAACGCTGCGGTCGACGTCAAGTTCGTGGCCGGAGGATCGTCGGCGATGTGGCAGTCCATGGGCATCGCCGCCAAGTCCGTCTGCGGTACCGGTTGCTCCCACTGGACCGCGAAAGGCAAAACCACGGCCGGCAACAACTGGGGTCAGCTCAGCGATCCGCGGAACAGCGCGATCGTGGTGGAGCCTGGAAACCTCTGGGTGGTGTGGGATAGCGCTGAGGCCCGTGCATGGGCCTATCTATCTGTGGACTCGGTGGTTGGAGACCGCTGCTTCTTCGCCAATCCGCGCTGCAAACTAGAGATCGATTCTACAGCGCAATCCAGCGCCGGGCAGGGTCTAATTGCAGCGGCTCTGTGGGGCGCCGATGCGGCTTCGATCCCGGCCACAATCTACGCAGCCGTTAACAACGCAATTCTCACCGCGGCAGGCACGGACGTCCGCCCGGAAGATGCGCAATTTGAAGAGTGCCGGGTGAATTCCATCCTTGACACGACCAACTATACCGGCCTCGGCTACAACGCTGCAGCGCCCTCGGGCACCTGCCCGGGGTTCGGCAGTCCATTGACCGAAAAGACCGGGACCGCCGTCCTCAGTGCTGTGACCGGCAGCTCCGCCAAGGCAAACCCGGTGGCCTTCAACATTATTCCGGGAACTGCGGATCCCTTCGACACGACTGGCAGGACCTTCCTGGTGAAGAAGAGCATCACCATTCCTGTGGGCGCGCAAGCGATCGTTTACGTCGTCAATCGCACGAATACGACAAACGGCTTGGGCACACCCTCGGGGTCTACGTTTGCTGTGACCGGCATCACCGACAGCCTCGCCCGTTCCGTGTTTGAAGGCAAGAACTGCAACGGCAGCGTGCTCTCGACCAGCTTGAGCGCACCGATTTTCCCCTGGCTCCGCGAACCCCTGTCAGGAACCTACACCACAACCGAGTTCACGGTGATTCGCAACACGGGAACGACTCATCCTTTCGTCACCTCGGACACGATGGAACATGGTGTGAATCCAGCGAACGCCAATAACAACCCCTTGAACCTGCTCTGCACGGGCTCGGGCGCACAGGGGAAACGCCAGCGCGGCATCGGCACCGGCGAGGTCATGAACGGGGCAGGGACGGCGGGCGGCGTTCTGAATACAAAGGACGGAATCGGCTACGCTTTCTACGGTTTCGGGAACTTTTCGAAGCTGGCCGGCAGCGCCAGCTATGGCTACCTTACCCTTGATGGAACGGATCCGATCTTCCTGAGCTACACGGGCAAGGAACCTGGCCAGAACGGCAAGGGTGAGCTGCCGATTTGCACCGCTCCTTGTCCCGTTTCCAAGTTCTGGAACAACTCGACGGGGTCGTTCCCAAACCTGCGGAATGGCACGTACCGGGCTTGGTCGGTTGTGCGCATCGTGACCGATGTCCAGCCCTCGGGAACTTGTACTACCAATCCGAATACCAACTTCTGCAATGCGCAGGCGATAGTTACCCAGGCGCAAAGCAACGTCAACAATACGGTTCCGGACTTTGTTGCCTTCGCGTCGTTGACCAAGTACCGGTCGCACTACACGCAGTCCGGTGTTAGCCCGAACAACGGGCTGAGTGGCCAAACAGAGGCTGGAGGGGACGTGGGCGGTTGTATCGAACCAAAAAGCGCGGCTCCAGGAGTCCTGAACCATGTGCAAAAAACGTTTGGTTCTACTCCGCCGTGCGCCGCGAAGTAAACGGGCAAGGTTCGCCCGGCGTCTATTGACGGAATGGGTGGACTGGCAGCACTCGTCAGTCCACCCGCTCTCTCTCCCTCCCGGATCCGAGGCGGGTGGTGGAAATTCATCGCCTGGGGGTAAGGCAGACGCTCGAAGCACGTTGGATACCGCAACTGGTCCGAGTTTTCAAAGCGAGAGTCGTTCGACTCATCAAGTCTAGTTTGGCAAATTGACGATAGTTTTGAATGCTCCAGAGGAGGAGAGCAAATAATGAAGAGATTCAATCTGTTGGCGATCGCGCTGATGGTTGCCCTGGCATCTGCCAGCCAAGCTCAACTTTACACAATAGCGGATTTGGGGACGCTCGGGGGGAGCTTCAGTTCCGCGAACTCCGTCAGCAATAGAGATAAAATCGTTGGCTTCTCCACGCTCTCAGGCGACATCCAAACCAATGCCTTCAAATGGAGCAAGGGTTCGATGCGTTCTATCGGTACCTTGGGGGGAAACAACAGCCAGGCGACCGGAGTTAACGACCTGGGTTGGGTGGTTGGATCGGCGGACCTGGCTGACGGCGTCACAACGCATGCGTTCCTGTACACCACGACGATGAGCGATTTGGGATCGCTGGCGCCGGAAGCCAATTCGGCAGCCAGCGGAATCAATCGCCGGGGCTATGTCACGGGTACAAGCGATCTAGCTGATTTCACAACTCAACATGCTTTCCGCTGGTCTCCCAAGACCAAGACGCTAACCGACTTGGGGACCCTACCTGGTGGCACCAACAGCTTCGGCAACGCCATCAATAGTTGGGGAGTGGTTGTCGGCGCCTCGGACACCGCCACTGGCGGTACGCACGGGGCGCTGTGGTTTTGGGCCGAAAACGGACCCACGGTTGTGGACTTGGGCACGCTGGGGGGCCCGACCTCGCAGGCTCTCGCCATCAACGGTAACGGCTTAGTGGTGGGTTCGGCAGACACTGCTATCGGGACCGACGCTTTTCTGTACGAATTCGGAAAAATGTTTGACCTCGGAAATCTGGGGGGCAGCTTTGCATCGGCCAACGCGATAAGCGCGGCGGGTGTGGTCGTAGGTACTTCCAACACCACCGGTGACGGAGACACGCATGCGTTCATCTGGAACCGGAGGAGGGGCTTGCGCGACCTCAACAGCCTGATTCCCGCCAATTCCGGCTGGGATCTGCAGACCGCTAATTCGATCAATGACGACGGAACGATCGTGGGAACGGGAGTCTTCAACGATCCCGTGAACGGGCCCGAGTCTCATGCGTTTGTCCTGACCCGCCGGGAAGAATAGTTCAGGACGATTGCGAAAAAGGGCGAGACATGGTCTCGCCCTTTGTTGGCCGGACCGGAGTTCACGTAACGGTGTCTTAGCGCGAAGATTGCTTGCCCGTAACCCGACTGGGCAGCGAGGATGGAGGCGCTTGGAGTTGCCCCTTGATCCAAGTCAGCAGCTTGCCGTCAACCAGATCATCCTTGAATTCCAGAGACGTCGCGTACCGTTTAACGGTTCCGCTACTGGGCACTACCGACTCGATGCGCTCCTTGCAAACCTTCGGTGTTTCTTTTTCATAGAGCGTGTCCTGCACATGAACCGGCAGCGTCAGCTGCGGCAATACCCGCACAGGGTCCAGAGCCGCGACTTTGTCCAGAAACTGCGGCGTCGTATAGTCCGGTCTTTCATCCTCCGGAATCAGCGTAGACTTCGCCATCCACTCTGGCCAGTTTCCCCACGGGTCGAGAATGTTGATGGCCTTGATCCGCGGGTCCACGCTCGCGGCGAGAACGGCAATGGTCCCGCCCGATCCCTGCCCGAACATGCCGATCCGGCTCTGATCCAGGTCGCTGCGGGTAGAAAGATAGGTCAGGACCATCTGGACATCATGAACGGACGTCGACAGCGCTTCCTGAAGCTCACTGACGAACCACTGCCGCATAGGACGATCGTGATAGCGATGGCCATCCATTGCCGCGACAAAACCGACGGCCGCGAAACCATTTTTCGTGACGAGGCGGCAAAATTCCTCATCGCGGAAGCGGTCCGTCTCCGAGGGGTAGCCGTAGAGATACAGAATCACCGGCGGCTTCTCGACGTTCTTCGGCCTGATCACGTACAAATCGATCGGGTCGCCCCGGCGCCATCCCACTTGGAGGAGTTGCAGAGTGAAATCGGGATACTCGGCGACGTCGGCTACTAGGGGCTGGATGGACTTTAGCGGGACTTCAAGGGAGAGTGAATTTAAGTCTTCAGCCCCCCCACTACGAGATTGCGGCGGTAAGGCGCCAGGAGAGCTAGGCGCTGAGGGATTCGTTGGCGCTGCCTGTTGCGCCCAAGTGTCTTGGCAGGACACAGCCCAGAATACAACTGGGAGTATGAGCACAGCGCTACTTAAGAAAGGGAAGGACCTTTTCATCCGGGACCAGTCTCCAAAACGTTTGATCGTTGCGGAACACCGGGTCCCAAACTCGAGTCCGAAATGACTAAAGCCAGGGATAATTCAGTGCGAACTTCACCGGCGTCTGCCGTAACCTACCTAATCTAGGCAGGCTATTTGAATGGCAGGTTGCGGAAGTGTGAAAGGTTGATGAAGAAGTTGGTAGTAGTGCCGCAGTTCGAAAAACTCCACAGGAATAGCAATGCCTGTCAGCCTGCGGGAGACTGACGGGCGAGCCGCATCGTCGATTCTTCGCGATAAGGGGATCGCTGATCGGTCGCTCGGCACAGTTTTGTGCCCAAATGCTGGCGAGTCTCATACAGTACAAGAGCTACGAAGCGGGGCAAAACACTTTTGGAACACCGTAGTGCGAATCTTGTGGGCGGTTCCGCGCCCGACCCCTGCGCCGGGCCTCTTATTAATAGTGATAGCACGAAACAAATGCCTGTTCGTGTGCGAGTCTATCGAGTACCGGCAAGGAATTCGTAGACCAAGCCTGAGACTGAAATGGCGATGAGCACATAGGGCCACAATTCGATAGCGCGCCTTAACGGTTGCAGTGATGAGCTTATTCGAGTCATCAACGGTCGCATAGTTACTTCCAGATCGAATCCCGCGAATAACGAGGTTCGCAATGGCTCAAACTCGCCCCGTGAAGGTCAGACGCAAGTAAAGTGTACGCAGAAATCCACTCTGTCTGGTGACAGCAAGGTTAATTGTTTTACTCAGGCATTCTGGGGTCAGGGGGACGGAACGGTTCTGGCAAGATCCGGTATGCGGGGTGTAAAAGATTTTAGTGTAACGGCCTCGGTCGTCTGCCGAGCTGCAGACTGCGGCAAGATCGGGATCAGTTCCAGACCAGTTGCTACTTCACCTGAAGCTGGCTTGTTCTATTCCGTAGAGTGTGCAATCAGAGAATTGATCCCACCCAAAGTGGACGCACATTAGCCGGTTAATGCGTGTAAATTACGACGCTCGAGTTCTTTGAGCATCATTTTGCGAAGGTGGGGCATAGGTAAGCTCCTTTATGACCCACCCTCATCCTCTCGCAGACACACTGCTCACACCGAGCAGGCGAACGCCTCTGCCGCAAAGGCTTCGTTCCAACGCGCTTGTGGGAAGCTA
>Ga0210406_10005074_pt1 | contig 13909 bp, 18 predicted proteins | sample IncBWC30MmetaG_FD_155454 | JGI IMG/M metagenome (GOLD analysis project Ga0210406, IMG submission 155454) | Forest soil microbial communities from Barre Woods Harvard Forest LTER site, Petersham, Massachusetts, United States - Inc-BW-C-30-M | ecosystem: Environmental > Terrestrial > Soil >... | reverse complement strand
CGCATGCCAAGACCGCGGGGGCCCCGCCCCCGTTCCGGCGCCTCTAACGTCAGGGAAAAACCGCGAGGAAAAAGTTTCCCCGCTTCAAGCCTCGTAACCCATTGATAAGTCTCGATTCTGACGAGAGAATCCAAGGAAATCCAAGAGAATCCAACCCTCATGAGTGGGCCTTCCGTTCGCGCAAGGTGTTTTGCGAATGGCTGGTCGCGTGATCGGGTGCGGTCATGTATCAGGCCTCAGATGCGGCTGTTACATGCCGCGGGCCGGTATGGAGATGCGCGGACCAGGCGCAGATCAATCAGGCGAGCTGTGAGCTCGTTGGGTTTTCTTGCATTTCCTGGCCCGGATCTGACCGATCATTTGCCCTTACCGTTCGTCGACCTCCTCACGCGCCCGACGTTCCCTCGGCTGCACAGTCCGATCGTGGATCAGCGCACTGCAACTGCAGGAACCCGGTAATCTTCGCCCCTCGTCAGCATGGCCCAGATCGCGCGCGCCATTTTGTTGGCGAGTGCGACGGCCAACAACATCCGTGGCTTGCGCGCCAGCAGGCGATGCAGCCAGCTTCCCTCTGGCCCGCCCTTTCGGGAGGCCAAGCGGACGACAGCCATCGCGCCGATAATCAACAGGCGCCGGATGTTACGCTGGCCCATCTTCGAGGTTTTGCCGAGAAGCGGCTTGCCGCCCGTCGAATGTTGCCGGGGAACAAGCCCGAGCCAGGCGGCAAAGTCGCGGCCGCGTCTGAAGACGGCCATCGGCGGCGCGAAAGTCTCAATCGCCATCGCGGTGATCGGTCCCACGCCCGGCATGGTTTGCAGGCGACGCATCGTCGCTCCGCGCGTGGCTTCCTGAACCGTCACCTTCTCGAGTTCGGCGATCGTCTTCGACAGCCCGTCGATCTGGTCGAGAAAGACGCGAGAGAGCTCCACGACGAGAAGCGGAAGGGGCGTTGTTTCCGACCCGATTGCCTCTGCAAGGCCCTTCAGGTTCGCTGGTCTCTGCGGCACGACGACGCCATGCTCGGCCAAGTGACCGCGTAGCGCATTGATCAGTTGCGTGCGCTGGCGAACCAGAAGATCACGGGTGCGAAACAGCATGGCGCGCGCCTGCTGCTCCTCGGTCTTGACCGCCACGAAGCGCATGGCTGGCGGCACTGCCGCCTCACAAATGGCTTCTGCGTCCGCCGCATCGTTCTTCTGGCGCCTGACAAACGGTTTGACATAGGCAGGTGGAATCAACCGAACTTCATGGCCGGAAGCGCCGATGGCGCGTCCCCAGTGATGGGCGCTCCCGCAGGCCTCCATAGCAACAACGCAGCGTGGATGCTTGGCAAGAAAAGTGAGGACTTTATCGCGCGAAAGTTTCTTAGCCGAACGCCACGCAGCCATCAGCGCGGGCACCATGCGCCTGAAAGCACCGCTTTGCAAGGTCGAGACCGATAACGCTAACTTTTTCCATGGATGCCCTCTTCATTCGTGGGGTGCGCAAACATCGCCACCTTGGCACATTGCGATGCCGTCAGGAGGGGGCATCCACTCCATCAATCGGAGCGACCGGAGGAGTGTCGCGGGCCCGGCGCCGAGAAGGAGCCATACCGACTCCATCCAAAGGCAAAGCGGCCTAACGCCTGCTTTTGAGCGCATCCGCGAGCGACATGGTCGCCGATCCGGGCTCAAGCGGCTTTAGCTGGCTTTCATGCGGCGCCCAGGCTGCGAGCCAGACGAGATCGAAGGTCGCGCGCAGGCGCCCATCGGGGTCGGCGAAGCGCTCGGCGTAGACGGCGGCGGCGCGCAGGAGGACTTCGCGACGCAGCGGTTTGCGGCTGCGCGCCTGCAGCGCGTTCGTGGCCCCCATAGCGCGAAGGTCGGCGAAAAGCGCGAACACATCCGGGTAGCGGACGACCGCGCGATCGAGATCGACGACCGGCAGCGCTAAGCCCGCGCGCTGCGCGAGGCCCCCGAGAGCGCGCACGTCGACGAAGGGCGCAACGCGCGGCGACGCGCCGCCAAGAATCTCGCTCTCGGCGATCGTCAGGCTTTGTCGCAACTCGGTCAGCGACTCGCCCCCGATCATCGCCGCGATCAGGAGACCATCGGCTTTCAACGCGCGCCGCATCTGGATCAGGGCGCCCGGCAGATCGTTGACCGTCTGCAGAGCAAGCAGCGAAACGGCGAGATCGAGGCGCCCCTCGGCGACTGGAAGGCGCTCGAGGTCGCCCACGGCCGGCAGAAAGTCGCCATTTCCCCGACTCGCCTCGGTTGGGGCGAGCCGGATGACGCAATCAACCTGCCCTGCAGCCGCGAGCACGGCGGCGCCGTGCGGGCCGGGCGAGCCGAAGTCGGCGGCGAGGGCGAACCGCCGCTTGACCAGCGACAACCGATCGCGAAGGTCTTCGGCGGCCCTCACAAGCAAGAAATCCGCCTGAGCCTGCCCACGAGCGCCCACCGAGGCGCGATCGAGGCGCCGATTGATCAAACCTCGATCGAATATCTGCGGCGGCGCCGGATCGGACATGGGCGCTTCTTATGCGCCAGGCGGCCCCTCGCGCAAAGCTTCTGTTCGCGCTAACCTACGCCCATGGACGTCTCTTCGGCGCTAGACGCGGATGAAGCCCACGGCTCGCCTTGGACGCGCCGCGCTAGCGCGCTCGCCTTCAGCCTGGTTCACGCCGCGCTCGATGCGCTTTATCCGCCGACGTGCCTTGCCTGCCGCGTCGCCACGGACAGGCACGGCGCGCTATGCCCGCGCTGCTGGAGCACGATGCGCTTCATCGAGCGGCCCTTTTGCGAGCGCCTCGGCACGCCGTTTGAGCAGGATCTCGGCCAAGGGCTCATCTCGCCGCAGGCGATGGCCGATCCGCCGGCGTTCAGCCGGGCCCGTGCGGTGGCGAGGTTCGAGGATGGGCCGGCCCGCACGCTTGTGCATCGGCTCAAATATTCCGACCGCGCAGAGCTTTCCCGGCCAATCGCGAGTTGGATGGCTCGCGCGGGGGCCGACATTCTGGCCGACGCCGACCTCCTGGCGCCGGTGCCGCTGCACGCCCTGCGGCTGTGGCGACGGCAGTTCAACCAGGCCGCCGCATTGGCGACCGAAATCTCCCGGCAAACGGGAAAACCGTGCAACCTGGCCGCGCTACGACGGGTCAAGGTGACGCGCAGCCAGGTGGGTTTGAGCCGAACGCAAAGGGCCGAAAATGTCCAGGGCGCGTTCCGAATCGCCGAGAGCGCAGTGGTGCGGGACCTCAATGTCGTGCTGGTCGACGACGTTTTAACCTCGGGCGCGACCGCCAACGCCGCTTCCAGAGCGCTGTTGAGGGCGGACGCGAAGCGGGTGGACGTGCTCGTCTTCGCGAGGGTTGTTACAGCCGCGTGACTGCACATATAGTAGTGGAGAATGCGCGGATTGGCGCGTCAAGGATCTCTCAAGCGTGCCCCCTGTCGTCATCTACACGAAGTCCACTTGTCCCTTTTGCCACGCCGCCAAGGCGCTGTTGCGCGATAAGGCGGCTCCGTTTGAGGAAATCGGCGTTGATGGGGACCGCGCCGCGCAGGCGGCAATGGCGGCGAAGGCGAACGGGCGCTGGACGGTGCCGCAGATTTTCATCGGCGACGCACACGTCGGCGGCTGCGATGATTTGCACGCGCTCGAGGCGACGGGCGAACTCGATGCGCTTCTGGCAGACTGAACGATGATCAAATATGCGCTCGGCTGCGCCGAAGGACATGCATTCGAGAGCTGGTTTCCGGACAGCGCCGCCTATGACAAGCAACGAAAGCGTGGCTTTGTCGCCTGCCCCGAATGCGGCTCCACCCGCGTCGACAAAGCCATAATGGCTCCGGCGGTCGTCGGCGGCGAGCGTGCCGCTCCTGTCGTGGCGCCCGAGATCGTCGCCGATGATCGACGCCGCCAGGCGCGCGAGTTCTTCGTCCGCATGCGCCGCGAAATCGAGGCCAACACCGACGACGTCGGCGCCAAGTTCCCGCAGGTGGCGCGAGCGATCCATCTCGGCGATGAGCCGGAGCGCGCGATACGCGGGCGCGCGAGCCTCGCGGAGGCGAAGTCGTTACTGGAGGACGGCGTCGGCGTGCTGCCGCTGCCGATGCTGGAAGACGAGCTCAACTAGGTCTGGCCGGCGCTGGCGACCAGGTCTGGCCGCTTGTCCATTACCTTACGTCGCCAGCGTTTCGAACCGCGTGCTCGCCATTGGCATACTACTTCTCGTCTAGGCGGAATTCCTGCGCCTCGATAACCGTCGTGCCGATCATCGTCCGCACCGAGACTCGGAAGGGGATAAGAACGTGGTCGCTGGCGATCGGCGCGAGCCAAACTTCCAGGTCTTTGTTATCGGCCATGAACTTGGTCGCCGGCCGGTCGCGGCTATGGCCGGAGATTGGAACGTAGCGGGCCGCGCAGACCGCCACCGGGCCGTCGTAACCCTTCGCCGACACTGTGCGCTCGCCGACGTAAGTGAGGTTGACGTCGAACCGCGTGTAGCCGTCAAAGATCGCCACAGTGCGGTTGCACGCCGCAGGCGATAGAATAGGTCCGGAGGCTGGCGCCGGCAGGATGACCGCGCCGACCGGGTCGACGACGCCGCGCTTGTCGCCGGGTCCAAGCGGAACTCGGTCCGGCTTGTCCTGGAATGGCGGCGAGATATCGATGCCGGTGACGGCGTTGCCGGCGAGCGCCATGCGAATCGTGCGCGTCATGTTCGAGCTTGAGGCGATGGTGGCGAAACTGGCCGGCGACACCCGACCCTGGACGATCGCGCCCTTGCCAGCCGAGGCACCGTGCGCATTGGTGAAGAGCTTGGCGAGGCCAGTCAATTTGGCATCGCCCGCGATCGTATAGCTCGTCGGGGTGAGATCCGCGTTAAGGTTGACCGAGCCGATCGGAAGGCCAACCAGGGACACGCGATAAGTCGCGTGCAGCACGTCGGCGCGGGCACCCACGGTCCAGACGAGCGCAGCCGTAATCCCGAGGGCTGCCAGCCGCAAACGGGCCTGAGGCGATCGCAGCGCCATCGTTTCGAATCTCCAGCTTCGACGTTTGCAGCGCATTGAACGGCGATTGCGCTCAAATTCCGGTGCCGATGCGCCGACTCACGGGCACGCCATGTCACCAAAAAAGTCATCCGCGGCCGCTGTCAAGACCTTGCGGCGAGCCCGCGCGCGGACTTAACATCCCCCTCCATGGTCGAGACGGTCATATCCATCCGCGCGGCGCGACTCGGCGACGAGGGCGAAATCGCGACCGTGCATGATGCGGCGTGGCGCGAGGCCTATCGGGGCGTGATCCCCGGCCGGGAGCTCGAGCGGATGATCGCGCGTAGAGGTCCGGAGTGGTGGCGGCTCGCGATCGCGCGCCGGACGCCGTTGCTCGTGCTCGAATTCGGCGATTCCGTCGTCGGCTACATCAGCTATGGGCGCAACCGGGTTCCAGCGCTTGGCTATGGCGGCGAGATCTTCGAACTCTACCTGGCGCCCGAGTGCCAGGGTTGTGGCTTCGGGCGGCGTATGTTCGACGCTGCGCGCAAGGATCTGGCGGGCCATGGATTATCGAATCTTGTCGTCTGGGCGCTTGCGGACAACGACCGAGCGGTCGGGTTTTACCGCCGGCTGGGCGGGCGGGTCCTGCGCCGCGCGCGCGAGACCTTCGGCGGTCAGCAGCGCGATCGAATCGCGTTCGGCTTCGGCTGAATGGTCTTCCTCCTGTGAGACGGAATTAACGCACCGCCAATTGGGAGGACAAGCGTGAACCTGAACGCTGTATCCATCGGCAAGAATCCTCCCCACGATGTCAACGTCGTTATCGAGGTGCCGATCGGAGGCGAGCCGATCAAATATGAAATGGATAAGGAGAGCGGCGCGCTTCAGGTCGATCGATTTCTCTACACCTCGATGCGTTATCCAGGAAATTACGGCTTCATCCCCCACACGCTCTCGGGCGATGGGGATCCCTGCGACGTGATCGTCGCCAACACCCGCGCGATCGTTCCCGGCGCTGTCATGAATTGCAAGATCGTCGGCGTCCTGATCATGGAAGACGAAGCGGGCGGCGACGAGAAGCTGCTCGCCGTGCCGTCGGCAAAGCTCACCAAGCGCTATGCGCACGTGAATAACTATTCGGACTTGCCCCCGATCACGATCGAGCAGATCGAGCATTTCTTCGCACACTACAAGGATCTCGAGCCCAACAAGTGGGTCAAGATCGTTCGCTGGGGCGACGCGGACGAGGGGCGCGCTCTCGTGATCGAGGGCATCGAGCGAGCCAAAAAGGCGAAGACAGCCGAAAAGGCTGAGAGCTGAAAGAAGTGTGAAAAAGCCAAAGTAAAGCCGGCAGCAAGCTGGCTGGCGAAGCGTTTACTCGGGAGGAGAATGAAATGCGCAAGCACTTAGGTTTAGCCATGGCGGCTGGGCTGGCCGCGGCCTTCGCGGCGCACAGCGCCGCGGCTGAGAAACTGAAGATTGGCTTTTTGCCTGGGGTCGTCGACCCATTCTACCAGGTCATGCAGCTCGGGGTGGAAAAGGCGGCCAAGGATCTCGGCGTCGAGGTCGTCACCCAGATTCCGCCGACCTGGGGAGTCGCGGCTCAGACACCGCTTCTTGATTCCATGATCGCGCGAGGCGACCTCAATTACATCATCACCGCTGCGACCGACAAGGATCAGATGATCGGCCCTCTCAAGGCCGCCGTAGACGCCGGCATCAAAGTCATCATCGTCGACAGTTACATTGGCGACGGCGACTACGCGAACGGCCCGGTCAAATTCCCTATCAGCTACATCGGCTCCAATAATACCGAGGGCGGCCGCATCGCAGCGCGCGGGCTGGCCAAGGCGATCGGCGGCAAGGGAACCGTTTACATCAACTCGACCAATCCCAACGTGAGTTCGGTCGAGGACCGCGAAAAGGGTTTCAAGGAGGCGATGGCCAAGGACTTTCCGAACATCAAGGTGCTGGGCCCCGATTACAATCTTGACGACCCCAACAAGGCGACACAGCAGACGGCGGCCGTGCTGGCGCGCGAACCCGACCTTGCCGGCGTGTTCGGCACCAACGTGTTCAGCGCGCAAGGGGCGGGCGCCGCGGTCGTCAACGCCGGGCTCGGTGGCCACGTGCAGGTTGTCGCCTACGACGCAACGAAACAGGCGATCGAATTGATGGACCAGGGCGCGGTGTCGCTGGTGCTGGCGCAAAAACCGTACGACATGGGCTATATGGCGGTGCAATTCGCCGCGGCCGACGCCGCCGGCGTCACCAGCCTCCCGCGCCGCGTCGAGACCGGCTTCGCCATTATCGACAAAACGAACGTCAAGGACCCTGCGATCGCTCGCTTCATCTACCAGGTGCCCGGCAAATAACACCACTTGCGTTCTCTTCTCCCGCGACGCCCGTCGAAAGATGGGCGTCTCAAACCCTACGCTGGAGAAGAGCTTGCCTTCGGCCTCGACTCTGGGCTGGCGGGAGCGCCCCGCCGGACGAGGGCCTCTCGTTTCTAGTACGGCAATTTCAAAAGACCGAGGAACTTGCTAGTGACCGAACGCGCATCGAGGCTCACCCTCACCCGCGCGTCCGCCGCTCACGCCGGCGTGCGCACCCGCGCTCAGCGCGTCGCCCTCTTTTTCAGCCGCGTTTGGGCGTGGGCGTTCCTCGGCCTCATGGTCCTATTCTTCGTGGTCGCGGTGCCGTTGACGACGGGGGGATCGGTCAATTTCCTCACCATCCGCAATTCCCAGAACATTCTGGTCGCGATCATTCCGGTGCTGCTCTTAGGATTGGGCCAGACCTTCGTCATCATCGCCGCCGGCATTGATCTCTCGGTCGGCTGGGTGATGAGCCTCGCCTCGGTGCTTGCGGCGTTGGCGCTACGATCGGCGTTCCATGCCGGCGTCCCGCTTTTCCCCTCGGTCCTCATTGGCCTCATCGCCGCCCTTGCCGGCGCCGCGGCGGTCGGCCTTGTCAACGGCGTCATCATTGCAAAACTGAAGGTGCCGGCATTCATCGTTACGCTCGGCACATCGTTCATCGTGCGCGGAATCGCCTATCTCATGAGCGAGAACACGACCGTGATTGGCTTGCCGCCCGGTATTCGAGCTTATGGCAACGACGCGCTCCTTTACTACATCCCGGGCGAAGGCGGCGGCCTCTATTTCCTTCAACGGCCGGAAGTCAGCGGCGAGCTCTTGCGCCGCATGGACATCATCCTGCCCTATCCGGTCGTCGTGACGGCGTTCGTAGTCGCCTGGGCGATTTTCTTACTTCACCGGACGCAGTTCGGGCGACACACTTACGCCATCGGCGGCAACATGGACGCCGCGGTGCGCAGCGGCATTCCGGTCGATCGCCGCATCATTTCGATCTACATCCTGTCGGCCGCGACCTCCGGGATCGCCGGCTTTCTGTCGATGCTGCGCTTCACCGCGGGGTCAGCGGTCATCGGCGATCCGCTGCTCCTAAGCTCGATTGCCGCCGTCATCATTGGAGGGGTCAGCATGTTCGGCGGCGCCGGAACCGTGATCGGGACGGTGATCGGCGCGCTCATCATCGCCGTGCTGACGACTGGGCTCGTGATGCTCAACGTCGACGCCTTCTGGCAATTCATTGTTGTAGGAACAGTGGTCATTGTCGCGGTGCTGATCGACCAGTCGCGCGACCTCATCATTGGCCGCACGCGCGGAACCGCCGCGCAATGAGCGACGCCCTGCTCTCCGTCCGTAACCTGACAAAAATCTTCGGCGGCCTCGTCGCCGTCGACAACGTGAGTTTCGACGTCGCGCGCGGCGAGGTGGTGGGTCTGCTCGGCGACAACGGGGCGGGAAAGTCGACGCTCATCAAATGCATTTCCGGCGTCCACTCGGCGGAAGACGGGGAGATCATCTTCGATAGCGGAGCGGTTCGTTTCGCGAGCCCGATGGACGCGCGCCGCGCGGGCATTGAGACGATCTACCAGGACCTGGCGCTTGCCAACAATCTCGACGTCGGCGCCAACATCTTCCTCGGCCGCGAGGTCAAGACGCGCCGCTTGGCCGGGCTCCTTCAGACGCTTGACGACAAACATATGCGCGAGCAATCACGGCAGACGCTCGACTCCCTGCACATTCGCATTCCTGCCCTGACCGAGCCGATCGAGAAGCTGTCGGGTGGCCAGCGTCAAGCAGTGGCGATCGCGCGCGCGGTCTATTGGGACGCGCGGCTCATGATCATGGACGAACCGACCAACAATCTCGGCGTGCCCGAGCAGCACAAGGTGCTGGAGCTCATCCGCATGCTTAAAGGCCGGGGCGTGCCGGTGATCCTCATCACCCACGTGATGCCGGACGCACTCGCCGTCACCGACCGCATCATCGTCATGCATCGCGGTCGAAAGGTCGCCGAGAAAATCACTGCCCGCACCAACGCTGAGGAGCTGGTGCAGTACATGGTTGGCGCGCGGGAGGATGTGGCGGTCTAAGCCAACGCGCAGCCGCGATCGGAACAGCGACATCGGGGCTCTCTGGCCGATAGGCTTGGCCCCGGAGGAGCGGCCCTTGGTCCAATCCTGCGACGCCATTGTTATCGGGGCCGGTCCGGCCGGTCTCGCCACGGCGGCGGTGCTTCGGGCGCGGGGCCTCAACGCCACGATCCTTGAAAAGTCCGACGCCGTCGGCGCGGTCTGGCGACGGCACTACGATCGCCTCCATCTGCACACCGATCGCGCCCGCTCAGGTTTGCCGGGTCTGCCGATACCGAAGGTTTACGGCCGCTATCCTTCGCGCGCTCAGGTCGTCGAATATCTCGAGGCCTACGCGGCAAAGTTCGATCTGAGACCGGTCTTCAACGCCCCTGTTCGCGCGGTGCGGTGTGACGGGCGGGCATGGCGCGCCGAGGCGGGCGAGGAGTCGTGAACCGCGCCCATTGTCGTCGCCGCAACCGGCTGGGCCGACTATCCCTACATGCCGACATGGCCCCGAATGGAGACGTTCGACGGCCCGATCCTGCATTCGAACCGCTATCGCAATCCGGCTCCTTTTGCCGGGAAACGCGCTCTGGTCGTCGGCTATGGCAATTCGGGCGCCGAGATCGCGCTCGACCTTGCTGAAGCCGGAGTCGACGTGACCCTTTCGGTCCGCAGTCCGGTCAATGTCGTTCCGCGCGAACTCTTCGGCGTGCCGATCCTTGCGTTTCCCGCAGCCTAGCAATGGCTCCCGCCGCGCGTGGCCGACGCGCTGAACGCGCCCTTGGTCCGATTCGCGATCGGCTCGCTTGCGACGGCCGGATTGACGGAGGCTGCCAAGGGACCGCTCCAATCCATCGAGGAAGACGGGCGCGTGCCGCTCATCGACATCGGCACGCTCGAGGCCATACGCGACGGACGCATCAAGCTTCGCGGCGACATCGCGAGCATTGGCCGGGAGAGTGTCGTTTTCAAGCAGTCGCCCGCCGAGCCCTTCGACACGATCATTCTGGCGACTGGCTTCCGCCCTAACCTGCGCACGCTGCTACCCGACGCCAAGGGCGTGCTGAACACGACAGGAGCGCCGCTCGTCAGTGGGCAAACGACGGCGGAGCCTGGCCTTTTCTTTTGCGGCGCCATTCCCTCGGCGCTTGGCCATTTTCGTCAGATTGGCGTCGAGGCGACCCGCATCGCTGCGGCCGCGGCGTAGGCCCAGGCAACGCGTCCGTCTCTTCGGCGGTCACCTTGAAGCTCGCGCCAGACCGGCCGAGCCGTCACTTCTTCATCTTGAGCGCGCCGCCGTCGAACGTCGACACCATCGCTTGCATCAATCCGTTCTTGGTGATGTAGGCATCCGAACCCCGATATGGTTCAGCAAGGAAGTCCGCGGTCGCGACCCATTGAGTCGCGAACGTGTCACCTATCGCAGTGCTGTGCTCGACCTTGAAATTGATGCCCTTCAGTCCGCCGTCCTTCGAATCCTTGCAGAACCCGGCGAACATCTCGCCGATCGCTTTCCGCCCTGCGACGACCGCGCCGCCGGGCAGGTTGATTTGCGCATCGTCCGGATATTGGGCGACGATGCGGTTCCAGTCACAATGATTGAGCGCATCCATATGCTCGTCCAGCACTGCCTGAGCCGTGGCTTGGCGCTTGATTTCCGGCAGTGCCGACTGCGCGATTGCACTCACAGGCGCCGCAACCGCGAAACCCATCCCCGCAAGCAGAGCGATCTGATGCCTCATGTCGTCCTCCCGAGATATTTTTTTGCGCGAATCTCAGGCGAACTGGACCAAGTCAGACATGCCGTAACCCGGAGAAACGCCCCAACCCGCGCAGAGCCGACCGTACTCTCGGCCAAATGCGCCGGCAAGTTCGTCCTATTCTGCCGAGCCTCCGACGAGCTCCTCGACCCAAGCCGGAACCGTCTCGCTTGCCGGACCCAAGCGCTGCTCGTCGAACAGGTCTGCGTTGTCGGCCGCCTCAAGGTTGATCTCGCAGGTGCGTAAGCCATAGGCGCGCGCCTCAGCGACAAAGCCGGCCGCCGGGTAGACGGCGCCCGAGGTGCCGACGGCGACGAAAAGGTCGGCCTTGCGTAGCGCCTGGTCGATCAAGTCCAAGGCGAGCGGCATCTCGCCGAACCAGACCACATGGGGACGCAAAGCACCGGCGTCGCAACAGTTCGGGCAAATGTCCGAAATGGTCAGGTCGTCGAGCCACCGGCGGACCGCCTCGCAGCGTCCGCAACGCGCTTTTAAAAGTTCGCCATGCATATGGATGACGCGCCGCGAGCCGGCGCGCTCGTGCAGATCGTCGATGTTCTGCGTCACCAGCGTAAGGCTGTCGTCGCGCTTGCCGAGCGCGTCCTCAAGCCGCGCGAGCGCAAAATGCGCCGCGTTGGGCTTGGCGTTCAGGAGGTTGCGCCGGCGCAGATCGTAAAACGCGAGCACCGCTTCGGGATCGCGGGCGAAGGCTTCGGGCGTCGCCAGCTTCATCGGGTCGAACTTCGCCCAGATTCCCTCGCCTCTCTTGTCGCGAAACGTGCCCAGTCCGCTCTCGGCGGAGATCCCCGCGCCGGTGAGGACGAAGATGTTCTGCGGCATGGCGGGGGCGTCCTAGCGTCGTCCCGCTATAGCATCAGCAAGGCTTTTATCTTGGCCCGAACCTCGGCGACGACCCGCGGCTCCGCAGCGCCATTGCGGACAGCTCGACGAGCGCGCCAATCGAGGCTCCTGATCCGGTCCGCGAGGATCGCGCTTGGCGGCCTATCGCTGATTACGACCTCGAACACATAGCCCTTGATCTTCGTCGTCATTGGGCAGCAAATCGCCATCCCGCTCGCGCCGTTGTATCGAGCCGACGTCAATACGAGAGCCGGGCGCCGTCCCGCCTGCTCATGGCCAGCTTGCGGATCGAGGTGCAGCCAAACGATGTCGCCGGCGTCCGGAATGTAGCTGCGCTTCACCACATCTCACGGCCCTGAGTCGGTTCGAAGTCAGCCTCCTCCGGAAAGGTTTCTGGACGCATCTGATCGAGCAGCGCGTCCAGTTCGTACGGGTCGGCCTTGATCGGCTCGATGACGATGCGTCCGCCTTCTTCACGAATGTCAACGGCCTGGTCGACGGCGATCGATGACGCGGCCAACACGGAGGCGGGGATGCGCACGGCGGCGCTGTTGCCCCATTTCTTGACCTGCATCTTCATAACGGAGTTCCTTAGCCGGCGCAGCGTGTTGACGGCGCCCGAGAGTATATACAATGTTTATACGAGGGTCAACGAGCACCGTCTACCGCCCGTGCAGCGCGAGCGCGATCTGCACGAGGGCGGCGATCAGCTCAAGAACGATCAGGATCACGATCGCCGCTTCGAGCCGCGTCGCGCGGTCGGCGTCGATGATGTCGGTTAGCGCCTGCGCGGTGTCGCCGATAACTTCCAGCTTGCGCTTGAGAACGTCGGACCGCTCGTGCAACTCATATTCGTCCGTAAGGCGCGCGTAGAGGCGCTCAAGCTCGGGGTGGTCCCACAGTACGTCGGGCTTTTCTTCGACGGCGACACGGCCCGAGACACGGTGTTGCGCAAGCAGCGCCTGTCCGATGAGCCTAAGCATCGCGCGTCGGCGGAACGGGGGCCTGCCGGTTGCCGCGAGCTTGGCCGCAAACGGCTCGATTACGTCGAACACCGCGTTGACCTCGCGTTCGTCGCGCGCCAGCGCCACCGTCTTGGCCAACGCGTCGGCGATCACGAGAAAGCGCGGCGGCGACAGGTTCTTGATCTGGATCGGCCCGCTCGAGGACTTCTGCTCGTCACCGTCGGGCGCGATTTCGAGCATCGCCGTCTCGTCATCGCCAAGCGCTCTGAACCCGCTGACGCGCGATCGCAGTTTCGCCAGCAGGTCCTCTTCCTCGAGCGGGGTCAAGCCAACCATCACAGCAACGCCGAAGCGGAACAGCGCCGCCATGCCGCGTTCGCCGACGCGGAAGGCGAGCGGCAACGAGGAGATCATGTCGGGCCGCTCGAGCCCGGCGGTGTCGATGCGTTCGCCGACGATGAGCGCGCGCGCAGTCAGGCGCGTCGGAGCCGTCGCAGGCGAGACGTCGGTCATGGGCGCAGCTTAGGGCGGGGCGTGCGCCACCGCCAGCCACCCGAGCGTCCGAGTGGCGAAACGGGATGCGGGACGCTGTCCGAACGGCCTCTTTCCCGATAGATTGCCGGGAAGTCTGCGGCACACGAACGCGTTGGGAGAAGTAGCCATGGACAACCGCAGCGACGCCCGATGGCGCCTCGACGGCGTCCGCGTCGTCCGTTCAAGCGAACTCGACATCAACACGGCCCAGACGCCTGGCATGAATCGCGCGGCGGCCATCACCCACGCCCGCGCGGGGGCGGAGAAGCTGTGGGCTGGAACCGTCGTCATCCACCCCAAGGCCAAGACCGGGGCGCACCACCATGGGCCGGTCGAAAGCGTCATCTATGT
>Ga0210406_10005073_pt1 | contig 13911 bp, 9 predicted proteins | sample IncBWC30MmetaG_FD_155454 | JGI IMG/M metagenome (GOLD analysis project Ga0210406, IMG submission 155454) | Forest soil microbial communities from Barre Woods Harvard Forest LTER site, Petersham, Massachusetts, United States - Inc-BW-C-30-M | ecosystem: Environmental > Terrestrial > Soil >... | reverse complement strand
TACAAGAACATTCGTTCCCGTATGCAAGCCGCCGGGCTGGACGCTCTCATCGTCTGCGGTAATCAATACGCCGGATTCGAGGGCGCGGTCTTCTACACGTCCGGATTCGAAATCGTTCATCGTTACGTTTACGTCGTCATCCCGCTGGATGGTGAACCGACGCTCGTCTTTCCGCGCGAAGCTCGCTGGATCGGCGACAAGAAGAAGCCCTGGGTGAAAGATCAGGTCTGGCCCGACGTTCCCGGCCACTGGCTCCGCGACCGCGCTGTCGAGCGCAAATGGAAGCGCATTGGCACTTACGGGATGAACTTCGTTATGGCGGTTCGCGACTACCGCGAACTCGCGCAAGGTCCGTTCGAACTCGTGCCCTTTGATCAGGAATTCGACATGGCGCGCGCGGTGAAGAGCGAAGAGGAACTCGTCGAAGTGCGCGACGCCATGGACATCGTCGTCGATGGCTTCTGGGCGCTGATTGCCGGCTACAAGCCGGGCAAGACCGAAGCTGAAATCATGGCGCCCGCGGTCGAACGTTTCTTCGCTCGCGGCGCCGGCCCGCGCATGATGAACATTCTGCTCTCGGGCGAACACGGAGAGGCCGACGCCTACTTCAAAGTTCCTGGTCTTCGCAGAGTTTCGGGCGACGATCTCCTTCTTTATTCGCTCGAGGTGACTGGAGCCGGAGGCTACTGGGTTGAGTTCTCTCGCGCCCTGATTCAAGGCAAGCCCAGCGCGACCACGCGGAAGATGGCTGATGCCTATCCGCATGCCATGGAGTCGGCGCGCAAATTGATGCGTCACGGCGAACTAGCCTCCACCGTGCATCGCACCGTGGCCGACATATTCGCCAAACACGGCTTCGCACTCGGCCATCTCTCGGGTCATAGCATCGGCATGACGATGCTTGAGTATCCCGCGATCGGCGCGGAGACCGATGTTCCGCTCGAAGAGAACATGATCTTCTCTCTGCATCCCCAGGTCGTTGATCAGGACGGCAAGGTCTGCCTCTATACCCAGGACACGTATCGAATCGGCAAGACCGAGGGCGAGTGCCTGGCCGATGTGCCATGGAAATTTTTCAATGGCGGTGAGACGCGAGAGAGCGTGAAGCGAGGTTGGAGGTAAGAGGTCAGATTGCAGAGGTTCGAGCGATACTAGTTTTTTCGCCTCTGCAATCTGACCTCTGACCTCTTCAATTCCTGAGTCTGGAGCTATAACTTGCAGAAGATATGCATCGTCGGTTGCGGCTCGGTTGGCAGCCTCTTCGCCGCTCACCTCGCCCGAAAGGGCGAGGCCGAAGTTTGGGCTTACGACGTCTGGAAAGATCATGTTGACGCCATCCGCAATCATGGTCTGCGTATCTCCGGAGCCGCCGATTTCACAGCGAAAGTCAACGCTACCAGCGATCCCAAGGAACTTCCGCGCTGCGATTATGGCATCGTGGCCACCAAAGCCATCCACACCCGTGGCGCAATGGCGCAGGTTACCCGCGCATTCGACCAGAACAGCGCTGTTTGCTCCGTGCAAAACGGTGTCGGCAACGAAGAGATTATCGCGGAGCACGTGAAGTACGTCATCCGCGGCACGACGTTTCCCGCTGGACATCCCATCGCTCCCGGCCATATCGGCTTCGACATCAAGGGCGACACCTGGATTGGCCCCTTCGAACCGACGAAGACTTCCATGTCCAAGGTCGAAGAACTGGCTGGTCTGATCACGCGCTCTGGCATGAATGTGATCCCGCTGCAGGATGCCCGTGGCGCGCAGTGGACCAAGCTGATCTTCAACGCTGCCACCAATCCCGTCGGAGCGCTGACGCTGCTGCATCACGGCGCGGCCACACGCTTCGCGCCAACCGGACAGCTATTCAACGATCTGATTGCCGAAGGCGAGGCGGTTGCCCGCGTGCTCGGGATCGAACTGCACGGCGATCCGCGCGCGCTCGTACAAAAGGGAGCGAATGCTCCGGGCAAGCACCGCGCGTCGATGTTGCAGGACGTGCTCGCCAAGCGCCAGACCGAAGTCGATTTCATGAATGGCGCAATCGTGAAGTGGGGCGAGAAGAACGGCATTCCCACGCCGCTGAATAAAGCAGTCTGGGAACTGATGAAAGGCCTGGAGCATGCCTGGAGCGACCCAGAGTGAAAAAAGGTGTCAGGTGTCAGGTCTCAGTGTCAGGAAAATCCATTACGAAGAGTGCTGAGCGTTGACTTGAGATCAACACGGAGCAGGTTTTGCTTTTCCTGACACCTGACACCTGAGACCTGAAATACTATGACTATTCCATTCAACATCGGAGTCCTTCAACTTAGCATGGAGCCTGTTCGCGAAACCGCGGCCATGGCCAAGGCTTGCGAGGATGCGGGTTTCGACACCTTCTGGATTGCCGAAGCTTATCCGTGGTGGCGTAAGCATTCGTTTGAAGCGCGCTCTTCGACTGCGATTCTCGCTGTCATCGCCAGCCAGACCCGGCGCATTCAACTTGGTTGGGGAATTATTTCTCCCTACACGCGACATCCCGTCCAGATCGCCATGGAGGCGCGCGTCATGCAGGATCTCGCTGGCGATCGCTTTCTGCTTGGCCTAGGTGCGTCGAAGATCTTCATGAAAGAAATCGGCGAAGGGGAAGGTGAGAAAGTTGGACCTGCTACTGTGATGCGCGAGAGCATCGAGATCATCCGTGGCGTGCTCACGGGCGACAAGTTCGAATATCAGGGCAAAGTCTTCGCCGCCAGCGTTCCTCCTTTGAAGCGTGACGCGCACACATCGCGCAAAGTTCCTCCTGTGTATGTTGCAGGAACTGGGCCAGCAATGCAGAGGCTGGGCGGTTCGCTCGGCGATGGGCTGCTCACGGCGTCGATCACTACTCCCGCTTTCGTGCGCTACTCGAAAAAGAACATGGAAGAGGGCGCAGCGAAAGCGGGCAAAGATGCTTCCAAGCTGATCCTCGGCTGCGTGATCGTCGGCAGCATCGGGCGCGATTCGAGAGAAGGAAAAGAAGGCGCGCGAGAGCAGGCTGCCATGTATCTTGCCAACAAAGTGCAGAACATCAAGGGCTCGGCGGACGTGCTGCTCGAATCCGCGGGCATCACTTTCGACGAGCTTCAGCCGGTTGCGGACGCGATGGAAACGGGCGGTCGCAAAGCCGCAACGCAGGCCGTGAGTGATGAATTGCTGCGCAAAGTCTGTCCTATCGCGGGCACACCCGATGAGTGCATTCAAAAAATCGAAGAATACCGTGCTGCTGGCTGTACTCACATTATGCTCGAAATCTGGGGAGACGATCGCGCGGGACAAGCCAAACTGTTTGGCGATGAAGTATTGCCGCACTTCAGGAGCGCGTAACCACAGGGGACACGGAGGGGCACAGGGAAGCACAGGGCACGGCTTCGTAATTCTCCCTCTTATGTCTCTTATGATTTTCCGTGTTTTCTCTGTGTTTCCCTGTGGCCTCTGTGGTTATCGCTTTTACTTCCCCATCACCAGCTTCGCGATCGTGGCCAACTGCATGTTCGAGGTGCCTTCGTAGATTTTTCCGATCTTCGCGTCGCGCCAATATTTTTCGACTGGATAATCTTTCGTAAAACCGTATCCACCGTAGACTTCGATCGCGAGGGACGTTACACGCTCGGCTACCTGCGACGTGAACAACTTGGTCATGGCGGCTTCTTTTACAAAATTTACGCCGGCATCTTTCATGCGGGCGGCGTTATAGACCATCAGGCGTGCCGCCTCGATTTCGGTTGCCATCTGCGCGATCTGGAACTGGATGCCCTGAAATTCCGAAATCGGCTTTCCGAATTGCGTGCGCTCCTGCGCATACTTCGCGGCGCATTCCCACGCGCCTCGCGCTACGCCCAGCATCTGCGCGCCAATTCCGATGCGGCCTTCGTTCAGCGTTTCGATTGCGATTTTGTATCCCTTGCCGACTTCACCGAGCACGTTCTCTTTCGGCACGCGGCAATCTTCCAAAATCAGCTCGCAGGTTGACGAAGCCCGAATCCCCAGCTTGTCTTCTTTCTTGCCGACGGTAAATCCGGGGAAGTCTTTCTCGATCAAAAACGCCGTGATCCCCTTGTATCCCTTCGAAGCATCCACAGTGGCAAACAGAATGAACAATCCAGCCTCTTTGCCATTCGTGATCCAGAGCTTGCGTCCGTTGAGAACGAAGTCGCTGCCTTTGAGGTCTGCTTTTGTCTGCAGCGCGAATGCGTCCGACCCCGATCCTGCCTCGCTCAACGCGTATGCGCCAACCGTGTCCGCCGCCATCTTTGGCAGGTAGCGCTTTTTCTGATCTTCAGTGGCCCAGCGCAGAATTGCATTCGCTACCAGCGTGTTCTGTACGTCCACGATCACGCCGGCGGAAGCGTCGGCGCGCGAAAACTCTTCTACGGCCAGGATCGCTTCGAAAAACTTGCCGCCTGCCCCGCCGTACTGCTCCGGAATCTCGATTCCCATGAGCCCCAACTGAAAAAACTGGTCGAGCAGTGCGTGATCGAAGACCCCTTTTTCGTCCATCTCTTTGGCCAGCGGACGAATCTTGTCGTCGGCAAACTGGCGGACGTTGTCGCGGAACAGAATCTCGTCCTCGGTAAGAGTGGTGAGCGGCGCGGGATTCGAAAGCTGCAGAGTTTCCGGCATGGAGGCACCTCGGCGGGATGGTGAACCGAAAATTGTAGCAGCAGTCTGCAGAGGATCAGCGACCACTCGGTTGGTGCGAAGGGCTGAGGGCCTCCGGAGCGAGCTCTTTGGCGAATGTTTATCAGTTAGTACTGGTACCCCCCTCCCCCCTGGTCTCTTGGAATCATGGAGTTAGCGGGATTTTTTTGCTTCGGTCCTTGAAAAACAAGGACTTATATCAAAGTCTTCAGGAATAAGGACTTAGGTTGTCAAAGAGCGCTAAAAATGGTTTTGGGGCGGTTTCGAGGTGCGTCTCAGTTGACGAACGCACCTCGAAACTGCCCCAATCACACTTCTATCGTCGCCTGCGGAGGGTCTTAAGTCAAGGAATTTCGGCGCAAAAGAATGCGAATGCGTAGAGCGCCGGGTTCAACTTGACAACTCATAGGTGCCGGAACAAAATCGTAGGCCCCAACCTTGAGGCTGGTTTTTACGCGTCCTGTCCAGCCCATAGCCAACCTTTCTAGGAGGCGCAATGCGCCCGCTTCGTCTTATCTCTTTGTGCACGACCCTACTCAGCACAATGGTGCTGGCACAATCCGCTTCTGTATCGCTTATTAGTCCGCCACTCGTTCCGAAGAGTGTGGTGGCGAACGGCTTGTCGCAACCCAATCCGGCAATGCAAGCGAAGGTTGCGGAGAGTTACGGCAAGTTGCCTCTGAGCTTCGAGGCGAATGATGGGCAGGCGGATGGGCGGGTGAAGTTTCTGTCGCGCACGAGCGGGTACGCGATTTTTCTTACGGGGGATGAAGCGGTGCTGGCGTTTGGTCGGAAGAAGGCGAAGAACGCGGCCCCTAAAGGGGCATCTCGTTTCGAAGGAGCTGCGGTATCGCTGAAGCGATACCCTGATACGAATCTAAATCCAGCGACTCTTCAAAGCATGACCGGTAGCGTGTTACGGATGAAGCTTCGCAATGCCAACCCCGCGGCCAAGATTGCGGGCACGGATAAGCTCGCGGGTACGAGTAACTACTTCATTGGCAATGATCCGGAGAAGTGGCGGACTAACGTTCCGACTTACCGCAAGGTGAAGTACGAGGGGATCTATCCCGGGGTTGATCTGGTTTACTACGGCAACCAGCGACAACTTGAGTATGACTTCATCGTGGCTCCGGGAGCGGACCCGCGTCGCATCGCGTTCGACGTTAGTGGAGCGAACCGGATTCATCGAGATGGGCACGGCGACTTAGTTTTCAAGACAGGCGAGGATGAGACTCGCTGGCACAAGCCGGTTGCGTATCAGGAGAAGGATGGATCGCGGCAACTGGTTGCGGCACATTATGCCATTACGGATACGAACCGTGTGGGATTTGAAGTGGCAAAGTATGACGCGAGCAGGCCACTGTACATCGATCCGCTGATTTACTCGACGTATCTAGGTGGTAGCGGCTACGACTATGGCTCCAGCATTGCCGTGGATACCACAGGCATCGCTTACGTTACGGGCGGAACCTATTCAACCGATTTTCCGATAGTGGCTCCCTTGCAATCAACTGGCGGCGGCACCTATGAGGACGTCTTCGTCTCCAAGCTCAATCCTGCTGGGTCGGCGTTGATTTACTCCACGTACTTGGGTGGTAGTGGGGATGATATTGGCTACGGCATCGCGGTGGACGGCGCAGGTAATGCATACGTCACCGGTCGGACCGCCTCGACCAACTTTCCAACGATGAATCCGCTGCAAGCAGCCAATGGTGGTGGCGCTAACGCCTTCGTGGCCAAAATCGATGCCACGGGCGCAACGCTGGTATATTCCACCTACCTTGGCGGCAGCGCGTTCGACTTTGGATCTGGCATCGCAGTGGATGGTGCTGGTAACGCTTATGTTACTGGCGATGCAAATTCGGCCGACTTTCCAACAGTGAATCCCTTACAGCCCATTTATGGCGGGGGAGGATCTGATGCCTTCGTATCCAAGGTCAACCCTGCCGGAGCGGCGCTGGTTTACTCCACGTACCTGGGTGGCAGCGGGAATGACCAAGGCAACAGCATCGCCGTGGACAGCGCGGGTAACGCTTACGTCACCGGCCCCACACTCTCACTCGACTTTCCAACCATGAACCCTTTGCAGCCGTCCTACGGCGGGGGCGAATCCGACGCCTTCCTGTCTAAGCTCAGCCCCACGGGATCAGAGTTGATTTACTCGACCTACCTGGGTGGTAGCGGGATTGACAACGGCAACGGCATCGCCGTGGACAGCGCAGGCAACGCTTACGTCACTGGCTGGACCACCTCAACCAACTTTCCCACCACGCCCGGCGCCTTCCAGACAGTCTGCAACAACGGTCGTACCAGCTGTGACACATTTAGTGACGTCTTCGTGTCCAAGCTCAACCCCTCGGGCTCGGCTTTGGTTTTCTCAACCTATCTTGGGGGCACCGCGGACGACTATGGCCTCGGCATCGCCGTAGACAGCGCAGGTGACGCTTACGTGGCCGGCTGGACTAAGTCACATGACTTCCCCAAAAGGAATGCCTTCCAGGGATACAAAGCCATCAGTGACGCCTTCGTAAGCAAGCTCAACCCCTCAGGATCCACCTTACTTTTCTCCAGTTGGCTAGGCGGCGGGAGTGGTTGGAGCAATGGCATCGGCGTGGACAACGCCGGCAACGCTTACGCCACCGGCTGGACCGGCGGCGGTTTCCCGACCAAGAACCCTTTGCAGCCAGCCTACGGTGGCGGCAACTCCGACGCCTTCGTGTCCAAAATTGACGTGAGGGTAGTGCCCACGATTACGCTCTCGTCTTCACTGAATCCGTCCACTTATGGGCAGCAGGTGACCTTTACCGCGACCCTCACTTCCGGCCTGGGTGCGCCGCCGGATGGGGAAACCGTCACGTTTATGAAAGGAACAACAGTATTGGGAACGGGGACACTGAGCGGCGGCTCGGCTAGCTTTACTCTCTCGACGCTCAAGGCTGGTACGAACTCGATCAAGGCGGTGTACAGCGGTGACTCAAACTACGCCACCAGCACGTCGAAGGCTGTGAGCCAGGTGGTGAACAAAGCCACGACCACGACCAATTTGGCTTCCTCGCAGAATCCGTCGAACTTTGGGCAGTCTGTGACCTTTACTGCGAGCGTGACGCCGCAGTTCAGCGGTACGGTCAAGGGATCAGTGACCTTCTACGATGGCGCGACGGCCCTGAAGACGGTGGCTCTGAGCGGAGGGATGGCAAAGTTCACAACCTCGACGCTGACCTCGGGCGCGCACACCATTACGGCGACTTACAACGGGAACGCCAACTTTATCGGCAGTTCGGCTTCGCTGACACAGACGGTGAATTAGGGATCGGCGGAACTGCTGAAGGCTCTGGGCAGGTCCGCACCGCACGGGTCACAGGGAGAACGCCTTGACATTTCATCGATAGTGTCGGACGCGTAGGGGTCCTTCGACTGCGCGGCTGCTTCGCTTCGCGAAGCGGCCACTTCGCTCAGGATGACAATTTAGATGGAGCTGCCGAGCTGCTCGGCGGGCACGGGGCGGAGCCCCTTCACCACACGTACCTCCGTCACCACACGGGCTTATTCGCCGTATCTTTCTTTTAGCTTGCGGGCCATTTCGTCTCGGAGTTGACGGTAGTCGGAGTGGACGGTGGCGCGCAACGCGGCTTCGGTGGAACTGCCTTGCGACAGGCGTTCCAGGATGGTGGTGATTTCGGTCATACCGTAGGTGTCGCGGAGGAATTCGGCGGCGGCTAAGGATTCGGCGTAGGCGACGGTGGCCTCCGGCGCGGAAAAGCTCATAAAGTTGCCTTCGAGCAGATTGAACGGGATCTCATTCCCGGCAGCGAATAGCAGCGCCAGTTGATGTCCGTTGGAAGCGGATGACTTGCCCTCTTCCATCTGTGCGATGCCCTCGTTCAGCCAGGTGGGGCAGCGGTTGCTGGACATCTGCGAGACGAAGGAATGCGTCAGCTCATGTTTGAGGACGCGGGCGAGTTCGGGCGTGACGCTTGAGACGCCGCTGACGGGAATGCGCAGCTTGCCATCATTGATGGCGCCGGTCCAGGAAGGCGCGCGTGTGACGTCGAAGAAAGTCTGTTGTGTGTAGAGCGTGACCGCGATGTTGTTGCGGGGCGAGTAGCCGAGATCGCGGACCAGGTCGTCATATTCGGAGTCGAGGGTGGCGAGCAGGTCGCGGCGGAACGTCTCGGAGGTATCTTTGCCTTCAAAGTGGAGGTTGAAGTGGCTGCTTTCGCGCTGCGAGAAATCGGATTCAGCGCTCGATTCGCGCTCGGCGCGGGCGAGATATTGGCTGATGGTGGCATCGGGACGCAGGGCGAGCGACTTCTTCCAGGAGCGAATGGCGTCGGGCGTATGATCGCTGGCGAATTGAGCGAATCCCAGCATGCCAATGGTGTCGGGTGAGTCGGGAGCAATGCTGGCCGCATGTTCAGCATAGGACAGGGCTTCCGCGGTTTGGCCGGTGCGCATCAGGGTGGCAGCGTAGTAGATCAGCAGAGTGGAGTTGTCCGGCTGGAAGTGGAGCGCGGATTCGTAATAGCGCTTGGCCTGCGGGAAGTTGCCATGATCGGATTCGTGCTTGCCGGCGAGGAAGTAGGCGGTGGCGGCGCGTTCGGGATTAGCGGGTTGCGCGAGGCTGGCGAGGGCATCGGTATCAACCTTGCCGTCGCGGATGATTTTTTCGGCTATGTCGGCTTCGTGGTCAAATGAGGGCTGGGGCGGAGTGATGTCGGGGGCGGATGCTCCGGGAGCGGCGTGAACGGAGGCGGGGGCGCCGGCGTCGATGTGGTCGACGGAGGATTTTGGGATGGCGTAGGTGTCTTCACCGAGGTCATACTCGACGCGGTCTTTATTTGCATTTTCGCGGACCTGGTCGGCCTGGATGGTGCGTCCATTCTTAAGGTGGATGACGTCGGTGGACAAGGGAAGGGCCGGCAGAAGCACTAGAATTAGGACGAGGGCTCGCACTCGGGTGATTCTAGAACGGCGCGGAGGAGGCGGTAAGGTGACCAAGGTGCTGGGACTAAGAAGTTCTCAGTTCTCGGTTCTCAGTTCTCAGTGGGAGTCGGGGCGGTCCTTGGGTTTTTCTGAGAACTGAGAACCGGGAACTGAGAACTGTCTATGAAGCAAGGGCTGGCTTGGTTGCGGCGGATGATCGGGTTGGCATGGTGCCTTGTGGCCGCGACGACTTGGGCGCAGGCGACGGGGCCGACACTTCAGTGTCCGCAGACGACGGGCGGGCTTTATGCGCGGATTCGTTCGGTCGGACTCGATCCGCAACGGGTGTACCACGTTCGGGAAGCCTCGATTGACCGGCCTAATCTCCATCTGGATTTGGACGACGGCACGCTGGCGTTTACGGAGGACATTTGCGGGCGGATTACGGGGGCGTTCTTCGAGGGTGAGGGCGAGATACGGCTGCGGCCTCCGAGCCGGGTAGAGCGCGGATCGCTGGCGCTGTTTACGGGAGGGGCGATTCTCGAAGAGCAGTTCACTTCAGGATATCTGCGCTTCAACGATGACATGGTGGCGGCCTTGCAGCGCTATTCAACGCCAGTGCCGGAGAGCGCGGAATTCATAAAAGAATGGGACGACACGAGCCGCATGCTGGCGGAGTTTGACGCCCTGCGTCTGCTACTGGACTTCAGTCATTTTCTTCCGGCGGAGGGCGGACGAATGCGTCCGTCGCTACGCGAGCCGGATCGGAAATTTGAGCCGCTGTTGCACGCTCATTTGCTGGGCAAAAACCTGGGCGCCTTTGAAGTGTTCTGGGATGCGGCAGGGGCGGAGCCTTTATGGGCGGGGCAGACGCGGGTAAGAGACGGCATCCCGTTCTTCGATATCTGGACTTCGTTTGCGCCCGCTGGGACGGGCAGGGCAGCCGCTGCTCCCCCGGTTCCCGACGCCTCGATTACGAGCTTCCGGATTCGGGCGTCGGTTCAGCCTCCGACTATGTTGCGAGCATCGACGGAGGTGAATGTTCGAATTCGCAGCGGAGGAGAAAGGACGCTGCTGTTTGAATTGTCGCGTTATCTGAAGATTGAAGCGGTCGAGGCGGATGGGCGGCCAGCGGACTTCATCCAGAACCCGGCGATTGAAGGATCGCAACGGCAGCGAAAAGGGAACGATCTGGTGGCGGTTGTGTTCCCTGCACCGCTCGCGCCCGGTCAGGAATTGAAACTGCGCTTCAGCTATGCGGGCGAGGTTCTGTCGGAGGCGGGCAACGGATTGCTGTATGTGGGCGAGCGCGGCACGTGGTATCCGAATTTCGGTTTGAGCCCGGCGCGGTTCGAGATGGAGTTTCATTATCCCGCAAACTGGACGCTTGTAGCGACGGGAAAACAGATTTCGCGCGCGGGTACCGACGAAGCCGAAACAAATGAAAAAGCAGCGGGGGAGAGCGTATCGCATTGGACCTCAGAGCGGCCGATTCCGGTAGCGGGGTTCAACCTGGGCAAGTACGTTCGGGCGGAGGCGAAGGCGGGCGACATTCTGGTGGAGGCGTATGCCACCAAGGGGGTGGAGAAATCGTTTCCCAAGGCGCCGGCAGAGATGATTGAGCAGCCGGCATTTCCCGGCATTTCCTCACTGAAATCAAGATCGATGGCCCCGATCATGGTGATCCCGCCTCCTCCGTCGCCGGCGCGCGACGCACAGGCCGTGGCGGACAAAGCGGCGAAGGCAATCGGCAGTTTCTCACAATGGTTTGGGCCGTATCCGTATGGTTCGCTGGCGCTGACGCAGATGCCGGGGAATTTGAGCCAGGGATGGCCGGGGCTGGTGTTTCTGTCGAGCTTTGCTTTTCTCAGTCCGCAGGAGCAGGCGGACCTGCGGCTTGATCCGGTGACACGCACACTCGACAGTCAGGTTCTGGTGCACGAGACGGCGCATCAATGGTGGGGCGATCTGGTGCTGTGGAAGAGTTATCGGGATCAGTGGATTGCGGAAGGCCTGGCGAACTATGCGGCACTGTTGATACTGGAGCAGCAGAATCCGGCGCGATTCCGGGAGGTTCTGGAAAAGTATCGCCGGGATCTTCTGAGCAAGAACAAGGATGGAGAGCGGCTGCGCGACGCTGGACCGGTGACGCTGGGGCAGCGGCTGGAGTCGTCGCATTTTCCCGGAGGATACGAGGCGATCAGCTACGAACGAGGGACATGGCTGTTTCACATGCTGCGAATGATGTTGCGCGATTCCGAAGCAGCATCCCGTTCCCGGAAAGGACGGGCGAATGCGGGGGCGAATCCAGACGAGCCGTTCTTTCGTGCCCTGCGCAAGATCCAGGAGCGATATGCGGGCAAGACCATAAGCACGCGGGAACTGATGCAGGTTTTCGAAGAGGACCTGCCGCGCCCACTTTGGTACGAGAGACGTCCCAAGCTGGACTGGTTTTTGGAAGGTTGGATCGAGGGGACGGCGATACCGGAGCTGGAAGCACGGGAGATTCGCATCACGGAGAAGGCGGGAGTGACCACGGTTAGAGGCGTGATCGTACAAAAGGACGTGTCCGATGATCTGGTGACTGCGGTTCCGGTGTATGCGACGACGGCGGGAAACGCGTTGGTTTTCCTGGGCGAAGTGCTGGCGGACGGCGCGGAGACCGGGTTTCGGCTGAGCGCGCCGAGTGGCGTGCGGAAGATTGTGCTCGATCCGAAGCAGACGATTCTTACCGCGTTCAAGTAGATTTCGATTTAATGGAGACGTTAGTACATAGCGCCGCTCTGCGAAAGGCGGCGAGGCCATGCGATTGCTGGGAGAAGAGTTGTCAGGAAAGTGAATCGAGGATGTATGACTCTTCAGCCCCATGTATTCGCGAACGATCGGCCACGGCGGCGCACCATCCTTCTGGTGGAGGACGAGCCTTTTGTGCGCGAGGCGACTTGCTGCATTCTCGAAAGCGCGGGCTTTGAAGTTCTGGCGGCCGAGGATGCGCAAGATGCCATGAAGGTCTTCGAAGAGTGCCAGCGGGGAATCGATCTGGTGATGACGGACATGGTGCTTCCGGGACGGTCAGGCGAGCAACTGGGGCAAGATCTGCGGGAGCAATCACCCGAGGTTGTGGTGCTGGTGACGTCCGGTTACAGCAACCTGGAGTACGAGACGGAAAAGCCCGGGTCGCGCACGTACTTTCTGGCGAAGCCGTATTCGAGGCGGACCCTGGTCGAGAAAATTGAAAAGATTCTTGGCGCGGTGTCGGTGGGGCGGGCGGCGTCGCAAGCGGGCTAGCGCCTCAGCCAACTATGCATTCGATCCCGAATCAAGATCTGAAACATTCTTAGAGGCGCGTCTTGCCGCGCCTTGCCGGTAGCGTTCTTCCCCTGTGTCTTCCCTGTATCCCCTGTGCTCCCTGTGGTTAAGAAGTCCAAGAATTCATAACCACAGAGGACACAGAGGGAACACAGAGGAACACAGGGAACGTTAGCGTTTACCCACCGGCGGGCTTCCGCGACGTTTATAATCCTCGCTTCCTAACTTCCGAAGGAGCACTCATGAAACTCGAGGGGCGAGTTGCGCTGGTTACAGGAGCGTCGCAGGGGATCGGTCATGCCTGCGCGATGGCGCTGGCGCGGGAGGGGGCGACAGTCGCGGTAGCAGCGCGCAATCGCCAGAGGCTCGACGAACTGGTCGCGCAGATCACGGCGGCGGGAGGCAAAGCTTCGGCTTTCGTCATGGACGTGGGGGATGAAGAGCAGGTGAAGTCCGGGATCAAATCGGCGCTGGCGCAATTCGGCAAGGTCGACATCCTGGTGAACAACGCCGGCATCACGCGCGACCAACTGGTGATGCGCATGAAGCGCGCCGACTGGGACTCCGTGCTGAACACGAATCTGACTTCGGCGTATCTGTGCATCCAGCAGGTAATTGGTTCGATGCTCAAGCAGCGCTGGGGACGGATCATCAACGTCACCAGCGTGTTCGGACAGATGGGGCAGGCGGGACAGGCGAACTACGCGGCGTCGAAAGCGGGGCTGATCGGGCTGACGATGGCTATGGCGCGGGAGGTGGCGTCGCGCAATATTACGTGCAACGCGGTGGCTCCGGGATTTATTGAGACCAGCATGACGGCGGCGCTGAGCGAAGAATTCAAGCAGAGTGCGGTGAAGACGATCCCGCTGGGACGTGTGGGCTCTCCGGAGGATGTTGCCAACGCGGTGCGCTTTCTGGCTTCCGACGACGCTTCCTACATCACGGGGCATGTGCTGAATGTCAATGGCGGATTGCTGATGGGTTAGGAAGCATGAAGAAAAATGTCTGGAGAGCGGTGAT
>Ga0210406_10005072_pt1 | contig 13913 bp, 17 predicted proteins | sample IncBWC30MmetaG_FD_155454 | JGI IMG/M metagenome (GOLD analysis project Ga0210406, IMG submission 155454) | Forest soil microbial communities from Barre Woods Harvard Forest LTER site, Petersham, Massachusetts, United States - Inc-BW-C-30-M | ecosystem: Environmental > Terrestrial > Soil >... | reverse complement strand
CATGGGAATATGAATTCTCCAGAATGCGCTCGAAGCCGATAAACTTGTTCCCTATGTGAATGTCATTTATAGCGGGGCCGAAGGCGACAAGAAATCACTGGTGATTTTTTTCGACAAAAGCAAAGTCGTTCAGCAATACACGGTCAGCACGTCGAAGGTCGATGTCAGCCGAGGCCTGATCACGCGATAGCCTTCGCGCCAACAGCGCTCGTTTTCTGAGAAGTCAGGTTTTGGCACGTCGCGACATTTCGATGCGTTTCAGAAACTGCTCGCTACCGGAGCATAGCCGACATCGCGCAAGCCGCGGCAGAGAGCCCTACTGATTGGCGCAGCTTCGCGAATAGGCCGCACGCCTGCCCGGGCGCAAGCCCGCGGCCGCGCCTTCATCGAGACAACGCGCGATCCGGTCGCTGAACGAGGGCCGCGGCGCCGGCCGGTAATCGTAGCTTAGCGGCGCGTCCATCTTCGGCACCACCGGCGCCTCGATCTTGGGTGCGGGAAGCGGCGGCGGCGGTGGCGGGTTGAACCGCGATCCGCCGGGGGGAATAAATTGTTGCGCCGAAGCGGCGCCGCCGACAAGCAGCACCGCGACGACCGCGCAGATGATGATCGACAAATGTTTCATGGAGGATATGTCGTGACGCCGACGGCGAACCGCAAGTTAACTATTCTTCAGGCGCGTTCTCGATCGGATCGAACCGGTCGGCCTCGAGCCCCAGCAGGTTCCATGATTGCAGCATATGCGGCGGCAGCGGTGCGGTGGCGTCGATCACGCCGCCGCGAGGATGCGGAATGACGATGCGGCGCGCCAACAAATGCAGCCGGTTCTGCAGGCCGCCCGGCAGTTCCCAGTTCTCCTTGTTGAAATATTTGGGATCGCCGACGATGGCGTGATCGATATGCGCCATATGCGCACGCAATTGATGGGTCCGCCCGGTGACCGGTTTCAGCGATACCCAGGCGAGCTTGTTCGCCGAGGCTTCGACGACCGCGTAATAGGTCACGGCGTGGCTCGCGCCCTCGTCGCCATGGGCCGCGATCCGCATGATGGTATCGTCCTCGTTCTCCTCCTTGGCGAGGAAGGTCGAGATGCGGCCCTGCTTCGGCTTCGGCACGCCCGCGACCAGCGCCCAGTAGATTTTTCGCGCCGAGCGATGGCGGAACGAGCCGGTGAGCGCGGTCGCGGCAAAGCGTGTCTTTGCGACCAGGAGGCAGCCCGAGGTTTCCTTGTCGAGCCGATGCACCAACCGCGGCTTCTGGCCTTTGGCATCGCGCATCACTTCCAGCATCTGGTCGACATGGCGCGTGGTGCCGGAGCCGCCCTGCACCGCAAGCCCCGCCGGCTTGTTCAGCACCAAGACGTCGGCGTCCTCAAACAGCGTCATCGCCTTCAGCGCGTCGAGCGTTTTCTGCGCCGCCTCCGACAATGCGCCCAAAACCTTCGGCGCATCCAACCTCAGCGGCGGAATGCGAATGCTTTGTCCTTCCTCGAGGCGATCCTTGCTGTCGGCGCGCTTGCCGTTGACGCGCAGCTCGCCTTTGCGGACGATGCGCTGGATGTGGGAAAACGACAGGCCCGGAAACCGCGCCTCGAGGAAACGGTCGACGCGCATGTTGTTCTCGTCCGCGGTCACGACCACGGTCTGTACCTTGGTCGGAAGCGGCGGCGCATCGAGCGCGGGTTTGGGGGCTTCCGCAAAAGGCTCGCGCTTCTCGGCGCGCGCGGCCGCAAAACGCGGCGGCTTGCCCGGACGGTGCGCGTTTGACCGCTCAGCCGGCGAACCCCGATACGGCCGCGCACCCTTCGGGCGATCGCCGGGCGAACGGGATTTTGCCAGCGGCCTCTTGATGCGTCGGCTCATGATGATTCTAGCTCCGGATTTGTCGTGACGTCGGCCGGCCCGCGCGGCGCGGCAACGCAGCGATCTTCGCGCCAATCTCGGTTTCAGCCAGACGCAGCTCGTAGAGCTGCTGCAGGTTCATCCAGAACTGCGGACTGGTGCCGAACCAGTGCGCAAGGCGCAATGCCGTGTCGGCGGTGATGCCTCGCTGGCCGTGAATGATGCCCGTGATCCGGTTCACGGGCACGTCGATCTGGCGCGAAAGTTCGGCGGCGGTGATGCCAAGCTCGCGCAATTCTTCCGCAAGATGTTCGCCGGGGTGGACGGGGGTACGGGGCATGATGGTATTCCCTCAGTGGTAATCGACGATCTCGACGTCAACAGGGCCTGGTGATCCGTTAGGCCAGGCGAAGCAGATCCGCCACTGATCGTTGATCCGAATCGAAAACTGTCCGGCGTCACTATTTCGGCCCCCGCTCCTTCCGCAGCTTCGCCCAATAATCCAGCCGCTTGCGAATCTCGCGCTCGAAGCCGCGGTCGGGCGGATCGTAGAAGGTCTGGCGTCCCAGCGTTTCCGGGAAATAATCCTGTCCGGAAAAGGCTTCCGGCGTGTCGTGATCATATTCGTAGCCGGAGCCGTAGCCTTCGGACTTCATCAATCTGGTCGGCGAATTCAAAATATGCTTTGGCGGCAGCAGCGACCCGCCCTCCTTGGCCGCGCGCATCGCCGCACCGAATGCCGCGTAGGCGGCATTCGATTTCGGCGCGGTCGCGACATAGATGACGGCTTGCGCGATCGCGAGCTCGCCCTCGGGCGATCCGAGGAAATCAAACGCGTCTTTCGCGGCGTTGGCGATCACAAGCGCCTGCGGATCGGCCAGCCCAATATCCTCGACCGCCATGCGTACCACGCGCCGCGCCAGGAACAGCGGATCTTCGCCGGCGTCCAGCATCCGCGCCAGATAATAAAGCGCCGCATCGGGATCGGAGCCGCGCACCGATTTATGCAGCGCCGAGATCAGATTGTAATGGCCGTCGGCGGATTTGTCGTAGATCGGCGCGCGGCGCTGCAAAATGTCCTGCAATTGCGCGGCGTTGAACATCTCACCCGTGCGCGCGGCGCGCCAGACCTCTTCGGCGAGCGTCAATGCGGCGCGGCCGTCGCCATCGGCCATCCGCACCAGCACGGCGCGCGCTTCTGCGTCTAGCGGCAGCGTCCTGCCCTCGATCTTTTCGGCATGCGCGAACAGTTTCTCGATCGCGGCCGGGTCGAGCGAATGAAACACCAGCACGCGCGCACGAGATAGTAGCGCGGCATTGAGCTCGAAGGAGGGATTTTCGGTGGTGGCGCCGACCAAGACCACGGTGCCGTCTTCCATCACCGGCAGGAAGGAATCCTGCTGCGCGCGATTAAATCGGTGCACCTCGTCGACGAACAAGAGCGTGCCCTTGCCGGTTTCGCGCCGGGCGCGGGCGGCATCGAACGCCTTCTTCAAATCGGCGACGCCGGAAAACACCGCCGAAAGCTGCTCGAAATGCAGCTCGGTCGCATCCGCCAAAAGCCGCGCCACCGTGGTCTTGCCGGTGCCGGGCGGTCCCCAGAAGATCAGCGAGCCCAGCGTGCGCGTTTCCAGCATCCGCGTCAGCGCGCCGTCGGGACCGAGGATATGGTCCTGGCCGACAACATCGGCAAGCGTGCGCGGGCGCAATTTGTCGGGAAGCGGATGCGGCGCGTCCTGCTCCATCCCCGCGGCAGCGAACAGGTTTGCGGCTTGGTGTGGTTGTTTCGGGCTCATCCGCCGAGCGTGACGTTGATCTGCTGGCCGCCGCGCAGCAGCATAATGCGCCAGAGCCGGGACGAATCCCGGGTGGCCTTTTCGAGATCGCTGGTCTTGGCGATTTTCTGATTGTTCACTGCCAGGATGATGTCGCCCTTCTGGAATCCGACATTGGCGGCGGTCGAGTCATCGCCCAATTCGGTGACCACGACGCCTTCGGTGTCGGCGTCGAGATGCAGCTCGTCCGCAACGGCGGGCGAGATGTTGGCGACCTTCGCACCCTGGAACGGCGAGCGCGACGTCAAGACAATCTCATTACGTCCGGTATCGGGCGCGGCCTCGAGCGGCACCGCCAGCTTGACCGGTTTGCCGGCGCGCTGCACATCGATCTGCGATGTGCCGCCGAGCGGATGCGTTGCAAAACGATAATCGAAGCCATTGGGATCGTCGACGGTCTGGCCATCGACTGCGACGATGAGATCGGAAGATTTCAGACCGGCGCGCGCCGCCGGGCTGTTCGGAACCACGCTTGCGACCAACGCGCCACTCGGAAGCCTGAGCCCCAGCGTTTCGGCAATCTCGGGCGTCACCGCCTGCAGCCGCGCGCCAAGCCACGGCCGCTTCACCGCCTTGCCGCCGCCCTTGGCGGACGCGACCACGACCCGCACCATGTTGGCGGGGATCGCAAAGCCGATTCCTTGCGAACCGCCGGAGCGCGAATAGATCGCGGTATTGATGCCGGCGAGCCGCCCGGTCATGTCGACCAGTGCGCCGCCGGAATTGCCGGGATTGATCGCCGCATCGGTCTGGATGAAGAACTGGTAGTCGGTGATGCCGACTTGCGTGCGCGCGAGCGCCGAGATGATGCCGTGGGTGACGGTCTGGCCGACGCCGAATGGATTGCCGATCGCGAGCACGACATCGCCGACCATCAACTCATCGGAATTGGCGAAATCGAGCGTCGGGAATTTCTCGTGGGAATCCTTCAGGCGCAGGACGGCGAGATCGGAGCGCTGATCCTTCAGCACGATCTCGGCCTCGAATTCGCGCTTGTCGGACAGCGAAACCTTGACCTGGTCGGCGCCCTCGATGACATGGACGTTGGTCACGACGAGGCCGCTGGCGTCGACCATCACGCCCGACCCCAGCGAGCGTTGCATCTGTTCCGGCTGCTGGCCGGGCACGCCGAAAAAGCGGCGAAAGATTGGATCGTCTAAGAGCGGATTGCGTTGCATCAGCTTGGCGGCGTACACGTTCACGACCGCCGGCTGCACCCGCTGCACGATCGGCGCATAGGATAGCCGCAGTTCCGCCGCCGACGCCGGTACACGGCGGTCCTGCGCCAGCGCCGGGGCCGCGGCCAGCGCGGAAAGGCAAATCACGGCGAGGGAGCGGATCAATAACATACGGAGAATCCTGAAATTGGTTGTCTCAGATATAGTCGCAAGGCCATGAGGGGAGAAGAGAAACCGGAACGCACCGGCCCGATCATGCGGCGCGGCCGGCGGCTTTGACGGCGCCTGACACAGGCGCACAAGATAGCCTTTCCTGATGGCCCTCGCCCCAGGCCTTCAGCGTATCGATCACGGGACGCAAGCTCTCGCCAATCTCCGACAGCCGATATTCAACCCGCGGCGGCACTTCGGCATAGACCTTGCGGATGATCAGCCGGTCATCCTCCAGCGCGCGAAGCTGTTTCGTCAGCATCCGCTGGGTAATCGCCGGCATCCGTCGCCGCAACTCACCGAAGCGTTGCGTGCCATTTTGCAGATGGAACAGGATCACCCCTTTCCACTTGCCGTCGATGAGGTCGAGCGTCGCTTCGACCGCACAGCCGGGCCGGTGGGCAAAATTACGCCGTTTCATGAGGCTTTCCCCAGGGTTTTCTTGGACGTTTTCTTGGACGTTTTCTTGGAGTTTTTCCAATAGTATCCAAACAGGGACTATATCCCCGAATTTACAGTACTTGCCAAGATCGCGCCAGGACGACAATTAGACCACCACGTTGAGAACAGGATCGGGAGACAACCGCCATGAAGGCCGTCGGATACAAAAAATCGCTGCCGATCGAGGCGGCGGATGCATTGATCGATTTCGAGACAGCAAAGCCGGAACCGCAAGGCCGCGACCTCCGCGTCGCCGTCAAGGCCATCTCTGCCAATCCGGTCGACTACAAGGTCCGCAAGCGCGCCGCACCCCCGGAAGGTGAAACCAAGATCTTGGGTTATGACGCCGCCGGCGTCGTCGATGCGGTCGGCCCGGATGTCACGCTATTCAAGCCGGGCGATGAAGTTTTCTACGCCGGCTCGATCCAGCGCCAGGGCACCAATTCGGAATTTCACCTGGTCGATGAGCGCATCGTCGGCGGCAAGCCAAAATCGCTTTCATTTCCGCAAGCCGCAGCGCTGCCGCTGACCTCGATCACCGCGTGGGAACTGTTGTTTGATCGCCTCGGCGCGGTGCCGGGAAAGAGTGTCGACCCGCGCACGCTGCTGATTACGGGTGGCGCCGGCGGCGTCGGCTCGATTCTGATTCAGCTCGCACGCCGACTCACCGGATTGACCGTTGTTGCCACCGCGACGCGCCCGGAATCGCAAAGATGGTGTTTTGAGCTCGGCGCCCATGCCGTGATCGATCACTCAAGGCCGATGAAGGAGCAGATCGAACGGCTGAAGGTGCCGCCGGTCGCTCTCGTTGCCAGCCTCACCTTCACCGACCAGTACTACAAGGCGATCGCGGATTTGATGGCGCCGCAAGGAAAATTCGGATTGATCGACGATCCCAGTGAATTCAACGTCAGCGTCTTCAAGGGCAAGGCGGTGTCGATCCACTGGGAATCGATGTTCACGCGCTCATCGTTCCGGACCCCTGACATGATCGGCCAGCACCATCTCTTGAACGACGTCGCCGATCTCATCGACAAGGGCGTGCTGCGCACCACGCTGGACCAGACCTTCGGCACCATCAATGCCGCTAACTTGAAGCGCGCGCACGCGCTGTTGGAAAGCGGCAAGTCGCGCGGCAAGATCGTACTGGAGGGGTGGTAGGCACGGTCTGGATTGCTTCGCGGAGCCCGTCATCTCTGCGCGAGCGCTATTGCGCTCGTCGGGGGCGCGCGTTCGCGCGACCCGTTGGCTCGCAATGACGGCTCGGCCTCAGCTCGCCGGTACGCCCTCAACAAAGATCAGGCGGCGGTCGAGCGCCGTCCGCCGCACCTCGAGCGCCTCGGCATATTCCGGCGAGGCGTACCAATCGCGCAAACGCGCCATCGAGGGAAACTCGACGACGATGATGTTCTTCGGCGGCGGGCCGCCTTCGGCAATGCTGGCGGCGCCGCCCCGGACCAGATAGCGCCCGCCATATTGCGCGATCGATTTGGCCGCGATGCTGCGGTAGGTTTCGATTGCGACCGCGTCGCGTACTTCGAGTTCGGAAATCACATAGGCCGCCATCTGATACCTCACGCGATCGAGTTGACGATGCCGCCTTCGGCGCGAAGCGCAGCGCCATTGGTCGCGGACGACTCTTTTGAAGCGACATAAAGCACCATGTTGGCGATTTCCTCGACGCTCGCGAAGCGCTGCAGCAGCGAACTCGGGCGATGCTCCCTGACAAAATTCGCCCCCGCCTCCGCGACTGACTGGCCGCTCTGCCTCGCGATTTCCTTCAACATGGTCTCCACGCCCTCCGACATCGTCGGTCCCGGCAAAACCGAATTGACGGTCACCGCCGTGCCGCGGGTCATTTCCGCGAGGCCGCGGCAGATCGCGAGCTGCGCGGTCTTGGTCATGCCGTAATGGATCATCTCCTTCGGAATATTCAGCCCGGATTCAGACGAGATGAAGACGATGCGGCCCCAGCTGCGCTTCAGCATGCCCGGCATGTAGGCGCGCGCCAGCCGCACACCCGACATCACATTGACTTCGTAGAAGCGGCTCCAATCTTCGTCGGGAATATCGAAGAACCCCTTGGGTTCGAAAATCCCCGCATTGTTGATAAGGATATCGACCTCGGGCAGCGCCGCCGTGAGCGCCGTGCATCCGGCCGCCGTCGAGACGTCGGCGGCAACGCCGCGGACCTTGGCGCCGGGAATGGCCTCCGCAAGCTTCGCCACCGCCGCATCTACCTTGGCCTGGCTGCGGCCGTTGACCACCACATTTGCCCCCGCGGTAGCGAGGCCCTTGGCAATCGCGTGGCCGATGCCGGCGGTAGAGCCCGTAACCAGCGCAGTCATTCCGGAAAGGTCGAATTTCATGGGTCATCTCCATCCGTGATGAAGGAGATATCGGGAGTGGTGCGCGCGACCGCAATCGCCGACGGCGCATGATCGATGCCCAACAAAAAAGCGGCGCCGGTGCGCCGCTTTTGAAAACCAATCCGAGAGAAGCCTACGCTGCTTCGGCGGGCGCCTTCACCTCGACCGGGCCGGAGTCCTGGCCCTTGGCATCGACGTCGCGATCGACGAATTCGATCACCGCCATCGGCGCGTTGTCGCCGTAACGGAAGCCGGCCTTGATGATGCGGGTATAGCCGCCGTGGCGGTCCTTGTAGCGGGTGGCCAGCGCGTCGAACAGTTTTCTGGTCATGTCGACGTCGCGCAGTTCCGAGATCGCCTGCCGCCGCATCGAAAGGCCGCCCTTCTTGCCGAGCGTGACCAGCTTCTCCACGATCGGGCGCAATTCCTTCGCCTTCGGCAGCGTGGTGACGATCTGCTCGTGCTTGATCAGCGCCGCGCACATATTGGCAAACATCGCGCGCCGGTGCTCGGCGGTGCGATTGAGCTTGCGGTGAACCTTGCCGTGACGCATGGCGTCCTCTCTCCTGCTCTCTCCACGTGTCCCGGACGCAGTGCAGCGCGAAGCGATGCGCTGCTGAGCCGGGACCCACCTCAAGACTGGACCCCGGTTCTGCACCGCAGCACTTCGTGCCGCGCCGCGCCCGGGGCAAGCCTCAGTAATGATCCTCGAAGCGCTTGGCCAGCTCGTCGATATTCTCCGGCGGCCAGCCCGGCACTTCCATGCCGAGGTGCAGACCCATCTGGGCCAGCACTTCCTTGATCTCGTTCAGCGACTTGCGGCCGAAGTTCGGGGTGCGGAGCATTTCCGCTTCCGACTTCTGCACGAGGTCGCCGATGTAGACGATGTTGTCGTTCTTCAGGCAGTTTGCCGAACGCACCGACAGTTCGAGTTCGTCGACCTTCTTGAGGAACGCCGGATTGAAGGCGAGATCGGGAATGATCTCCTGCGTCACTTCCTTGCGCGGCTCTTCGAAGTTCACGAACACGTTGAGCTGGTCCTGCAGGATGCGCGCGGCATAGGCCACCGAGTCCTCCGGCGAGATCGCGCCGTTGGTCTCGATCGTCATGGTCAGCTTGTCGTAGTCGAGGATCTGGCCCTCGCGGGTGTTCTCGACCTTGTAGGAGACCTTGCGGACCGGCGAGAACAGGCTGTCGACCGGGATCAGGCCAATCGGCGCGTCTTCGGGACGGTTGCGCTCGGCGGCGACATAGCCCTTGCCGGTCGTGACCGTGAATTCCATGCGGATCTCGGCGCCCTCGTCCAGCGTGCAGATCTGCAGGTCGGGATTGAGCACGACGACATCGCCGACGGTCTGGATGTCACCGGCGGTGACGACGCCCGGGCCCTGCTTCTTCACGACCATGCGCTTGGGGCCTTCGCCCTGCATCTTGATCGAGATGTCCTTGATGTTGAGCACGATGTCGGTGACGTCCTCGCGGACGCCCGCAATCGAGGAGAATTCGTGCAGCACGCCGTCGATATGCACCGACTGCACCGCCGCGCCCTGCAGCGAGGAAAGAAGGATACGGCGCAGCGCGTTGCCGAGCGTCTGGCCGAAGCCGCGCTCGAGCGGTTCGGCAACCAGGGTCGCAAAACGCGTCGCGTCACCGCCCGCGGCGACCTGGAGCTTGTTCGGGCGGATAAGTTCTTGCCAATTTTTCTGGATCGTCACTGTTTCACCCATACGGGCCAGTTCATCTGCATTACTGGCGTTGGAGACCTGCGGGAAGCGGTCCGCAGCTTGCAAAAGAAATTCTCACTACGATGCGAGGCAGCCGGACTGCCCGCGATTGAACCTCAAACCCGCCGGCGCTTGCGCGGCCGGCAACCATTGTGCGGGATCGTCGTCACGTCGCGGATCGAGGTGACGGTGAAGCCCGCGGCCTGCAGCGCGCGAAGCGCCGATTCGCGGCCCGAACCGGGACCGGCTACCTCGACTTCCAGCGTGCGCATGCCGTGTTCCTGCGCCTTCTTGGAAACGTCTTCGGCGGCGACCTGCGCGGCATAGGGCGTCGACTTGCGCGAACCCTTGAAACCCATTGTCCCCGCCGACGACCAGGCGATGGTGTTTCCTTGCGCATCGGTGATGGTGATGGTGGTGTTGTTGAACGACGAATTCACGTGCGCGACGCCGGAGGCGATATTCTTGCGCTCACGGCGGCGAACGCGAGTGGCTTCCTTGCCCATTCCAAAACCTTTCTAACGATCTCGACGCCGCCGTAATGCCAGCGGCTACACCTGACGAGCGAGTAGTTGACGGCGAGTAGCGAATGGTAAGGACTTCCCTACGCGCTATTCGCTACTCCCTATTCGCCCTCTTACTTCTTCTTGCCGGCGATCGACTTGGCCGGCCCCTTGCGCGTACGCGCGTTGGTATGGGTACGCTGCCCGCGCACCGGCAATCCGCGGCGATGACGCAGGCCGCGATAGCAGCCGAGATCCATCAGCCGCTTGATGTTGATAGCGGTCTCGCGACGCAGATCGCCTTCGACCACATAGTCACGGTCGATCACTTCGCGGATTTGCAGAACTTCCTGATCGCTCAACTGAGCGACGCGGCGATCGGTCGGGATCTTCACCTTCTCCATGATCTCGGCCGCACTCTTCTGGCCGATGCCATGGATGTATTGAAGCGCGATCTGGACGCGCTTATTGGTCGGGATGTTCACGCCGGCAATACGGGCCACGGAATTCTCTCCTGTCGCCGATCCCTAAGGGAAAGGCAGTGCTCTTGCTATCTCGGGCAGGTGTCCGCAAACGCGAACACGACGCCCTTCCCCTTGGATTTTTTGGGGCCCGGCATCGTCTGAAAACTATCCGACTTGGATGCGGGGCTTATTAATGGATTCAAGGAGGTTTCGTCAACCGTTTCTAGCGTTTAGCTCGCTTTTTCGTGACCTTTTTGGGGCTTTTCCCGCGCTTTGCGATCGCCATCTTCTGGACCAGCCTTTTGGCCCCCCTGGCCACCACTTTGGCGGCCTTCCGGACCGCGTTGGCTGGCCCTTTGGCGGTATTGGCCGCTGTGGCCGCCGGTTTGGACCGGCTTCCCATGGCCTTTTTGGCCGCTTTGGCAACCTTGGGCGCGTGCGGCTCGACGGCTCCGATCGCGGCCAGGATCCGGTTGATCTCCCGCGTGACGTGCTCGATGGTCATCATGCCATCGACGGTTAGAAGCTTGCGCCGCTCCGAATAGTAGTGGATCAGCGGCTCGGTCAGTTGCCGGTAGCTGGCGAGCCGCTTGATCAACACCTCCGACGTGTCGTCGATGCGCACTTCCTCGCCGCGCGCCCGCGTCTCGGCCGCCCGGCGTTCCACCCGCTCCAAAAGCGCGCTTTCGTTGACGCGAAGTTCGACCACGGCATCGAGCTTCATGTGCTTTTTCTTCAAAAGCTCGTCCAGCGCCTCCGCCTGCGGCACCGTGCGCGGGAAGCCGTCGAGGATAAATCCCTTGGCCGCGTCGGGCTGGTCGAGCCGGTCGGAAATGATCCCGATCACGATGTCGTCCGGCACCAGGCCGCCCGAGGCCATGATGTCCTTGGCTTTCAGCCCGACCGGCGTTCCCGCCGCGACCGCGGCGCGCAGCATTTCGCCGGTCGAAAGCTGGGCGATGCCATAGCGATGGACCAACCGCTGTGCCTGGGTTCCCTTGCCGGACCCCGGCGGCCCGAGAAGAATCAGTCTCATCCTTGTTCGCCCCCCGGCGCTCGGTGGGCGAAGTCCGCACACCCTGTTGTTGGTTTTAGACCGCGATCAGCGACGACGGCCCCGCAATTTCGACTTCCTGATCAGCCCCTCATACTGATGGGCGAGCAGATAGCCCTGAACCTGCGCCACCGTATCCATGGTCACGCTGACCACGATCAACAGCGAGGTGCCGCCAAAGTAGAACGGCACCGAGGCGTAGGAAATCAGAATTTCGGGGATCAGGCAGACGATCGCGAGATAGACGGCGCCGACACACGTGATGCGCGACAGCACGTAATCGATGTATTCGGCGGTGCGCTCGCCGGGACGAATGCCCGGGATGAAGCCGCCGTGCTTCTTGAGATTGTCGGCGGTCTCGGTCGGGTTGAACACGATCGCGGTATAGAAGAACGCAAAGAACACGATCAGCGCCAGATAAAGCACCAGGAACAGCGGGCGGCCGTGGCCGAGCTGGGTGGTGATCCATTGAAACCACTCCGGCCCTCGCCCTGCGTTGAAGTTCGCAACCGTGGTCGGCAGCAGCAGCAGCGAGGATGCGAAGATCGGCGGGATCACGCCCGAGGTATTGAGCTTGAGCGGCAGATGCGAGGACTGGCCCTCGAACATCTTGTTGCCGACCTGGCGCTTCGGATACTGGATCAGAAGCCTGCGCTGCGCCCGCTCCACGAACACGATGAAAGCGATCACGGCGACCGCCATCACGATCACGATCAGGATCAACCCGGTCGACAGCGCGCCCTGACGGCCGAGCTCGAGCATGTTGGCGAGCGCCGACGGCAGCTCGGCGACGATGCCAGCGAGGATGATCAGCGAGATGCCGTTGCCGATCCCGCGCGAGGTGATCTGCTCGCCCAGCCACATCAGGAACATGGTGCCGCCGGTCAGCGTGATCGCGGTGGAGAGGCGGAAGAACAGCCCGGGGTCGCTGACGACGTTGCCGGCGCCTTCAAGGCCGACCGCGATGCCGTAGGACTGGAATGCGGCGAGCAGCACCGTGAGATAACGCGTGTACTGGTTGAGCGTCTTGCGCCCGGCCTCGCCTTCCTTCTTCAGCGCCTCGAGCTGCGGGGAAACGGTGGTCAAGAGCTGGATGATGATCGAGGCCGAGATATACGGCATGATGTTGAGGGCGAAGATCGCCATGCGGTGAATGCCGCCGCCGGCGAACATGTTGAACATGCCCAAAATGCCGCCGGCCTGGCTGCGAAATACCTGCTCCCAGATGTTGGGGTCGATGCCGGGCAGCGGAATGTAGGTGCCGAGCCGGTAAACCAATAGCGCACCCAGCGTGAACCAGATGCGCTTCTTCAGTTCGTCGGCCTTGGCGAGCGCGCCGAAGTTGAGGTTGGCTGCTAATTGTTCCGCTGCTGAGACCATGTCTGGCTTTCTCCCGCCGTCCTTGCCGTGCTTCTTCCCGCCAACCCCGCGGGGCGATCAGCAGACGCTGGACATTATTTGGTGCTCGGCTTCGATAAATCCATCGTCTGATCGTGCGGATTGCCCACCCCGCGCGGGCGATGACGCAGATGTTACGCTGCCTTGCCTTCGTCCTTTTTCGCCGGCGCCAGGATTTTCACCGTGCCGCCCGCCTTTTCGACCGCCGCGATCGCCGATTTCGACGCGCCGTGAACCTCGATATTCAGCTTGGCCTTGATCTCGCCGCGACCGAGCAGCCGCACGCCATCCTTCGCACGCCGGATGACGCGCGCCTTCACCAGCTTCTCGGCATTCACGGTGTCCTTGACGTCGAGATGCTTGGCCTCGATCGCCTGCTGAATGCGGTCGAGATTGACTTCCGCAAATTCGAGCCGGAAGATGTTGTTGAAGCCGCGCTTCGGCAGACGCCGATGCAACGGCATCTGGCCGCCTTCAAAACCCTTGATGCGCACGCCCGAGCGCGCGGTCTGGCCCTTGCCGCCGCGGCCCGCCGTCTTGCCCTTGCCTGAACCGATGCCACGGCCGACGCGCATCCGCTTCTTGCGCGAGCCGGCATTGTCGGCGATATCGCTGAGCTTCATCGCCCTTCTCCTTATTTCTTGTTACTTCTCGCCGACGATACGGACGAGATGTTGAACTTTTGCGATCATGCCGCGAACCGCGGGCGTATCCTGCAGCTCGGAAACCCGGCCGATCTTGTTGAGCTTCAGCCCGATCAGCGTCGAACGCTGCGAGTGATGGCGGCGGATCGCGCTGCCGGTCTGCTCGACCTTGATCGTCTTTGCGGCCTTGGCCATCGTCTTAACTCCGAAAAGCGCTGAACATGCGCGTTGGTTAGTCGGCCGCGACCTCGG
>Ga0210406_10005071_pt1 | contig 13915 bp, 10 predicted proteins | sample IncBWC30MmetaG_FD_155454 | JGI IMG/M metagenome (GOLD analysis project Ga0210406, IMG submission 155454) | Forest soil microbial communities from Barre Woods Harvard Forest LTER site, Petersham, Massachusetts, United States - Inc-BW-C-30-M | ecosystem: Environmental > Terrestrial > Soil >... | reverse complement strand
CGCGGTCGCGACGGGTTCGCTGACGCGCGAACAAGTGAATCGACAGCCGACCTGAACCCGTTTGCGGTCGAAATCCAACACCGACGAGATCACCCCGAGATCGTCCGAGCTCTTGACCTCGTGCAGGTAGTGTAAATGCACTTCGAGGGTGTATAGGGTGCAATGCGTGCGCTCCCGATACGCCGCATCCAGACCGAGGATGTCCATCACACCGTCGACGGCGTAGCTCGCCACCAGGCCATAGTACGCGTCGCGCAAGTGCCCGTTGTAGTCGATCCAGTCCGGCTCGATCGTGGCGCGATAGACGGGAAGTTCCGTCACTGGGGCGGCGCTCGTCATCGGAGTGTCAACGGAGCTCGAGCTTCTCGCGCGCCTGCGCAGGTGTCAGCACCCGCGCTCCCATGGCCTCGATGATGGTGCGCGCCTTCTCCACGAGCTGAGCATTGCTGGCATACACGCCCCTGCTCAAATAGAGATTGTCCTCGAGTCCGACGCGCACATTGCCGCCGAGCAGCACCGCCTGCGCCACCCAGGGCATCTGCATGCGGCTGATCGCGAACGTGCCCCAATTGCATTTCTCGGGCAGCGAATTGACCATGGCCAGGAGGTGTCCCACGTCGGCCGGGACTCCGTAGGGAATGCCCATGCACAATTGAATGAGGGATGGGGAGGTGAGGAGTCCTTCCTTCACCATTTGCTTGACGAACCAGAGATTGCCCGTGTCGAACACTTCCAGTTCCGGCTTGACGCCTAGGTCCTTGCAAATGCCCGCGCCCTGGCGCAGGTAATTCGGTGTCGACACGTAGGCGCGATTGCCGTCGCCGAAATTCAGGCTGCCGCAGTCCAGGGTGGCGATGTCGGGCCGGTAGAGGCCCTCATGACACAGATCGATGACGTGGCGCATGCGGTCTTCCTGGCTGACGAAATCGCTGCCGGGGCCGGGTGTATCTTTGAGGCCGTGGTCGCCGACGACGATGTAGCCGCCCATGCCGCAGGTGAGGTTCACGATCACGTCGACCTTGCTTTCCCGTATGCGCTTGACGACTTCGCGGTAGTGCTTGGTTTCCATGCTGAACGCGCCGGTTTCCGGTTCACGCACGTGAATGTGCACGATGGCCGCGCCGGCCTGGGCCGCCGCAATGGCGGTGGCGGCGATCTGTTCCGGGGTGACGGCGCAGTGCGGACTCTTGGTGACCTTGGTGTCGTCGCCGGTGACGGCGCAAGAGATGATGACGTCGTGATTCATGTGGTTCCCCCGAGGTTGAGCGGCGATGCACTATTATATTATCTTGATGATAATATTTAAGCCAGCTTAGGGCAACGGAAACGTCGTCATTCCTGTTGATTTCTCAACTTGCTCCCTCCGTGGCAGCGGCGGCCGTATGGCGGCCGCCGGCAAGCGCCCGGATGATCTCCGCCTCGCCGCAGACGCCGAGAATCCTGCCGCCCTCGGCGAGCAACACGGGGTGCCCCGTGGTCTGGCGCAGGTGAATGATGGACTGCAGAGACAAGGAGGCAGGCGCCACGGCGAGTCCCGGCGGGAGGTGTCCGAGGTCGGCTTCGTCTCGGACATGACAAAACGCGTGCGCAACGCCGTCGAGGTGCAGACCTAGAGCCTCGTCCGAGGAATTGAGCGACAGCCGATAGCGCCGGCCGCTGTCCAGCCACACGTTCCCCTCGTCGCCGGCCATCGATGCGCGCTGCTGCATGATCATGCCGCCGGTCAGGACAGTGAGCGGATTCATGTGGCGCACGAACTCGGCCACATAGTCGTCCGCCGGCGCCAATACGATGTCTTCGGCGGTTCCGGTCTGAATGATCCGGCCGTTCTGCAGAATGGAAATGTGATCTCCCAGCCGCAGAGCCTCGTCCATATCGTGGCTGACGAAGAGGATGGTCTTCTTGACGCGCGCCTGCAGCGCCAGCAGTTCGTCCTGCAGCTTGCCGCGAATCAGCGGATCCAGCGCCGAAAACGGCTCGTCCATCAGCAGAATATTCGCATCCGTCGCGAATGCCCGCGCCAGCCCCACGCGTTGCTGCATGCCGCCGGACAGTTCACTGACATAACGCTCGGCCCACTGCGACAAGCCGACCAGCTCCAATTTCTCGTCGACGATGGTTTTCCGCCGCGCCGCGGCTTCACCGCGCAGCTCCAGGCCGAAGCCGACGTTTTCGCGCACGGTGCGCCATGGCAGCAGGCCGAATTGCTGGAACACCATGGCGACGCATTCACGCCTCAGCCGGCGCATCTGCGTGGTGTCGCAGGTCGCGACGTCGATGGAGGACTCGCCGTCGCGGATCAGCACGTGGCCGCGCGTGACGGGGTTCAAGCCATTAGCGGCGCGCAACAGCGTGGATTTCCCCGAGCCCGACAGGCCCATCAGCACGGAAATCTCGCCGGGAGCAACGCCCAAGTTGGCTCCGGCCACGCCGACGATGACCCCGTATTTGTTCTGTATGTCGGTGCGGGTGGCGCCGCCGTCGAGAGCGGCGAGCGCCTCGCGCAGACTCTTGCGTCCGTCCCGCCCGGCTTGGGAGAACAGGATATCGACGTCCTTGAATTCGACGGCCGAGTTCATCGCGATGCCCCGCGTTCTTTGGGTCTGCTGATACGGTCCAGTATGATGGCGAGCAGTACGATGGTGAAGCCGGCTTCGAATCCCATCCCCACCTGCACCGAGTTCAGCGCGCGCACCACCGGGACTCCGAGCCCGCCGGCACCGACCAGGGCGGCAATTACCACCATCGACAGGCTCAGCATGATGCACTGAGTGATTCCGGCGACGATGGTGGATGCGGCGCTGGGGAGCTCCACCTTCCACAAGAGCTGCATGGGCGTGGCGCCGAAGGCCTCGCCTGCCTCGATGAGCGGCTTCGGCACCGAAGAAATGCCCAAGTGCGTGAGGCGGATGGGGGCGGGCAGGGCAAATATCACCGTCGAAATCAGCCCGGGCACCACGCCGAGACCGAACAGCACGAGAGTTGGTATCAGGTACACGAAGGTCGGCAGAGTCTGCATCAGATCGAGCGCCGGCCGCAGCGCCGCGAACAGACGCGGCCGGTGGGCGGCCGCTATGCCCAACGGCACGCCGATGGCCGTGGACGCCAATGTCGCGACCATGACCAGCGACAGCGTCTCGAGAGTTGCGAGCCAATAGCCCTGGTTGAGGATGAACAGCAGCGCCAGGGCGACGAAGAGGGCGAGGGACAGCGAACGGCGCAGGGCCCACGCCAGCGCGGCGACCGCCACGATCAGAATGGGAGCGGGCACGGCGCGCAACAGCGCGGTGACGCCGTTGACCATGCCGCGAATCACGATGGATATTCCATCAAAGAGATAAGTGCCGTGCGTCTTGACGTAGTCGATCGCCACTGCCATCCCATCGCCCACGGGAATCTTGTGACTGACGATCCATTGCTCGAATCCTCCGGGACGCGGCGGCGGCGCGGTGTGCGCCAGCGCGGAGGCCGCCGGCCGGCCTTCGAAGGTCAGGACTCCCTCGAGCCACGTCTTGGTGGCCGTGGGATTCGCTTTCAGCCATTCCGTCGCCGCGATTTCGGGCGCCTCATGGCGATCCAGGATCGCCGCCATCATTTCACTCTCGCCGCGCAGCGTGAACTTGAGATTGGCGAGGAGCCGGCCCATGTTGGGGCACTCGGCGCTGTAGCCCTTGCGGGTCACGGTATATATGGTGGCGCCGCCGAAATTGGGACCAAATACTTCGTCGCCGCCGGCGAGATATTTCAAGTCGAAGCGCATGTTCATGGGATGCGGCTCCCACGCCAAAAACACGATGGGCTTCTTGTCGCGGTACGCGCGCTCCACCTGCGCCAGCATGCCCTGCTCGCTGGACTCGATCAATTTGAATCCGCCCAGCCCAAATTGATTCTGCTTGAGCATTTCCAGGACATGGCGGTTGCCGTCATTGCCGGGTTCGATGCCGTAGATCGACTCGTTGAGCGCCGGTGCGAAGTGCTGAATATCCTTGAAGTCCCGAAGGCCCGCGGCGTAGGTGTAGTCCGGAACGGCCAGCGTATATTTTGCGCCGGTCAGATTCGGTCCGATCACCACCACAGATCCGTCCTCCACGTAACGGGCTCGGTCGGCCTCCTGCGCCGGCATCCAGTTGCCCAGGAACACGTCGATGTCGTTGTTCTGTACGGAAGCAAAGGTCACGGGAACCGAGAGCACGGTGACCGTCGGCGAGTAGCCGATGGAGCGCAATAGTTGAGTGACGAGGGCGGTGGTCGCGGTCACGTCGGTCCAGCCGACGTCGGAGAAGCGCACGGTTTGGCAGGCGACGGGATCGCGTTTGCCGGCAACCGGCGCTGCGGCATTGCCTGCTGGGGCCGCGCCTTCGCCGAGTGGCGCCGCGGCATCGGCGGCCGGTGCGGCGTGAGCGCTCGAACCGATCAGCGCCAGGGTGAAAGCGCCCATGAACGCGTAGCTCGACAGGGCGGCGGCGAGGCTCCAGCGAGCTTTGGCGGAGTACCCGGGGAGGGGCTTCGGGGGCTTGACCGGGCGTCCTCGCGAGCGGCATGATTGAAACAGAGACTCAAGCCTTGAATAGGCGTTTAACGAGGTCTGGTTAGCGCTCACCCGTGCTTCCCTAGTAGACTGAAAATTAACGCATAAATTCTATTGTTACGTATCTTAGACACAACTTCGGCCGGGCGTCCACTCGCGCTTCGGGAGTTCTGGGAGCTGCCAAATTGAACAATCAATCAATGACCTCTCTTGAAGGTACCCAGGCACCGATCGAGGACACACGGCGTCGCCAATTGGTCGAGGTCACCATCGATAGCCTAGCGGAACTTGGGTACGTGGGCACGACGCTTGCGCAAATTGCCGCCCGCGCCGGCGTATCGCCGGGCTTGGTCGCTCACTACTTCGGCGACAAGGATGGCTTGCTCGATGCGGCCTTTCGTGCGCTGGCGCGGCGCGTGGGCAATCAAGTCCGTGCGCGCCTGCGCCAGGTGAGCACCCCGCGCGGGCGCATTCAGGCCGTCATCGACGCGAACCTCGCGCCGGAGGAATTCGAGCAACGCACGGGCACTGCCTGGCTCGCCTTCTGGGGCCAGGTATTGCAGGTCGCGTCGCTGAGGCGCGTGCAATCGGTGTACCAACAGCGCACTTTGTCGAACCTGCGCAGCTCCCTCAAGAAATTGGTGCCGCAGGATGAAGCACAGCGCCTGGCATCCATGATCGCGGCCATGATTGACGGCGTGTGGCTCCGGGCGGCTCTGTCCGGCTGGCGAGAGGCCGACAGTGAAAGCGCGCGCGCTCTGCTCACTGAATTCGTCGACGGACGTCTAAGCCCCGAGCCTGCCGCGGACGGCGCGGGGGCGGGCTCGGGCGCGGCGGCGCGGGCGCGAAGTTCTCCCGCGGCCGGCGAGCGGTTTGCGTCCATCAATCCGGCGACCGGAGAAGTGCTGGGCTACGTCACGGCCGCCGGCGCCGCGCAAGTCAATGCCGCGGTGCGCGCCGCCCAGAAGGCGCAGGAGGGTTGGGGGGGCATGACGGGCACCGAACGTGCGCGCGCGTTGCGCCGCGCCGCGGACCTCTTGAGATCGCGCAATCAGGAACTCGCCGAACTCGAGACTCGGGACACCGGCAAGCCCATTCAAGAGACGCGGGTGGTGGATGTGGCCTCCGGCGCGGACTGCTTCGAATATTTTGCCGGTCTCGCGCAGAGTCTCAGCGGCGAGCATATCGATCTGGGGACTCAGGCTTTCGGCTACACGCGGCGTGAACCACTCGGCGTGGTGGCCGGCATCGGTGCCTGGAACTATCCGCTGCAGATCGCCTGCTGGAAGGCTGCACCCGCGCTCGCCTGCGGCAATGCCATGATATTCAAACCCGCCGAATTGACGCCGTTCACCGCCGTCAAGCTGCAGGAGATCCTGCTGGAGGCCGGGGTGCCGTCCGGCGTGTTCCAAGTGGTGCAGGGTTTCGCCGATACGGGCCGCCTGTTGACGCGGCACCCCGACATTCGCAAGGTCTCGCTCACCGGCGAAGTCGGCACCGGCAAAGCGGTCATGAGCGATGCCGCGCAAACCTTGAAGAACGTCACGCTCGAGTTGGGCGGCAAATCGCCGCTGATCGTCTTCGACGACGCCAAGCTCGACAACGCGGTCGCCGGTGCTCTGCTGGCGAATTTCTACTCATCCGGACAGGTGTGCTCCAACGGTACCCGGGTGTTCGTGCATCGCTCGATCAAGGCGGCGTTTCTGGAACGCCTCGTCAAGCGCGTGGGCGCGATGCGAATCGGCGATCCCATGGACCCGGAGACACAGGTGGGCGCCCTGGTGTCCGAGCAGCACATGCACAAGGTGCTCTACTACATAGACCGCGGGCGCGCCGAGGGTGCGCGCGTGTTGACGGGCGGCATGCGCGTGACGACGGGCGAACTCGGGAAGGGATACTTCGTTGCACCCACGGTGTTCGACAATTGCCGCGACGACATGACCATCGTGCGCGAAGAGATTTTCGGTCCCGTGATGTCGGTACTGGAATTCGAGGATGAGCAGGAAGTCGTCGAGCGCGCCAATGCCACTGAGTTCGGACTGGCGGCGGGCGTGTTCACCAACGATTTGACCCGCGCTCATCGGGTCATCGCGCGATTGCAGGCCGGCACCTGCTGGATCAATCAGTACAACGTCACGCCGATCGAACTGCCCTTCGGCGGCGTGAAGCTCTCCGGCCTCGGCCGCGAGAATGGGCGCGCCGCCATCGAGCACTACACGCAGCTCAAGAGCGTTTATGTCGCGATGGGCAACATCGACGCGCCGTATTAGGCGAGTTAGGCGCTTCGCGCCAACTTTTAACGGGGTCGGGGCGACCCCGTTTGATGGTTGCTCGCTGCGCGAGCACGGGAACAGGAATCGCTAGGAGACCACAAGTTGGTAGACGAGAATTTTGATTACGTCATCGTGGGGGCGGGGTCCGCCGGTTGCGTGCTGGCGGATCGATTGACCGCGGACGGGCGAAACCGCGTGCTGCTGCTGGAATACGGAGGCTCCGATCGATCGATCTTCATTCAAATGCCGTCCGCGCTGTCCATACCGATGAATATGGAGAAGTACAATTGGTTCTACCACACGGAACCGGAGCCGCATTTGGATGGGCGGCGCATGCACACGCCGCGCGGCAAAGTGCTGGGCGGATCCTCGTCGATCAATGGGTTGGTGTACATCCGCGGCAACGCGCAAGACTTCGAAAGTTGGAGCGCGCAGGGTGCGAAGGGTTGGGCGTATCGCGATGTATTGCCGTATTTCCGGCGCGCCGAGACCCGGCAAGAGGGGGGCGACGAGTATCGAGGCAGCAGCGGCAAGCTGCATACTCGTTACGGCACCGTGAGCAACCCCCTGCATGCCGCATGGCTGGCCGCTGCCCGCGAGGCGGGGTATCCGCATACCGCCGATGTGAACGGGTTTCAGCAGGAGGGCTTCGGCCGCATGGACATGACCGTAGCCGAGGGCAGACGCTGCAGCGCCGCCAATGCGTACTTGAGGCCGGCCATGCGGCGCCCCAATCTCAAGGTGCTGACGCATGCTTTGGCGACGCGCATCGTATTCGAGGGTAGGCGCGCCACCGGCCTAGAGTACGTTCAAGGCGGCGCCACTCACCGCGTGCGCGTCGATCGCGAGCTCATTCTGTCGGGCGGCCCGATCAATTCACCCCAATTATTGAAGCTTTCGGGCGTCGGTCCGGCGGCGGAACTGCGCACGCACGGCATTCCCGTGATTCACGATTTGCCCGGCGTCGGCGAGAACCTGCAGGACCATCTGGAATTCTATTTCCAGGTGGCCTGCAAGGAACCGATCACGTTGTACTCGTCCATCAATCTCTGGAATCGCGCCTTGATCGGCGCGCGTTGGCTGCTGCGCAAGGACGGGTTGGGCGCCAGCAATCATTTCGAGACCTGCGGCTTCATCCGCAGCCGGCCCGGCGTGCCGTATCCCGACATTCAGTATCACTTCCTGCCCATGGCCGTGGCTTACGACGGCTCAACCCTGGCGCAGGAGCACGGCTTTCAAGCGCACGTGGGACCGATGCGCAGCAGGAGCCGCGGCTGGGTACGGCTGGCGTCGACCAGCCCCCTGGACAAGCCGCGCATCCTGTTCAACTACTTGAGCGAACCCGACGATTGGACCGAGATGCGCGCCTGCGTGCGGTTGACACGCGAGATCTTCGCTCAGCCCGCGTTCGATCGATATCGCGGCCGGGAGATTCAGCCGGGCGCCGAAGTGCAGAGCGACGGAGAGATCGACGCCTTCATCCGCGCCAAGGTCGAGAGCGCCTATCACCCGTCGTGCTCGTGCAAGATGGGCGGCCCGCAAGACCCGTCGGCAGTGGTCGATCCGGACACCCGTGTCTATGGCCTCGAGGGCTTGCGAGTGGTGGATTCGTCCATCATGCCGTCGGTCACCACGGGCAACCTCAACGCACCCACCATCATGCTGGCCGAGAAGGCTGCGGACCATATATTGGGCCGCGGCATGGCCCCGCCCGAGGATGCGCCGTTTTATCTGGCGCCGAATTGGCGGAGCGCCCAGCGGTAAGATTCTCTTTAGGTCTCCCAATTCGAGCGCTTAGTGACGGTCTATGCCGTCAGCGCGTAGGATGGTACTTCTTGGGCGCCTGGATGCGTGTTGTGCGGCGGGAAGCATGAGTTCTCCCGGCACTTCGAGGGACACAAAAATGCATAAACTTGCCGGGTTGACCGCGTCGTTTCTCCTATGCACTTCCCCGGCCGTTTTCGGACAGGACGCCATGCAATATGGCTTGAAGCATTTGACGGTCCTCGCCGAGGATCAGAAGGTGCGGGTGCTGCGGTACGCGCCGAAAAAAGGCGACAAGACTCCCATCCATTCCCACCCTGCGGCGGTCGTCTACGTGGTCAAAGGCGGCCGAGTGAAGTACGCCATGCCCGACGGCAGCACAAGGGTGGTCGAATTGAAGACCGGTGAGGCTCTGTTGCGGCCGCCCGTCACGCACACGGACGAGGCACTCGACGACGTCGAAGCGATTCTGATCGAACTCAAGCAGTAGGCGGGAACATTGCGGAGTGTGGGCGCCCGTCCTTCTCGTGTTGATGCGGCTGACGCAAGGCCTCGCGGTCGGCGGCGAATACGGCGGCGCGGCGACCTATGTCTCTGGTACCCGGTCGGGATCGCGCTCGCGACAGCGCTCGTCGCCCTGATCGTCCTGCCGGAAACGAAAGATCGCGCGATCGATTAGCGCCTACGCGTAGAGATGAGTCACCGGCAGGCCGAGCCGAAGGCAAGACTGCGCGGCTGGACTTTCCGCCAGCACGATCCTGTCCGACACGCCCCCGGCCAGCTTTACGACCCACCCTTCGCGCGTTCGCAGGCCGTAATATTCGGTGAGGCCGAGACATTCGCGTATCCACTCCGGGATGATCTCCACGGCGGCCCGCACGAGCATTCGCTGCATCCAGAGGAGGGGGCGTGGAAAGGCCGGCGTTTCACGCATGATTTCGAGGAATTGGAATATGACGGCGGAAGGCTCCAATCGGCCCCGCATGGAATCGAACAGAGCCCGGCGCTGCGCATCGGACCGCGGCGTGCCGAGCGCGCCATAAAGCTGCGAGACCGGCGCTCCTTCACCATACAGGGTGTCGAGTTCTCCTTGGTTGAGCAGGTCGACATAGCGGCTGTATGCTTCCGCAAATCCGAACGCGGCGGTTGCCTGCACCCAGGCCAGCAGCTGCGCGTCGCCTGCGGAATAAGGTACTCCGGCAGGGGTCCTCCCGGCGATTTTGGCGTGCATTCGCACGATGCGCGCAATCATGGGTTCGGCAACGCTGCGCGCGCCATACACAGTCACCATGGCGGCGAGCCCGGTTCGCTGCAGGCGGCCCATGGGATCCTTGCGAAACGAGGAGTGTTCCCACACTCCGGTACGCACGGCGGGTTCCGCCAATTCAAGAATGACGGCGGCTATCCCGCCGATGAGGAGCGCGACGGGGTTCTTGAAGATGCGCCACGACAGAGAATCCGGCGGGTACAGCGCGGCTTCTCCCGGCGGGCGAGTGAAATCGACTGCCCGGCCGTTCCGCGGATTCAAGAGAGCGCAGGCGGCGGCGTCGAGCCTGCGCTGCACGCTCCACGGCAGCCGAATGATTGAACTACTCGGATGCATTGCGCATCGACCCTTGGAGTCGTCGACCCTCCAGCCATTGCCAGGATATCAGCGCCGGCAGACCGCATAGCACCTCGCGTATACGTTTGGCCATGGAGACCGCCAGCGCCAGTTCGCTGCTGATGCCGAGCGCATGCCCGAACAAGACCAGGCCGGCTTCTTGTACCCCGATTCCAGCCGGCACGACGAACGCCAAATGCCGCACTGCCTGGGTCATGCTCTCGAGCACCACGGCGGTGCCCCAGCCGACGGGGTGTTCAAAGAGCCGCAAGGCGAACCAGATTTCGAAGGCCCCGAAGACCAGCGCCGCGAACTGTAAGATGCTCGCGACGAGCAATCTCCCGCCGCGCCGCAAACAGGCGCGGAGCTCATGATCGAGCGCCGCCGCTTGTTCGGACATCGTGCTCGCGCCCACCAAGGGACCCAAGAATTTTTGAAGGCGCCCAAACGCCGAACCGTAGCGCAGCAGCAACACGGTCATCACCGGCACCGGCAGGGTCAGCAGGAAGGCGAGCAGCAGACGATGGTATTCCTGGCCCGTCGCACTCAGCTCCACCAGCAGCACCAAACCCACGGCGGTAAATACATACACCACGACCATGGTCATCACCATCTCGACGATCACGGTAGCACCGATGGGTGCTGCGGCGAGTCCGCGCCACCGCAACAAGCGAACCCCGACCACGCCGCCTCCGACACTGGCCACCGGCAGCAGCCGGTCGACCGCATCGCGCACGGTAGTGGCCCAAAATACATAGCCCAGCCCGGCGCGATGCGTCGGATCGTACGGACGAAGCAGGATGAGCCAGCCGGCGGCATAGAGGAAAAAGAACAGCGAGCGATACGGTACCAGCCAGAGCAGCGGCCAGCCGCCCGAATTCAAGGTGTGCAGCATCGCGGAAAAATCCGCGCGAACCACGAGGGTGACCAACAAGGCTAGCCCCAGCAGACCACCGATGTACGCCGCGTTCTTCATCGGGTCTCCCGCACGATGAATCCGGGACGGGATGGCTTGGTATTCAGGACAGCGGGCGCATCACGCCGTCGGAGCCCACATCAAACTCGTTACCGCGCCACGTGACATGGGAGGTAAAGAAGCTGCGGCACCAGACCCAGCAGATCAACACATCGCGTACAGGCAGGAGCCAAAGATCCGATACCAGCGCCCGATCATCGCGTAACCGATGTACGAAATGCAACACCAACCGCGTCAGCAGCGAGATCCCGAAAAGCATCCATGCCGCCTCCGAAAATGACGATTCCGATAGGGCGGCGATGAGGCCAAGAACTGCCAGAGGGAAGCTAAAAGTGATGAAAATCAGCCGAAAGCTGCGCGGGCGCAGCACGTGTATGGTGCGCATCCATCGTAGCTCGTGCCGAGTGAGCGAACCGAAAGTCGGCTCGTGATGCTCTCCGTCCACCACGTAGGGCGACAACACGATCCGCAGCCCCAGCCCGCGAACGAGTTCGCCCAATCGATGGTCGTCGGCAAGATGGTTCGCCAACACCCGCAGGCCGCCGAGTGCGTCCAGGGTATCGCGTCGCAGGCACACGGTTTGGCCCGAAACATAGCCCTCGTAACCGAAGAGCCACGCCAGCAGCACCGAGGGTACATACCATTCATTGATGTACATGGCCCCGAGGCGCGACCAGATCCCTCCGGTCGGCGTGCCGCGGTAAATGCAGGTGACCAGGCCCACGTCCTGATCCAGGAGCGGCGCCGTCACGGTGGCGAGATAGTCGCTCCCCACGAAGGCGTCGCTGTCCGCCATTGCCAGGATGTCATGACGGGCGTACGGCAGCATGTTGATCAAATTGCTGATCTTCAAATTGGTACCGTGAAGCTGCGGATTGATCACGAGCTCGATCGGCACCGCGGGAAATTCCGCCGCCAGCCGCTTCACCACCGCACAGGCGGGATCACCCGCATCGCGCACGCCGAACACGATCTGAAATTCCGGGTAATCCTGCCGGCAGAACGAACGCAAGTGCTCGAGCAATCCCGGTTCCGCGCCACACAATGGCTTGAGCACCGTGACCGGCGGCATCGTGCGTGCTTTGCTCGGCCTGCGCTGCATTCGCCAGACGAGTACGGCAACGACGGTCACCAGGGAGTAGCCGGCGGCCAGGCCCAAACACACGAAACCCACGACGGTTACCACCGCTTGAATGGACGGCATGAATTCGACGCTCCCTCAGGCCTCGTGAGCCCGCAGGAAGCGGAAGAACTCGACCCCTTCACGCAAACGCCGGGTCATCATGTCCCAGCTCGTCAGCATTTCCTTCACGATTTCCCAGATCTTGCTGGGCCGGAAATAGAAGCGCTTGTAGAACACTTCCATGCTGTGAAATATCTCTTCCTTCGACAAATGCGGATAGCTGATGGCGGCCAGCTGCACGCCCTTGTCGTTGACCAGATTGACGGCGTCGTTTTCCTGCAGCCAGCCGTTGTCGACTGCCTGCTTGTACAGCGTCGTGCCGGGGTAGGGTGCCGCCAGCGATACCTGGATCGTGTGCGGATTGATCTCCTTGGCGAATTCGATCGTGCTCTCGATGGTTTCCTTGGTCTCGCCGGGCAATCCGAGAATGAAAGTGCCGTGGATCATGATGCCGAGCTTGCGGCAGTCTTCGGTGAAGCGCCGTGCGATGTCGGTGCGCAAACCCTTCTTGATGTTGAGCAGGATCTGATCGTCGCCTGATTCGTAGCCGACCAGCAACAGGCGCAGACCGTGGTCCTTCATCACCTTCAAGGTCTTGTAGGGTACGTTTGCCTTTGCGTTGCAGCTCCAAGTCATGCCGAGTTCGCCCATACCGCGCGCAATGGCCTCGACGCGCGGCAAATTCGACGTGTCGGTGAAGGTGTCGTCGTCGAACATGATCTCCTTCACTTCCGGCATGTTCTCCTTGATCCAGCGCACCTCCGCGAGGACGTTCTCCGCCGAGCGCACCCGGTAGCGGTGGCCGCCGACGGTCTGCGGCCACAGGCAGAAGGTGCACTTCGAGCGGCAGCCCCTTCCGGTATAGAAGCTGACGTAGGGATGCTTCAGGTAACCGATGAAGTAGTTTTCGATCTTGAGATCTCGCCGGTAGACGGGCGCCACGAACGGCAAGTCGTCCATGTTCTCGACGATCGGGCGCGGCAAGTTGTGCACGATGTGCCCGTCGTCGCTGCGATAGGAGAGCCCTTTGACGTCTTTCAGAGGCACGCCCTCGGCGACTTCCTTGCAGGTGTAGTCGAATTCCTCGCGGCACACGAAATCCACGGCAAGCGTGGCTTTCAAGGAGCCCTCCGGATCGACCATGGTCTTGGCACCGACCAGGCCGATCTTGATGTTGGGATTGTCTTCTTTCAGCAGTTCGGCGAATTTCGCATCGGTGGGGAACGACGGCGTGCTGGTGTGCATGATGACGAGGTCGTAGTCGCGCGCGATTTTGCGGCTCTGTTCGACGGTCAGCTCATCGGCCGGGGCATCGAGCAAACGCGAATTCGGTACCAGAGCGGCCGATTGCGCCAGCCAGGTCGGGAACCAAAATGATTTGATCTCGCGCTTGGCTTGGTAGCGCGATCCTGCGCCGCCGTCGAATCCGTCGAACGAAGGCGCTTGCAGAAATAATGTCTTGTACTCGCTCATGTCCTGTCCTGTTGCGCTGATCTTTGGTCTCAGCTGGTGGTTCGGCCTCGCCGAGGTACCGGTCTCGTCTCGGAATCGGCGCATTATAGACTAAGTCGGCCGTCCGGCCGAATTG
>Ga0210406_10005069_pt1 | contig 13917 bp, 10 predicted proteins | sample IncBWC30MmetaG_FD_155454 | JGI IMG/M metagenome (GOLD analysis project Ga0210406, IMG submission 155454) | Forest soil microbial communities from Barre Woods Harvard Forest LTER site, Petersham, Massachusetts, United States - Inc-BW-C-30-M | ecosystem: Environmental > Terrestrial > Soil >... | reverse complement strand
CGGCGTCGCTTTGGCCACGTCCGGGGAAACCCGGAAGCCGGGAAACCGGCTGGCGGCAGATGCGTCAGGCCTGCTGAATGGTTTCAATCCACTTGCAAGATGCAGTATGGTTATGTGGGTGGCGCCCAAGACCTTTGATGCGCGACCCTTGATGCGCGTGAAGAGGCGATGCGATGGCTGCGTCCGACGACAAGATGGCCGACACCGGCGAGAAGATTTTCATCGGCAAGGGCGAAGCGCCGACCTGGCTGACGCTGGCGCTTGGAAATCGCCACGGCCTCGTCACCGGTGCGACCGGAACCGGCAAGACCGTCTCGTTACAGGTCATGGCCGAAGGCTTCGCGCGCGCCGGCGTTCCGGTTTTTGCAGCTGACATCAAGGGTGACCTTTCGGGTATCTCCGAAGTCGGCGAGGCCAAGGATTTTCTGGTCAAGCGCGCTAGCGATATGGGCTTCGCCTACCAGCCGGACCAGTTCTCGACAGTATTTTGGGACGTATTCGGCGAGCAGGGCCATCCGGTGCGCGCCACGGTCACCGAGATGGGACCGTTGCTGCTGGCGCGCATGCTCGATCTCAACGATGTCCAGGAGGGCGTCCTCAACGTCGCTTTCCGGGTCGCCGACGATAACGGTCTTGCACTGATCGACATGAAAGACCTGCGGGCGTTGCTGGACGCGATCGTGCCGGGCACCGGCAAGAAGGGCGACGACGACGATCCGCTGGCTGCGATCCGCAAGGCCGCGCAGGGCTTCGGCAATGTCACCAAAGCGACAGTTGGAACCATCCAGCGCCAACTCCTGGTGCTGGAGAACCAGGGTGGCGACAAGTTTTTCGGCGAACCGGCGTTGTCGCTGAAGGACTTCATGCGCACCGACCGCGATGGCCGGGGCATGGTCAATATCCTGGTCGCGGACAAACTGATGCAGAGCCCGCGATTGTATGCCACGTTCCTGCTGTGGATGCTGTCCGAATTATTCGAGGAGCTTCCCGAGGTCGGCGATCCGCCGAAGCCCAAGCTCGTGTTCTTCTTTGATGAAGCGCATCTGTTGTTTAATGATGCGCCGAAGGCGCTGATGGACAAGATCCAGCAGGTGGTCAGATTGATCCGCTCCAAGGGCGTCGGCGTTTATTTCGTGACGCAGAACCCGATCGACGTGCCCGACACGGTGCTGGGCCAATTGGGTAACCGCGTCCAGCACGCCCTGCGGGCCTTTACACCGCGCGACCAAAAGGCGGTTCAAGCCGCCGCGCAGACGTTCCGGCCCAATCCCAAGCTCAACACCGCTCAGGTCATCATGGAGTTGGGCAAGGGCGAGGCGCTGGTGTCGTTCCTGGAAGGCAACGGCACGCCGGCGATGGTCGAGCGGATCATGGTCCGTCCGCCTTCGGCGCGGATCGGACCGATCACGGCCGAGGAGCGCAAGGCGATCATGGATGCGAGCCCGGTGAAGGGCAAATACGACACCGCGATCGATGCCGAATCCGCCTATGAGATCATTCAAAAGCGTCTGGCCGGCAATGCAGCACCCGCCGAAGGCGGGGAGAGCGGCGTTGGCAGCATCCTGGGACATCTCGGCGCGATCGTCGGCACGATTTTCGGCACCAACGTATCCCGCGGCAGATTGTCGACCGGGCAATTGATCGCGCGAAACGTCACGCGCTCGGTGACCAATAAAGTAGTCGGCGGGGCGGTCGCCGATCTCGGCAAATCGGTCGGCGGCTCGATCGGCGGTTCGGTCGGCCGTGCTTTGGTCCGGGGTGCGCTCGGCGGGCTGCTGCGGCGGTAAACTCCCTGATCGCCGCTTTACCGCGACATGTTTTTTCTCCGATTTGATTGAAAGGCGCGTGTGCTGAGATATCCATCGTTGCGAGCACCGCTCGATATTCTTTTTTTGGTCTTCTGCATCGCGCTGACCGCTGACGTCCTCGTTCCGGAAATCTGGGGCCACGGCAAGACCAAGGATTATCCGCTCTGGTTCTGGGCGGGGCAGCAGGTATTGCATGGAAACAACCTCTATCCCAGCGATCCCTGGGCCTATTTTGAATTCATTTATCCGCCGCTGCCGGCGGTCCTGCTCGCGATACCGAGCTATTTCGGCAAGCTGCCGCTCTACACCGGCCTGGCGCTGCTCAACGCCGCCGCGTGGTGGATGACGGCGCAATTCTCCAACGCTATGACGGGCTCGGGGCGAACACCCGGTCCGTGGCTCTTTGCGCTGCCGGGTTTTGCGACGGTATCCTTTGTGTTCGACATGTTTGACCTTGGGCAGCCCAACCTCGTGCTGCTGGCCATGATGCTCTACGGATTCTGGCTGCTGCAGCACGAGCGCCCCTGGATGGCGGGAAGCATGTTTGCGCTGGCTACCGCCATCAAGGTTTTCCCCGTGGCGGTGTTGCCCTATCTGCTGTGGCGCAGGCAGTGGGTCGCTGCTGCGAGCATGGCGATCTTTGTCGGGATTTTCCTGTTCGTTGTCCCCGCGCCGGTGCGCGGTTTTCAGCACAACATCACGGAGTTGAAAACCTGGTACCAGGGAATGGTCGGCACCTCTTCGGAAAAAGGCTTCGGGCAGCGCGACGAGCAGAACTGGTCGTGGGTCAATCAATCCATCATCGCGATGACGCATCGGCTGACGCGCCCGGTCAATTATGACCAGGACGATCCGTCCAAGCCGCCGCATTTCATGAATCTGGTCGATCTCGATTTCAAGACCGCGAACTTGATCGTGGTTGCGGTATCGCTACTGATCGGGCTCGGCTACATCGCGGTGATGCCGTCCCGCGCGCGCCGTACGCCACGTTCCGATGCCGAGGAACTCGGGATCCTGTTCTGCCTGATGACCGTGGCCTCGCCGCTGGCCCGGCAGTATTATTTCTTGTGGTTGTTCTTCCCAATGACCATCCTGATCCACCGCGCCGCCTACGACCCGCGCGCCGCCGTCCGGCTGGGGACGTGGGCAGCGCTCGCAGTCGCGGGATTGCTGATGAGCCTGTCGATTCCCATCTTCCCGAATGATTTGCAGGCCTACGGAAACAATCTTGCGGCGACGGCAGTGATCACGGGCGGATTGGTCTGGCACATCCTGCATCCTCCGTCGGAGGCGATATCCTCCAACGTCAAGGCCGGCGCCTTGTCCGTGGCGTCAGGCGCGCTACAACCTGATATAAAGGCATAGCCCAACTCACCGAAGGGAAGACCGGAAATGTCCAGCACCGCGCAACTGCAACCGGTCCTCGACCGGATCGATGCCGATTTCGATAACAGCCTGGAGCGGCTGTTCACGCTGTTGCGGATCAAGTCGATTTCGGCCGATCCGGCCTTTGCCGGCGATTGCAAGGCGGCGGCCGAGCATCTCGCCAAGGATATCGCGTCGCTGGGGTTTGCAACCGAAGTCCGGCCGACCGCGGGTCATCCCGCCATCGTTGCCAAAGCCAATGGCAGTGCGAAGGATTCCGGGCGGCCACATGCGCTGTTCTATGGTCACTATGACGTGCAGCCGGTCGATCCGCTCAATCTCTGGCATCGCCCGCCATTCGAACCCGTCGTCACCGACCATGCCGATGGCCGCAAGATCATCGTCGCGCGCGGAGCGCAGGACGACAAGGGCCAGTTGATGACCTTCGTCGAGGCGTGCCGGGCCTGGAAATCGGTGACGGGTTCGCTGCCGGTCGATCTCACCATCGTGATCGAGGGCGAAGAAGAAGTCGGCTCGAAGAATTTCGTGCCGTTCCTGGAGCAGAACAAGCAGGAGTTCAAGGCCGACTACGCCATGGTGTGCGACACCGGCATGTGGGATCCGAACACGCCGGCGATCACGACCTCGCTGCGCGGCCTGCTGTACGAAGAGGTATGGATCAAGGCCGCCAACCGCGACCTGCATTCCGGCATTTTTGGCGGCGGCGCGCAAAATCCGATCCGGGTGCTGACCCGTATTCTTGGCGGTCTGTTCGACGACGACGGCCACATCACCATCCCCGGATTTTATGACGGAGTAAAAGATCTGCCGCCGGATATTCTGGCACAGTGGTCGAAGCTCAATCTCACCGCGGATAGTTTCCTCAAGCCGATCGGCCTTTCGATTCCGGCGGGCGAAAAAGGCCGGCTGCTGATCGAGCAGATCTCCTCACGCCCGACCTGCGACGTCAATGGCATCATCGGCGGCTACACCGGCGAGGGCTCCAAGACCGTGATCCCGGCGGAAGCGTCCGCCAAGGTCTCGTTCCGGCTGGTCGAGGGACAGGATCCCCTGAAAATCCGCAAGGCGTTTCGCGATTATGTCACCGCGCGGCTGCCCGCGGATTGCCGCGTCGAATTCGGCGATCATTCCAGCGGGCCTGCGATTGCGCTCGACTGGAACATGAAGCCGCTGGCGGCGGCCAAGCGTGCGTTGACCGACGAGTGGGGCAAGGAGGCGCTTCTGATCGGCTCTGGCGCATCGATCCCGATCGTGGCGGACTTCAAGCGCACGCTCGGTCTCGACACGCTGCTGGTCGGCTTCGGTCTCGACGACGACAACATTCATTCGCCGAACGAAAAATACGACCTCAAGAGCTTCCACAAGGGCATCCGCTCCTGGGCGCGGATTCTCGCGGCACTCGCGGAAGTGCCGAAGTAAGGGGCAGTGTGAAGCCCGGATGAGCAATTGCGATATCAGGGTTTGTGGTCCCGCATGTCGCTCCGCTCATGCGGGCTTCTGTAACGGGCCTCGGTTAGTCAATCCCTGTTTTCGTCATCCTCTCGCCAGGAACCTGCTTTCTGTACGGGATCGGCGCTGTGGCCGTCGCCTGATGGGGTTCTAGAGAGGAGCAGGCCGGCCAATCTACGGAAGCGTGATCGCATCGTTGGATGCGTCGACAACCCGCATGACGGCCTGACCTGATCCATCGTCCCGGCGAAGGGACTTCGCTTCGGGAAGGCTGGTGTCGTGACCCGCCCGAAACCCTGTTCGCTCCTCTGTTAAACTGCGGCGGCGATTGCCTTGGCCGCCGGGTTGAATGGTACATTGTCCTTGAGCATGCGCAGCATGATCACGGCGAGCTTACGCGCCAGTGCCACCCTGGCCTTGTTCATGCCGGCGCGCTTGGCGATCCGCATCGCCCAGCTCTTGAGCTGCGCACAGCCTTTGATTGGCTTGGTCAGTATGATGTGGGCAGCCTCATAGAGCGCCTCGCGCACGGAAGCGTCGCCGTTCTTGCTGATGCGGCCGGAGTAGTCGGTCTCGCCTGACTGGTACTTCTTCGGCGTCAACCCGAAGAGCGGCCCCGCCCGCTTCGAGGAGGTAAAGCGGGAGGGATCATCGATGGCGCTGGCATAGGTCAGCGAGATGACCGGCCCCACGGCCGGGATCGACATCAGCAGCCTGGCCATGGCATCCAAGCGCGACATCGCCCGCACCCGCTTCTCAAAGCCGTTGAACTCGCGCAGCAGCACCATGTGAACCGCAAGCGTCGCTGCAGCAATCGTCTCGAGGGCCGGATGGCCGGCCACCAGCTCGCTGATCCGTGCCGCAAAGCCGAGCTTCGTCGTCTTGCCGACCTTCAACCCGAAGCCACGCAAGATCCCGCGCAAGCTGTTCTCGATGTCCTGAAGCTTGCTCTGGATTAGCTTGCGCGCCGTCAGCATCGCGCGGATCTCCTGTGCACTCATCGACTTGCAATGCACCGGCCGGAACCAGCCGAGCCGCATCAGCTGAGCAATGTTGCGAGCGTCGTTGCGGTCCGACTTCACCGCCATCGCCTTGAAGGCATCGCTCGCGTGGCGTGTCTCCAGAAGCTCGACTGTGAGGCCAGCCTGCTTCATCGCCGCGTAAAGCCACTGCGACAGTGGCCCTGCCTCGAGCCCGATCCTGGCGAGATCGAACCCGAGCGAACGGAACCAGACGATCAGCGCCTCCGGTTCGCTGGCTACCTTGGCTTCCCGGACGATCTTCCCCTTCGCATCAACAACGCACAAGCTGGAGCATTCCAATGACACGTCGATTCCGGCATAATGGTCCATGGTCGTCTCTCCTCGATGCTTGGAGCAAGGCCTAGCCTCGACTCCGTTACACCATCAATGTGAGGGACGACCGCCAACCTTCCAGCCAAGCCGCGCGACGCGCGCCACCACATAGCGCCGTAGCGAGCGCGGCTTGGCTGGAAGGCCGAACGGGCCCGTTACCCCATCTACGTTCTGAATCAGGAACGGACCTCGAAGATCATGTTGAACGGCGTTTCGGTGGCGCGGCGGAAGCTGTTGAAGCCTGCTTCGGTCGCGACCTGGCGCAATCTGTATTCGCCGGCCTGGGCGCCGAGCCCCAGGCCGACTTCCTGAGACAGCGATGCCGGTGTGCAAATGAAGGTCGAGGCGTGATAGAAGACGCATCCGACCGGGTTGAGATTGTCCTTTAGATTGTCATGCGCAAACGGCTCGACGATCATCCACGAACCGTCCTTGCCCAACGTTTCCTTGACATGCTTGCCCGCGCCGACGGGGTCACCCATGTCATGCAGGCAATCGAAGAAGGCCACCAGATCATAGGCTTTCGCCGGAAAATCCTTAGCGGTGCCTTGCGCGAACGTGATGCGGTCACCGACGCCTGCTTCCTGCGCCAGCACCTTGGCGCGTTCGATCGAGGGCTTGTGGTAATCGAACCCGAAGAACTCTGAATTCGGATAGGCCTGCGCCATTACGATCGTGGAAGCGCCGTGGCCACATCCGACATCGGCCACCTTGGCGCCGGCTTTCAGTTTTGCTTCGACGCCTTCGAGCGCGGGAATCCAGTTCGAAACCAGATTGGCGTTATAGCCGGGCCTGAAGAAACGTTCCGTGCCGGAGAACAGACACTTGGAATGCTCGTGCCAGCCGACGCCTTTCCCGGTTCGAAACGCTTCGGCGACCTTGGGTTCGTCGAGGTAGGTGGACTGCACGACATCGAAAGCACCGGCGAAAAACGCCGGCGATCCCTCTTCGGCGAATGCCATGGCCTGCTCGGGGGAAAGTGAAAACGCGTTCTTTTCGGCGTGATAATCGATGTACCCGGACGCAGCCTGGCCGGACAGCCATTCGCGCACGTAACGCTCATGCAGGCCGGTCTTCTTCGCCAGTTCGGCCGGAGTGACCTTCTCACCGTCTGCCATTGCCTTGTAGAGCCCGAGGCGATCGCCGAGCAGTATGCTCGCGCCGCCGAGCGCGATGCCGAGATCGCCGACCAGCTTGCCGACGAGTGCGTTCAACTTGTCAGAATTTGGTTCACGCATGCTAGCCTCCTTTGCTGTTAGTTGTCGTCGTTGTCGTCATCAAAATCAGATTGATCGCAGGTTGGGGCATCAGGGCGCCGCCAGGGCCGGCGATTTCGACCAAGAGCCGATCTTGTTGCAAAGGTCTGGTGATTCCCGCCGCTGAAGCGATTTCGAGCATCTGATGATGCCTCGCTATTTCAATCCCGCGCGTCGCAGCCCTTCCAGATAATGCTGCTTGTCGGCCTCGCGCGCCATTGGCATCTCGGTTGCAATCCAGGATAGCGAAATATTTGGCTGGGCCCGTCGGAGCTCTTGCAAGGCCACCGCGGCATCAGCATGCCCGGCCATGCCCGAGGCGGCCGTCAGTACCCGGTGGGCGCCGACGAAATCGCTGCGTTGGCGGAGCGCTTCATGAGCAAGACGTATTGCCTCATCGTAATTGCGCCCGACGAACTGGGCATAGCCGGCAATGCCGCAATAGATCGCTGAAAACGGATCGCGCGGGCTCAGCCGCAGCGCACGTTGCGCCGCCAGGTCGGCTTCCTCCCAGTGGCCGCAATAGGACAACGCCAATCCATAGTAGCCCTGGGCGAGTGAAAAGTTCGGATTGAGCTGGAGCGCCAGCTCGAACTCGGAAAGCGAATCGTCAAAGCGCCGCGTGAACAGATAAACGCAACCCAATGCGTTATGTGCCCAGGGGTCCTCGCTATCGGCCGATATCGCGGCCAGCGCCGCACGTTCGGCAATCGGTATCGCCGCCGCCATCTCTGCCCAGCCCATATGGGCGCCAAAGGTCTGACTGGTGGCGAGGACGCCGAGCGCCTGGCCATAATAGGGGTCGATCGCGATCGCTTTCTCGAGCAGCGCCTGCGCAACGACGTTGTCTTGCCGGGTCACCCGCCAATAAAACGACAACGCCCGCATCACCAGATCCCAGGCATCCATACTGTCGGGCGGTTTGCGTCGCGCGCGAAAGCTCTCCGCGGCGTAGAGTTGCGGCTCGACCGCGGCGACGATGGACTCGGTGATATCGTCCTGGACCCCGAACACGTCCGTGAGGTCGCGGTCATAGTGCTCGGCCCAGATGTGGCTGCCGGTCGTGACGTCGTTGAGCTGCGCCGTGATGCGCACCTGCTCGCCGCTCTTGCGCACGCTGCCCTCGACCACGTAGCGCACGCCGAGCTCCTCGGCGACCTGCTTCATATGGACAGCCTTGCCCTTGTAGACAAAGGAAGAGTTGCGCGACATCACCAGAAACCAGCGCAACTTGGAGAGCGCGGTGATGATGTCCTCGCTGATTCCGTCGGAGAAATACTCCTGCTCCGGATCGCCGCTCATGTTGGTGAAGGGGAGCACGGCGATGCCCGGTCGGTCGGACGGCAGCACGGGCTGAAGCGGGGCGTCGTTCGGTTGAAACGGTACCGGCGCCGGTTTAACGCCGGTCGAGTCCTCATGTACGGCGCCGACAAAGCGAAGGCCCTTGCGGGCGACGGTGCGGATCAGCTTCTGGTCCTTGCCGTTGTCACCGACCGCGGTCCGCGTGGCATTGATGCGGCTGGTGAGCGTCGATTCCGATACGATGCGGCCCTCCCAGACCGAGGCGATGAGATCATCCTTGCTGACGACGCGATCGCGATTTTGCACCAGATAGACCAGCAGGTCGAACACCTGTGGCTCGACGGCAATCGCCTGCGAACCGCGGCGCAGCTCGCGCCGTTCGGTATCAAGTGTGTGATCAGCAAAGAGAAATTGCACGCTGGGCCTCAAATTCATGCTGCCCACCCCAAGGAATAATCAAGGGTGTCTCAAGCGCAAGTCAAGCGCAGGACAAAGTCATTTGGTCGCGGGTACGGCATCATCGCCGCTCCATGCAGGGTGAAACAGGAGCGAAACATGACCAGCACAACCTATGCCGCAGCCAGGCCTGTAGCGATTGATTCCGGTACGGTTCTCGCGGCACTCAAGACCAAACAGCATGCCGCCTGGTCGTCGGGTGACTATGCCGTCGTCGGCACGACATTGCAGATCGTCGGCGAAGAGTTGTGCGAGGCGCTCGACGTCAGGCCGGGACAGAAGGTCCTGGATGTCGCCGCCGGCAACGGAAATGTGACCCTGGCCGCCGCGCGTCGCTGGTGCGATGTCGTATCGACCGACTACGTGCCGAGCCTTCTCGAACGCGGCCAGCTTCGTGCGAAAGCCGAAGCTCTGCCGGTCGAATTCCAGGTGGCGGACGCCGAGGCGCTGCCGTTTGCCGATGCGGCGTTCGACGTCGTGGTCTCGACCTTTGGCGTCATGTTCACGCCCGATCAGGATAAAGCGGCCAGCGAATTGCTGAGGGTTTGCAAGCGCGGAGGCAAGATAGGCCTCGCCAACTGGACGCCGGAAGGGTTCATCGGTCAGCTCTTCAAGACGCTCGGCCAATATTTGCCGCCGCCGGCCGGCGCGAAATCACCGGCACTTTGGGGCACGCGGTCGCGGATCAACGAGATGTTCGAAACGTCAGCCCAATCAATCAGGACAGAGCGCCGCCATTTCACGTTCCGCTATCATTCGCCCGATCATTTCCTGCAGATATTCAGGAGCTATTACGGCCCGATGCTGAAAGCCTTCGCAGCGCTCGACGAAACCAATCGCGAAAGGCTCAGCCATGATCTGCTGGCGCTGATCGGCCGCCTGAATACCGCAACTGACGGCACCATGATCGTTCCGAGCGAATATCTCGAAGTCGTCATCACCAGGCGCTGAACGGATTTATCTCGCCTGCGGAAATGGCGCGGATGGCTGATCGCCGACGGCGGTTCAGCCATCCGGCCGTCACTGCCGGCGCCGTGACGTTCTCGCCTAACGAGCGAAAGGTTTGATTACATCATGATCGAAGAACAACGGGGTAATATTGATTACGACGAGAGCGGGCAGGGGCCGACCATCGTGCTGGTGCCGGGATCCTGCAGCACCGGTGCCGCGTGGCGGCCGATCATTTCCCGATGGCAGAACCGCTTCCGATGCGTCACGACCAGCCTGCTCGGCTACGGCGGGACCGCCGAACGCCGCAGCCTTGTCGATAGCGACATCGGTCATGAAGCGGAAATTCTCGAGGCGGTTGTTCGGCGTGCGGCGTGCCCGGTGCACCTCGTCGGCCACTCCTTTGGCGGCCTCAGTGCGCTCGCCGTTGCGCTCCGGAAAAAAGTGCCGTTGCTGAGTTTGGCGATCCTTGAGGCGCCCGCGCCGGAAATATTGCGGCAAATGGAAGAATACAACCAGTATCGTGCCTTCTGCCAAATGACCGATATCTATATCAGCCTGTTCCAGGCGGGGCACCGCAACGCGATCGAGCAGATGATCGATTTTTACGGCGGTGCAGGCACGTTTGCGGGCTGGCCGCCCCGCGTTCGCGACTACGCTATCGAGACCACGGCAACCAACATTCTGGATTGGGCAAGCGCGTACGGCTGCCAGCTGACGCGGGCTTCGCTCGCCAAAATCGATATGCCCAGTCTGGTGCTATGGGGCGAGAACAGCCATCCGGCCATTCGGCGAACCAACCAGTTGCTCGCCCAATGCACCAGGGCCTCCGCCGTTACCATCGGCGGTGCCGCCCATTTCATGATTTCGACCCACGCTGATGAGGTCGCAAGCGTGCTGGCGCGGCACGTGTCGGCGGGAACATGGCCGCATCCGATGCCACCTGTCCCCATCCGCGACCTCGCGGACCTGCCGGGATGACGCGCGTGCGTCCACCAAGGCAAGCGCATCTCAAGCGCATCTCAAGCGCATTTGGATCAAAAATCGCAATTCCCTGAAAGTCTTGGTCCGCCGCAACGGCTAGGGATGGGCACGTTTTCAAATCCAATTTTTTTGGAGGATCCTGATATGACGATGCTCAATATTCCCCGTTATCCGCCGGTCACAGAACGATACCGGACCAGGGTTGGCAGTTTTCTGGTGTGGTTAGGCCGCCTTGTGGATCGCCTGGTCGCCGCCGCGATCGCGCGTCACGAGCGTCAGGCCGAGCGCGTTGCCTTGGGCCAACTCAGCGACCGGGAACTGAGGGACATCGGGATCTACCGCGGTGAGATCGAGCACGGCCTGGACGAGGCTGCGAAAACGCGTGCGCGGCTGCAGTGTCTCGACCGATACTGACGATGGTAACGCGCCTCGTACCGAACCTCTTGAAACAAACCACAGACTGCGCGTCGGGCCGCGGCCCGGCGCGCAGTTGGCTACGACCCGAAGCTACTCCAATCCCGCGCGGCGGAACCCTTCCAGATAGTGTTCGCGGTCCGAGTCCAGCTTCCATGGCAACTGAGTGGCGATCCAGGCCAATGAGATATTCGGCTGGGCGCGGCGCAACTGTTTCAGCGCGGCGGCGGCGACCTCAATTTGTCCCGCCATGCCGGCGGCAACCGTCAGCACCCGATAGGCGCCGGCAAAATCACCACGTTGCCGGATGGCCTCGCGCGAAAGACCGATGGCGTCCCGGTAATTTTTCCCGACGAACTGCGCGTAAGCGGCGACGCCGTAGTAGATCGCCGAAAACGGATCGCGCGGGCTCAGCCTTAGCGCATACCGCGCCGCTTCATAGGCCTCCTGCCAGAGCCCGCAATAGGTCAGGGCCAATCCGTAATAGCCGTACGCCAGCGAGAAGTTGGGATTGAGCTGTAGCGCCCTTTCATATTCGGCCAAGGAAGCGTCGAGCCGCCGCGTCGAGAAATACACGCTGGCCAGCGCGTTATGTGCCCAGGCGTCCTCGTTGTCGGACGCGGTGGCCGCCAGTGCGGCGCGTTCGGCTACCGGTGCCGCTTTGGTGATATCCGTCCACCCCATGTGAGCGCCAAACATGTGGCTGGTGGCGAGCAAGCCATGGGCCTGGCCGTATTGCTGGTCGACGGCAACGGCCTTTTCGAGCAGCGCCTGCGCCACCATGTTGTCCTGCCGGGTGACCCGCCAGAAATGCGACATCGCCCGCATCACCAGGTCCCACGCGTCCAGGCAATTGGGGGCTTTGCGCCTGGCCCGGGAGTCTTCCGCGAGATAGATCTTCGGCTCGATCGTGGCGACGATCGCGTCCGTGATCTCGTCCTGAACCGCAAAAACGTCGGTGAGGTCGCGGTCATAGTAGTCCGCCCACAGGTGGCTACCGGTCGTGGCGTCGTTGAGCTGGGCGGTAATACGCACGCGATCGCCGTCCTTCCGCACGCTGCCCTCGACGACGTAGCGCACGCCAAGGTCTTCGGCGACCTGTTTCAGATGGACGGCCTTGCCCTTGTAGGTAAAGGATGAATTACGCGCGATCACAAACAGCCAGCGCAGCCTGGACAAAGCGGTGATGACGTCCTCGCTGATCCCGTCGGAAAAATATTCCCGTGCCCGATCGCCGCTCATATTGTTGAAAGGCAGCACCGCGATCGCGGGACGGTCGGGCCGCGGCGGCGACGCCAACTGTGGCCGGCCTGGCTTTGGCGGTGCGTCGGCCGGTTGACTATCGTTGAGCTGCTCGGTCACGGCGCCGACGAAGCGAAAGCCCTTGCGCGGGATGGTCCGGATCAGTTTCTGGTCCTTGCCACTGTCGCCGATCGCGGCTCGTGCGGCATTGATCCGGCTGGTGAGGGTCGAGTCCGACACGATTCGGCCGTGCCATACCAAAGCGATCAGGTCCTCCTTGCTGACAACGCGTTCCCGGTTCTGCAGCAAATAGACCAGCACGTCGAACACTTGCGGCTGCATGGCAACCGCCGCCCCGGCGCGGAGCAATTCGCGGCGCCCGGTGTCGAGCGTGTGTCGGTCGAATACGAACTGCACATCGGCCCCGATTGGCGGATCTTCGGGAACAACCCTCTCAAGAAATAATCAAGTCTGTCTCAGGGATAAATCAAGCGCCGGACAAAGTCTTGCAGCCGCCTTGCGGGCATCCTGCAACCGTCGCGATCCCTTTTGTCCGAACTGGAGACGATTATGACCCAGACCCAAACCATCGGCCCGGCGGTGCCGGGAAATCGAATATTCAGATTAGCAGCCTTTGTTTACGGGCTCGTCGCTTATTTGGTGTTTTTTGTCGTGTTTCTGTACGCCGTCGGCTTCGTGAGCGGCCTGGTGGTACCGAAGACGATCGATAGCGGCCGGATCTCGTCGACCGCTGAAGCGCTTATCGTCAATCTGCTGCTGATGACCCTGTTCGCGGTGCAGCATAGCGTCATGGCGCGCAGGCAATTCAAGCAATGGTGGACGCAATATGTGCCGAAGCCGGTGGAGCGCAGCACCTATGTGCTGTTCGCCAGCCTGGCGCTGATCCTGCTGTTCTGGCAGTGGCGTCCGATGCTCGGAATTCTATGGCATATCGAGGAGCCGGAAATGGCGGCGACGATCACGGCCATATCGTTCGGAGGCTGGCTGATGGCGTTGAGCAGCACCTTCCTGATCAATCATTTCGAGCTGTTCGGATTGCATCAGGTTGCCAACAACCTCACCGGAGTCGAGTCGCCGGCGCCCCGTTTCCGCACGCCGCTGTATTACAAATTCGTACGGCACCCGCTCTATCTCGGCTTCATCATCGCGTTCTGGGCGGCGCCTACGATGTCGGTTGGACATTTGCTGTTCGCCGCGGTGACCACGGCCTACATCTTCGTCGGCATCTTCCTGGAAGAGCGCGATCTGGTCGAGATGTTTGGCGACGAATACCGCCGCTACAAGCAGCGTGTGTCG
>Ga0210406_10005068_pt1 | contig 13918 bp, 8 predicted proteins | sample IncBWC30MmetaG_FD_155454 | JGI IMG/M metagenome (GOLD analysis project Ga0210406, IMG submission 155454) | Forest soil microbial communities from Barre Woods Harvard Forest LTER site, Petersham, Massachusetts, United States - Inc-BW-C-30-M | ecosystem: Environmental > Terrestrial > Soil >... | reverse complement strand
ACGAATCAGGAAATCAAAACCTTCTGCACCACCAAATACAACGTCACCTTTCCGATGATGTCCAAAGTTTCGGTGAAAGGCGACGATAAGACGCCGCTCTACCAATTTCTGACAGACAAAACCGCCAATCCCCTGACCGGCGGGGAGATTCAGTGGAATTTTACCAAGTTTCTAATCGGCCCGGACGGCCGCGTGATGGCCCGCTTTGAGCCCGCGATTGCGCCGGATTCGCCGGAAATCACGGCGGCGATAGAAAAAGCACTCGCTCAAGCGAAGAAGTAGCTGCGAACTCAAAAAGGAACTCTGCGCCTGGCCGCGCAGCTGCCCGACATGGCGCAAGTCTGTGGCGGGGGGCGCATCGTCGCCAGCGTCTTGTCTGCAAAAGCACAACTTTGAATTATGGCCATCGTCGCGTTCCAAAATGTCAGTAAGGACTACCTCACCGATGGCCAGCGCATCCACGCGCTTGACGATGTTTCGCTCGAGGTAAACCGTGGAGAATTCGTTGCGCTGGTTGGCCGCAGCGGCTGCGGCAAATCGACTCTGCTCAATCTCGCGGGCGCGATGGATTTCCCCACATCGGGCCGCGTGCTCCTCGACGGTGTCGATACATCTACTCTGACGGACGCCAGCCTGACCCTGCTGCGCCGCGAAAAAGTTGGATTTGTTTTCCAATCGTTTCAGCTTCTGCATACTTTGACAGTTTTTGAAAACGTTGAGCTGCCGCTGCTTCTGGCCGGAAAGCCCCATGCACGTGCCGCTGCCAGCGAAAAGCTCCATTGGGTTGAACTCGACGGCTTGGGCAACCGTTATCCACACCAGCTCTCCGGCGGGCAAATGCAGCGCGTAGGTATCGCCCGTGCTCTCGTCCAATCACCTGTCGTTCTGCTCGCCGACGAGCCAACGGGAAACCTCGACACGGTGACGGGCAACGTCATCCTCGAACTCTTGAGGCGGCTCACGCGCGAACTGAACACCGCAACTGTCACGGCCACGCATAGCGCGGAAGCATCTGCGCTCGCAGACGCCATCGTGCGCCTGCGTGACGGAAACGTAGAAGAGATCGCCCGGCGCTAGCATGGGACGTCTATTGCTCTTTTATCGCTTGATGCTTCGTCCGCTGCTGCAGGAGCCGGTGCGCGCAATGCTGACAGTTCTTGCCGTAACTCTCGGTGTCGCTGTGGTCCTGGCGATCGATCTTGCCGGAGCGGCAGCGACCGGCTCCTTCCGCGCGTCCATGGAAACTCTGGTGGGCGACAACGATCTGGAAGTCGTCGCGTCCGGCGGTGTGCCAGAAACAGTTGTGGGTACGATCGCAGCGCTTCCTTATTCCATTCGTATTTCAGCGCGAATCGAAGACTCTGCGGTCATCCGAGACACGAAGCAAACCGTCCCGCTCATAGGTCTCGACTTGGTCGCAGAAGGCAGCTCCGACAGGAGCGCCGCGATCCTGGGATCTAGCTCGAGTGACACTCTGTCGCCGTCGCAGGATGCCCTGCAGCACTTGCAAAACCCGGACAGCGTTTGGGTTGGCGCAAGTCTAGGATGGAAGCCCGGCGACACCGTGAGTTTGCTGATCAACGACCAAGTCCGCGAGTTCACAGTCCGCGGCGTTTACCCGGATTCGAACGGCAGCGAGTGTGCCGTCGTGATGGATCTAGCAGCAGCGCAACGCGCGCTGAACAGGTTCGGCCGGGTCGATCGCATCCTCTTAAAGACCCCCGAAGTCCCTGGTCTCGAACAATGGCAGCAGCGCTTGCGTGCCGCGCTGCCGGCCGGCGTCGAAGTGCGCTCACAAGGAACGGGCACAAACGAGAATCGAAGGATGCTTGCGGCCTTCCGCTGGAATTTGCGCCTGCTCAGCTACATCGCGCTGATTGTAGGCGCATTTCTCATCTACAACACGATTTCCGTTTCAGTCGTGCGCCGCCGTCCGGAAACCGGAATCGTTCGCGCCCTGGGTGCCAGCCGCCGCGCAGTGCTTGTGGCTTTCCTCGGCGAGGCGGCTTTTTTTGGTTTGGCTGGAGCCGCGCTTGGTCTCCCCGTCGGCCGCGCAATGGCCTCTGGCGCAGTGAAGCTGATGGCCGCCACCGTGGAGTCCCTGTACGTAAGCAGCCGCCCGGGATCTATCGAACTGGGCGCGTGGTCCGTACTGCTTGCGTTCGTCATCGGTGTTGGCGTCGCCATCGTTTCCGCACTCTCGCCCGCCCGCGAAGCGTCGCTGGTGTCTCCTATGGAGGCCATGGCACGCGGCCGGCGCGAGTACACCGCGCGGGTGCACAAATCGCGCGATCTGTGGATTGCGCTGATTCTGGGCATCTTGGCCGCAGCAGCTACAGGCGTTCCTGCAATCGAAGGCAAGCCCGTGTTTGGCTATCTCGCCGCGGTCTTGCTGGTCGTCGCGTCCGCGCTCGCAATTCCGGCTTTCACGGATGCATTTATCTCTCTCTTTTCAAGGTGGCTGGGAAAAATCCTGGGGGTCGAAGCTCTTCTGGCAGCGCAAAGCCTCTCCGCTTCGCTTCGCCGCACTTCGGTGCTTGTAGGCGCCCTTGCCACCGCCATCGCGATGATGACTTCGGTCGGAATCATGGTGGGCAGTTTCCGCGAAACGGTCTTGCTGTGGATGAACGACAGGCTTCCCGCCGATCTCTATCTGCGTCCTGCCGGTGAGCCGGCTCCTGACCGCCATCCGACCGTCTCTCTCGAATTGGCGGACAAAATAAGCAAGCTGCCCGGCATCGCAGGAGTCGACCGCCTCCGCGCCTATGAAATCAGCTACGACGGAATGCCCGCGACCTTGGCTTCAGTGGATTTGAGCGCCCTGCGCTCGGATCACCAGTCGAACTTTTTTTCAGGCCGGCCAACCGAGCAGGTCCTCTCGCAGATCCGCAACGCCGATGCGGTGGTGGTCAGCGAACCGTTCACCTACAAGCATCATGTGCGCGCTGGCGATAGCATTACGCTCGCGCTGGGCACCGCCCGGCGGCCCTTTCGCATCGTGGACGTTTACTATGACTACGGCAGCGAGCGCGGCAGCATTCTGATGGATCGCCAAACGATGCTGCGCTACCTCCCGGACCCCGCTCCTTCGAATCTGGCCATCTATGTCGCTCCCCATGCTTCGGCCGAGACCGTGCGCGAGGAGATCACGCAAGCCTCTGCCGGCTATCGTGTGTTGCTGTTTTCAAATCGCGATTTGCGCACCGAGGCTATCCGTATTTTCGACCGCACTTTCGCCATAACCTACGCCCTGGAGGCCGTTGCGGTGATTGTTGCGGTGATGGGCATTGCCGGTGCACTGCTTGCTCTTGTCATTGACCGTCGCCGCGAAATCGGATTGCTGCGCTTTCTCGGCGCGGCAGCCGGCCAAGTTCGCAGGCAAATCCTCGTCGAGGCCGGTCTGTTGGGCCTGCTCGCGAATTTTGCGGGACTCGCTCTTGGATTCGCTCTCTCGCTCATCCTCATCTATGTCATAAACAAACAGTCCTTTGGCTGGACTATCCGCTTCCATTGGCCGGTCGCCGTTTTGCCGGGAGCCATCGGCGTCGTTTATGTGGCCACAGTGCTGGCCGGTTTGTATCCCGCGCAAGTTGCCGTGCGGCTCGATCCGCTCGAGGCCGTCCATGAGGAATAGGCTTCGAGCCCTCGGAGCGGCGCTTTTGATTCTCAACCCTCTCGCGGCGCAGTACCGCACGGCGGTTCCTGGCTATCAATTCGAATTTCCCAGGGATTATTTCGATCATTCTGACTTTCAGACGGAGTGGTGGTACTACACCGGAAATCTGAAATCCGCCGACGGCCGTCGTTACGGATTCGAACTGACATTTTTCCGCCAAGCCGTCAGCCGCGACCCCGCTCAAGAGGCGACTTGGGACGTCAAGGATCTCTATCTGACGCACCTCGCGCTCAGCGATTTGGATAGTCGGAAGTTCTATCACTCGGAAAGAATCAATCGTGCCGGCCCGGGAATAGCCGGCGTAAGCAGATCGATCGCCCGCATCTGGAATGGCAACTGGCAAATCCAGTGGGAGGGTTCAGATCAAAAACTGCAAGCCATCGAGAACCCGTTTCAATTGCATCTGACGCTGCATCCGCAAAAGCCGCCCGTCATTCACGGAGAAAACGGCGTTAGTCAAAAATCGCAAGGCTCGGGCCACGCTTCCTTGTATATTTCGCTGACTCGGCTCACCGCGAATGGAACCATCGACGTGCATGGCGAAAAGGTCGAAGTATCGGGGCTGGCGTGGATGGACCATGAATTCTTCACCCACCAACTGGAAGGCGGGCAAGTCGGCTGGGACTGGCTGAGTCTGCAACTCGAAGACAACACCGAATTGATGCTCTTTCGCATACACCGCAAAGACGGTTCGCGGGATCCATTTTCCTCAGGCACGTATGTTGATGCGCGGGGCAAATCCACACATTTGCGTGCGGCGGATTTTATCCTGGAGCCACTCACCGACAACTGGACCAGTCCCGCCACTCACGCGACCTATCCCATCGCCTGGAAGATCGTGATACCAAAATTAGAAATCGAACTGGAAGCACGCACATCTCTGCCCGCACAAGAGCTAGCCGGAAAAACCAAGATCGCTCCGCCCTATTGGGAAGGCGCTATCACTCTCGGAGGCCGCCGCGGAAATATGCCGCTCGGCGGCGTTGGCTATCTGGAAATGACCGGCTACGAGCGGCCTGTAAATCTCGCCCCCTAAACGACGACGAAACTCACTCGGCATTTGGCCGGGTTCTTAAGCGCCCGGATGACGAACCGTGCTGGCTCGCACAATCAATTCAGGCTCGACCATGATTTCCTTAGGATGTGGTGTATTCGCGGGCGCGGTAATCCGCCGCAGCAGAATCTCCGCCGCGATCATTCCCATCTGGCGCAAGGGCTGTCGCACGGTGGTTAGCGCGGGATTCTGGAACGCTGCACTCTGAATATCGTCGAACCCGACGACCGAGACATCCTCGGGCACGCGGCGGCCGGCCTCCCGCAGCGCATGAATCGCCCCGATGGCGGAAATATCGTTAAAACTGAATAGCGCCGTGAACGGTTCTCCCGAGGCCAGAAGCCTTTGCGTCACTTGATACCCAAGCAGCGGCGAAGACGATTCGCCCTCAAGCTGCCCGGTCAGCTGCTCCCTAACGTCGATGCCTAATTTCTCGGCCGCCTCGCGTACCGCTTCCCAGCGTACTTCCGTATCAGAACTAAAGGCTTGTCCCTTAATGAATGCCATCTTTTGGTGCCCGAGACTGGCAAGATGTTCGAGCGCGAGGCATGCCGCCCGCGAGTGGTTGAGGACGATGTTCGTCACTCCCGGCACGTCCCGGTGTCCAGAAACAGCCACGCTAGGAACATCCACTCTTTCCGCAAGCACCGTATCGACAACGATCAAGCCTTCCACGGCCCGCTGTTGCAGCAACAACGGGTATTCTTCGATAAGTTCATTGCGGTGGCGATGGCTCACCACAAAATAAAAATAGCCTTCTTGCAGCAGGTGATCCTCTATGCCGGACATCACCAATGCCGCATAACCCTCGCTGATCTCCGGGACGACCACGCCGATGGTGAAGCTCCGCTGCCGCCGCAGGGACCTGGCGAGATGATTCGGCCGGTAGTTTAACTCCCGTGCGGCCGCACGAATTAGGTCCTGGGTGCGGGGCGGAATCGATTTTGCTGCAGGCGAATGGTTGATCACGAAAGACACGGCCGCCTGGGACAAACCGAGGTGCTCGGCGAGATGTTTCAGGCTCACCCCCGCGCCAGTGGTTTTCCGCACGGCGGAAGTGCCATTCGATTTTGGACGGGGCATAGGGCTTCCGGGCTGGTAGTCTCCCACAGGGGACCAAGCGAGAACAAGGTCCAAGATGGGGGTCGGTTGCCTTGCCTGGAACGAGCGCTTCCCCGCTTGTGTATCCTACTAAATCGGTTTACTATGCTGTTTCGGTGTGGGAGGGCCCGGCAAGGATGCCACTGTGCTGGTTTGCCAAAGGAATAATCCCGCAAGAATAAGGATTTTGCTGGGAGTCCGGCCGAAGCTCAGAACGCAAAACTGCTGGCCATTGTTATCCTCAATCTGGAAAAGATTCGAGTAAGGTGTTGGTGCTTTCCGCGTTGCAAAGGACGGCTGGTCAACGGCGACATCGGAGTTCAGAAAAACGTGCTCACCCCGCTCATTCGATTCGCCATCATTTCCTGCCTCTTGATGTTTTGCCAATCTGCCACGACTCAAGAGAACGCGGCTGCTGTGGCCTCCAACAGCGCACCATTGCACTCCAGTCTCAACGATTCCGCCGCGGAACAAAAAATAGATGCGCTGCTCCGCAACATGACCCTGGAAGAAAGGGTCGGCCAATTGGTTCAGTACTCGGCCGGACAGCCGACTGGGCCCGGGACCGGTCGCACCGATTACAACGACATGATCCAAAAAGGTGAGATTGGCGCGTTGTTTAATATAACGAACGCGCACGACTCAAATGCCTTTCAACGGATCGCGGTTGAGAAATCCCGTTTGCGGATCCCCATCGTGTTCGGGTTGGACGTGATACACGGCTTTCGTACGGAGTTCCCGATTCCCCTGGGATTGGCATCCACCTGGGACCCTGAGATCGTCCAAAAAGCAGCGCGAGTGGCTGCCCGGGAAGCATCGGCCACGGGTATCCGCTGGGCGTTTTCCCCAATGGTCGATATCGCGCGCGACGCGCGATGGGGAAGGATGGCCGAAGGCTCCGGAGAAGACCCGTACCTGGGCGAGGCCATGGCACGAGCCTATGTGCTCGGCTACCAGGGCGAACGGCTCTCTGCTCCAGATAGCATCGCCGCCTGCCCCAAACACTATGTGGGCTATGGCGCCGCCGAAGGTGGTCGCGACTACAACTCGGTGGAAATTTCCGAACACACTCTTCGAGAATTCTACCTGCCCCCCTTCCACGCGGCCGTCGATGCCGGCGCCGCCACGATCATGACTGCCTTTAATTCCCTGAATGGCGTCCCCGCTTCGGCAAATCCTTTCACTATCAAACAGATTTTGCGCAAAGAATGGGGTTTCCGGGGCATCGTGGACAGTGATTGGACTTCCATCGCCGAGCTTGTTCCCCATGGCATCGCAAACGATCCCGCCAGCGCTGCGCGAAAGGCGATTCTTGCAGGCGTGGAAATGGATATGGTCAGCAGCTTTTACCATGACCATCTTGTGAATCTGGTGCGCTCCGGCCAAGTCCAGGAATCGGCCGTGGACGAGGCGGTTCGCCACGTTCTGCGCGTCAAGTTTGCGCTGGGTCTGTTCGAACAACCCTACGCAGACGAAAAGCAGGAGGCCGGCGCAATGCTTCAGCCCGAAAGCGTGGCGCTGGCGCGCGCGACTGCGGAGCGCTCGTTCGTGCTGCTGAAAGATTCCCCTTTAGCCAGCGGATCGCCACTGCTTCCTCTTTCTAGCGAATCGAAAAAGGTCGCCCTCATCGGACCGCTCGCGGACGACGCCGCACTGATGCTGGGCTCGTGGACTGCGCAAGGCCGCGCAGAGGACGTCGTCACGCTGCGCGCTGCGCTGCTCCAGAAGTTAGGCGCGGATCATGTACGCTACGCGAAGGGGAGCGAAATCATCAAAGGCTCAGACGAGCAATTGGCCGAAGCCGTCAAGACCGCTCAGGAATCGGACACCGTAATTCTTGCTCTGGGCGAAAATGGTTCGGCAATGACCGGCGAAGCCGCTTCCCGGGCGCATCTCGGACTTCCAGGCCGCCAGCAGCAGCTCTTGGAGGCAATTGTTGCAACTGGAAAGCCAGTCACACTGGTGTTGTTTAGCGGGAGACCGCTCACGCTTCCCTGGGCCTTCGAGCATGTTCCTGCGGTCCTGGCCGCGTGGTTTCCGGGAGTGCAGGCCGGCCCTGCTCTTGTGCGCACACTCTATGGAGATTCGAACCCCACCGGAAAACTGCCGGTGACCTGGCCGCGCAGCGTCGGTCAAGAACCGCTCTACTACAACGCCTTGAGCACGGGACGTCCCGCGGGCAATGGCGACCTCACCAAACCTCCATGGGAAGGATCGGACAAATTTATTTCGCGCTATATCGACGAGCAAAACAGTCCGCAGTTTCCGTTTGGCTATGGACTCACCTATACGACCTTCCGCTACGGGTTGACCGAGACCAGTTCGGCCCAATTGAGCGCTAACACATTGAACGACGGTCTTCGGGATCGCAAGCGTTCGTTGAACTCTGATCTAACCGTCGGCGCCGACGTCACCAACACAGGGGCTCGCGCAGGCGAGGAAATCGTTCAGCTCTATATTCGCCTCGAAGGCACAAGCACCGCTCAGCCGATTCGCGCCCTCAAGGGTTTCCAGCACGTCAAACTGGCTCCCGGCGAAACGCGGCGCGTCACTTTCCGTCTGGGGCCGGAGGCCTTCGCTCTTTGGGACGACCAAAACAAATATGCCGCCGAACCTGCGCGCGTAAAGATGTGGATTAGTCCGGACTCCACGCATGGTTCTGAAGCAACCATCGATATCACGAAATAAAAGAGACGAAAGGGTACGAGAGACTAGAAATGACTGACCATCGTTCGTATCCCCGCAGAGAAGTCTTAAAGCTTGGTGGCCTCGGGCTTATCTCTCGCTCGTTTGCGCCGCTGCTGTCTGCTAATTCACAAAAGAGCTTCGTTGAGCCTGCGGGGGCGCCTTATCAGGGAACGGACGACAAGTTGCTGGACGAAATCCAACGCACGGCCTTCGACTTTTTCTGGTATGAAGCAAGTTCGAAAACAGGCCAGGTGAAAGACCGCGCCCTGGCAAATGGGAATGACAAGCGTGCCATGTCCAGCATCGCCGCGACTGGATTTGCTCTGACCGGCCTCTCGATCGGCGACCGCCGCGGTTTTGGGAAGAGAGCAGAGATTCTCACGCGCGTTCGCAACACGCTCCGATTTTTAGCGAACGACCTGCAGCACGAGCACGGTTTCTATTACCACTTCATTCACATGGAAACCGGCCAGCGCTGGGAAAAATGCGAGCTTTCCTCGATCGATACTTCCCTGCTTCTCTGCGGAGTGCTCACCGCGCGCCAATACTTTGCCGATCAGGAGATCAAGGATCTCGCCACAAAGATATACGAGCGCGTCGATTGGCCGTGGATGCTGAACGGCGGCTCCACTCTTTCCATGGGTTGGACCCCGGAGTCCGCCTTCTTGAAGGCCCGCTGGGAGCACTACTGCGAGCTGATGATGATCTACTTGCTGGCCATCGGTTCACCGACGCACAATATCTCGCCGGACAGCTGGAAAGCCTGGACGCGGCCAGTCATCAAGTACCAAGGCCTTGAATATATTTCCGGCGACGATCCCATTTTTACCCACCAGTATTCGCAAGCGTGGTTTGACTTCCGCAAAAAGCGCGACGCGTACACCGATTACTTCGAGAACTCGATCAAGGCGACCAAGGCTCACAAACTTTTCTGTCTCTCGCTGCACGACAAATTCCCGGACTACAGCGAAGACTTGTGGGGCATCAGCGCCTCCGACTACGAGAAAGGCTACACCGCCTGGGGCGGTCCGCCTCCGCAAGGGCCCATCGACGGCAGCATTGTCCCGTGCGCCACGGGCGGCTCGCTTCCTTTTCTCTACGAGGATTGCATGCGCGTCCTCCGCAATGTTCGCGGCCGCTATAAAGACAAAGCCTGGGGGCGATACGGTTTTGTCGATGCCTTCAATCCGCTTGACGGGTGGTACGACCAGGACGTGTTGGGGATCGATTTGGGCATCACGATGCTCATGGCGGAGAATCACCGCACAGGATTTGTTTGGGACATGTTCATGAAAAATCCCGAAGCGCAATCCGCCATGCAAAAAGCGGGATTCCGCTCAACGTAGCTGGTCTCCTTCTTTTCGCCGCCGGTCGCGCAGTGTGCTTGTAGATGTCCTTATTTAATGCCAGAGCCTTCGACGATGGTGATGTAGCGGTCTAGGGGGACGTCCGTGAAGGTTTCGACTCGGCCGCTCGGCTGCGGCCAGCGGATCTCCAGCTTGTCGATTCTGGTGCGATTGCCGATACCGAGGACTTCGCGCGGGTCGTGCGAGGAAAGGTAACTTCCGCCGCCGACCTTCAATCGCGCGCGTTTCAAATCGCCCGCTTGCCAGCTAAGGCAAGCTCCAATCCCGTCCGGATTCGCGCGCTTCCCAACCAAACGCACGCCGAGCCAGTGGTTTCCCTGCGCCGCGTTATTTTTCAATAGCACCGGGGCTCCGCCGTTCACTGCGACCAGCACATCCACAGCTCCATCGTTGTCAAAATCACCGATGGCCAAGCCGCGCGCGGCAAAGTCTTCCCCGAAGACGGGGCCCGCCTGGGCGCTCACGTTTTCCAGGCTCTTGCCGTTGTTATGGAAAAGCAGCAGCGGCTCTTTGTACATCACGTGGCTCGAATGTTCCTCGATCTTGTCGTCGGGATGCCCGTTGGCGATAAACAGGTCCAGGTTGCCGTCATTGTCGTAATCGAAGAACTTCAGGCCCCAACCGCTCATTAGAAGCGTCGTCCGCCCGATTCCCATCGGGCCAGCCATGTCGTCAAACGTCGCATCATGGTTGTTGTGGTAAATCGAATACATCTCCTGGTCCACGTTGGCGACGAATAGATCCTGCCAGCCATCTTGATCGAAATCTGCCGAGTCCACTCCCATCCCGCCCCGCTCCCGGCCGTCCTGGCTGAAAGCCACGCCCGATTCCAAGCCAATCTCCGCGAATTTTCCGTTCTTCTTATTCAGAAACAGGAAATTCTGCACGGTGTCATTGGCAACGAACAAATCCATCCACCCATCGTTGTTGATGTCCGTGGCCACGACGCCCCAGGCTTTGCCCAATGACTTGGCGATTCCTGACTCCATGGAAACGTCCCTGAAAGTCCCGTCGCCGTTGTTGTGAAAAAGCCAGCTGCGGGCCGACGGGTAACTACGCGGGCTGCAGTTGTAGCGTTTTCCGGTGCGCTCGTTGCCACAGAATTGGTGCTTCGACTTGTCAAAATCAGCGAAGCGGCAGACAAACAGATCCAGTTTCCCGTCGTTGTTGTAGTCAAACCAAACCGCGCTCGAGGACCAGCCGGGAGCCGCAACGCCAGCCTTCGCCGTAACGTCGGTAAATGTTCCATCGCCGTTGTTGTGGTACAAAATGCTCCGACCATACTGCGTCACGTAAAGATCGGGCAGTCCGTCACCGTCGTAGTCACCCACGGCGGCACCCATTCCGTAGCCGCCGGCTGCAACGCCCGCTTGTTCCGTGACCTCGGTGAACGTTCCGTCCCTGTTGTTTTTGTAGAGCGCATTGCGCAGCGGCGGCTGCGGATCATAAAAATCGCAGCGCCCGCTGTTGACCAAATAGATGTCCATCCAGCCATCATTGTCGTAGTCGAGAAATGCGCAGCCCGCTCCCGTAGTTTCCGGAAGGTAGTACGCATCCGATCGCCCGTTTACGTGTACCCAGGAAATTCCGCTCTTCGCAGCTGCAACCTGCTCGAAGAGAGTTGGCTTTGTCTGCTCGGGGTTGGCCAACCAAGCTCTTGAGGAACCTCCAGGAAATGGAATCCCACCGGCAAGCGCGAGACCGCTCGAGAATGCTGCCTGCGCACCCATCCCGCGCAAGAACTCGCGGCGAGTGAAGCCGGCCTGGACTGCGGAACGCTTGCGGAAGGCAGGTAAGTTGGAAGAGTGGCTCACTGGTTGGGGTTCTCTTTGCCGAGGGTTCGCACCTGGACTCCATAGATGTTTGGACCTGGCTGTTTTGCTGCCTCCGCCTTCAACCGGGCAAATTCCGCGCGAGCTTTGGCGGCATCAGCCTTCCGGCCCACCCTTCCATAGGCGTTGCCGAGCGAGAAGTACACTTCAGCCTCTTGAGGAAACGCCTTCTGAGCGATTTCCAGCTCCGGAATTGCCGTTGCTGGATCTCCCGTGTCGAAACGCAACAAACCGAGGAGGTAATGAGCGAATGGCAGTTGTGGCGCCAGCTTGGCTGCCTCGATCGCATAGTGCAAGGCTCCTTGCGGGTCTGTCATGCGAAGCACAGCTGCGATTTCCAGCATCGAATTTACATTTTTCGGATCACGCTGTAATTCTCGCTGAAATTCCGCAAGGGCCTCGTCGGTATCATGCGTTTCCAGCAGTAACCTGCCAAAAGCAAAATGCAGGTTTGGGTAATCCGGGAATTCGCTCGTCAACTGCGCGTACTTCTGTTTCGCCTGATCGAACTCGTTGGAATCCAGGAGTACTTCGGCTTCTCCCGTCCGTTCAACTACGTCGGCGCCCGGCGTCCCTTCTGGCGGCGATTCCCGGGGTGTCAGCAGGAGCGCGGCAAGGCCCAGTCCGACGGTCAATTCCTTTGTTCTGACGCCATCTACGGCCAAGTGCCCCAGCGTTTCCTTGGCATCACCAAACTTTTTCGCACGCAACTGGAGGATTCCCATGTGATAGAGCGCAACATTGCGCAACCGTATGTCTTTTGTAACGCCCAACCGTTCCGCGTCCAGCAGGTTTTTCAGCGCCGGCAGGTCCTTGCCCAATTCGAACTGGCACAGGCCGAGCATCGCGTGTGCCGTGCCGTTTGACGAGTCCAGGGCGATCACTTTCTCAAAATCCAGTGCGGCCTTCGCATAGTGGTCTCGGTCGTATTCGATCGTGCCCAAGGACCACCAGCCCTCCACCCACTTCGGCTGCAGTGACAGGGCGCTCGCGTAGAGGGCCGCGGCTTCCTCAAGGCGGTCGGCGTCGCGCGCCTCGGCCGCTCGCTTGGAAAGAGTGGCAAAGCTCGTCGAGGAAGGCTTCGTTTGCGGGAAAGTGCTGTCAGGAAAAAGAAACAGAAAACCGGCGAACGAAAAGATCAATGCAGAGCCGGCACGGCGAGAAACTCTTCGCGGGCGCGAAAACTGGAATGAGAACATGCACACTCGAATAGTGTAAAAGAAAAGCTGCCAACGAGTTAGCTTCCCGGGGTAGGGGAGAACTCGCTGGCAGCTTCGCTTGTTGCACAGGCGGCAACGCGGTAGAGCATGCCCGCGTCACCGGAAAGGGTTTAGAAGCTGAACCGCGCCTGAATTTCAATCGTTCGCGATCCCAGCCCGTTTTGGGCCTCGCCAAAGTGGGCGTTGAAGATGTCGTTCTGGATGTTTGCCAGATTGAGCTTGTTGAAGAGGTTGTAGAAGTTCATCCGGAACTCCAGCCTCGCATTCTCACCCACGATTTTCATGGTCGGGAAACCAAACGCCTTGCTGAGCGTTGCGTCCACGTCGAAGTAGCCGGGGCCGGTGAACGAATTCCGGGCAGTTCCCGGAGCGGTCGGAAGAGGGCCCAAATTGACCCTGCCGGCCGGACAATTCGCAGTCACCGTTGTCACAAAGAGACAATCGAAGAGAACGCCGCCGGAAGCATTCGGGGCCGTAAAAAACGCCTTTCCACCGTTGGCATTGGACACGTCACTGCGATAGTTTGGATTGAACCCACCAAGATACGCTGCCGGAAGGATGTTGCCGGCTCCCGCGTTGCTCGATGAGCCGCCACCGTTCCCACCCGAAGAGAGGAAGAAGACCGGATCAAATCCGCCGGTAAGTTCGCCCAAGCCGTACTGTGGTGTCCAGGGGAAGCCGGTGTGAGCGTTTAGAATGCCGGAGATGCTCCAACCGCCGACAACCTTTTCTTTCCAGTTGTTGCTGCCCTTGAAGATTGTCGGGGACCACACACCGTACACCTTGAATGCTTGGCGCACGTCGTAGTCAGAAGTAGCGAAGCCGGTCGCCAAGTTGTATTGGTACAAACCGCCCGCGTAGGCGTTCGAGCCGGAGTCGATGGTGTGGCTCAGGCGGTACTGCGTGTCTAATTGGAAAGAATTGTTGAAGGCGTGCTTCAGCTCGAGGAGCAAGGCATTGAAGCGCGCCGAACCGTCATC
>Ga0210406_10005067_pt1 | contig 13919 bp, 11 predicted proteins | sample IncBWC30MmetaG_FD_155454 | JGI IMG/M metagenome (GOLD analysis project Ga0210406, IMG submission 155454) | Forest soil microbial communities from Barre Woods Harvard Forest LTER site, Petersham, Massachusetts, United States - Inc-BW-C-30-M | ecosystem: Environmental > Terrestrial > Soil >... | reverse complement strand
GCCATCGAGGCCTATGTTTCCGCTGCGCAACGCGCGCTGGCGCGCGGCGATTCCGTGGAGTGCGAGAAGCTGGCCGACCGGGCATTAAAGCTCGATCCCAAGAACATGGCCGCGGTAATCGTCAAAGCGCGCATTCATTCTTCCAAGGGAGACACCGCGGAGGCCGCCAAGGCCCTGGAGCAGGTCGCCGATCTGGACAAAGGCGGCGAGCAAACCGAACTGCTTCTCGATCTCTATCTGAAGGACTCCGACTGGGAGCAGGCTGCGGCCCTAGCCTCGCGCGTCTTCGATTCCGACATAAAGAATTTTGGACCCTCGCAAAAAGTGGTGGAGGCCCTGCTGCAGGCCGATCAAGGTGAGCAAGCCTTCACGCTTCTCAAGCGCATTCGCATCCCCATGCTTGACGCCGGCGAGAGCGAGGCGGTTGGCCGCCTGTTGAGCGACTTGAGCGCGCGGCTGCCGGGGCGCCTCGAGCCGCTGGAATGGCTGGTCGAACTGTATAGCCGCGGCAACGACTCATTCCACCTACCCGATGCCCTCGCGCACCTCGGTGATGCCCTGGTGGCGGCCAAGAAATACGATCGGGCTAAGGAGATTTTCGAGCAACTGGTCGCCCGCGAGCCGGAAAGTGATGCGCCAAAGCGCAAGCTGAACGCCGTTCTGCGCAAGCTGGGCCATGACGCTCCGGAAGAGACTCCTGTAAAGGCAGAAGAGGAAGAAGAAGAGGATTCGCATGTCGAGTTGAGGAGACCGGCTGCTCCCAAATTGCCGTCCGAAACCGAGGCCGCCCCGGAAGTAAGAGCCAAGCCGGCAGCGGATTCCGCGGGGAGCCAGCTGGACGACGAAACGAAAAAATTCATTGAGCAGTCACTCACCGATGTCGACCTTTTTGCCAGCTATGGATTGACGCAGAAAGCCATGGGCTTGCTGGAAGCGATCTTGCGGCGAGCGCCGCGGCACGCCCCGACCCTCGAGAAACTCCTGGATTTCGTTCTCGGCGCGGGCGACGACCGCCGCACCGCGGAGCTGGCCGCACAATTGGAGCAAATCCACAACGAGAACGGAGACGTCCGCAGCGCCGAACGGTTCGAGGAACTTCGCCGCCGCTTCCAACGCGCTGCAGGCATGACGGACGAGGAGTTGGCCCCACATCAGGCTACGGAGCCGGCACCAGAGCCGGCCGTTTCAGAGGCTTCGCCAGAGCCCGTTGCAATGGCCGAGTCCTCTGCTCCCGCCCAGGAAGAGGTCCACGAAGTGGATCTGTCCGACGAGTGGGCGTCGATGCTCAGCGATACCCGGCCGGCCGAGCCCGCTGCCAAAGCGCCCGCCGCTCGCGAAGGAGGCGCCGCCGAATTTGAAGTCCCGCTCGAAGCCGCGGAACAACAGAATACGAATCCCTTCGCAGACAGCTCCGCGGAAAAAATTGTGGAGGGAATGCCCGAAATTTCTATTCGACGTGAAGCACACGAGACCGCGTCGATTTTCGAGAAAGACATTTCAGCGCCAGAGCCTGAGCCTCTCCGGCGCGCGAATCCTCCGGCAGCGGCTGAACCCCCGAAGAAAAAACCGCCGGCCAAGGAGAAAACCAAGGCACCCGAACCCGAGTATGACGTCGAGCAAGACTACGAGCTTGTTCTCGATGCCGAACCTCTCGTGCCCGCGCACGAGCAGAAGCCTCCGAGCCGCAAACCGGAGCCGGTACACCAGAACACTTCGGCACCGGCGGCAGGCGACGCAACCTTCGCTTCCGACCAGTTTCTCGCGGAACTCGCCAACGAGATCGACCAGCTTGGTCTTGGCGACTCAGCGCCGAAGCCCGCTGCTTCGACCCCGCGTACCGGGGCGCCAGCGGCGGGAAAAAACTCTTCCAAGCGCGCACCTGTACCTGCGCCGAGCTCTTTAGAGAGCGGTCCGCTCAAGGACGTCTTCGACGAATTTCGCTCGGAATTGGGCGAAATGGGAGGGGAAGAGGAAGATCTCGAAACACATTACAACCTCGGCATTGCCTTCCGCGAGATGGGCCTGCTCGAAGAAGCGATCAGTGAGTTTCAGAAGGTGGCCAAGGCCACGGATCGCGGCCGGCCGTTCCCCTACACCATGCAATGCTGCACGCTCCTCGGACTTGCCTTCATGGAAAAGGGACAGCCCGGCGTCGCGGCCATCTGGTACGACCGCGCCCTGCGCACTCCGGACCTCGACCCGGAAAGTGTCCTCGCGTTGCGGTATGATTTGGGTGTAGCACAGGAGTCGGCGGGCGAACCGGGTGCGGCACTGAAGAGTTTTTCCCAGGTCTACGCGATGAACATCGATTATCGCGATGTGGGTGAGCGCATCGCCGCTCTTCAGAAACCCATCCGTTGATGCCTTGCGTCCCGCCGGGCCTACCCTTTGTTCATGAATAGAATGCTCAGCGCTATGCTCGTGGTGATCCTCTGTATAATGGGCGCGATCCTGTTTTATCTGCCGTGGACTTCGATCTGGGAAAAGAATTACTTCCTCAGCCATTTTCCTTCCCTGATGCGCATTCTCCTGCATCCTGCCTTTCGCGGCGCCGTCAGCGGGCTCGGCGTCCTGGATATTTTCCTGGCCGTCAACATGATCGGCTCTGAGCCGAACCAGTCCGCAGCCTCCAGTGTCCGCCCGCAATAATCCGGTTCCGGCGCGCGAGTCGCCATTGCTTTGCTACGTCACGCACCGCCAGGGCCTGCCCGTCGCGAACCCGGCGGATTCGATCGAAGCGCTGATCCGGAAGATCGCGGAGGTCGCGGCCGCCGGCGTCGACTGGGTGCAAATTCGCGAGAAGGATTTGACCGCGGGCGAACTGGCATCGCTCACCCGGCAAGCTCTGCGCGGCGCGGCGAAGTCTTCCGCGGAATGTTCCAGCTTAATTCGCGTCTTGGTCAATGATCGGCTCGACGTCGCCATCGCCGGGCGCGCCGACGGCATCCATTTAGGCGAAAAGAGCTTGCCGATCACGGAAGCCCAGCGACTGGTTAAATCAGCAATATTGAGGCGGGCGGTCGATGAATCGTTCCTAATCGGCGTTTCTTGTCATTCGTTGGAATCCGCGCGGGCCGCCGAGCGTTCTGGCGCCGATTACATCTTCTTCGGCCCCATCTTTGCGACGCCGTCAAAACAGGGATTCGGTCCTTCGCAAGGAACCGAGCGCTTGCAACAAGTTTGCTGCGCAGTACCCATCCCAGTATTAGCCATAGGGGGCATCACTCTGGACAATGCAGCATCATGCATACACGCCGGCGCCGCCGGCCTCGCGGCCATCCGCCTCTTCCAGGACGCGCCCGATCCGGTCTTTACGGTCCTCCGGCTCCATCAGCTCTTTATGGATTCCCGCCCCCAATGACCTGGGGATCCACCGTCTGCTTATTGTCTACGGTTATCGAGTATTTGTAGACCTCGAGTTTGTCATATTGGTCTTTCACGTATCCCGACGGATCTTGGTCGCTAAATTGGCTCTTTCCGCCCCTGAATGGGGAGCCCGCCTTGAACACCACTTGAAATGTATGTGGTTTGTCTATTTGCCATGTCACCAAATCCTTCTCGCACAGGAACGCTGCGTCCAAATCGACTCCCCCCGTATTGACGTCGGGTTTTATCGTCGTATCGCACGGAACCAGTGTCGTTTGTTTTGCCGTCTTGACTCGATGAACATGGGGATTCAGGTTCAGGGAACGACAATCACGATCACCACAGCTGCCCGCCCCCAACGTTATCAACACCAAGAGCACTAACTTTGTGATGGCCCGCCCTTCGGGGATCTGAAACATTTCAGCCTCCTTCACTCTTCTTATTTTCCGACGAGCTTCAGGTACCTGGGATTGGCCCGTAAAACGTCGAAGTTTGGTGTATCACGCAGAGTTGTCGGTGATGTGCCCGCCGCCACCGACCTCTCCAGGGCGTCCAGCGCCCGTTCTGTGTCGCCGAGTTGCTGGTAGGTTATTCCGGCGTTGAACAGCAGTCCCGGGTCTTTCGGTTTAAGGCGAAGCGCGGCGTTCAGATTATCCAGGGCAGGTTTCCTCTCACCCCGCATGGCGTGGTACATCGCCATACTGCTCAGTACCTCCGCATCGCGCGGATTCACCTCTAATTTTTCGTTTCCTAACGCAATTGCTTTGGCATACGCCCCCATTGATTCGCCGCGTCTTCCCGGAGCCCAATAGTACGCATCGCCTAAATTTCCCCATATCAAATAGTTTTGCGGGTCGAGTTTTGTGGACTGCTCAAACGCTGTCGCGGATTCTGCATAGGAGTGCAACTGAAAATAAGCGGTCCCTAGATTGGAGGTCGCGTCTGCCGTTTTTCGGATTCCTAGCGAGCGCTGTAGCAGCGGAATCGCTTCGACATACTTGCCTTGTAAGATGCGGACGCCTCCGAGGTTGTAGTAGCCGGTAAAGCTATCCGGGGCCAGGGAAACCACCTGTGAGTACATCGCTACGGCGTCTTCGTAACGCGCATGACGCTGGTAAAAGAGACCTAGCCAATTGTATGTCGCCCAATAGTTCGGGCGCACAGCAATGGCCTGCTTAAACGTTTTCTCGGCGTCATCCAATTGGTTGAGTTGTTCGTAGGCGTAGGCGAGACCTCCATGCGCGGCGTCATTTGTCGGCTCTAGCTCGACGCCCCGGCGATACTCCTCGAGTGCTTTCTCGTAGTTGCCTGTGCCAACAAATACCCGGCCGAGACAAATGTGAGCCTCCGCAAGCCCGGCGTCGCGTTCAGCGCCCTTCCGGCAATTCTCGACGGCTGCGTTCGCCCACTCTTTGTCATGCGTCAACTGGTATTTGCGCCAGTAGGCTTCTCCCAGGCCCGCGTTGGCCGCGGCAAAAGCTGGATCCTTCTTAAGCGCATAGTTGAAAACCTTGATGGCATTCTCAACGTTTTCGAGCTTGACGTAGTCCTGCAGATAGCCGCGCCCCTGCAAATAAAAATCGTACGCTGCAGGCTCGGTCGTGCCGTGCGCTTGCAAAGCACGCTTCTCCTGCGGTTGCAGTTCCAATTCCAGCGCTTGGGCCACGCTTTCGGATACCTGGTCTTGTAGTGCGAAGGGGTCGCCGCGCGGCGCCGTAATGGTGCCTCCGCGCAATTGCTGGTGAGAGCTGGCGTCCACCAGCGAGTAATTTACACGCTCCTGTCCAGCCGAATGTTGCACGCTGACGACTAAGCCGAGGTTGATGCCGAATTCTGCGCGCGCAGCATCGACAGTCGTGACTTTGCGCGCACGCACCTCGCTCGCCGGAATAACCGCCAGCGGATGCTTTTCTGTTAACGCGGTAAGCCGCGAGGTTAGCGTCTCCACCAGCCCGTCATTGAATGCGCTGTCCTCCGATCCCGTCGCGCCACTAGGGGGCAAAACCGCAAGCTGCACACTTTCAGGAACGCTGATGCCGCCCTTGCCCGCGCTCTTCGACGCTCTGCCATTGCGCGACAGCAGCCCGAGGCTCACACCGGCCAAGAGCACGGCTGCCAGACCCAGCGAAACCCATAGCACGGGCTTCCAGGCAACTCCTGCCCTCTTTACAGGCGCTGGGGCCGGGACGGCCGTGCCACTTATTTCCAGAGCTTCCAAAGCGGCGCGCAGTTCGCCGGCGCGCTGATAGCGCCGCGACGGCTCCTTCTGCAGACACCGCTTGATGACCGCCGCAAGCCCTGCCGGGACGTGCTCCGGCAGCGGCGGCATAGGCTCCTGAATGATCGCGGTGCACAGCCGGTACAGGTTCTCCCCTCCAAAGGGCCGCGTGCCGGACGCCATTTCATACAACATCACGCCCAGCGACCAGATGTCGCTGCGCGGCCCGGTTTCCCTGCCATCCAGTTGTTCCGGCGACATGTACGGGAGCGTACCGGTCAGTCCCACGCTGGTTTCCGTGGCCACACCTTGCGTGGTCTTGCGCTGGAGTTGCTCCGGATCGTTGCGCTTGGCCAGGCCAAAATCGAGGATTTTCGCGGTGCCGTCGGGTGTCACAACCACGTTCGCGGGTTTCAGGTCGCGGTGCACGATGCCGCGATCGTGCGCGTGTTCCAGCGCGCCGGAAATCTGCCGGCCGTAGCGCAACAACGTTTCCACGGCCATCCCGCCGTCGCGCAGGAACTCTGACAGCGGCCGGCCCTCCACATACTCCATGGCGATGAAAAGCTCGCCTTCCTGCTCTCCCACTTCATAGATCGTGCAAATGTTGGGGTGATTCAGGGAAGATGCGGTGCGCGCTTCGTCGCGAAAGCGCTCCGCGCACTTGGGATCCTGCACGACTTGCGCGGAGAGAAACTTCAGGGCCACCGTGCGGCCGAGCACAGTGTCTTCCGCCTTGTAGACCACGCCCATCCCGCCGCTGCCCAGCGGATTGAGTAGACGGTAATGCGACACCACGGAGCTTGGCAACGTGCACCGCCGGGGACCACGCAGAATCGGCCAAGACGGCGCGGCGTTTGCGGCCTATCTGGCAGATGAAACGCATCTTAGGCTCCGTTGCCGTGCAAGTCAATGAAGTCGGCGGTTACTGGAAACACGGCGGGAATGTCGCAGCCGATGCATGGATGCCAACAGCTCGTTTGCGGTTCAGCCCGCGCTGACACCCTGTGAGTGCGAAGCCTTCTTGCGCTTGTACAAGTGCCGGTCCGCGGTTTCCAGCAGTTCCGCCGCGGTGCGTCCGTCTTCCGGAAATATGCCGATGCCGATACTCACGCTCAGCGGAGGCCGACGCTGCCCGACGCGAAATGCCCGCTCGATGCGCTGCGCAATGCGATTTGCCATTCCGGGATCGGCATCGATTAGAACCACGGCGAACTCGTCGCCTCCATACCGTGCGGCCAGATCCGTCGCCCGGGAGTGCTCCTTGACTATCTCCGACAGCCTCTTGAGCGCGCGATTTCCCACCAGATGCCCGTATTTGTCGTTGATCGCTTTCAATTCGTCCATATCCAGAAGCAGCAGCGCGAATACGCGATTGCTGCGCTCGGCCCGGCGCACTTCGCGCTCCAGCGTATCCATGAATTCGCGGTAGTTGGCCAGCCCCGTCAGAGCATCGTGGGTCGCTTGGTAGCGAATCTGATCCTCGCTTTTTTTCCGGTCCGTGATGTCGATGGCCACGGCGACGCAACCTTCGATTTCACCTGAGGCCGCGCGCAGTGGGCTGAGGTGAACGGCAAAATGACGGTTGCCGTGCTGATACTCGAAATAAGAGGAGACACCTCGCATCGCTTCGGCATGCTGCGCGATGGGCGCGGCGTGAGGATCCTGGCATTTCAAGTAATCGTAAAGCGTTCGCCCCGCCCAGGCGTTCGCCTTGACCTGCGACGGACCGAACCCCGCTCCCCAATTAGAGGTGATTCTGAGATTTTGATCCGTCGCCCAAAGTATCGCGGGCATCTGTTCCGCCAGTAAATGGAGTTGCTTGTCAGCCGTGGGGCTCTGCACCTGCAAGACTTCGGCTCTGGCCGTCTCCACGATTCCTGTGACCGCGCCGGTTTCGTCGCGAACAGCGGCGCGCTTCAGCATCACGCGAATTCTGGATCCATCTTTCCGCAGGCGTTCCGCGTTCTCGCAGCAAGCGAAGGTTCCGTTTTGGGCGGCCCGCAACAACTGCTCGTAGGCTGGAATTTCGTAGATTGGCAGAAGCATGGTTACTGGCCGCCCGGTGATTTCCGCGGTGGCATAACCGTAAAGATGCTCCGCCCCTCGGCTCCAGGATTGGATGGTGCCGTCGAGGGAAAAGGAGAGTAGCGCGTCCTCTGTCGAGGACAGTATCGTGGCAAGGACGTGTTCGGGCCGAGGGCTGGTCGGCATCTACACTTCTCGTCTTTCAAAACTGGGAAGGAGCTTCTAGGGGTCAGGTTTCCCGCCGGGCGAGAGGGTCGGGCCAGCAACGGGTACGGAGCAAAGACTTTGCCGGAACGCATACGTCCGGCATATTTAGGCTAACACTTACTGCGCAAATCGCAATAGGACTGAGACGCGACGGTCGTCTGAATGCAACGGCACAAGCCCGTCAAATTGGGACTAACTCACTCAGGTCGTTAGAGGCCGGCCTTGGCCACCTCATTCAAAATCATGGCCAGCCTAATCCCCGCTTGCGCCAGCCGCTCCTCGACTACCGACGCCGCTTGATCCCGGTAAGCCTGGCCGATCACCAGGTGTTTGTGCAGCATCCGCTGTGCGATGTTGTTATCGTCGGCGCAGGTGTTGACCGGGACGTCCGGCTCGAGTGGGATCGGTTTGCTGAAAGCTCCATACGCCGTTTCCGCGGCATGGTCATGGCTTTCCCAAGCCCAGGCGTCCAGCTGCATCCCGCCCTGCTGCCAAGCCGGGAAGGAAGCCTCGAACGCGGCATCCAGCGTGTCGGCATACTCCGCGGGATCCGCTCCTAGCATCTGGCTTTCCGGAATTTCGGTGTCCCAAACGTGATGGAGGTTCGGGATGTAGGAATTATTCCGGGGGTGCGGGTTGCGCGAGAAGTATTTCACTGGAACACAATTTCCGCCACGGTCGCTGTTGGTTGCGCCGTGCAACGGCTGGTGCAAATCACCCACGAAATGAATGATATAGCGCAGAGCCGCTGCGCGCTTTGCACCCAGCGCGCTTTTGTCCTTCAGAATGGCGAGTTGATCCGCGATGGCTTGCGTCACGCAGCCGCCCGCGCCACAAAACTTTTCTGCCGGGCCCTGCGTCACGCTCAAGGGGATATCGATGAAGTGCCATGGCGCCGTGGACGGCTCCCGCCCGCGCTCGTCGTCGGCCCAGGTAGAAGAATCCACGAAGGCATCCTGCCCGGTTTGCCCGCAATAGCGTTTCAGTTGCGGATCGATGGGGTTTGCGGTCAGCAACGCAAGCAGCGCTTGCTTCGCTTGCGGCGTAAGGTGTTTCTCCGCCAGCGCCGCCACAGTCTCATGCCCGCGGCAACCCCAAGCTTCGGCCGGCGGAGTTGCCGTCAGCAAGAGCGCGAATAAGGCGAGGGTGGTCAGTACGGAAGCGACACGCGTCACAGAGGTCTCCCCACCCAGATGTTGATACCCCCCACCCGGGTGTTTTGGGAAAAGAGGCTGCAAACGATTGAAAACAAAGGAAGCGAGCGTCGAAAAGAGGGCAAAGGCTCCAAGCCGTTGCAAACAAAAGAGTTGGCACGGTTGAACGTCCGGGCGTTAAGTAAAGGGGAGCTTTGCGGAGGTACACCCACCCCGGGTGTTTTTGCGCAAAGAGTTTGGATTTGCTTGATTCCAAAGGAGTTGACTTTTGGAGAGCGCAAAAGAGTTCGTAAGAGTATGAGCCATCGAGGGTTAGGGCTGGAGGCCGGATACGGGAGGCTCGACGCTTGTGTAGAACTGATCAGAGTTGGGCGGACAGGGGCGACCACGGGGAAGGATAGCGCGGCGGTCGTTGGGAAGTAAAGGAAAAGTCAGTGAATGGCGGAATTGCGGGGTCGAATGGCTATTAGGAGCAGCGAATGGTTGCGGCCGACCTGTAAAATCACTCGGGACTCGAAAAGCGCAAATTTCGGGGGCGAACAGTTATTCGGTGCAGTGAACGGCGAGGAGCCGCAGAGAAGAAGTCACACGTGGCGTTTGTGCTTGAAGTTAGCTCTAAACCCGGAGCCTTACAAAAACATCAAAGGGTCCGGCACCCGGACCCCCCGTTACGATGTCGCTGTTGTTATTCGTCCAAGTTCATGCCGGACCCAAGCTCTTCTTGGATGCCATAAGAGTCCAAGAACGCCTTCCATTTCTCTACGGGGTAACTCCCGAGTTTTTTCGCCATCGCGTCGTTAGCGCAATTATGCCACCGATGCAAAATGCGGTGACAGAGAGGCTCCGTGGAGGCGGGGACCTGACACGCGAGGTCTACGCCGTTGTACTCGGTCTGCGGCAATTTGCCGCTCTTGCGGAATGCTAACTCCTGCTGTGCCATCCAGAGCCAAAAGGATTGCAAATCCTTTAGGTATACAACGATGTCGTTCAACTCTGGAGGATACTTACTTGGATCGAGTTCGTTCACCATCTGCTCTGTTTTTTTAATTTCCTGTTCCAGCTTGGGAATATCACTCGGCTTACAGTCAGGATAAAAGCCGAACATCACAGTGTGAAAATACGAACTCTCATGCAGGAGCATCCATTTCTTTACGTCCTCCGCTGAGACTCGGTCTGTGTCGAACGTTACCACGGCAATCAGTTCGGGTTCCGGCCCCGGTTGGAGGGGGATGCTAAGTGTGACTTGGTTGGTTGATGGCACGGCCACAGCGAGCAGTATCAAGAGTATTGTGTACAAATTGCACCTCCCCCTCACAGATCGGGAACATCATCATTAACCAATCCGTCGGTAAAGTACAAGGGATAGCGGCGCGCCGTTTGCGCAAAGGAGTGTGTAAGTGCATGAAACCACTTGGTTTGGAGGGATCTGAGACGCCAGCCTAAAGGCCGCCGCTACGTAACCGAGGAAACGCAGAAGCGGTCCCTCTCTGCGTTCGGGATGACAATCGGGGTGGCGAGATGAACCTGCCTGCGGCGGGCAGGCTCGCCGCTACAGAGACGCCAGGCTGAAGCCCGCCGCTACGTAACCGAGGAGGCAGAAAAGAGAAGAGAGATTCCTCTCTGCGCAGGTCGACCCTTTCACAAGAGTGAAAGGGGAAGAAAAAGTCGGCCTGCTCCGTTCGGAATGACGGCCGGTCGGCGCCGCAATTGTGGGAGCCCTTCCGGCACGCGCTAGGCGCTGAGCCAGCGGCCGATGGGGCGCCAGGAATCGGTGTGATCGCAAATCACGCGCAGCGTCGCGGTGATGGGGATGGCGAGGAGGAGGCCCATGCCGCCCCATACCCAGCCCCAGAATAGCAGGGAGATGGTGATGGCTACGGCGTTTAGGCGGACGCGGCGGCCCACCAGTTGCGGGGCTACAAAGTTCAGCGCGAGCACGTGGATTGCGGTGAGGCCGCCGGCTATCAGCACGAACGAACCGATGGTCTTCCACTTCGCCAGCGCGATCAGGAACGCCGGCAGCCAGGCCATTACGGCCCCGATGTAGGGGACCATGTTGAGCAGGCCAGAGGCGATTCCGGTCAGAACCGGGTAATCCATGCCCATGAGCCAGAAAAACAAGCTGCTTGCGGTGATGACTATCAACGTAACCAAAGTCATTCCCGCAAGGTAGTCGCGCAAAACCTCGCGCATGTCTTCCAGGGTTTCCTTCACCTGCGTTCGCTTCGATACCGGAAACAATTGCAGCGTCCCGTGCCACACCTCGCGTTTACCCGCCAGCATGAAAAACACCAGAAAGGGAACGAAGGTTATTTCCAGGAACAGCGCATACAGGGACCCGATGCCTCTCAGTATCAACGAACGCAAAATGCCCGGCTCCGGACGCACTTCCACGCGTGCGGCGTTCGCTGCGTCCGGCCCGAGGTCGGTAACGCGCCCCTCGAGGCCGCTAATTTTGCCTTCCACGGTGCTCGCGGCCTGCTTCAGCAAGCCGCCATACTTCGGCCAGTTGGCCGCAAAATCCGCAGTGCGTTCCCCAAGTCCATATCCAACGGCCACGAGCACGGCGATGAGAATTAACACCATGGTCATCGCGCCTATGGTGCGCGGCACATGCACGCGTTCCAAGAGTTCCACGGCGGGATCGAGAAAATAGGCGAGCAAGATCGAGAGTAGAAGCGTAATTACAACGCCCTGCGCGTAGTAACAGAAGAGCAAAATGATGGCCGCGGCGAGCACGCGCAGGCTGAAGGTCGATCCGCTGATGCGCACAACGCTTGGTGAATCGGTTGCCGGCACGTAGACTCCGTTCCTACCCCACTCGCTGTCCAACAAAATAGCACACTACCGCATGCGGCATGCTGTGCCCGCAGCGGGTTGTTTCGCTGGCGCCATCGGAAGTGCCGCCCTATCGCAAGCGGCGGCCGCTTGGTGTACAACCATACGCACCATGTCTATCCGCATCGTCCCGGACGAAGATCAGCCCTCCGCCTCCATTGAGATCGCGCTGGACAAGCCCCTGCCCGATTATGACCTGGAACAACCGGACCAGCCCACGCCCCGCGACGTGGACGCTATTTTGGTCTCCCAAGGCTTTCGCGATCTCGTCGACGACACGCGCGGCATTTTGATGGACCTGCTGGCCCAGCATGCTGCGCACCACCCTGGACTCGATCTCGTTTCCGACTCTCCGCTGGAAGTTGCGCAACTAACCGGCGCGATTTGCCCCGGCAATGATGAAGTGTATAGGCCAGGCCTGTGGATTGTTTTGCGGGATTCGCACGCCAAGCCCAAGACCGCGCTCCCACCTGGGACCCGGCAACGCATCGCCGCAATCGCCGCGGAATTAGCCAAGCGGCTTCAACTGGACTGAGAAGATATGCCGGAAGAAAAGGGGCTGTTAATTGTTTACACCGGGCCGGGCAAAGGAAAGACGACTTGCGCCTTGGGTACCGCGTTTCGCGCCGTCGGCCAGGGGCTGCGCGTGCTGATGGTGCAATTCATCAAAGGCTCCTGGCACTACGGCGAACTGGACGCCGCCAAGATGCTGGGCGACGACAAGTTTGAAATTCGCCCCATGGGCCGCGGCTTCGTGAAAGTCGGCGGCGCGGAGACGGACCCTGAAGACATAAAGCTGGCGTACGACTGCTGGCAAACCGGCCGCGACGCCATTTACAGCGGCAAATACGACCTGGTCGTACTCGACGAGATCAACTACACCATCAGCTACAAGATGCTGGACGCGGACGAAGTGGTGGAGGCCTTGCGCAAACGGCCGGAGCGGGTACACGTGATTTGCACCGGCAGGAACGCGCATCCCAAGCTGGTGGAACTGGCGGACCTGGTTACCGAGATGCGCGAGGTGAAACACCCGTACACGAAGGGTATACTGGCTCAGCGAGGAATCGACTACTGAATTGGTTTTCTCTTTCAGGCTCGAATGTTGAACCTTACATCCTAAAATGGCTTGGTTTAAGCGCGACAAAAAATCGATTGATCAACCCACGCCGCCCGAAGAACGTCGCGTGCGCACGGAAGGCCTGTGGGTCAAGTGCGAATCTTGCCGCACCATCGTGTTTCGCAAAGACCTGGAAGCGAATCTGCTGGTCTGCCCCAAGTGCCAGTTTCATTTCAAGATGGGCGCAAGGCAGCGCGTGGAAATGCTGCTGGACGGCCGCTGGACCGAGCACGACGCGCGGATGACCTCCACCGACCCGCTCCGCTTTGTGGACACCAAGCCCTATGCCACGCGACTGCGCGAAGCGCGCAAGAAATTGGGGATGTGCGACGCCATCATTACCGCGGAGGGCCAGCTCAACGGCCGGCCCATCGTGTGCTGCGCCATGGAGTTCAATTTTATCGGCGGCTCGATGGGCGCGGTGGTCGGAGAAAAGGTTACCCGCGGCATTGAACTGGCTCTCGAGACGCGGCAGCCGCTGGTGATCGTCTCCTGCTCCGGCGGCGCACGCATGATGGAAGGCACCATCAGCCTGATGCAACTCGCCAAGGTTTCCGCGGCGCTGGCCAAGCTCGACGAAGCGAAGGTGCCGTATATTTCGGTGATGACCGATCCGACGACCGGCGGCGTGACCGCCAGCTTTGCCATGCTCGGCGACCTCAATATCGCCGAACCTGGCGCATTGATCGGCTTTGCCGGGCCGCGCGTCATCGAGCAGACCATCCGCCAAAAGCTGCCGGAAGGGTTTCAGCGCTCAGAGTTTTTGTTGGAGCACGGCTTCCTTGATGCCGTCGTTCCCCGCAAAGAGATGAAAAACTTCATCGCCAATTCCTTCGACCTGCTGTTGAGCTGAAATGAATTACGACGCCGCGGTGCGGTACTTGCTGTCCCTTGGCAGGGAATTGGCTGCTCCGACGCAGGCGGCGGCCGCTAAATTTGACCTTGAAAACATCACCGTCCTCGCCGAGCGCCTGGGGCGGCCCGACCG
>Ga0210406_10005066_pt1 | contig 13919 bp, 13 predicted proteins | sample IncBWC30MmetaG_FD_155454 | JGI IMG/M metagenome (GOLD analysis project Ga0210406, IMG submission 155454) | Forest soil microbial communities from Barre Woods Harvard Forest LTER site, Petersham, Massachusetts, United States - Inc-BW-C-30-M | ecosystem: Environmental > Terrestrial > Soil >... | reverse complement strand
TTCCGCCGGGGGGCGATATTTCACGAGCCGTCCTATCGAGGGCAGGAAATTGCGGAACGGGTCTTCAGCATAGACGCGCGATTCGACCGCCCAGCCGCTCAAGCTGATGTCTTTCTGCGTCAGCGACAGCTTTTCGCCGGCGGCGACCCGGATCATCTGTTCGACCAGATCGATCCCGGTGACGAGCTCGGTCACGGGATGCTCGACCTGCAGCCGCGTGTTCATCTCGAGAAAATAGAAGCTCTTGTCTTGCCCTGCGACGAATTCGACGGTGCCCGCGGAATCGTAGTTCACGGCTTTCGCCAATGCGACCGCCTGTTCGCCCATCTTGCGGCGGGTGGTTTCATCGAGCAGCGGCGACGGCGCCTCCTCGATCACCTTCTGATTGCGGCGCTGGATCGAGCATTCGCGCTCGCCGAGATGGATGACGTTGCCGTGCTTGTCGCCCAGGACCTGGATCTCAATGTGGCGGGGATCGACGATGAATTTCTCGATGAAGACGCGGTCGTCGCCGAACGAGGATTTCGCTTCGGCTTTCGCAAGGGTAAAACCCTCGGCGACTTCCGACTTCGAATGCGCGATCCGCATGCCCTTGCCGCCGCCGCCGGCGGAAGCCTTGATCATCACGGGATAGCCGATCTCGTTCGCGATCTTCAGCGCGTGCTTTTCATCACTGATGACGCCGAGATGACCAGGTACGGTCGAGACTTTTGCCTTTGCCGCGGCCTTCTTGGACTCGATCTTGTCGCCCATCGCGGCGATGGCGCTCGCGTTCGGGCCAATGAAGACCATCCCGGCCTTCTGCAACGCGCGCGGAAAGGCTTCGCGCTCCGACAAGAATCCGTAGCCGGGATGCACGGCCTGCGCGCCAGTCTTGCGGCAGGCGTCGACGATTTTGTCGATCAACAGATAGCTTTCAGCGGCGGGAGGCGGTCCGATCAGGACGGCGTCATCGGCCATTTCGACGTGAAGCGCATCGCGGTCAGCTTCGGAATAGACGGCAACGGTCTCTATCCCCATGCGGCGGGCGGTCTTGATGACGCGGCAGGCGATCTCGCCGCGATTTGCGATCAGAATTTTCTTGAACATGGGTTTGCGCTGGCGACCTTGGGCGGGGGCAATCTGGCACGGCGGGATAAGGGTAACAATTCCGTCGTACAGCAAAACGCGACCGAGGCAACGGTATATGTCCACCCCGCGAGGCTTACGCCTTCGCCCTACAGTTTTCAGCCGGAATAGGTCTGAAATCTTCCGTGCGCATAGGCGTGCGAAACCGCCTTCATCAGCTCGCAGACCTCGGATTCCAGATATTCGTTGGCAACGATCAGGGCGCGGATGGTGGATCGCATGTCGCCGCCGCATGCAGCAATCGCCTGGTCGACCGCAGCCTCCAGCCCATTATCCAGCCCACTATCCCTTGGCGCGTTCGGCAGTGAATTTGAGGACATGGAGAAATTCCCGACGCCGGCTTTGAACGATGTTCTCTTTTTGTTCTGCAGAAGTCAATCGGCTTCTTGGGTCGTCCAACAGAAAAACGGCTCCGGCGCGGAGGGGAACGGCGCCGAAGCCGTCTCAGGGAAGGTCATCTGTCCTTACGAACGGGGAGTCCAACGCCGAGGGCTGCCGGATCGTTCCGATTTATTTCGCGCGAATGGGGGCCGCGTTCGTGTCCTGAAAAACGTAGTGATAGATCACGAAATCCACGACGCCTACCGTGAGCGCGCCCGCCACAAGCAGCGCAGCGGCAAATATTGCGAAGTCGCGTTTGGTGAAGCCGTCGAGCATCAGATCTCCCCCGCGAGGCCGGCCGGCGCGGCGTTGGCCGATTGGTTCCAGGGAGCCAATAGCCGTGGCGAACGTTCAAATCTGGACAGGCGTCTGAGCCGCCGCTGGTCCAATTCTAGCGTTCGGTTCCGCCGATCGGAAAACGCCAGGGGACGAGTAGCCATGCTCTGTTGCCTGTGTGAGTATCGCCGCAGGGACATAGGCAGAGATGACGAGCCCGAATAGTACAAACGACGTTTTGCCCGAAACCGTGGCGGCGGAGAGACTGCAGCGGCATCTCGAAGAAATTGCCCGGGAACGGGACCGCGCCCATCGGGCGTTGCAGGAGCGCGAGGCCGAACTCGTTCGGATCCAGCACATCGGCCGCGTCGGCGGTTTCGAGATCGACTTCCGCGACGGTTTTCGCAATCGCCGTTCGCCCGAGTATCTCACGATCCATGGGCTTCCGCCCGACGCGATCAACGAATCCCATGAAGATTGGGTCCAGCGCATCCACCCCGAGGATCGCGAGCGCACCGTCAAACAATTTTTGGACGCGCTCGCCGGAGTGAGCGAAGACTACTCGGCAGAGTACCGGATCGTGCGGCCGAACGACGGCCAGACCCGGTGGATACGTGTCGTCGCCAAAATCGAGCGTGATGGCGACGGCCGTGCGCTGCGTCTGGTCGGCGCCCACATCGACATTACCGACCGGATGCTGGCGCAGGAGACGCTGCGGGAGAGCGAAGAGCGTTTTCGGCTGATCGCCGACAGCGCTCCCGTCCCGATCTGGGTGACCAAGCTCGATCGCAAACGATCGTTCGCCAACCAGGCCTATCTCGATTTTCTCGGGCTTCCGTTCGAACAAGCCATCGTGTTCGATTGGCGCAAGGCGCTGCATCCGGACGACCTGCCGCGCATCCTGCAGGAGCAGATCGCGGGCGAATCCTCGCTAAAACCGTTCGTGCTGGAGGCGCGCTACCAGCGGGCCGACGGTGAATGGCGATGGCTGCGATCGGAATCGCAACCGCGATGGGACCCGACCGGCGAGCACATCGGCTTCATCGGCGTCGCCCACGACATCACCGCGGCCAAAGAGGCGGAGAGCGAGCTTCGCCGGCTGAATGAAACGCTGGAGCGGCGGATCAGGGAACGCACGTCGCAACTGGAATCCAGCGAAGCGCAAATGCGCGCCATCCTCGAGACCAGCCATCAATATCAGGGACTGCTCAACCGCTATGGCGATGTCCTCTACGCCAACAAGACGGCGCTGGCGGGGATTCGCGCCGAAGCCGGCGACGTCATCGGCAAGCCGTTCTGGGAAACGCCCTGGTTTACCGCAACCGAGGGCATGGGGGACGCCGTTCGCAGTTCCTTCATGGCCGTCTTGAGGGGCGAAGGCGTACGCACGGAGATGTTGCTGCATCTTCCGATCGGCGACCGCTATTTCGATTTCGCGATGCGGCCGTTGTTTGATCAGCATGGCAACGTCACCGGCGCCGTCCCGGAAGCCGTCGACATCACCGAACGCCGCCAGGGCGAGGAGGCGCTGCGCCAGTCGCAGAAAATGGAAGCGGTGGGTCAACTGACCGGCGGCGTGGCGCACGACTTCAACAACCTCTTGACCATCATCCGCTCGGCGACCGACTTCCTGCGCCGCCGCGAGCTGCCGGAAGAACGCCGCCGCCGCTACGTCGATGCGATTTCCGAAACCGTGGAGCGCGCCTCCAAGCTGACCGCCCAGCTTCTGGCCTTTGCCCGCCGCCAACCGTTGAAACCGGAACTATTTGATGTCGGCGCGCAGGTCGATAACGTCGCCCAACTCATCCGTCCCCTCGTCGGCGGCCGCATCCGGATCGAGGTCGAGATCGGCGACCCCGATTGCTTTACCATCGCCGACATCGCGCAGTTCGAGACCGCGCTGATCAACCTTGCCATCAACGCCCGCGACGCGATGCAAGACGAAGGGCGCCTGACGATATCGGTCGAAAAAGTCCGATCGATCCCTGTGCTGCGCGGCCAGGCCGGTCGCGGCGGCGATTTCGTCGCGATCTCGGTTACGGACACCGGCTCCGGCATTGCAGCCGAAAATCTCGGCGCGATCTTCGAGCCGTTCTTCACCACCAAGGAAGTCGGCAAGGGCACCGGCCTTGGCCTCAGCCAGGCCTTTGGCTTCGCCAAGCAATCCGAAGGCGATATCGAGGTGAAGAGCGTGCTCGGACAGGGAGCGACCTTCACGATCTACCTGCCGCAAGCTGCCGCCCCGATCCGCGAAGCGGAATTGGCCGCGACCGGCGGCGAAGCCGCGACCGCCGGACGCGGCTATCGTGTTCTCGTCGTCGAGGACAATGACGATGTCGGCCAGTTCTCGACCGAGTTGCTCGAGGATCTCGGATATACGGTGCGGCGGGCCGCCAACGCCAACGCCGCGCTGGCGATCCTTTCGGAAGACGAGTTTGCCGTCGACCTGGTGTTCTCCGACGTCATCATGCCCGGGATGAACGGGGTCGAGCTCGCCGGCGTCATTCGCCAGCGCTATCCGGGCCTGCCGGTGGTGCTGACCAGCGGTTACAGCAATGTGCTGGCGGAAAACGCCGGCCGCGGCTTTGAACTGATCCAGAAGCCGTACTCGGTGGAGGCGCTGTCGCGAATCCTCAGGAAGGCGATGTCGGAAAAAGCATCGGTTCGGTGAGCGGCACAGGTTTCGATCGCGCTCACCGCTGTCACTTCGGGGAACGATTTGCCGACGACGCCGCATGACGCCGCCATGACCTGGAGCATCATCACCCTCGCCACCGCAGGGATCATCGTCAGGCCCTTTCGTCTGCCGGAGGCGACCTGGGCTTTTGCCGGAGCGCTAGCGCTGGTAGCCTTCGGCCTGCTGCCATGGGGCGATGCGCTCGCCGGCATGCGCAAGGGCATCGACGTCTATCTCTTCCTCATCGGCATGATGCTGATTGCGGAGCTAGCGCGGCACGAAGGCCTGTTCGACTACCTGGCGGCGTTTGCGGTCGACCATGCGCGCGGCTCTCCGCAGCGGTTGTTTCTCTTGGTCTACCTGGTCGGCACGATGGTCACCATCCTGTTGTCGAACGACACGACCGCCATTGTGCTCACGCCTGCGGTCTATGCCGCAACGCAAGCCGCCGGCGCGAGCCCCCTGCCCTATTTGTTCGTGTGCGCGTTCATCGCCAACGCGGCGAGCTTTGTGCTGCCGATCTCAAACCCGGCCAATCTCGTCGTGTTCGGCGCGCGCATGCCGCATCTTGCCGAATGGCTCCGCCAATTCGCGCTGCCGTCGCTCGCCTCCATCGTCGTGACCTACGTCGTTCTGCGCCTCACGCAACGCCGCGCGCTGATCGAGGAGAAGATCGAAATCAATGTCCCCAAGCCGAGATTGAGCCGCCAAGGCAAGTTGACCGCCATCGGCATCGGTGTGATCGGGATGGTTCTGCTCAGCGCGTCCGCGCTCGACGTTCCACTCGGCTTGCCGACCTTCGTTTGCGGCGCGGTCACGGCCATAGCCGTCCTGCTGGCAAGCCGACAGTCGCCGTGGCCGGTCCTGAAGGACATTTCCTGGAGCGTGCTGCCGCTGGTCGCGGGACTGTTCGTGATGGTGGAAGCCCTGATCCGGACCGGCGCGATCGCGCATTTGAGCGAGACGCTTCATGCCGCGGTCGCGCAATCCGTTGCCAAGACTGCGTGGAGCGCCGGCATCGCGACCGCATTGGCCGACAACATCGCGAACAATTTGCCGGTCGGGCTGGTCGCGGGCTCGGTCGCGGCAAGCGACCATCTTCCGACACAGGTCGTCGGCGCGATGCTGATCGGGGTCGATCTCGGGCCAAATCTGTCGGTGACGGGGTCGCTCGCGACCATCCTCTGGCTCGTGGCATTGCGCCGCGAGGGGCTCAATCTCAGCGCCCGGCGCTTCCTCCGGCTCGGCCTTCTGGTAATGCCGCCCGCATTGCTGGCGGCGCTGGCGGCGGCGACCTGGTGACAGAACGTTTTAGCGGCGCACGACGGGGCGCGGCTTCTCGCTCTTCGCGGGCGGTCGATGATTTTCCTTGAGCCGCACCTCGACCGTCGGCAGCCGATCTCTGCCGCCAGCGGCCTTCCAGTCGCCGATCAAAGCCGCCAATTCCTGGCGCATCGCCATCAGCCGCATGGCGGACTCCGTGCAGTCCAGATCGTGCTTGATCTGGCCACGGATCGAACCTTCGACCTCGCTCATGTCGGCCCGCAAAACGCTGATCTTGCGCCGGGTTTCATTAATTCTGTTGTCCATGGCATGTTAGAACAAATAAAGAACATAGAGTCAAGTGGAAATAGCCCTGAGGAGACTAAAAATGAACCGCGTTCGGGACCGGCTGGGGGACCAGATGACCCGCGCCCAGGCGTTGCGGCTGAGGAGGCTCAGCCATGAGGCCTACCAGCCCCGGCAATTCGACGAAAAACTGACCCAGGCCGAGGCCTCGCGCAGGATCGAGGCGCTGGAAAATGAAATTGCGCTCGCGGACTCGTTCTAGGGGGCGCTAACGGGCGCGTGCAGCCTCACCCGGCTGGACAATGTTGTTTTCGCTCAACAGGCCGAGAATGCGCTCGGCCACGAATTTTTGGCCTTCCGGCGTCCAATGGCTGCCGACGGCCGCGCCCGGATAGAACGCCGCGCCGTCGAGCGAGACGAAAGGAATGTGGCTCGACCGCAGATATCGAATGAGTTCCTCGTCGCGATATTGAATCCCGACCAGGAATTTTGCTCCGTTTGCTTCCACGAATTCGCGCAGCTTGCCGACAAGCCGCTCCGTCGGGTCCGGCACAAACAGCAGCGGATGCTTGAGCTTCACATAGATCGTGGTGAGCAACCGGGCGAGCCACAGGTTCCGCACCAGCCGGTTTTCCTTCAAGTATTGCTGGCGGGAGATCGGAACCGGCTGTCCCCTCAAAACCAGCGAACCATCTGAGGCGGTCTCGAAATAGGGCTTTTGATAGCCCTCGTAGCGGATGTTGGTGCTGTTATCCAACCGGTCGTTTTGCGTACAAAAGATCAGCACGACGGCCGCCGGCCGAACCTTGGTCCACAATCGTTTCAGCAATAGATACTCCTGGTCGGTGCCGTATCCCGAAACCCCGGCGGCCAAAATCTTGTAGTCGGGAATCCTGGCCTTCAACAGGTCGGTGAAGCGCTCATCCGCTTCGGCATCGAGGCCCCACACAAACGAGTCGCCCAAGAACAGGATCGTAGGCCTCGCATCGAGGCTGAACTCCTCGTCGCGCAACCCGAGGCTATTGTTTTTCGCGTGGATGGTGCGGGCGTTGGTCACGACGGAACTTACATTCGGTATCGGCGCCCATCCGAGCTCGGCGTCATAGCGATAGCTGAGCGACCGCTCGCTGACGCCTTCGCGCAGCTCCCGAAAATCGGCGACGCGGAGAACAACTTCCAGTACCGCCAACGTCACGATCGCCATCAAAAGGGACACGCCGACCGACCGGAGAATTTCTCGGAGCCTCCCCCGTTTGGTGGAATCCTGCATCTGTTCGCGCGCGCCCCGGGATGTGTCGAAAGATCCAAATACGTCGAATTCAACGTTTTCACAGAACCATGCAGGCGGGAATTCGGCAAGCATGGCGGCCGATTGCTTTCGAGGCTGTTCGGCCCTCGTGTACTTGCACGGCACCGAAAAAATAGGGAATTTAGGCCCTGCCTATCCAACGTTGCTGTAACAAATCCGTCGCACTGCAAAACTAGACAGAGGCTGACTGGCCGCAAATCAGCCTTGTCCGAAGGAGAATTTCATGCGCCGCGCAATCGTGCTGCTATCCGCAACCCTGGTCACGTCAAGTCTGTTCACACTGGCCGCAAGCGCCGCGTCCGCGCAAAACAACACCCCGCGCAATTTGATCCTGTTCGTCCCGGATGGATTGCGGGCCCGCATCGTCTCCCAGCAGACCGCGCCTGCGATGGCCGAGGTGCGCGACAAGGGCGTCAATTTCAAGAATTCGCACTCGATGTTCCCGACCTTCACCATGGCAAACGGGTCGGCGATGGCGACCGGGCATTATCTCGGCGACACCGGCACCTTCAGCAACACGATCTATACGGCATTTACCTCAGTGCCTGCCGGCGAAACCGTCGTCCCTTTCATCGAAAACGACGCCGTGCTCGGCGATGTCGACGAGCATTTCAACGGCGACTACCTGAACGAAGAAACCATCCTGAAGATGGCGCGCGCGCAAGGGTTTTCTACCGCGGCGATCGGCAAGGTCGGCCCGACCCTGATCTTCGATCACACCGACCGCGCCGACAAACCGGGCCTGCATTCCATCGTGATCGACGATTCCACCGGCGGCAAGACCGGCGTTCCGCTCTCCGACGAGATGAAGGATGCGCTCGCCAAGGCGGGCCTTGCGCTGGTCGCGCCGGGGCGCGGCGACAACGGCAAGGCTGGCGATGCCAAGACACCGGGCACGACATCGGCCAATACCGCGCAGCAGGCCTATTTCGCCGACATCGCAAGCAAGGTAGTGCTGCCGATCTTCAAGGCGCGCGGCAATCCGTTCGTCTTGGTATTCTGGTCGCGCGATCCCGACGGCAGCCAGCACAATCAGGGCGACAGCCTCAACACGCTCACGCCGGGAATCAACGGCCCCACCTCGCTCGCCAGCATCAGGAACGCCGACAACAACCTTGCGCAGTTGCGAAAAGCCCTCGGCGATCTCGGGCTTGCTGCGAGCACCAATATCATCGTTTCCGCCGATCACGGCTTCTCGACCATCTCGAAGGAGAGCAAGACCAGCCCTTCGGCGAAGATCAGCTACGACGACACGCCGAAGGACTTTCTGCCCATGGGCTTCCTCGCGCTCGATCTTGCGAAGGCGCTGGAGCTGCCGCTGTTCGATCCCAACGACAAGAACGCGCGCGTCGCCGATAACGCGCACCCCAAGGCTGGCAACGGCTTGCTCGGAAAGGACCCGACCAAGCCCGACCTTGTCGTCGCCACCAATGGCGGGTCGGACCTGATCTACCTTCCGAACAAGGACAGGAAGCTCGCCGAGCGCACCATTAAGGCGCTGCTCGATCAGGACTATGTCAGCGGGCTTTTTGTCGACGACGCCGTCGGCAAATTCGCAGGTACGCTGCCGATGTCGCAGCTCAATCTGAAGGGCAAGGCGGTGACGCCTAACCCGTCGATCGTCGTCAATTTCCGCACCTATACGACCGGCTGCGACGAGCCGGCCAATTGCTCGGTCGAGGTCGCCGACACCGTGCTGCGGCAGGGCCAGGGCATGCACGGCAGTTTCGGCCGCGGCGACACCATGAACTTCATGGCGGCGATCGGTCCGGATTTCAAATCGGGCTATGTCGACGCCCTGCCCGTCAGCAACGCCGATGTCGGCGCCACCGCCGCGAAGATATTGGGGCTTTCGCAAAAGCCGAAGGGCAATCTGGTCGGCCGCGCGATGACGGAGGCGATGCCGAACGGCACCACGCCCAAGGCGACTTCCGGCTCGCTCAAGTCCGAGCCTGCCGCAGGCGGCCTGCGCACGGTCTTGAACTTCCAGCGCGTCGGCTCGCAGCGCTATTTCGACGCGGCCGGATTCCCCGGCCGCACGGTCGGGCTCGAGGCCGAAGGCGGCAAACAAAAAACGGCGGGGAAATAGCCCCCGCCGCCCTCTATCCTCGAAACAAGTGAAACTCTTACATTCCGATATCGAACACGTTGGGAAGCTGCGCCAGCGGCAGCGCGGCCGCACCAACGATGGTCGCAACCAGCGCCATCAGCGTGCGGTTGCCGCGTCGCTTGCCGCGCATCTGCCTGGCGATCCATTCCAGCACTTCGACATCGACGCCGACGGCTTGCGCGGGCGCCCAGCTCTCGATCGCGGTTTCCGGCGACAGCGCCACCGTTCGCGGCGGCACTGCCAGGCCGGATTCGGAGGCCGCGTGATGCACGATGGCTTTGGCGAGGAGATCGTCAAACCGGCCATCGTCGCTGCGCTCGGCGGCGGCGTCGTTGATCTCGAACAGCGCTTCGGCTTCCGCCCGGCTGACCGGCTGATGCTCGACCGCGGTCGCGGTCAGGATGCGCGCGCACCAGGCGGCGTCATCGGCATCGAGCGCGCGGGAAAAATGGACACGGCCCTTGGTGGTCGGGCCTTCGCCGGTGATGACGCCGTCGCGCACGATGGTGAGCGCGTGGGCTGCGGTCTCGCGGCAGGATGGTTCGAGGGCGCCGTTGGCTTCGGCGGTCTTATTCGTGGAGCGAGGCATGGTTGCACGTCTCAGTTTTTTGTTCTGGTCCAGCATGTCCATGCGGGCGTGAACGAGGGGTTAACGATTCGAAACTCAGATCGTTAGATTTCTACATGGTTGCAGATTGGTCGCATTTATTCCCGAGCCGGTTCGGGAACCCGGCCGGGCGCGGGGTGATGAGGATCATAAAAGGCAATATCGGGGCAACCGGGGCTTTTGCGAGGGATTGCGGTTTTTTCGCCGCAGGGGCGCCGATCAAAAAAAGGTGCTAGGGGTTCCGGACCTTTGAGAATGATCTACCCTTCTGCGCGCAAACCGTTCACTTAACGCGCTTTGCCGATTATACTGGCAACGGCAAATTTCCCTGTAACTTGAATAACATGGAGACGTCAGATGGCACTTCAGATTGGCGCTGTCGCCCCCGATTTCGAGGCGGAGACCACCGAAGGCAAAATCAAATTCCACGACTGGATCGGCAATCACTGGGTGCTTTTGTTCTCGCATCCGAAGGATTTCACGCCGGTCTGCACCACCGAACTCGGCGCGCTCGCCAAGCTGAAGCCGGAATTCGACAAGCGGGGCGTCAAGCTGATGGGCTTGAGCGTCGATCCGGTGGACCGGCATTCGAAATGGTCCGAGGACATCAAGGAAACGCAAGGTGCGGCCCCGAACTATCCGATGATCGGCGACACCGACTACAACGTCTCGAAGCTCTACGACATGCTGCCGGCGTCGACCTCCGGCGATCCCTTGAAGCGCACGCCCGCCGATAACCAGACGGTACGCAACGTTTTCGTCATCGGGCCGGACAAGAAGATCAAGCTGGTGATGGTCTATCCGATGACGACGGGACGCAATTTCCAGGAAATACTGCGCTCGATCGATTCCCTGCAGATGACGGCAAAGCATCGCGTCGCAACGCCCGCCGACTGGAAACAGGGCGAAGACGTCATCATCGCCGGCTCGGTCAGCGACGACGAGGCCAAGACGATCTACCCGCAGGGCTGGAAATCGCCGAAGCCGTACATCCGGATCGTGCCGCAGCCGAAATGACGGCGTCACACCTTCGGCGCCAGCCAATTGGCAACGAGAAGCCCGGCGGTCGATGAGACCGCCGTGACCGTCGCGCCCCACGACACATCGACGACCGCGACCGGCCAGCTCCAGTGCTTGAGTAGCGACAGCGACGTCAGATCGAACGTCGCGTAGCAGAACAATCCGAACAACCCGCCGTAAAGCAGCGACGATTGAGAGGTCGTGCCTGCGCCGCCGCTGACAAAGATCAGCACGCCCACGACGTAAAGCAAATAGAACAGGATCGCCGGCGCAATCCTGATCTCGCCCAGCATGTCACCGACCTCCGAGGAAAAGAAGCCCCTCGCGACGACGCCGAGAAACAGGAAATCCAACGATATCAGGGCAATCAGCGTCGAAAGATAGAGCACAAAGTACCGGTTCAACTCAGCCTCCAACCCGCCGCAGCGGGCAGCAATCTTGCGCATCACATTGATATTACGAACCGGGGCCATTGGTGGTTTCACGCCCGACCGGTCGTGCCGCCCCACAGCCGCGATCAGGCCGCCCGCATGCCGTCGAGCAATTCTCGACCTCGGCCTTGAGGTGAAGGAAAGCGCCTTTGCGGAAGAAACGCGCCCGCTGAGGGCGCGCTCGCGATCACCACTCTTCCGGACAGGGATCGACGATCTTCCAGAGGTCTTCGCCGTTCTTGATCTTCTTCATCTCGGTGGTGAGTCCGCCGTTGCGGCGGATCCAGTCCTTCACCGTGTCCGGATAATAGGACATCAGGTCGGAGGTGCCCTCGGAACTGGTGACCTTGATGCCGAAGGTGAAGGCCTTGTCGTAATAGGCCTGATGGAAACCGAGACTGGCCTTGGGCGTCACGCAGATCTTGTTCATGGGCACGATGCCGAACACCAGCGTGCAGGCCGAATTGCAGATGCCGTCGATGATGACGCGCTCGCGATGGTCGCGGATGCGCTTGTACCTGGCCTTGTATTCTTCGACATAGCCGCCGTGATCGCGCGTGATGTGCAGATCGGCGCGCGCCGGCGTCGCGGCGAAAAAGCAAAGGCACAGCAAAGCGAGAGGCGTGATGCGCATGAGGTGATAAAAATCAGGCAGCTTTTCAAACGGGAAGTCGGGTCCACAGGCCCGACCAGATCCCAAAACCAGACCTTAAGACTCTGGCGGGACTGTGTTGGGAATTCGTTAAGCATCCGCTAAAGACCAAAAATTGGCGTTGTGTGGCTGATTTCCCGCAGCTTTTCCCACCGTTCCGCGCTAAATGAGAGCCAACAACGGCCGAATTTGTCTCTTCCGGCGAGATTTTGTGGAGAATCGAGATGACCAAAGTGAAGCTTTTCGCCGCCGCCGCCATCCTGTCTGCGGTAGCCATCGCGCCCGGCGTTGCGCAGGCGCGCTATCATCGCCACCACTACCATCAGGCTTATTGGCCGCTGCCCTACCCGATCAGCTACATCCACAATTATGGCCCGGGCCTTACCCCCGGAACCTTCGCCTACTATGACGGCCCCTCGACCAATCACTGCTATCAGGGCTCGGCTGCCTATATCGGCCAGGACCGACGGCTGTATCCCTGCTTCTAGCGCATGATCCGACGAAATGGGAACCGGCTTTCCGAAATATCATGCTCGACCGGCAGTACCGACCCATTGAAACTTGAGACGTATTCGGACGCCGTCCGGAAGACTGGTCGGCTAATCGTGAAACTTTAGACGACCAGCGCATTCATCCCGAGTGATGATCCACTCACGATAAAGAAAAACCGCCAGCGCTACCAAGCTTGGCGTCAGCGTCAACATCACACCGAACATGATGGCCTGAAATGTTGTCATAGTCGGCCCCCCAGCCACGTGCGTTTTCCGCTCAAAGCCCGTCCTACGAGCGGCGGGCTATGGCGGGGATCAATCGTGGTTTGATTATGACGCTTTGATCTAAGGTTGTGGATTTCGCGGCACGTAGGACTACGGAAAGTCGGCTGCTCCCTTCGGCCAATCACCGCTACCAGAGCTCGGCTGCCCATATCGGCCAGAACGGCCCCTGGGTTGGCCGGACCGGCTTGAAAAGCAGGCAGCCAAATGCGATCTGGTCGGCGTGACGGATTGGTTCGAAGCCGCTACAACCATTGCGACGATTTAGGCGCTCGTAGCTCAGCTGGATAGAGCATCGGATTTCGATTCCGAGGGTCGGGAGTTCGAATCTCTCCGAGCGCGCCAAGACCCGTTCGCCGTCCTTCACCCGCCATCGCCCGCCGTCGCCGCGAACCTCAACAAACCCAATATCGGTAGGCCTTTCCTTCATTGTAGGCCATCGCTGGCCGTCGTCCGCATGTTCTTGCCGGACTGCCCCCTTCGCCGTCCCTCGATTTGAGTTAGAAGCTCTTTAGCAAAAGCGCAATCAGGCGCAGGGATTCGAACTTCCTGAATCCCCGTTTGGAGATTCGAACTCCCGACCCTCGCAAGGAATGGCTCGCACATGCAGGTCACAACTGAAAAACCAGACATCACCGCGAAAAATTACCTGACCGTGGGCCCCGGCGAATATCCCTACGGCAACAACCTGTATCTGATCGTCGCGCCGACCGGCGGTCGCCGATGGTCGTTCCGCTGGCAACGCAACGGAGTTGTTAAAAAGATGGGCTTCGGTTCGGCCAAGCACGTCAAACCCGCCGACGCCAAGACCAAGGCGCTGGATGCCTTGCGCCAGATCGCCAACGGGACTGACCCGATGCAGGAGCGGGACGAAAAGCGCCGGGCTGAGGGGTCGCGCTTGTTCGGCGAATTCGCCACGGAATGGAAGGAGACGATCAAGAGCGGATTGAAACACAGAGCATCGCGCGACAAGCTCGACCGCATTG
>Ga0210406_10005063_pt1 | contig 13925 bp, 11 predicted proteins | sample IncBWC30MmetaG_FD_155454 | JGI IMG/M metagenome (GOLD analysis project Ga0210406, IMG submission 155454) | Forest soil microbial communities from Barre Woods Harvard Forest LTER site, Petersham, Massachusetts, United States - Inc-BW-C-30-M | ecosystem: Environmental > Terrestrial > Soil >... | reverse complement strand
GAAGCATGTGTTAGCGCACGATCAGATTATCTTTGCAACTCCAATCTATTGGTATGCAGTGAGTCCAGCAATGAAGGTATTTCTCGATCGTATTTCTGATCTCCTTGAATTACCGGACCTTCTTTCCGAAGGTCGCAGGTTGAGGGGGAAGAATGCGTACGTAGTCTGCACTTCGATCTGCGACGAACCTTCGGTGGAATTCATGGGCGCGTTTCTCGAAACCTTCCAGTATCTCGGCATGCACTTTGGTGGTGTGGCGCACGTCAACTGTCGAGACGGATATCTGCCAGCTGTGCACGATTCGGAGGCAGTGGCATTTGCGTCACTTGTGAGGGATGCAGTTCCGGTACCGATCAATTCGCCGAAGAGAAATCAAGGACTTTCAATCGGTTACGGTTGCCGGAAAAAGCGGTGAGGTATCCCTTGGAACTTTCTGCCTATTTGCATCGCATACGTTTTGACGGCAGCGTGCGGCTGGATCTCGCGACGCTCAGAGCCATCCATCGAGCTCATCAATACGCGATCCCATTTGAAAATCTCGACGTGCTGCTGCGGCGTCCCCTCGTCATGGATCGGGAGACGAACTACGACAAGATCGTCTGCCGGCGGCGCGGCGGCTGGTGCTATGAAATGAACGGTGTGATGGGATGGGCGCTGAAAGAAATAGGCTTCGACGTAATACGCATGAGCGCCGGTGTCATGCGAGTGCGGGAAGGTGATTCACAGCTGGGCAATCACTTGTGTCTGCTGGTTCGCCTCGATCAGCCTTACCTCGTCGACGTGGGATTTGGAGGAAGCCTGGCCGAGCCGTTACCCCTGAGAGCATCGAAGCGCGAGGATCCTCCGTACCGTCTCGAGCTGAACGAGCTGGGCGAAAGCTACTGGCGATTTTCTGAGATTGCGCACGGCGGCGGCGACGCCGTCAGCTTCGACTTCCGCGTCGCTCCTGCCGACGAAGCGCTACTCGCGCGGAAGTGCCAGTTCCTTCAAACTGATCCGACTTCCCCGTTCATCCAGAATCTTGTCGTCCAGCGCCGCACAGCCGATACGCACCTCTCCTTGCGCGGCCGCGTTCTGTCGACTATTTATACGACGCGTGTCGACAAGAAGATGCTGGACTCCGAAGACGAACTCGTCGCTACCCTCCGAGACAGTTTCGAGCTCGATACCCCCGAAGCAGCAACCCTCTGGCCTTCAATCTGCGCCCGCCACGAGGCTCTATTCGCCGGCACTTCTGAGTAGCTGAATCGTTCGACCCCCTACTGGCGATCTTGAAGCCGAAAGGGGATACCCCTGTCTAGTGCGGCTTCATGACCGCGGGCGTTCCGTCGGACCACGCGGGCACCGGAACGATGAACGTCGTGGTGGGCTCCGGCTCGCCCTGCGCGGCAAATACCGGCGAGCCGTGAAGATCGGCGCCCCAGTCGGCGGCATCGGTGTGGGCGAGGAAGAACATCAGATGCGGATGCCAGTGACCGACGAGGTCGCCCAGGTATCCCTGCTTCGACATCATAAAAGCCATTGCGCCCGGCACCGGCGTTGCGATGCGGTTCGCGGCCAACTCAGTCTTGATACGGTCGATCATCTCGGACTTCGAGGCACCGGCAATGGCCCACTCGGTTTTTTCAAGATAGGCGGGAAGGACTGTGCGCGCGGCGGCGGGGTTTAGGCATATCGGTGCGCGAAGCTTGGGATTCCAGAATTCGGCATCGTCAAAGCCGGCAGCCCAGGACCGCCATACCATGCAGATAAAACCGTTCTTGCCCCTTGCCGCCGTTTCGTAACCGTGAACGCCGAGCGTCAGAACGCCGGCATCGCCGGAGATAGAGGTTGGCGCGGCACTTCGCGCCAGCGCGATCTCCGCCGACGCGCTTGCCTCACGGTATTGCTCGACAGGCGCCATGACCGGATAAGCGGGCTTCGCATCGTCGGCGCGCGCCGACCCGATCGCTCCAAGCAGGAAAGCCAGTCCGCAGACTCCTCGTCCGATCGTCGGTCGCATTCTTGTCAGCATGAGTCGCCCCCATTACCACCAATAGTTTCCAATACGGTGAAGTATCAATGAAGACCGCGCGAGTGTCAACTGGTCGGCGGAACCAGAGTTTCGGGTTGATATGAACTTGAATTCGGGCGCATATTCCAGCTGTGCGGATAACCAATAGACGCGCGGACATCTGAAGGAAGCGTGGCGACCTTATCTCCCGAGCCCGACGACCGCAGGCAGCTCAGGCGGGCGGTTATTGCAAGCACTGTAGGCACCACGATCGAGTGGTACGACTTCTTTCTGTACAGCACAGTTACAGGGTTGGCGTTCGCCCAGCTTTATTTCCCGAAATCCGATCCGCTCGTCGGAACGCTGCAAGCATTCGCGATCTATGCGGTCGGATTCGTGGCTCGCCCGGTCGGCGCCGCGATCTTCGGACATTACGGCGATCGCATCGGCCGCAAATCGACGCTCATCGCGACACTGCTGCTGATGGGCGTCGCCACGTTCTTGGTTGCATTCGTGCCCACTTATGAACAGATCGGCATCTGGGGTGCGGTAGTGCTCACGGCGTTGCGCTTCATCCAAGGCGTCGGGGTCGGGGGCGAATGGGGAGGTTCGGTCCTCATGTCGATGGAGTGGACCAAGACCAACGCTCATCGCGGTTTCGTGGCCTCCTGGCCGCAGTTCGGTGTCCCGGCCGGACTATTCCTGGCCAATTTGGCCGTTCTGGCGTTCAGCGAGATCTCCGGCGGCAAGTTCCTCGTATGGGGATGGCGAATCCCATTTCTTCTCAGCATTTTTCTGGTGGCGATCGGACTCTATATTCGGCTCAACGTCCTGGAGACGCCGGTCTTCTCGCGCCTGGTGTCCGAGAACAAGATTGAGCGCACTCCCATGCTCGAGGTCATCAAGCGACAGCCCAGGGAGATCCTCCTGTCGGCGCTGGCACGCATGGGAGAGCAGGCCCCCTTCTACATCTATACTGCATTCGTATTTACGTACGGGATCAAAGTCGTGGGTGTCTCACGCGACCTGCTGCTCACCGCCGTTCTGACCGCCTCCGTGCTGTCCTTCTTCACCATTCCGTTCTCCGGGTACTTGTCGGACAGGATCGGCCGCAAGCGCATGTATATGGTCGGGGCCGCTTTCACCGGCGTGTTCGGGTTCATCTACTTTGCGTTGCTCAATACGGCGATTCCCGGCTGGGTCTTTCTCGCTGTGGTTCTTTCCCTCGTCCCGCACAATATGATGTACGGGCCGCAGGCCGCGCTGATCGCCGAATCCTTTACCGGGCGGCTCCGCTACAGCGGGGCGTCTCTAGGCTATCAGCTGGCGTCCATAATCGCGGGTGGTCCGGCCCCGCTGATCGCGGCGTGGCTTTTCGCGCAATACGGTTCGGGCTACGCGATTGCTGCGTACATTCTCTGCTGCGCGATTCTAAGCTTGATCTCGACCGCGATGCTCAGGGACTACACCAACCAGGATATCTCGCAGGAATACGACCGCACATTGAAACGGAGTCGCGCGGCATAGCTCCCCGTATACGCGCCATTTAGCTCTTGCCGCCGAGACCGTCATCGACCTTTTTGTTTTCGGATTTGAGGTCGAGTCCCGCGGCTTTCGCTTCCATCTCCAGCAGCGCGCCGAAATCGACATCTTCGTAACCGTTGCCGATCATGCTTTGCACGATCTCGCGAGTGAGCGCGGTCAATGGCTGGGGGACGCCGAGATTGCGGCCGGCCTCGAGCCCAAGATCGAGATCCTTTCGCAGCAGATAAGGCGTGAAAGTCGGAGTCCAATCAAGATTGACGAAGGCCGGCGATTTATATTTCGTGAACAACGAGCCCATCACACTCTTGTTGATGAAGTCGAGAAAGGCATGGCGCGGCACGCCCCCCTTTTCCGCCAAAACCGTGATCTCGGCCAGCGACTGGGTAACCACACCCAGCAGGATGTTGTGGCAGATCTTGACCATGCGCGCGAGTTCGCCGTCGCCGACATAGGAAACGCCCCTACCGAGCAGCGCGAGATAGGGCTCGGCAATCTTGAACTGCGCTTCCGGGCCCGAGGCAACCACCGACAGGAGGCCGGCCTTGACAACTTTGGCGTTCCCGGACACCGGAGCCGCCAGCATCGCGACGCCGCGAGCCGCAGCCTGTCCTCGGACCGCGGCCGATGCCTCGGTCGACACGCTCGAACAATCGACCAAGAGCTTGGGCGCTCGATCCGGGCGCGACAGGACGCCCTTGCTCCCGGTCACCACCTCGATCAGATCGTCAGGACCCGACACCATGGTGAACACGATATCGCGATCGGCCAGGGCGGCCGGAGAATCGACAATGGCGGCGCCGAATTCGGCCAAGGACTCCGCCTTTGCTCGGGTGCGATTGTAGACAGCGACGTCGCACCCGTTCTTCAGCAGCCTCGAGGCCATGGCATAACCCATGCGGCCGGTTCCAATCCAACCCAGCCGATAGTCTTTGAGGTTCGCCTGCGTCATCGTAACTTCCTTCTCACAACTTCTGATATCCCGCTGTTTGTTCAATTGAGTGCAAACGTTTGCATAGTTATACCGAGTCGGCTGCGTAAATACAAGTGCATAGAAATTGAGTGTAGCAATGGACCGTAACTTATAGTCCGATGGCAGTATGCGTCCGCCCACGCTTTGGTTTCGCTTCAAATCCGCTCAACCCGCCGCCAAAGCCGCATCCACGTGGAGCCGAACCACTTTGACTTGCCGACAGGCTGGCGTTTTTGCACAACTGGCGGTATCGTATCCGGGCCAGTGCAAACGATTGCGATAGGTCAATTACGCTTTTTTTTGAGTGCGCGTATTCGCCCCGATCGAGGCACGTCAGAAAGCGAAATCGGAGCGAATCATGAACGAGCAGCAGCAAAAGAACCGGAAAGCCCCACGCAACGAACCGACGAGGGCGGCGGTGTCTGAACGCCTGGAGATCAAGCCGGAGGATATCGATCCGCACCATGATTGGTCGCGCCTCAATGCTCACGGGGTGATGAACGTCGATTTCGAGGAGCGCGTCGATTTTCGCCGGCTTCATCGCTATCGCTTGGGACGCGCACGGCAGGCTGTCCGCAATTCCACGCTGGGCGCGCTGCTGTGCTTCGACAACAACAACATCCGCTACATCACCTCGACCGCGATCGGCGAGTGGTCGCGGGACAAATTCTGCCGCTTCGCGGTCCTGACCGGCAATGGCGAGCCTCATTTGTGGGATTTCGGGTCGGCCGCCGCGCATCACCGCATTTACGCGCCTTGGCTGCAGCCGATTTGCTGCCACGCCGGCAACGTCGGCCTGCGCGGCACCATTCCGCCCGATCAGGGTTTGGTCCAGCGCGCGGCACAGGAAATCTACGACGTGCTGAAGGAGCAAGGCGTTACCGACATGCCTTTAGGTATCGATGTGATCGAGCCCCCGATGCTGTTCGCACTGCAAAAGCTCGGTCTCACGATCGTGGACGGCCAGCAGGTCATGCTGGATGCGCGTGAGATCAAGAGCCGTGACGAGATCATGCTCTTGAACACCGCCGCTGCCATGGTCGACGGTGTCTATCAAAACATTTATGAAGCTCTCAAGCCTGGGGTTCGCGAGTCCGATATCGTCGCGATGGCGACCAAGCGGCTGTTCGAAATGGGCTCCGACGACGTCGAAGCGATCAACGCCGTGGCCGGCGAACGCTGTAGCCCGCACCCCCATAATTTCACCGACCGCATCATCCGTCCCGGAGACCAGGCGTTTTTCGACATCATCCAGGCCTATATGGGTTATCGCACCTGCTACTACCGCACCTTCGCAGTGGGAAAAGCCAGCGAAGCACAAAAGGATGCCTACACCAAGGCGCGCGAATGGATGGACGCCGGGATCTCCAAGGTTCGGCCCGGCGTCGGCACCGACGAAATAGCGGCCGTATTTCCGCGCGCCGAGGATTTCGGTTTTCCGAACGAAATGGAAGCCTTCGCACTGCAGTTCGGCCACGGCCTCGGGGTCGCGCTCCACGAGCGGCCGATCATCTCGCGCCTGGTCTCGCTGGATCACCCGCTCGAGATCAAAGAAGGCATGGTGTTCGCGCTCGAGACTTACTGCCCGGCGTCGGATGGCCGCTCCGCCGCGCGCATTGAGGAGGAATTGGTCGTCACCGCCACGGGCTGCGAAGTCATCACTTTGTTTCCCGCGCAGGAACTGCCGATCGCCAATCAATATTGAGCGCTCGGCGATACAACCCGACAACGCTTCGAATCAAGAGGATATGGTCTTGCAAATAGAACAGACGGCGGCCAGGTCGAGGCCGCGAGCAAGCGACGAGATCGACGCGACGACGCGGCTGGCTCTGTACCGCAGCCAGTTCGAGATTCGCACGGTCGAGAAGCGCGCCTATGATTTGTTTCTCCAGAATCTGATCAAGGGCACCAGCCACTTGGCGATCGGCCAGGAGGCGATCGCCGCCGCATTCGGTACGGCGATGAGGCCCAGCGACTGGAGTTTCTGCACGTATCGGGGCCACGCACATACGTTGGCGCGGGGCTCCTCGATGACGGGCGTATTGGGCGAGCTCATGGGACGCGAGTGCGGCTTGATGGGCGGCAAGGGCGGCTCGATGCACCTGACCGATGTCGACAGGGGCGTGATGGGATCCTACGCCATCATCGGCGCCCATCTCCCGATCGCGATGGGCGCTGCTTGGTCGGCTCAGTATCGGGGCACCGATCAGGTCGCTGTGTGCTTCTTCGGCGACGGCACGACCAATATCGGCGCGTTCCACGAAGCATTGTCCATGGCCTCGATTTGGAAGCTCCCGGTGGTGTTCGTCTGTGAAAACAACCTCTATATGGAATACACGCCGATTTCGGCGGTGACGCCGGTCAAGAATCCGGCCGCCGATCGCGCCTCCGCCTACGGACTCGACAGAATTCTGATCGACGGCAACGATGCCGACGAGGTTTATCGCACCGCGCAGTCTGCGATCGCGCGGGCCCGCGCCGGCGCCGGCCCGTCGCTCATCGAAGCGCTGACCTATCGCCACCACGGTCATTCGCGAGCCGACCCGGCTAAATATCGGCCCACGGAAGAAGTCGAAGCGTGGATGAAGCGCGATCCGATACCGCTGTATCGCCAACGCCTGATCGATTTCGGCGTGGCCGAATCGACGATCTTGGGCATCGAGGAAGAAATCAAGCAACGGGTCGATCAAGCGACCGAAGCGGCCAAGGCATCACGACCGCCCGCGGACGAGTTGATTCACAAAGACGTCTGGGCGGATGGAGGCTGGGCATGGCGGAACTAACCTATCGCGACGCGGTCGCCGCGGGTATCGCTCAGGAAATGGAGCGCGACGACTCAGTCGTCTGCCTGGGTGAGGATATTGCGGCAGCGGGCGGCGTATTCAAAGCCACCGTCGGTCTGCTCGAAAAATTCGGGCCATTGCGGGTGCGTGATACGCCGATCGCCGAGCAAGCGATCTTGGGGGCCGCCATGGGAGCGGCGATGACCGGCCTCAAGCCGGTGGCCGAGATCATGTTCTCGGATTTTCTGGCGGTGTGCTGGGATATAGTCGCCAACGAGATTGCCAAGACGCGCTATATGACCAACGGCCAAATTTCGCTGCCGCTGGTGATTCGCACGGGCAACGGCGGCGGTTCGCGCTTCGGCGCGCAGCATTCGCAAAGCGTCGAGAATTGGGCGATGGCCATACCGGGCCTCAAAGTGGTCGCACCGTCAACGCCGGCCGATGTCAAAGGCTTGCTCGCCGCCGCGATACGAGATCCCGACCCCGTCGTCTTCTTCGAACACAAAGCACTGTACGCCACCAAAGGCGAGGTGCCGGACGGTGAGTACGTCGACAAGCTCGGCAAGGCTGCGATACGTCGCCAAGGATCGGACCTGACCATCGCAGCGCTCGCACTCATGGTGCCGCGGGCGCTCGAAGCCGCCGAAAAGCTTCAAGCAGAGCACGGCATTTCCGCGACGGTGATCGACGTCCGCTCATTGGTGCCGCTCGACACCCAGACGATTTTCGCCGCGGTCTCAAAGACCGGCCGCTTCTACACGGTTGAAGAAAATCCGCGGCTCTGCGGCTGGGGTGCGGAGATCGCGAGCCTGGTGGCCGAGGAGTTGTTCTGGGACCTCGACGCGCCTATTACGCGCATCACCACGCCCCACGTGCCGTTGCCTGCCGCCGACCGGCTCGAGGACTTAACCATCCCGAGCGCAGCGCGCATCGTAGAAACCATCCTCAAGACCATCGACTAGAGAGCGACCCGAAATCATGAGTGGACCGATCATTGCCGTGCGGACCGGCCTTTACATCGACGGAGCGTGGCGCGCCGCCTCGGACGGCGCCGGCATTGAAGTCTTGGACCCGGCGAGCGAAGAGGTCATTGCCTCGGTCGCGTCGGCGAGCATCGAAGACGGATTGGCGGCGGTCGACGCAGCCCACCGAGCGCTGCCCGCCTGGGCCGCCACCGCACCGCGCCGGCGCGCCGAGATTTTGCGCAAAGCGTTCGAACTCATGACCGAGCGCGCAGAGGATTTCGCCAAGCTCATGTCCCAGGAGAACGGCAAGGCTTTGAAGGATGCGCGCAGCGAAGCGGCCTACGCGGCCGAATTCTTCCGCTGGTATTCGGAAGAGGCGGTGCGCAATATCTCCGAGATTTCAACCAACCCGGGCGGTACCAATCGGATTTTAGTATTGCAGCAGCCGGTGGGCGTTTCGATCTTGGTGACGCCGTGGAATTTTCCGGCGGCCATGGCGACCCGCAAGATCGGCCCTGCGCTCGCAGCGGGTTGCACGGTCATCCTCAAGCCCGCCTCGGAAACGCCGCTCACCGCGCTTGCGATAGCGAGTCTGCTGGAAGAAGCGGGCGTGCCTCCGGGCGTGGTCAACGTCATACCGTCGCACCGCTCGTCGAAAGTCGTGGGCGCAATCATCAACGATTCGCGCGTGCGCAAACTGTCCTTCACGGGCTCTACGCAAGTGGGCAGCGTGTTGTTGCGCGAGGCCGCCAATACCATCGTCAACTGCTCGATGGAGCTGGGCGGCAATGCCCCGTTCATCGTATTCGACGACGCTGACGTGGACGAGGCCGTGAAGGGAGCGATGATCGCCAAAATGCGCAACGGCGGCGAGGCCTGCACGGCTGCAAACCGGTTTTACGTGCAAGACGGTATCGCGGACGCGTTCACCAAAAAATTTACCGCTGCCATGCAGGCCATGCGGGTGGGGCCGGGACTCGAGGAGGGCATGGATCTCGGCCCGCTGATCAACAAGACCGCGCAGAACGACATGATTGCCTTCGTCGATGATGCTGCCAAGAAGGGCGCCAAGATCGCGACCGGAGGCCACCGGCCCGATCGCAAGGGATTTTTCTTCCAGCCGACGCTTCTCACCGACGTACCGGACGATGCGAACGTCCTGAACGATGAGATATTCGGGCCGATCGCGCCGGTGCAGCGATTTTCGACCACCGACGAGGCGATCACCAAGGCGAATGGCACGCCGTACGGTCTGATCTCCTATGTTTTCACACGCAATCTAGCCAAGGGCCTCGATGTTGCGGAGCGAATCGAATCGGGAATGGTCGGGCTCAACCGGGGGGTCGTTTCCGATCCGGCGGCGCCATTCGGCGGAGTCAAGCAATCGGGTGTGGGCCGCGAAGGCGCTCACGAGGGGATGCTTGAATTCCTGGAGAAAAAATACATTGCAGTCGACTGGTAGGGGAAACGCTATGGACGTCATCATGCCGCAGTTGGGCGAGACCGTCGAAGAAGGGACGGTAGCGGCCTGGCACAAGAAGGAAGGCGACAAGGTTGCGATCGACGAATTGTTGGTCGAGATCGAAACCGATAAAGTCGCGACCGAGGTACCCTCGCTGGTCGCCGGAACTCTGCTCAAGATACTGGTCGCCGCGGGTGAGACCGTCAAGGTTGGAACGAAGCTCGCGATCATCGATTCGGGCCAGGGCGCGGGCATCGCGGTGCCCAAAGCCGCCGCTGAAGCCCCCAGGCCAACCCAACCCATGAAGCCGGCAGAGGCGGCATCGGGAGAGACGGCGAGGCGGTCAAAAAGAGATGGCCGAGGCGCTCCGCTTTCGCCTGCAGTGCGACGGCTCGTCGCCGAGACCGGCATCGATATTGCGCGGGTCCAGGGCACCGGCCGCGACGGCCGCATCAAGCGCAACGACGTGCTGTCTCATTTGGGAAGCACTCGAGCGCCGCCTGCGACGGTACGCGGCATCACCGAGACGGTTCCATTCAATGCGCTGCGTAAACGGATTGCCGAGCACATGGTGCGTTCCAAAGCCACCAGCGCGCATGTGCTGCAGGCCATCGAGGTGGATTTCTCGGGCGTCGAGGCGGCGCGCGGCGCGCTCAAGAAGGCGTGGAAGGAGCGCGAGGAGGGATCGCTCACCTATCTTCCCTTCATCGCCCGTGCTGTGGCGCTGGCGTTGCCTGAATTTCCGCATTTGAATGCTCATGTGGCGGCGGACTCCCTCATTGTGCACAAAGCGATCAACCTTTCGGTGGCCGTCGATCTCGATGGCGGCGGGTTGGTCGCGCCGGTGATCAAGAATGTCGCCGCGCTGCGGGTCCCCGAAATTGCGCGGGCGATCACCCAAATCGCCAAGCGGGCGCGCACCAACGCGCTCAAACCCGACGACATGACCGAGGGCACCTATTCGCTCACCAATAATGGCAGCTTCGGTACCTTTCTCACGGCACCGGTCATCAACCAGCCCCAGGTTGCGATTCTATCGACCGACGGCGTGCACCGCCGGCCATGGGTGGTAACGGACGAGAAGGGCGAGAGGATTGAAATTCGCCCGGTCGGCATACTCGCTCATAGTTTCGACCACCGCGCGGTGGACGGCGCCTATTCCGGCGCCTATCTGCGCCGTGTCAAACAAATCCTCGAATCGCGCGAATGGATTGGCGAGTTCTTGAGTTAGCTTCGGAGCAATTCGAGCGCTATCTCTGGATGGCCATGGTTGAGCCTCGTACCACGAGCGCGGGTTCGAGGTGCATGGAGGGGACGACGACTGCGGGGTCACGCATCTTTCGCAGCAAGAGCAATCCGCTCTGCACACCGAGTTGATCGTGCGGAATTCGCAACGTCGTCAGCGGTGGATTGAAGCGGTCGGCGAAGGGCATGTCGTTATAGCCCGTGACCGAAACGTCCTTCGGACATGCGAGTCCCGCCTCGGTGAGAGCGTCGTAACATCCCAGTGCCAACATGTCGTTGGCAGCGACGATCGCCGTGAAGGAGCGATTAGCAGTCCTCAGAAGCTGGCGGGCGGCGGCTGCCCCGGCCTGCACCGTGAAGGACGCGCAATCGATGATGAGTTTTTCCCTCACGCTCAGCCGGTAGGTCTTGAGGGCGGCGATGAAACCCTCGCGCCGTCCCGTCGCCGTCGACGTATTGAGCGGGCCGCCGACGTAAGCCAGCTTGCGGTGTCCAAGCTGGAGAAGGTGGTCGACGGCGAGGCGGATACCATAGGCGTCATTGGTGACGACGCTGGTGATGTTTTCGTCGAGCACCGTGCGGTTCACGAGTACAAAGGGAATTTTCCGCTCCTGACACCTCTTGACGATGTCATCTTGGAGCCATGCGGTAGCCAGGATCAGTCCATCAACCTGCCGCGCCCGCAGCGAGTCGAGAATGGCGGATTCCGTTTCCCTGCTATTGTCCGAATCCGCCAGCATGGTCACGTAGCCCTCCTTCCCTAGAGTGCGTTCGATTGCGCGCACGATAGGAGGAAATAGGGGATTCGTGAGATCCGGGACGATGACGCCGACAGTGAATGAGCGGCGCGTCTTCAGTCCGAAGGCGAGGGGGTTGCGGGTGTAGCTCAGGTTGTTGGCTATCTTCAGGATGCGCGTCGCCACTTCCTGCGACACCATCGTGCGGGTTTGCGGATTGAGCGCCCGTGACACCGTCGAGACGTGCACCCCCGCTCGCTGTGCGATCTGCTTGATTCCTGACGGCGTTTTGCTCATGCCGGCGAAGATTAGGTTATGGCGTGCGACACCGCAAGTAACCGCGCATTTCGCCGGACATCGGAAAATGCGTCTAGCATATCGGGCGTGGGTACCGGGGGAGCACACACGTCTGTACGTTGCGTGAATACCCGCCGTTAAAACTTGATCTCATTTCGTACCGGCCGGGGCTGCACCGGCGCCGGACCCGCCAACGGCCGATCCTGCTTGAAGGTGAGGTACAGGGGCGTTCGGCGCGACGGCAATATCGCCTTCGGGGCCTAGATTGAGGTGGCGATTGAGTTCCGCAACGTCCAAATCCTTTTCCCAGGCTGCGATGGCGATCGCGGCGACGCCGTTGCCGATGTAGTTGACGAGCCCCCGACCGCGTTGCATGAAGGGATCGATGCCGAGAAGCAGAGCAAGGCCGGCCATCGGGATGTCCGGCATCGCGGACAGCGTGCCGGCCAGTACGACGAAGCCGGCGCCGGTAAAGCCGGTTGCTCCCTTCGACATCAGCATTGCGATCAGCAGAATCAGCAGCTGACGATCGAGCGGCAGCGCCGTGTTGGTGGCCTGCGCGATAAAGATCACGCATAAAGTGAAGTAGATGCTGCTGCCCGCGAGGTTGAAGGAATAACCGGTGGGCACTACCAGGCCAACCACCGACTTGGGAACGCCCATGCGTTCGAGCTTCTCCATCAAGCGCGGCAGCAGCGCCTCGGAGTTGGCGATGCTGAGGAAGAGCAGTATCTCGTCGAGGATGTAGCGGCAGAATTTGAGGATGCTGAAGCCGACGTGCCGCGCGATCGGCACCAGCACGATGAGCACGAACGCCAGGCAAGAGCCGTAGAACAGGAGAACGAGTTTCAGGAGAGGCAGCAGGGAATGAAGGCCGAATCGTCCGACGGTGAAGGCCATGGCACCGAAGGCGCCGATGGGCGACAGCTTGACGATCATCTCGACTATGGAGAACACTACCCGCGTGAGCTGATCCACTAGGTCCTTGACGGCCCCGGCCCGGTCGCCCAGATAGATGAGGGCGACGCCGAACAGTGCGGCAACCAGAACGACCTGCAGAATGGCGCCCTTGGCGAAGGCGTCGACCATGGTGACGGGGATGATGTTCAACAGAAAGGCCACGACGCCCTGGTCTTTGGCGGCAGTGACGTAGCCGGCGATGCTGGAAGTATCGATGGATCGCGGATCGATGTTGAGCCCGACGCCGGTCGGTATCAGATTGGCCGCGATCAAGCCGAGCAGCAGCGCCAGCGCGGAGACCACGTAGAAGTACACCATCGACTTGACGCTGATGCGGGCGACTCGGCGGGCGCTCCCCATGCCCGAGATCCCCGACACGATGATGCAAAACACCAGCGGGGCGATCACCATCCCAATCAGCTTGATGAAGCCGTCGCCCAGCGGCTTCATTTTCACCGCCGCCGTTGGCCACGCCGCTCCCATGATGATCGCGGCGCAGATCGCGATGATGACTTGATTGTGAAGCTTCGCGTAAAATGGCTTGGCCTTGCGAATCAGCGCCTGCATTCAGCCTCCGAAGTAGCGAGCTTCCAACGGCCAAGCTCAGGCCGGTTATAAGCTATTATGCAATCGTTTGCAATTCGTCGCGCGCGGCTCTCCTCGATAGCGCCAAACGGCTTCATTTGCCGTTTGCCGCCTGTTGGTAACGTTCGTCGAGATAGCGCGCCGGATCGGTCAGCGTCTTCTGGGGCCGTCCGAGTTCGGACCTGATCCGCAGCACCGTCATCATCCCTTGCGAATCGAGCGCACCGCCGCGCGTGAAGCCTTCATGCTCGCCGAGCAACGCGTTGACGTGCCGCCGCGCGGCCTCCTCGGGCACGTTTGGCAGATGCGTCCTGTAGATCGCCACCGCCTCGGTGCGGTTCTTCGGATCGAACAACCAGTCGATCGCTTCGGTCGACGCG
>Ga0210406_10005062_pt1 | contig 13926 bp, 8 predicted proteins | sample IncBWC30MmetaG_FD_155454 | JGI IMG/M metagenome (GOLD analysis project Ga0210406, IMG submission 155454) | Forest soil microbial communities from Barre Woods Harvard Forest LTER site, Petersham, Massachusetts, United States - Inc-BW-C-30-M | ecosystem: Environmental > Terrestrial > Soil >... | reverse complement strand
GCGCAACCGCACCGACGACGCCCACCCTATGCACCTGCACCGTCATCTGTGGGAGCTGGCCGAGATCAACGGAAAGAAGACCGCCGGCATCCTCAAAGACACTGTGGTCGTCCCCTACTATGGGCGTGCCATCGTCGACTTCGCCGCCAACCAGCCCGGCCTCTCCCTCTTCCACTGCCACATCCAGCAACACATGGACTACGGCTTCAAAGCGCTCTTCCGTTACGCCTGATGTCTCCTCAAGTACGTCATTGCTAATCGACCTCAAAAATCGCCGCCGAACACCCAGGCCATCGCCGCATAGTGCCGCAAGATCTCTCAAATTCCTGAATGCTCGAGTCTGCCTGCGGAACTGTGGTCGGTCACTACAGGTTCCAACTTGCCAACTCGCTCTGCATGATAGAAACTCGTCTTTTATCGAAACGGGCCCGGGAATTCTCGGACGGTACGCCCCTACTAGAATCTAACTATTAGCTTGACTTCGGCCAAACTGATCGCGGAGAGATTTCTGGCATGGGCATCTTTCACAAGTTAATTCGAGTGTCCACTGTTCTTGGCGTCATTTTGGTTTACTGCGCCGTTCTCTGGATGGGATTGACCGAAGAAAGCCGGCGTGCTCTCACTATCGTTAAGTCTTCCGCCACAGACAACGATTTCGTCATAGCCAACCTTAAGATAACGTCCGTCGACACCACGCAGGGATTGCTGCACGGGCGCATCAGGCTCATCCCCATGGGTCGATTTTCCATCGACAAAACCACTCCGGCCACCGATCTGACGCTCCTGGTCAATTCGGTCTCCGGAAAACAAAAGACGGTCTTTCCCAAAGGCGAGCGAATCGTTCCAATCGACTTCAGTATTCTTCTCTCGGGAAGTCAAAGCAGGTATCCCTTCGATCGTTTTACGACGGATATCGAACTGGTGGTCACCGCGCCGACAAAAAAGAAGACCGAGCCCCCGCCTGACGATACTCTCGACGAAAACACCGACTCACTATCGACCACGCTGATCGTTGGAGCGAGCGATCTTGATAACAGTGAACCCGTACCCATCAAGGAAAATTTCGTCGCTTCAATTCCGGGAATCAAGTTCGCCGGAACGATTACCGAGAACTCCACCTACAAGCTCATGCAGACCGCTGTCGAAATGCGAAGAGCAAATAACGTAATCAGCATTTCCTTGATGGTTATGGGGCTTATGTTTGTACTGGCTATCAGCATTGTGAGGATGGTCTTGACTGTGACTGCATCTCCGGGTGCGATGAACCTGCTCCCTCTCTCCCTCTCTATAACCCTCATCTTTGGTCTTCCCGCGCTGCGGAGCATTCAGCCCGGCGTACCTCCAGTAGGCGGCTTCAGCGACTATATGTCTTTCATCTGGGCCGAAATGATGGTCTCGATCTCAGCCATCGCTTTGGCCTGGACCTGGATAATTCGTTCAAAAAAAGACGGAACCTGAACGCATCGGGGCTGCAGATCCGAGGTCCCCGATCTGCCCCGGGCTTCGTGTTGGGCCCGAGTGCCGTAGACACTCTACCTCCAACAGGTGTAGAGTGGCTACATCATGATCGGAAGAAATCGCTACAAAAACCGGATCGAGCTCCTCCAGGGCACACTCGACATGCTCATCCTCCAGACGCTGCAGTGGGGACCCCACCACGGATATGGAATCGTGCAAGCCCTGCGCGTCCACTCCGGAGAAGTCCTGCAGGTCGAAACCGGCTCCCTCTACCCTGCCCTGCATCGCCTCGAACGCCAGGGCTGGGTGCGCTCGGAGTGGAAGCAGACCGAAAGCAACCAACGCGCCCGGTACTACCGAATCACCGCCGCTGGGAAAAAACAGCTAGCCTCCGATCTCAGCCGCTGGCAGCACATGGTCGAGGTCATCGGTGCCGTCATGCACCGCGCGCCCGAAGGAGACGAAGCATGAGCTTCTTTTCCCGCCTGTTCACGAAGCGCAAGGCAGAACTCGACGAGGAGATTCAGGCGCATCTCCAGATGGACATCCAGACCCGCCAGAACCGCGGCGAATCCCCCAAACACGCGCACGCAGCCGCCATCCGCGAGTTCGGCAATGTAGCGCTGATCGAAGACGTAACCCGCGAAACCTGGGGCTGGGTCGGGCTCGAGCGCCTCGGACAGGACCTGAAATACGCCCTCCGCCAATTAAAACGATCGCCTGTTTTCACCTTCACCGTGATCGCAACCCTTACCCTCGGCCTCGGTGCCACCGCCGCGATGTTCACTGTAGTCGATCATGTCCTGCTGCGCCCCTTACCTTACGAAGATTCGCGTCAACTGGTCACGATCAGCGAGGCAGGCAAAAAAGGGGTAAACGGCGGCACTCCCTTCCTAGATCTGCGACAGTGGAAGCAGCGTAGTCACACCCTGCAAGAGATCGCCTTCTACCGGCCGACAAACCACATCTCCTTCCTTGGCGGAAATACAGCATCGACGCACGTCAATGCTCCCGAGGTTAGCGCCAACCTCTTCGCCGTGTTAGGTGTGCAGCCGGCCATAGGCCGCGGCTTTGACGGACAGAGCGACGGCTCTGTTCTCGCTGGAGAAGCCCACAACATCATCCTCAGCGATCCCATATGGAGAACCATCTACGGCAGCGACGCAAACATTCTCGGCAAAATAGTCAAGCTCAACGGAGAGTCGTACGTCATCGTGGGCGTCATGCCCCGCGGCTTTACCTTCCCCTTCGGCGACGCCGTTCCCCATGTCTGGTTGCCGAAGGTCATCGGAGACAAAGACATGGTCCGGACTCCGAACACTACGCCGAACTACGGAGTCATCGCACGGTTGAACCCCGATCTAAGCCTTAGTACCGCGGAATCAGAGTTGAAGGCGATTCAATCCGAGGTCGCCAAAGACTATACCGACCCATACGACCGCGAGCGAATCAGTTCCATCAAACTGCAGCGATACGATGACACGCTTGTAGGCAGCGACCTCAGAAAGGCTCTCCTGGCGCTCTTCGGAGCGTCGGGCGTGTTGTGGCTTATCGCCTGCATCAACGCCACCAGCCTCATGCTCGCGCGTTCGACAATAAGACAGCGAGAAATCGCCGTGCGCGGAGCCCTGGGCGCCAGCCGCTGGCGCATCGTCCAGCAGCTTGCCATCGAAGGCCTGGTACTCAGCGCCATAGCCTCCGCATTGGGCCTCGGCCTCGCCATGCTGATGTTGAAGCTGTTTGAACGCGGCCTGGTCCAGCAGTTCCACATCCACGAAAACATGGCCGCAAACCTCACCGTGATCAGCCTGTTGGCCGCGTTGACGATCGTCAGCGCTCTTCTCTGCTCCGTCTCGCCCGCATGGATCGCAGCCAGGTCACCCATCGAGCCCGCCCTGCGGCAGGGTAGTCCGCAAAGCAGCACGGGCGTGGTGCAATATCGCACCCGCGCCTCGCTCGTAGTCCTGCAAATCGCAATGTCACTCATCCTGTTAGTCGGATGCGGATTACTTCTCCGCACCATCTATGCCCTGCGCCACGTACCTCTCGGGTTCCGCACCGACCACATCATCGTGGCCAACATGGCGATTCCCGCCTTTCGATTCGCAGGCCAGAACATGACCACCGAGCTTTATCAACCTCTGGTAGACCGCGCCAACCGCATCCCCGGCGTACAAAGCGCCTCCCTCATGACGGCGGTTCCGCTCGGCACCACGTTCAAGATGCAATTCACCTTCTCAACCACAGGAAACAGCGCCGCCGAGATTCGCAGACGGGATTTAGTGTCCCAGTTCCGCGTCGTTGGGCCGGAGATGCAGCGCGTCTTCGGCTTCCGCATGCTCAAAGGAAGATTCTTCAACGAAGGTGACACAGCCAGTTCGCAACCCGTCGTAGTCGTCAATCAAGCGTTTGCAAAACAATACCTCGGCACAGACCAGCATTTGGAAAAAATTCTCGGCGAAAACCTGCTCAATCTGACCAAGACCAGGCACACCGTCATCATCGGTGTGATCGATGACGAGCGGCAGGTCTCCATCGTCAAAGAATCACAGCCCGAGATAGAGATCTGCATCCCCCAGATCACCCCAGACACGCTCGCCTACCAGAGCGTCGAAGGCCTGAACATGGACCTCGCCGTACGTACCGATCGCAGCCCCTCATCCATCATCCCCGAACTGCGCGACCTCATGCGGCAAGCCAGCCCCGAACTCAACGACAGCACCTTCACCACGATGGACCAGGTCGTCGAAGACTCCTACGGAAGCCAACAGCTGGCCGCACGGCTCCTGATCCTATTCGGCGGCTCCGCCCTGCTCGTCTGCATCACCGGAATCTACGGCCTGCTCGCCTACTTAGTCGCCCACCGCACCAAGGAACTCGGCCTCCGAATAGCTCTCGGCGCTCAACGCGGCCATGTCATGTGGTTCGTGCTGCGGCAGGCCAGTTGGATGTTAATCGTCGGGTCAGGTCTCGGCCTGATTCTGGCCTACATGACCAGCCTTCTGCTGCGAACCTTCCTCTATAACATCACTGCGCACGACCCATGGACGATGGGCGCAGTCACGGCATTCTTAGTAACCGGCGGCCTGGCTGCATCCTACATTCCAGCGCGTCGAGCCGCCATGGTGAACCCGATCGAAGCTCTCCGCGCCGAATAAAACACCAGCATCCCCGAAGCGTTTTGATATGGATTTACGTGATGTCGCTCTGCGTCGGCATTCTGAGCGCAGCGAAGAACCAGAGACACGCAATTAGAAGGTAAAGGCCAGTCCCGCCTGAACCGTGCGCGGAGACTGCGCCAGGAACAAAGTCCGTCCGTCCGCTGAAAGGAATGGACGATACCCTTGCGCCATCAGATTCGTGACATCGACCGTAGCATCCAGTCCATTCGGAAGCAGGCTACCCAGCCTCAGCGCCTGCCGCAGATGGCAACTGAAGTAGGCCTGATCGCCGAAAGAGGCATACGGATCCACCGCCGTTACCAGTCGCGTCGGCTGCCAGCGATACGAGGCCCGAACTCTCGTTCCGCTTCTTACCACCCTGCCCCGCAAAGCGATCGTCGCGGTCTGCGCCATCTGCGATGTGAGGCTCGTCGACGCGGTCGAGAGATTCATCTCAGCTCCATCCTTCGCAGTCAGCCCGGCGCCCGTCGCATACTCCACCGCAACCCACATCGTGGAACTCAGCGGCTCGGTCAGCGTAATATTCACGCCCTGCGTCTTATAGCCCGCACTGAGAAAACGAAAATTCCCCGTCGTTGAATCGGCAACGATCCCATTCGCTCCAGGCTGCACCGTCTGCTGGATATCTGCGGCCGTCAACGCGCCTCCACCCGATACCGCCACCCGATCCAGGGAGTCGCGATAGTACGAAATCTGCACCAGTCCAGGACCAGCCTTTCGACTCACCGTAAACTCCTGGTGATGACCTTGCTCCGTCTGCGTCCGGCCCTGATACATCACAGCAATCGGCAACTCCGGCTGCACCGAGTCCAGCCCCGCAAATGACTGCAGATTCTGCGATGTGGCCAAGCGATACCCCATCGTCCAGTCCTTCACCGGATGCGCTGTAATCTTCAGGAACGGCCGTGAACCGGAGGCGAAGCCCGAGGAGCGGACCACATAAAGAGTGCCTCCAGCCTCGATATCCGCAAAGTCCCCAATCTGCATCCGCTGCGCGCTGGCCAGCTGCATCGCATCCAATCCCGGAGTCCCGCCCGAGCTCACCAGCTCCGGGTGAGATTGATAACTCACCACTGCCCGGCCGGCTCCGGCAAATCCAAGCCGCGACTCAAAACCGGTCGCCACCTCGGTCGACGGCCGAATGCCAGTCCCTCCAGGTTGTTGGCCAAAATCCGCATGCAACACCAGGCCCGACCCGTCGTCCAGCGTACGGTCCAGAACAAAAACGTTGTGCACCCCACTGCTGCCAAAGCCGCCATCACCCGCCGTCATCTCGGCCCGAGCCCGATCGTTATGCTTGGATGGCCTCTCTGTCACGCTCGACGAGACCAGGATCACATCACCATCTTCCGCCAGCCGCAGGATAGGCCGGTTCGCCGCCGACCGCATCGTCCATTTCCAGTCATCGCTCGGCTCATCTGCCTTGCGCCGCTCTGCAGGAATCCACGTAGCCGATTCGAAGAGCGTATTCAAGGTAAGGTTGACGATCGCCTGAGCGCCTGCCCGGAGTTGCAGATTGTCCCGCATCGCCGGAACAAACAGCGCCGCACTTGCCCTTACCTCGTATCTTCCAGGAACTAAATGGGGTATCAGATACCGTCCGTGCAGGTCGGTAAACGCAGTGCCAAGAACCGCGGAGTTCTCCGCAACCACCTGCACCAGCGCTCCGAGCTGCGCCACACCCTGCGCATCGCGAACCACCCCGGATACAGCCGCACCCTGACTCACAGCGACCCGCACAGCCACGGTTAGCAGCAGAAGCGAGACAAACGCGATCTTCACCTGGGGTCGTTGCACAGTAAAGCCGTCCTGCGCGTCGATGGCTGTTCCAAGAGAGTGCCGCACCCGGAAAAAGAGGGAGCGTCGTTACAGAATGCGAAGGTACTGGTTATCCAATCGAAATCCGAATAACCATGTCGCCGGTCTTAGGTTCGCACCTGCCTAATCCACAATGAAAAGCGCAGAGTCTGCGATCTGCTGCTTCGTGATTCCGTCATTTACTTTGATGTTCACTTGATACTTGCCGGGTTGCAGGCTTGCCAGTGGCAAGCTCTTTTCAATCGTAATCTGGTCCGAGTTCGGACTCGTCTTCGAAGTCAGTTCCTGTGTCTCCAAAATAGCCTTGTTCGTGGCCAAATCCAAAATCTGGTACTCGATGGTCGCGCCGTTCTGTTTGCTCTTTTCGTCGATACCTAAGTTATACACTTGCATCCAGAAGTTCAAATTCTGTGCCCGATGGAAGGTCACAGGGACGCCAATACCGCTTGGCACCCGCGGAACAATATGAGTGTCGCTGATAATAAAATTCCCGGATCCAATGTCCCGCGACGGGACTCTTTCCATCTGCCCCGCAAGGATCAGCGAGGAAGACGCCAACCGGTCGTCATCATATCTGGGAACATTCAAGCTGCGCTGCCATCTCCCGATATGGTCGGGATTGTTGACGTCCTTAATCACAATATCGATCTTGTAAAGGCCGGGCCGAAGCGGCAAAGACTTCCAATACACCGATAAATCGTTTTTCTTGCGGGCAAGCAGCTCACTCGGAACCGGCACCGAAACCGTGTCTTCGAACGTCTGTATCGGCTTGTGATTCAAGTTCGACACCCGCCCCAGAATGTTCACCGTGCCCATGGCGACGCCATCTTTATTGGTGAACGTGATATCGCTGTTCCTGATCTGCAAAGTTATAGGCACCAGAATCGTATCGTTGGTCACCTTCACATAGTCCGTGCGAACGTCAAACAGAAATGGCGGCCCCGTAAGAATCTTCGAGGTCGTCATGAACGACTCCATATCCTTGAACTTGATCACCGGAGGGGCCGTCAGCTTGGCATATTGATCGAGCCGATCGAACTGCTTGCTCTGTTGCTGCTGAGACATCGGCCCGTTGCCCAGCTGTTCCAGTCCGCCGCTCATCCGGTCGGACTGCTTCGCCATCCCCATCTGCTCATACAGCGTTTGACCGGCGCCGGGAGTATGCTTCAGCGCATCCTTCTCCGACCGGTCGATCGTCATGTGGTAATCCCCGCACATGCAGGTGTCGACAAACTCGATATCGATGTTGTCACCGATGCCTTCTAGATACCGGTAATGCCATATCTCAAACGGGAAGGTCGACGTGTTGCCGCCACCCTCTTCCATCGGCCGGTCGTAACTGCCCCCGCTGGGATGAGAGTCGATATTGTCCGGCTTGCCGAACGCGATATAGATGTGGCCGCGGTCCGTTCTCCAACCCGGCTTGCCGGCGGCGAAATGCTCGTTGGCATACGCAATGCGCGCGTAATGCTCTTCGCGGTATTCATTTTCCGGCGAGTCCGGATTCGGATTCCGCCGCAACCAGAAATTCTCAATAAATTGGTCGCGCTCTTCGTCGTTGCTCAGGCTCTTGAACGCCTGCATCTCCTGGTCGGTAATAATCCACCGCACATCCTCATCCACCCACTTCTTGTACACACCCTTCAACTCTTGTTTCAGCGCTTTCTGTTGGGCTATCTTTTCCTTGTCGCTCAACGGACGCTTCAAGGGATCCGGCTTCTCCACCGTCACAGGACCCTTGGTTACGCCATCGGGCTGCGCCGCACTGGCCGGCGTCTCCTGGGCAGCCATAACCCGCATCCCCATAAGAAGCAGGAAGAGAAAAGCCGTGCCGGAGACAAAGCGCCGTGAAGTTGTCATAGTAGGGGTGGTACTCCTGTAACCAACCTGTATTGTAGTGCGCTTATATCCTTGTTACAAGAGGTAGACGCAGTATCCGCTCTGATATCATCATCGGTATTCGAAAAGAAACTCCAGGGCTCGTCCATAAGCAACCTTGAGGCCCCGTGTCCAATCCCGTATGGGGAAAGCTAAGTCCAGTTTCTGGAAAGAATACGGAACGCAAGCACGGTTGTCTCCGTATTGTCTCTTTAACAGGTTTCTACTCCTCAACAGCATCTCCGGTTCCGTCCCGCAGAGGTCTTAGAAAGCAGCAATGAGCGCTAAAAAGATTATTGTCATCGTCGCCATCGTCCTGGTCCTGGCAGGAATCGTCATTGCCAGCATCCTCCATGGACAAGCCAACGTCACCAAGGTCGCCACCGGCAAGGTCGGCCGTCAGGACCTGACCTCCATCGTCAACGGCACCGGCCAGATCAAGCCATTAACCTACGTTAACGTCGGCGCCACTGCCTTCGGGCGCATCACCCACCTCTACGTCAAAGAGGGCGAACACGTCAAAGCCGGCGCCACGCTTGCCACCGTCGAAAGCGTCCAGCCCCAGGCCACTGTCGCGGCTCAGGAAGCCAGCATCGCCGCCGCCCACACCGACATCACCAGCTTTCTCGCCGCGGAAAAGACCGCTGAGGCAAATATCCTTCAAAGTCAGGCCGATCTCGAGCAGAAAAAACTCGACTTTACCCGCGCCCAGGCCCTCTATGAAGAAAAGCTGATCCCCAAGCAGGACTTCGACGCAAAAAGAGCTGCCTACGATATGTCCGCCGCGACCCTCTCCCAGCGTCAGGCCGCTCTAGCCCAGGCTCGCGCTCAAACCGATTCCCAGCGCGGCCACACCAACCAGGCCGTCGCCAGCCAGCGCGCTAACTACGACGCCCTCGACAAGACCATCAGCCGAGCCCCCTTCGATGGCCTCGTGACCAACGTTCCCGTCCGCGAAGGCGAAACCGTCGTCGTCGGCATCCAGAACGCCGGCGGATCCACAATCATGACCCTCGCCGACATGTCCGTCATCACCGCCGAGGTCAAAGTCGACGAGACCGACATCGTCAACGTCGCCCTCAACCAGCCCGTCGACGTCACCGTCGATGCCCTCCCCGGCCGTATCTTCAAGGGTCACGTCACCGAGGTCGGCGATCAGGCCCTGCTCCGCACCACCGGCCTCTCCACCACGCAGAGCACCACCGGCACCGAGGAAGCCAAAGACTTCAAAGTCGTCGTCACCCTGGACAAGGCCTCCGACGATCTTCGCCCCGGCCTCTCCGCCACCGCAAAGATCACCACCGCGCACAAGCCCGACGTCCTCACCATCCCCATCCAGGCGCTGGTGCAGCGAGACCCGGCCGCAGAGAAAATTCTCGCCGCAAACGGAGGCAAGCCGCCCACTGCCGGCGCAGCCACTCCCGCCGGCGCAGCCACCAGGCCACAGCTCGTCCAGGGAGTCTACGTGCTCCAGATGGACCACAAAAAGCAGCGCGTTCACTTCGTTCCCGTAACCACCGGAATCACCGGCGCCACCGATATCGAAGTCCTCACCGGCCTCAAAGACGGCGATCAGATCGTCACCGGCCGCTATCGAATCCTGCGCGCCCTTAAGAGTGGCACCGCCGTCAAAGTAGACAACACCGTCGAAACAACCGACACCGAAAAGTCTTAGCACCGCCGCTCCAAGCACGTAGCTCAAAGCTCATCGCAAGACTCATCGCTGCCTAAGCTGGTTCATTAACCCTCATGGAACCATCTATTAGGCCGAAACGTACTATCCTGAAACAGGCAACATGACCGGAGAACCGGATGGCCATCGAAACCGCAGTCGAATCCCCGATCACCACGACCAACGCCGCCGGCCCTACCCCAGGCGACGTCATCGTCACCGACAATCTCTGGAAGACCTACGAGATGGGTGACCAGCAGGTCAACGCACTCCGCGGCATCAACATTCGTATCCGCCACAACGAGTACGTCGCCATCATGGGCCCCTCCGGCTCAGGAAAATCCACGCTGATGAACCTCATCGGCTGCCTCGACTCGCCGTCGCAGGGCCGCTACTGGCTCAACGGCCACGACGTCTCCGAGCTCAACGACGACGAGCTCGCCCGCATTCGCAACAAGGAAATCGGCTTCGTCTTCCAGACCTTCAATCTCCTCGCCCGCGCCACCTCGCTCCACAACGTCGAGCTGCCCCTCATCTACAACGGCACACCTGCAGCCGAGCGCACCGCCCGGGCCAAGGCCGTCCTCGAGTCCGTCGACCTCGGCGCCCGCATGATGCACAAGCCCAACGAGCTCTCCGGAGGCCAGCGCCAGCGTGTCGCCATCGCCCGCGCCCTCGTCAACAAACCCTCCATCATCCTCGCCGACGAGCCCACCGGAAACCTCGACTCAAAAACCGGCGACGAGATCATGGCCCTCTTCGACAACCTCCACGCCAACGGCAACACCATCATCGTCGTCACCCACGAGCCTGATATCGCCGAGTACGCCCACCGCGTCGTCACCATCCGCGACGGCGTCATCGCCAGCGACCATCCCTCAGCCCGCACCCACAGCCGAAAACAGCAGTAGCAAACCAGTGTCCCTTAACGCCATCCCAAGAGCATGCCGTCATTACTGTGAAAAGGCGCGGCTGGAAGCCCAGGGCTTCAAAGTTTCGGACCGATGCCTTGGTCGTTCGGATTAGCGTGGGGCTTTAGCCCCACGAAAGATCTATAGCTCAGGTAGGGCTTTAGCCCCGGTTCTTTCGCTATTCCAACCGCGCTATTCCAACCGCACTTTTTAAGCCCCCTCTTTGGGCCTGGGGTCTCCGCGCCGCAAGTGGAGGGAATCTCCCCGCCAAACCCTATTTTTTCCGCACCCTCCGAAGCCACCCCCTACCGTCTAAAATGGAAGGATGGCAATAGTCCTCCGCGATCTTCGGTTCACCGGAACTCTCACTGCCCTCCTCCTCCTCTGCACCACCCTCCACGCCGACGGGGCGCGTTTCGACCTCACTGGCCCCAAAATCGACGTCCACGTCACCCGCAACAACCGCACCCTGCCGGTCGCCCAGGTTCCCAATCTCCAGCCCGGCGACAAGATCTGGCTACACCCCGACCTGCCCCCCACCCAATCGGTTCATTACCTCCTCGTAGCCGCCTTCCTCCGCGGCACCACCAACCCGCCCCCCGACAACTGGTTCACCGAGATCCAGACCTGGAACAAAAAAGTCCGCGAAGAGGGCGTCACCATCATCGTCCCCGCCGAGGCCCAGCAGGTCATCCTCTTCCTCGCGCCCGAAACCGGCGGAGACTTCTCGACTCTCCGCTCCGCCGTCCGCGGCCGCCCCGGCGTCTTCGTCCGCGCCTCGCAGGACCTCACCGAAGCCGGCTTCGAGCAGGCTCGCATCGAAACCTATCTCGCCAACATCCGCCTTGTCCCACCCGACGACCCCAAGGCTCTCGCCGAACACTCCGACTTCCTCGCCCGCACTCTCAACCTCAAGCCCAATGGCGACTGCTTCAAAAAGCCCATTGACGCCCAGGCCAACTGCCTCACCCAGGCCGGCAGTCAGTCGCTCCTCGACGACGGCCACGGCAAGACCGTCGCTGAAGCCATCAGCAACGGATCCAGCACCGACTTCATCAACCAGGCCACCTACACCGGCATCGGCGGCGGCGGCCTCTACTCAGCCTACGTCGGCGCCATCGTCGACCTCGTCCGCATCATGAGCGGCCTCCACACCGCCAAGTATCAGTACATCCCCGCCATCGCCTTCCCCAGCGGCGAAGCCCTCAACCTCCGCCTCAACACCCCGCCCTCCTTCCACGATCCCAAGTCCGTCATCGTCATCGGCCTGCCCGCCATCCAGGCCGCGGTGCCCCCGCCCCTCCGCCCCGCCGACCCCAAGGTCGTCACCTGCCTCCTCAAGCCCTCCATCGTCCTTCCCGTCGAAGGCGCTCCGCTCGTCTTCTCCACCGCCTTCGCCCACGACCTCGTCCTCCACCTCGACAACGCCGGCAAAGAGACCAAAGTCCCCCTTACACCGGACGCCTTCCAGGGCGGCCTCGTCCTTGCCCACACGCCTGCGCGCAGGCCCCTCCCCCTCGAGTCCGTATCGCCCCCAACCGATGAAGCAAAAGAGGACGCCAAATCCGCCGCAGCAGAAAAGTCCCCCAACAAAATCGCCCCCGCAGACGCCACCACGGTCTCCGGCACCGTCACCGGCTTCTGGGGCTTCGACGCCTTCTCTGGCCCCACCCTCCGCCTCCAGGACACCCCCGGCAAAGACTGGAAACTCGTCTCCACCGATCCCCTCATCGCCGGCAAAGACCAACACGTCCTCCTCACCGCCACCGGCACCGCCTGCCTCGAGACCGTGAAGCTCGATCCCGGCCCCAACTCAGCCTTCGGCAACGCAAAAGAGCAGACCTTCAAGCCCGCACCCGACAAGCCCAACACCGTCGACGTAGCCCTCTCCCTGCCCCCCCACGATCCCGGCACCCTCCATCTCGCCATCCAGCAGTACAGCGTTCACAAGCCCGACACCGTCAGCCTCACCGACTACTCCGAGCCCGCCAAGCTCGACACCCTCACCTACCACGCCGGCGACACCTCCGCCCAACTCGCCGGCGCCCGCCTCGACCAGGTCCAGAAGCTCGTCCTGAACAACCTCACCTTCACCCCAACGACCGCAGCCTCCAACGGCGCACCCGCAACCGACAAAGACCTCTTGCTCTCGCTGCCGGATAACTTCAACCCGCCGCAACTTCATCCCGGCGAACACCTCACCGCCCAGGTCTCCCTCAAAGACGGCCGCACCCTCACCCTGCCGGTCACCGTCTCCCCGTCCCGCCCCGCCGTCACCCTGCTCAGCAAAACCATCAACCAATCCGAATCCACCCCCATCCACCTGGCCGACCAGGATGACCTCCCCGCCGACCAGCAGCTGACCTTCTCTCTCAAATCCAGCCAGCCCTTCCCACGCACCGCCGCCATCGAGATCGCCAACGCCGACGAAACCCTCCGCACCTCGCTCAACGTCGCCTCCGGCAGCCTCATCCTGCAAAACCACAACACCCTACTCGCCACCCTCGACCCCCTCAAGGCCTTCGGTACCTCCGCCTTCGGCCCCCTCCGCCTCCGTCCCGTCATGCCCGACGGCACCGCCGGCGACTGGCTCCCCCTCGTCACCCTGGTCCGCCTCCCCACCCTCAAAGATCTCCACTGCCCCGCCGACGCCGCCCAGCCCTGCACCGTCTCCGGCTCCAGCCTCTACCTCGTCGACTCCATCGCCACCGACGCCGACTTCACCACCCCCACCACCGTCCCCGAGGGCTTCGTCGGCAACACCCTCACCCTCCCCCGCCCGGCCAAAACCGGCTTCTACCTGAAACTCCGCGACGACCCCACCGCCGCCAACTCCGTAACCCTCCCCATCCTCCCCCAGCAAGCCCCCGCCGACCGCTAGCCTACAGACCGCTCTATCGCCACTGCCGCCATCCCGAGTCTTTGCTATGGCAGTACCCAGCCGTCATCGCTCGTCCTCGCAGTAGCAATATCCAGCCGTCGTCGCTCTCACAATATGCTGCCATTG
>Ga0210406_10005059_pt1 | contig 13930 bp, 12 predicted proteins | sample IncBWC30MmetaG_FD_155454 | JGI IMG/M metagenome (GOLD analysis project Ga0210406, IMG submission 155454) | Forest soil microbial communities from Barre Woods Harvard Forest LTER site, Petersham, Massachusetts, United States - Inc-BW-C-30-M | ecosystem: Environmental > Terrestrial > Soil >... | reverse complement strand
GTCATAGGCCGGCAGCGCCATCAGATGCTCCTTGCGGTTGCTCTCTCTCCAGCCGGCCGCGAGATATTTCCGGCAGGCCTCTTCCGCCATCCTGAATTGCTCGAACAGCATCGCGGTATCAGCGGCTTCGAAATTGTGCCGCGAATATTCCTGCTCGGCCTGCAGGAACACATCGCCATAGGTCACCTTCTGCGCGCCGTCGCGGCCGTTGAAGTTGAGATCGTAGACGCGGTCGACGCCCTGCACATACATCGCAAGCCGCTCCAGCCCATAAGTGAGCTCGCCCGACACCGGCGCGCATTCGACGCCCGCGACTTGCTGGAAGTACGTGAATTGCGACACCTCCATGCCGTCGCACCAGCATTCCCAGCCCAAGCCCCAGGCGCCTAACGTCGGGCTTTCCCAATCGTCCTCGACAAAGCGGATGTCATGCAGGCCGGAATCAATGCCGATCGCGGCAAGCGACTTCAGATAGAGTTCCTGAAGGTTCGGCGGCGACGGCTTCATGATCACCTGAAACTGGTAGTAATGCTGCATCCGGTTGGGGTTTTCGCCATAGCGGCCGTCCTTCGGCCGCCGTGACGGCTGCACATAGGCCGCGTTCCAGGGCTTCGGGCCGAGCGCGCGCAAGGTCGTCGCCGGATGGAAAGTGCCCGCCCCCATTTCCATGTCGTAGGGCTGCAGGATCACGCAGCCCTGCTCGGCCCAGAACCGTTGCAGGGCGAGAATGAAGCCCTGGAATGAGCGTTCCGGGCGCATGTGGGAAGGCAGCGAATCCATCGGCGAAACACATCCCGCGAAGGCGTTGAAAACGCGCGGGACCGTATCGGCGGCGGGGACGGGAATCAAGGCAATGACCGGGCAGATTCCTCGGCCGGAGCGAAGCGCCCGGTCAGTGGTGCGCTTCTGCGCAGACGCGGCGGCAATGCCTCTACGCGGGTTCAGCCCGGCCGGTAGGCGCCGGTGACGGGGTCACGCCGCAGCGTCGGGATGTCATTGGCGCGCGCGGCCTCGGCGACTTGTGCCAGGCGCGCCTCTTCCAGTTCCCGGTTGACCCGAAGGGCGGTCTTGTAGGCCCAGCGAACCACCGCCAGCCCACCCAGGACGCCCGCAAATGCAATGAACGGCGGCATCGGTCGATCCTTGTCTCCAAACGCCCCTGCCAGCATTTTCGCCGATGTCGGCCCCGGCCGCAATCGTCCTTTACCGTGCAAATTGGCGCAGTTTCCTGTCCCTAAGACATGATACGGAAAAGCGTGTAGCGGCTTTCCCTCGCGACAAACGCGGAACGCGTTTGCGCGGAGATCATGCTCAATCAATGACCTAGAACCCGAATTTGGCCCAAATCGCCCTGCTTTCGAGCGCCGAGATCAGTTCCTCCGGCAGGCCTGCGAGCCCGTCCGACAGCGACAGCGATCCCGCTCCCGGCGCGCGGCGGCCAAACAGGCCGGAAAGCAGCCCCGTCGCAGGCGCGATCACAGGCGTCAGGACCTTCTCGCCATAACGCGCACGCAAGGTCGAGCGCAGATCGCCAATGGCATCGGCCAGGCCGAGCGACACGGAGGTCTCGCCCGCCCAATATTCGCCGGTAAACAGCACATCGTCCGAACTCTTCAGCCGCGCGCCCCGGCTCTGTTTCACCAGGGAAATAAAGATCGTATGGATTTCGCGCTGGATCGCCTTCAATCGGGCGACGTCGTCCCGGTCCTCGGGCAGGAAAGGATCGAGCATCGCCTTGTGCTCGCCTGCGGTATAGAGCCGCCGCTCGACCCCGATCCGCTTGATCAGTTCCTGAAAGCCGAAGGAGCCGCCGACCACCCCGATCGAGCCCAGAATCGAGGACGGGTCGCAAAAGATCTCATCGCCGGCGCAGGCGATCATGTAGCCGCCGGAGGCCGCGACGTCCTCGACAAACACCAGAACCGGCAGCTTTTTTTCGGCAGCAAGCTGGCGGATGCGCAAGTAGATCTGGCGCGACTGCACCGGAGAGCCTCCCGGCGAATTGATCAGAAGCGCCACCGCCTTCGCATTCCTCATCCCGAACGCGCGTTCGAGCGTCCGTGCGATTCCGGCAAGCGTCATGCCCGGCCTGAGTGGTGTCACGGCACCAATCAGGCCGGACAACCGCACCACGGGCACCACGGCGACGCCACGTCGGAACCTCGCCGGGAGCCATTCCACGCAGCGGTCGAACAATTCGGGCCACCCTCCGCGCTCATTCACACGATCATTTAATTTTTCGGTCATCCAGGTACCTCGAATTAACCATTTTTTACCGGCCCACTGACATCCTAGAACGCGATGCTTTCGGGTTGAATCGGCATCGCGCTTCTCACTCTTTGTTTGAGCGTGATCTTTTCGGAAAACCACTTTTCCGGATCACGCTCTGACGGGTGGAACGCCTCTTGCTTTCCATTCGTTGCCGAGCTGCGCAACGGCAGGGAGAAAATCATGAAAATCTATCTGCTGATGCTGCTGATCGGTACAATTTTAACGGCAATCCGCTTCACTTCGGTACCGGAGCAACGATCGAAGTCGCTTCCGCAGTAAGAATTGCCTTGCGCGCGCTTCACGGGATTGCCAGCGGCAACTCCCGCTTGCCCGACAATATCTCCGCTACCTGTTCGTTGGGCACACCTGACTCTTTATTGAGCATCAGTCCGGGATGGATGGTCGTCGGCGCCCTGCCGCCCTTGACGGCGCGCACCAGCACCCGAATGGCAGGCTTTGCCGGCTCGCCGTGAACCGGCAAGATCGCAAGACTCCCAAATCCACGGCCCAGCGCCGACAGCACCGCGGCGAGACCGTCGGCCCGCCAGATCAAGGTGAGGACACCGCCGGATTTCAGAACCCGCCGCGCTGCATGAATCCAGTCGTCCAGCAACGCGGGCTGCGCCATGTGCGCAGTCTCGCGGGCCTTGTCGGGCGAGGCGCGATGCCGCATGGCATCGTTGAATGGCGGATTCATCAGGATGACATCCGCGCTGTCGGGCGGCAGGCCATTCGCGGCGAACGCTTCGGCCATCGATGTGACATCGAGCGTGACGACCTCGGCGGGGATCGCATTGGCTGACGCGTTGGCTCGCGCGAGCGCGGCGAGGCCTTCATCGATCTCCACAAGGACGAGAGCGATGGCGCGCTGACGCCTGGCGAGCGCGAGCCCCGCCGCGCCAACGCCTGCACCAAATTCGACCACGCGATCGCCGGGCCGCGCCGTTGTCGCAGCCGCCAGCAAGATGGCGTCATGGCCGGCGCGATGTCCCGATCTGGGCTGACGCAGCCGCAATTGTCCGCCGAGAAATCCGTCCTCCGTGATGTCGCGGAATGAATCACTCATCCGGCCGCAATTCGTGCGAGAGCCCCGCATCGGTCAAAATCCGACGGGCCGCGCGGTTGTCCTCCTCATGGACGAGGATCCGACGCGGCAGGATGCCGAGCGAGCCTTCGATGATGCTCATGTTCTGGTCCAGCACCAGATGATGGATATTGGCGGCATCAAGCAGCGCGCCGATTGCCGAAACCAGTACCACGTCGTTGGTCCGAACCAATTCCCGCAATTACCGCTCTCCTCTCCGTAACCGTAAGATGATGAACGCGACGCAATCCCTACCCTTGCCGCCTCACGTCGCACTTTCTATTGTCCGGTCTCAGGATAGCAAATGCGGAGACCGGTGTGGCGGTTATTGTACCCTTCGAAAGCCCTGCGGGCGCGTCCATAGAGGCGCTGGTTGCGCTGGTCGCACCGGACATGGAGCGCGTCAACGCCACCATTCTGTCGCGGACAGGCTCCGAAGTGACCATGATCCCGGAGGTCGCCAATCACCTGATTTCCTCGGGCGGAAAAAGGCTGCGCCCGATGCTGACGCTCGCGATGGCCGGTCTCGCCGGCTATTCCGGCGACGGCCACATCAAGCTCGCGGCGGCGGTGGAATTCATGCACACCGCGACGCTGCTGCATGACGACGTCGTCGATGAGAGCGAGCTGCGGCGCGGCAAGCTGTCGGCGCGGATGCTGTGGGGCAACGAGGCGAGCGTTCTGGTCGGCGATTTCCTGCTTGGTCAGGCATTCCGGATGATGGTCGAGGTCGGCTCGCTACGCGCGCTGGACATTCTTTCGTCCGCCGCGGCAACGATCGCCGAGGGCGAGGTGATGCAGCTTGCCGCCGCAAAAAACACCGCGACGACCGAAGACGAATATCTCGCGGTCATCCGCGGCAAGACCGCGGAATTATTCGCGGCTGCCTGCGAGGTCGGACCTGCGATCGCCAACCGGCCGAGGGCGGAGCAGACCGCATGCCGCTCCCTCGGCATGAATCTCGGCATCGCCTTCCAGCTCGTCGACGACGTGCTCGATTATGGCGGCAAGTCCGCCAAGCTCGGCAAGAACATCGGCGACGATTTCCGCGAAGGCAAGATCACGCTGCCGGTGGTGCTGGCATTCCGCCGCGGCAATGACAGCGAGCGCGCATTCTGGATCCGCGCGCTGGAGCGCGGCGAGATCAAGACCGGCGATCTCGATCACGCCATCGGGCTGATGACCAAGCACCGCGCGCTGGAGGACACGATCAACCGCGCCCAGCATTACGGCGCGATGGCGGTCGACGCGCTGGCGCTGTTTCCGGCCTCTCCCATGCGGTCCGCGCTGGAGCAGGTCGTGGCGTTCTGCCTGGCACGGTCGCATTGAGAACGCGCGGCGCGAAGCATGTAGCAACCGTTGATTTGCGACGACAAATGGCTTGGGGCCGCTTTAACTCAACGTCCCCGGATGCACCCACCATTGCGGGTGGTCGGTTCGCAGCTTTTGCGCGGCGCGGCCGGCGGCGCCGGCGTTTGAGAACAGCGCAAAGCAGGTCGCGCCGGATCCTGACATTCGGGCCAGCAGAACACCCTCGCTTGAGCGCAGCGCGGACAACACCTTGCCGATTGCCGGCTGAATGCGCATGGCGGGAGCTTCGAGGTCATTCGACACGCGCTTGAGCACCTCGACCCAATCGGCGATCGACGCGCCTTTCTCCGGCCAAGCCTCAGCCCGGATCACGTCGGTTGCGCCAACCAGGAGTTCGCCGTTGCGCAGGCCAAAAGCCTGAAACACGTCCTTGGTTGCGACGGGAACGCGAGGATTGACCATCACGCAAGGTAGATCCGGCAGATTCAGCGGCAGCAAGGTCTCGCCAACACCGCTCATGTCGCAGGCATGGGAGGCCAGACACACCGGCACATCCGCGCCGGTCGCAAGCGCAACGTCGCGCAGGCGCGCGTCATCGAGCGCCAGGCCGTTGAGCCGGGCGAGCAGCCGCAGCGCGGCGGCCGCATCGGCCGAGCCTCCGCCGATGCCGGCGGCGACCGGCAAGACCTTCTCCAGCGCGAACGCGCCAAGCTTGAGATCGGGAACGCGCCCGGCCAATAACCTCGCTGCCTTCAGCACCAGATTATCCGCGATCTCGCCGCAGGCCTCTGCCAGCGGTCCGGTGGTCTTGAGACTGAGTTCGGGTCCGGCCACCAGAGTCAGGCAGTCGGCGCAGTCCGCAAACGCCACCACGCTTTCGAGATCGTGAAAGCCGTCGACGCGGCGGCCGATCACCTGAAGGGTCAGATTGACCTTGGCGCGCGCACGCTCGATCAGCGCCGGCACCGGCTCGGTGGATCTGACATCCGCATCAATATTTCCGCCGGCTGTCATCGCGAACGTCAATTCCAAACCGCATCGACATGAGAAACTTTGATCACTCTCCGCACTGAGGCGGCATGAGAAAAAGCTGCAACAAAAAATCCGCAGGATCTGCGGCACCGGCACGCGGTGCCGCAGGGAAATGCTCGATCAACCGCCCTTGCCGTCTTTGCCGTCGTCCTTTTTCTTGTCGTCGTTTGCGGTCGCGGCCGGCGCCGGCGCATCCGGCAGGCCGTTGTCGATCTTGGCCACGATCTTGGGCAGGTCTTCCGGCTCGGGCTTCAAGTCGCGGGCATGGGACCATTGGAATTTGGCCTCAAGCGTGCGGCCGACACGCCAATAGGCGTCGCCGAGATGGTCGTTGATGGTCGGGTCCTCGGGCTTGAGATCGATCGCGCGCTCGAGATTCTTCACCGCCTCCTCGTAATTGCCGATGCGGTAATAGGCCCAGCCGAGCGAATCGACGATGTAGCCATCGTCCGGCCGCTGCTCGACGGCGCGCTTGATCATCTTCATTCCCTCGTCGAGATTGATACCCTGATCGATCCAGGAATAGCCGAGATAGTTCAGCACATGCGGCTGCTCGGGCTGTAGTTCCAGCGCCTTGCGCATGTCGGCTTCCGCCTTCGGCCACTGCTTGGAGCGTTCCTCGCAGATGCCGCGATAATAATAATAGACGCTGTTGCTTTTGTCGTTGCCCTCCGGCAGCGCATCGATGCCGAGCGAATAGGTCTGAACGCAATCGGCGAACTTCTTGCGGCCGCGCTCGATATTGCCGAGCGCCATGATCGCTTCGAGATCCTTTGGATCCTGCGCGATCACCTCCTTCAGGATCTTGATCGCCTCCTCGCCGCGGTCGGCGCTGTCGAGATCGGTCGCGAGCTGGATCTGGGCGTTGCGCTTCAACGGCGAACCGGCCGGCACGCGCTCATAGACCTTGATCGCCATCGCGGGCCGTTTCACCGACTCATAGAGATCGGCGAGCGACAGCAGCCCCAGCGAATGATTGGGCGCCAGATAAAGCGCAAGCTGCAGATAGACCAAAGCGAGGTCCTCGCCGCCGCGCCGGATCAGCGTCGCGCCGATGCCGTAGAGCGCCTCCGCCGCGCCGGTCTGCGGCGAGTCGACCAGCGGCGGCAGCTTCTTGCCGGCCTTGGTGTCGCGCAGGCCCTCCAGCACCAGCGGATGGCGCGCGATCTTCTTGTCGAACGCCTCGTAGATGCCCTTTGCCGCCTCATCGGTCTTGTTGCGGGTCATCCAGCGCGCATAACTGTCAGCCACGCGCAGCATGGGCGAGTCGTCGGCCTTGTAGGCCCGCTCGAAGCGCGCGCCGGCTTCCTTCTCCTTGCCGGCCAGATCGTACATCATGCCGGTGTGGAGGTCCTTGAACAGCGGATACCACTCCGGTCCGGTCAGCTTGTCGATGCTGGCAACCGCGCCCTTGAGGTCGCCGGTGCCGTACATCGCCCAGCTCGACAGCAGCGTTGCCACGAGGTCGGTGATCGGACCGCGGATCGACTGATTGATATTGAGCTGCGCGGCCGGATATTTCTTCTGCTTCAGGTCCTGAACGCCGACCACGAGGCGCGCGACACGGTTGGATTTATCGACCGCAAGGATCCGTTCGGCGAGCTTGACCGCCTCATCGATATCGCCATCGGCGACGGACGAAATGAAGGCGCGGTCCAGAAGCTCGTTGTTCTTGGGATCGGTCCGAAGCGCGGAGCGGTAGAACGCCGCAGCGGAGGCCGCATCCCGCTCGACGCCGGCATGCCGCGCCGCCAGATAGCTGCCGGAGGTCGTCAGCGACTTTAGCTCGTTCCGAGTCGGGAACTGCGCCGAGTTTTCGGCTGGATGATCAGGGGTTTGCGCCAAGATCGATCCCGGCGCCATTAGCGCGGCAAGGGCACAAAGGGCAAAAGTCCAGCGATTGCAGCGAATGGATGACATCACGGTGCGCCTTGGTTTTCTAGAGCGCGATGAATTCAGCTTGAATCATCATCGCGCTCAGGTTCCTTGTTCCAGCATGATCTCCGCGCAAACGCGTTCCGCGTTTGTCGCAGAGGAAAACCGGTGTCCACGTTTCCGGATCATGCTTCTTAGGGAATTGCGGACTATCTCGGATGCGAACCCAACCGGTGGCATCAAGAATGGAGGACAATGCCGCGTTTGGCGCCTCACCGCAAGGATAGGGGGTGACAATTCAGTCAGCAGATGTGCCCTTACGGTCGGCCAAAGCCTGAAAACTCCTGCACTGTGGCGGTATCGTGACCGCCGATCCGTGACCGAACTCACGCAATCGTGCACGAGAGTCTCTTGTTTGGACGCGTTTTCTTCACGCGAACCGATACCCACCCCCGGATCAAGTCCGAGGGCATGCTTCGCTCAAAAACGCTTTTAGCGCATGATTCACGTGACTTCATTCACATGGCTTCGTAGTTCGGTCCGCCGCCGCCCTCCGGAGGAACCCACGTAATATTGGCGTTCGGGTCCTTCACATCGCATGTTTTGCAGTGGACGCAATTCTGCGCGTTGATCTGGAAACGCGGGCCCGAGGTCTCATCAACCCACTCATAGACGCCCGCCGGGCAATAGCGGTTCGACGGGCCTGCGAACACGTCGTGCTCCGAGGTCTTCTGCAGCTTGAGGTCGGCGACCTTCAGATGGACCGGCTGGTCCTCCTCATGGTTGGTGTTGGACAGGAATACCGAAGAGAGCCGGTCGAAGGTCAGCTTGCCGTCGGGCTTGGGGGCCGGGATTTGCGCATGTGTTCGGGCAGGATCGAGCGTCTCGCGATCCGGCTTGGCATGCGACTGCGTTCCGAACAGCGAGAAGCCGAGCGTGTTGCACCACATGTCGAAGCCGCCGAGCGCGACGCCGATGATGGTGCCGAATTTCGACCAGAGCGGCTTGACGTTGCGGACCGGGTAGAGGTCCTTGCCGACCACCGAGCCGCGCCAGGCATTTTCGTAGTCGACAAGCTCGTCATTGCCGCGGCCGGCGCCGAGCGCCGTCGCGACATGCTCGGCGCCGAGCATGCCGCTGCCGATCGCGTTGTGCACACCCTTGATCCGCGGCACGTTGACAAAGCCGGCCGCGCAGCCGATTAGCGCGCCGCCAGCAAAGGTCAGGCGCGGCACCGACTGATAGCCGCCTTCGGTAATCGCGCGCGCGCCATAGGCGAGCCTTTTTCCACCCTCGAACACTGGTCTGATCGAGGGGTGCGTCTTGAAGCGCTGGAATTCGTCGAACGGCGAAAGATACGGGTCCTGATAGTTCAGGTGCACGACGAAGCCGACCGCCACCAGATTGTCGTCGTAATGGTAGAGGAAGGAGCCGCCGCCAGTCGAATTGTTCAGCGGCCAGCCGAACGAATGCTGGATCAGGCCCTTCTGATGCCTGGCCGGATCGACCTGCCAGACTTCCTTGAGCCCGATGCCGAATTTCGGCGTCTCGCTGTTGGCGTTGAGCGCGTATTTCGCGATGAGCTGCTTGGTCAGGCTGCCGCGCGCGCCCTCCGCGAACAGCGTGTATTTGCCGCACAGCTCCATGCCGCGGGTGAAGGAGGGCTTGTGCGAGCCATCCCTGGCGATCCCCATGTCGCCGGTCGCGATGCCGCGCACGGCGCCCTTGTCGTCATAAAGCACTTCCGTGGCGGCAAAGCCCGGATAGATCTCGACGCCAAGCGCTTCGGCCTTGCGCGCCAGCCAGCGGCAGAGCTGACCGAGCGAGCCGATATAGCAATGATGATTGTTCATCAGCGGCGGCATGATGAAGTTCGGCAGCGGGATCGCGCTGCTTTCCGTCATCCAGAAGAACTTGTCGGTCTTGACCTGGGTCTGCAGCGGGCAGTCGGCATCCTCGCGCCAGTCCGCAACGAGCTTGTCGAGCGCGACCGGATCGATCACGGCGCCCGACAGAATGTGCGCGCCGACCTCCGAGCCCTTCTCCACCACCACGATGTTCAGATCCGCGTTGAGCTGCTTCAGCCGGATCGCGGCCGACAGGCCGGACGGCCCGGCGCCGACGATCACGACGTCGAAATCCATGGATTCGCGCGGGGGTAATGCTTCGCTGCTCATGGCTTGTCCCAGGCCCGGTTAGAGCGCGATGAGATTAGGTCGAATCGCCATCGCGCTCTAGCTCTTTGTTGAGCATCATCTTTTCGGAAAACCGCTACGCACTTTTCCGGATCATGCTCTAAGGTTCTCGTCCTCCTTGTTTCCGATTTTTGACGGAAGGACAACCATGGAAATCAATTTCGCGGCGATGCAATACGGCGTAAGTTCAGACCATGCAGATGATGCCTGAACCCGCCCCGACCATTCACGAACTCCTGGCCTTCTATCAGGAGGCGGGCGTCGATTGCGCGCTGGGCGAGGAGCCGGTCAACCGGCTGGCCGAGCCTGAAACCACACCTCCCACGCGCGAAACGCCGCCTCCCGCGCGCGAAGCCGCGCCGCCGCCTGCGCCAACGGCCCGCGCGATGCCCTCACCTCTCCCGCTCATCCGCGGCGAACCGCCGCCCGCGCCTGACGCCGCGATTGCCTCGGCGCGAGAGGCGGCGCGCACCGCGCCGACGCTGGAAGCGCTGCGCGCGCTGCTGCAGACATTCGACGGCTGCGCATTGAGGAATACCGCGACGCAGCTCGTTTTCGCCGATGGCAATCCGCGAGCCCGCGTGATGTTCGTCGGCGAGGCGCCCGGCCGCGACGAGGACATCGAGGGACTGCCCTTCGTCGGGCGTTCAGGCAAGCTGCTCGACCGGATGATTGCCGCGATCGGGCTCGACCGCTCAAGCGCCTACATCGCCAACGTGATCCCCTGGCGGCCGCCCGGCAACCGCACGCCGACGCCGCAGGAGACGCAGATCTGCCTGCCGTTCATTCAGCGGCAGATCGAGCTGGTCAATCCCGAGGTGCTGGTCACGCTCGGCAATCCCTCGACCCAGGCGCTGCTCGGCACGCGCGAGGGAATCATGCGCAGCCGCGGCAAATGGATCGATTACGACACAGGGACGCGCGTGATCCGCGCGCTGCCGACCTTCCACCCGGCCTATCTGTTGCGCTCGCCATCGTACAAGCGGATGTCGTGGCTGGATTTGCGCGCGATCGCGAAAGTGCTGGCCGCCGTGTCGGCATGACTTTCGTCGTCTGCGTCATTCCGGGGCGACGCATCAGCGTCGAACCGGAATGACAGTGGAGTTACTGCGCTTTCGGACGCACGATGGCCCAGCCGATCCGCAGGAGCGGCTGGCGGCCGTTGATCAGCCATTCGAAGGCGCGCGGCACTTCGGGCACGAGGCCGGGAAAGCGCTGCGCGATCTCCGGCGGCGGCGTGCCGACCGTGTCGGACGCGCGCCAGACCACAACGCCACCCAACTCGTTGAATTTTTCGAGCGAGAGCCAGGGCGTGTGCTCCGGCGCGGTGTCCGCGAGCAGATGCGGACGCCCGGCGCCGAGCGAGACCAGGCTGGCCACCTGCGGGTCGCCGGTTACGGCCTTCAGACGCTGATTGGTGCGCCGCTCGAAACTGTCGACAAAGAACCGCGCGATGGACCGCGCAGGCCATGACGTTGCGACTTCGCTGCTGCCGGTCCAAGGGCTGCCGGTCCAAGGCACGAACAGCGTGGTCGCGATCACACCCAGCGCAGGCGCAACGACCGCGGCGAGCCAGACCACGCGCAGGACGCGCTGGCGCCGCAGGCTGATGAGATCGCCGCTGGCGACGATCGCGGCGAGCCCGGACATCAGCAGCACAATCCCCGCGCCGCCCACGACGCGATCGAGATCGAACAGGCCCGAAATCAGGCTGCCTGCGAGCGCAGGTGCAATCGCGAAGTAATAGACGAAATCGCGCGCCAACGGTTCGACCGTGGGGCGGTAAATGATCGGCGCGTCTTCGGGCGCGCCGCTGAACCAGCCGCTGTTGAGCAGGACCAGAATCCAGATTCCCGCCATCGCGAGCCATAGACCGCCGAGCAGCGACGTCCAGTGCAGCGCCCGCGCGCTGAACTCCGCCATCGCGGGCCAGGCCGGCGGACCAAACCCGCCGGCGCGGATCAGCCAAATGAGGTAGGGCAACACCAGGACCACGATCACGAGCAACGCGAACAGCGGATCGAACGACTGAAGCGTGCGGCGGCCGCGCTCGGTCGCCAGCGCGAAGCCCGCGATCACGAGCAGGAGCCCGATCGCCGCCGATGTCGTCAAAAGCAACAGCCCCGCTTCGATCGACCACGCAAACCACGCGTTGCCCCTCTTCTGGCCGATCAATTGCCAGGTATGAAGCAGCAGCAACGCAAAGAGTGGCCTCGCCGCGACCAGCGGACCGAATTCGAGACCGGACGAGCTGAAGGCCGTGACCGTCATGGTCAACAGCACCGCGAGCACCGCCTGCTGTCCGCCAACCACGGTGCGCGCCAATAGAAAGAGCACCCAGAATGTCAGAACCGCGCAGAGCTGGGCGAGCACATAGACGCCGAACACATGATTGCCGGCGGCGCGATAGGCGATGTCGGCGAGCCAGAACGACAGCGGCGGGCCGAGATCGGTGCCGACCTGGTATTCCCGGCCATAGGCCAGCGCGGTGGCGAGATTCGCCGGCGGGCTTGCGTAAAAAAATAGCGACACCGCGAGCCAGAGCGCGGCCTGGAGCAGCACGACGATCCACACCACAAGCCGCGGCCGGGCCCGGATCAGTTCGACGACGAGCGAGGTGAAGCGCATGAAACGTCCGGACCTGAGCCGAGCGCGCAGGCCGGCTGCTTTCAAGGTTGAGATAAAACGCGGCAATCGCCGAGGCAACTCAACAGCGCTTTCGAGCGAAAACCTGCCCCGCGATTGATGCAGGGCGGACACAGCTTCGCCTCAAGAAACGCGTCAAAGACAAAAGCAAAGGCAAAAGAAAGGCCGGAGCATTGTTCTGATTCGATCAGAAGCAATGCTCTAGCCCAGATTTGCGGCGGAAATTTCGATGGACGTATCAACGGCAAACAGGTCGGCTTCGCGCTCGATCGTCCACGGCTGGTGCTTTACGCGCGCCGCAACCACCGGTGCAAAAAAACGGCGATGATGCGCCGACGGGCCGAGCCGGTCGAGCGCATCGAGATGCTCCGGGACGGCATAGCCCTTATGGGACTCGAAACCATAGCCCGGGCATTCCTGCGCCAGCGCGCACATCAGGCGGTCGCGCGTCACCTTGGCGATGATGGAGGCCGCCGCGATCGACATGACAAGGCCGTCGCCGCCGATCACCGCGTCGCATTCGCAAGGCGTGGCGAGCCGGTCGCGGCCATCGACGAAGACATGTTGCGGCATTTCGGCGAGCGCCTGCACCGCGCGCGCCAGCGCCCACAGCGACGCGCGCAGGATGTTGTCGCGATCGATCCGCGCCGGCGAGGCAAAGGCCACCGCCACGGACGAAGTCGCGCAGATCTTGTCGAACAGATCCTCGCGCTGCTCGGCGGTCAGCCGCTTGGAATCATCAATGCCTTTCGGGATTCGCTTGGGGTCGAGCACGACGGCGGCTGCCACGACCGGACCCGCCAGCGGTCCACGCCCCGCCTCGTCGCAGCCGGCCACCGGCCAGACGCCGCGCTTGATCAGCGCGCGCTCGCGCCGGAAGCTTGGCGGCGCCACCGCGATCACGCCCTTCGGCAGCTTGGCTTGCGGCGGCTTGGTTTGTGGCGACTTGGTTTGTGGCGACTTGGTTTGTGGCGACTTGGCTTGCGGCCGCTTGGCTGGCGTCGATTTGGCTGGCGTCTTGGAAGATTTGTCCCGAATCATGGCCGGGATCGTGCGCAAGCCAGATCAGCCGCGCAACAGGGAACCCGCCGCTATTCCCGTTATTCAACCTTGCTTGGCTAGAGCCTTTTCCGTTCCGATTGAATCGGAACGGAAGCTCTAGTCTCTTGCTTTGACGCGTTTTCTTCACGCGAACCGGTACCCACCCCGCATCAGGTGCGGGGCAGGCTTTCGCTCGAAAACGCTATAGTATCGATTGCAATCAGTCTGGCAGATGCACGCGCCGGTCGGCGCCGACGTTGATGCCGGGCGCCACCACGACTTCCCAGGGATGACCGTCGGGATCGGCGAAATATCCGGAATAGCCGCCATAATCGGTGATCTGTGCGGGCTTCAGCAGCGACGCCCCCTTCGAGATCGCGAAATCCAACGTCGCATCGACCTCCCGGGCCGAGTTGCAGTTCCAGGCGAGCGTCACCCCGCGAAAAGTCTGGGGCCGAGGATTGTCCGGCAGCAT